>Ga0114931_10001598_pt1 | contig 28906 bp, 22 predicted proteins | sample 2SBtaG_FD_89579 | JGI IMG/M metagenome (GOLD analysis project Ga0114931, IMG submission 89579) | Deep subsurface microbial communities from Kolumbo volcano to uncover new lineages of life (NeLLi) - 2SBTROV14_V59a metaG | ecosystem: Environmental > Aquatic > Marine > Volcanic | place: Kolumbo... | reverse complement strand
GTGCAGGATGTGCAGACCCTCACCGACAAATACGGCCAACAGATTGACGACTTACTGGCCAAGAAAGAAAAAGAGATTCTCGAGGTGTAACGACCGGAACAAAAGGTTAATGCGACACAATTGTGAAACGGCCGTTCGTGTATTTCAGGGAGCGGTTTTTTTGTTTTGAGAAGCAGAACCAGGCAGGCATCGGATTCGTTCTATTATGTGAGAACAGGCATTCATGCCCAGCAAAATCATTTCCTCGCCTCTCATTTAATAGCGGATCAAGATTGAGTGTCTTCCTGTAGAGGATTGAAACGGCGTTTCTCTGGGGATTTCGGACACTAGGGGCATGCACCGGGCATGTAATTGGAATCCCCCCCGCTTTGAAGGGACTGCCATTTGCAAAAGCAACCAACTATATCCACGTAACGCTGATACCCCCACATGCACCTCAAAGAACGATACCTTGCCTTCCTGCTGTGTGGGTGTGCTCCTGTCGTCGTAGCACAGGAGAGCCCGGCGCGCACAGTCAAGTTTGTATTGGCATTTCCCGATGGACCCGTAGCTGAATTGCCCTTGTCTCACCCGCAAGGTATTTCAGTCGACAGCCGTGGGGACGTTTTTGTGGCAGATACGGGCAATAACCGCCTTCTCAAATTCGACGCGCGCGGTAAGTTCATTAATGCCATAGGCGGATTCGGCTGGAACCGCGAGGAATTTGACCAACCTCTCGCTCTCTCGGTAAAATCCCTTCTGGATGTTTTTGTGGCCGATTACAACAATGAACGCATCGAACGGTATGACAAAGATCTCAACTTCATCTCATCATTTCAGTCATCCGAGGATCTGGAGCCGACACTGCAGTTTGCCTTTCCGGTGGGAGTCGACATTTCGAAACATGGCGAGCTTTTTATCTGCGATAGTGAAAATGACAGGGTGTTGAAACTCAACTCATTTGGAGAACCCATTCTGAGTTTCGGCGGCTTCAACTGGGGTGATGGCCGGTTGGAGTCTCCCGTCCGAATCGATGTCACTGATTCAGATGTCGTGTATGTGACCGATGGCGGCAGCAATGATATCGTTGCCTTTGACTACTACGGTACCTTCGTGACACGATTTGGAGGAAGAAATTTGAACCATCCGGGAGGATTGGCCTGGGCGGGTGATTTTTTGTTTGTTGCGGACTCGGGCAATAACCGAGTAGTAGCATTCGACCGCGATTACCGCCTGGCCGTGACCTGGGGAAGCAAGGGCAGTATGCAGGGGGCGTTCGACAATCCGGTGGATGTTGCCACTTACAAAGACCAAACGTATGTTCTCGATTCAGACAACAGCCGGATACAAGTATTCCAATTGATGGACAGAAGTACCCACTAATTTTTACCTGACAGCACGATGTGTCGGCGAAGGAGGTCTCAGCGCCAATAGTTAACGTGTAGTCGAAGGCGGCCGAAGAAGCCGGGACGCTTGTGTCGACCCGGTGGTGAGCACGCAGTTGGACAAAGTAGTTTTCATCACTTCCTTGACCGGAAGTGCTCTTCGCCTGTGTCCTGCTGTACGCCTGAATGCCAAATTTGATTTTCGTTAAGTAGACATGACCTTCGCCATGGACGAAACATTGTGCGCGTTGTGAAGCATCCTCAAAGTCTCTTGCCAATTGTTTGCATTTTGCTGCATCTCACGTTAGGGCGGCCGCATGCACAAGTGGCAGCCCGGCAGGCTGACTCACTCGCAGCCTGGCGACCCGGTGCCATTTCGCTTGTGCAAAAATCGGTGGAATTGTCGCTAGCTGACGTTGGTCCAGAAATAGTTTTGCCGGATAGCTTTCTCATATCCGGCTCCGAAATCGCCCGCATCGATTCCATGCGGCTACAACGTGGGCAAGACTATGAAATGGACTATCTGCGCGGGATATTCCGGTTCACGGCATCGCGACCGGACGGACACACGTTTCGAATTGCCTACAAAATCATTCCAGTTTCCCTTAGCCGTGTTTATTTCCATCGCCGCAGGGTGTTGGCCGAACCAGCTCCGGCGGCTGCGAGTTCCAGTTCCGACGGTGGTCTCAGCGCCATCCCCAAGCCTCGTCCGGCTCCCGGCGAGTTCCTGCCATCTAACCTTCGCAAGAGTGGCAGCATCGTGCGGGGTGTCTCGGTTGGTTCAAATCAAAATCTCTCGGTTGACTCTGGTCTGAGGATGCAGATATCCGGGCAACTGGCGAAGGATGTCGAGGTCGTTGCCTCATTGACTGACCAGGATACGCCGATTCAGCCTGAAGGCAACACTCAAACCTTGCAAGAGATTGACAAGGTGTTCATTCAGGTTAAGAGCCCGAATGTTGAAGCCACCCTCGGTGACTACAATTTCAAGTTGGAAGGCGCTGAGTTTACGCGCTATGACCGCAAGTTGGAAGGGGTCAAGGGAGTGGTGACCTTCCCCAACACGGAGCTCAAAGCATCGGCAGCCGTCTCACGCGGCCAATTCAGGACGAACGAATTTCTCGGTCAGGAAGGAAATCAGGGACCATACCAACTTACCGGTGAGAATGGCAACATCAACATTTTGGTGCTAGCCGGGACTGAGCGCGTCTGGGTCGACGGCGAAAAGATGGCACGCGGCGAAAATCTTGACTATGTGATTGAGTACGGCAATGGCCAGATTACGTTCACGCGCAACCGTTTGATCACGTCGGATTCCCGCATCACGGTCGATTTTCAATTTTCAGATGAGAGCTTTCAAAAAAACTATCTTGCTGCACGTGGCAAAACTATGCTTTTTGATGACAAGGTCGAGCTGAGCACGACCTTCATTCGCGAAAGCGACGACAGAAATGATCCTTTGACGCTGGACATTAACGATGAGCGGCTGGCAGTGTTGGAGTCCTCAGGAGACAGCGTTGCGGTCACGCCGGGGTGGACTTTCGTCGGGCCGGACAGTGGCTCATACACGCGTGATGAAACCGGCGTCTTTACTTTCGCCGGGCCCCGCTCAGGAGACTACGATGTGATTTTTTCCTTTTTTGGCCCCGGTAAGGGTGACTACCGCAATATCGGTTTGGGTCGTTTTGAATATGTCGGGGAAACCCTCGGTGACTACCGGCCATTTGTCATTTTGCCACAAGCCCAGCGACATGATATGGTAGGCATCAACATCAATGCTTCGCCAGCCAAAGATTTGAACTTCAAGAGCGAAGTCGCTTTTAGTAATTTTGATCAAAACGTCTACTCAAACGTGGATGACAACGATAACCACGGCACCGCTTACAATATGGTCGCTGCTTTTCGTCCTGAGCAGCTGCGCCTGGGCAGCGTGAATCTGGGGCGCCTCGACCTTTCTGCCAGACTGCGTCGTAAGACAATTCACTTTCGCGATGTCGATCGGACCACGATCGCAGAATTCAATCGGCGTTGGAACATCACGGACTCAGTGCAAACTGCTGAAGAAAATATCGTTGAAGTGGGGGGGGATTATGTGCCGGTTCAGGGGGTCTCGTTAGGCGGTGGATTTGGACGCTTGTCTAAAACGAGTTCGTTTGAGTCGCAAAGATGGGAAGCCCGGACTCGCCTGAACCGCGAAAATCTTCCGAAGATAAGCCATTTCATCGAATTCATCAATCGCGATGATCGGCTGACGGGTACCAGTGATTGGCTACGGCAGAAAGGCAATGCAGAATACCAACTGAAATGGGTTAAACCTTTTTTCCAATTCGAGGGGGAAGTGCGCAAGGACGCTCATAAGGACACGACCGGGAGCGGCTTTCGCTACAATTCCTACACAACCGGGCTCCAGATTGCGCCCTGGAAATCGTTGTTTGCGACAGCAACATTTAACTTGCGCGATGACGATGACCGCCGGCAGGGCAGCTTTAGCGATAAGTCGATTGCGCGGACGCAATCATACAAATTGGGCCTGCGCAATTGGCATGCATTCAATGTCAACGCGTCTTTCATTCATCGCACACGGGACTTCTCTGATCTGAGCGTGCAAGACACCCGAACCGACCTGGCGGACGTGCGTGTGGGGTATCGTCCCAAACGATTCGGTGTGCGGGCAAACGTCAACTACCAGATTTCCAATACACAGGTGGCCAGGCAGGAAGAAGTTTTTCTCGAAGTGCCTGAAGGGGAAGGCAATTTTAGATTCAACGAAGAATTGCGAGAGTTTGAGCCGGACCCGTTTGGGAACTTTGTACGCCGGCTTTTTTCAACCAATGATTTTACACCGGTCATCGAACTGCGCATGCGCACAGACCTGAAGCTCACCCCGGCCAAATTTTTTCGCAAGCCGACTGCAGGCCGCCAGGAGCACCTGGGACTGATGCAACGACTCCTGAGCCCGCTGACCACAGAAACATTTCTTCGCATCGACGAGAGGAGCACCGACAAGGATGTGGCCAACATATATTTGCTGCGACTGGGTAGTTTTCAGCAGGACAGCACGACGATCCTGGGCAGTATCGAATTTCGTCAAGACATCCATTTGTGGGAGAACAGCAGGAAATTCTCCCTGCGTTATCGCTATCGCACACGCAAAGAACTGAATAATCAGTTTGTGGACGGCGGCCAGGATCGTGACGTACGAGAGCACGGTCTACGGATTATCCGCCGCCTGAACAACGAACTGACCACCCAACTTGACTTGAAGCATTCTGAGGAGGACCGTATTTTTCAATCGATCGCGCGGGAAGACCGGCGGATTCGAGCCAACGACCTGAAAGTCGACCTGGTTTATCGCTTGCAACGAAAGTGGGAGGTGGGCGTTAAGATGCGAATCAACGCTGCCCGGGACCTCGTGCCAGCACCCAATACGAAAGCAACACTGCTGGCATTGGCGCCGCGCCTCAACTACACACTCAGCAGAAAGGGGCGGGCCCGCGGCGAAATAGAGTTCACCCGCGTGAGCCTGGCCCCCGCCGGACAATTCATCCCTTTCGAACTGACTGAGGGTAACCGCGCCGGAACAACCTTACGTTGGAATCTCGGCTTTGATTATCGTGTGTCACAAAACGTGCAGGCATCCCTGACGTATTTCGGCCGTAAGGAACCGAATCGTCCCGATGCACAGCATATCGCAAAAATGGAAATGAGGGCCTTCTTCTAGCAAACGCAGACGATTATGAAGTATTACAGACTAAATATGCTGATTTGCAGTCTGCTTTGTTTTGGGGCTCAAAACGTCATGAGCTTCACCAAGGCTGACCGGCCCATTGCCACCAAGCTTCGTCGTTTGACGATTTCCGGCAATCACGCTTTTAACAGTACAGAGATCAAAGCCTGGTTTGGGCTGAGTAAACATGACGCAATTTCCCGAGAAGAGTTGTTGCAGCGAGGTCGGCATGTCCTGGCACAATTAAACGCACGCGGTTACCCCTTCGCCCGCATCGACTCGGTTGCGTTTACCTATAATTCCGATTCGACGGAAGCAAATGTGGCGGTTCAAATGAGGGAGGGGAATCGGCCCAAAGTGGCAAAATTCGACATTGCAGGTCTTCAGGAAGACGGCCCCGCGATCGCCGATGATCTCAGGACGAAGCCGAGCAAGCCTTTTGATGAGAACGATTTTGAGCAGGACATGGCGATGCTGCTCCGTGCTTATGAAGAAAACGGCTACCCCTACTGTGAAGTCCGAATCAAACGATTTGAGGTTGTGGCAGCGACGGCAACTGAACTTGGCTACGACATAGCCATCGACGTCCAACCAGGGCCCAGGACCGAGATCGGTGAGATTCAGTTCGCGGGTAATGAGGAAACCAGGGATTACGTCATTTTGCGTGAGCTGCCAGTAGCCGTCGGCGATCTCTACCAGCAGAGCAAAATAGATAAGATTCGCCCGCAGATGATGAAACTGGGTTTTTTCAAGTGGGTGAATCCTCCCCGGCTTGAATGGCGTGATGACGGCAAGGCCAGGCTGATTATTGAGATGGCGGAAGGCAACAACAACCGTTTCGACGGTGTGCTGGGATATAATCCAGCAACGCCGACCAGTCCCGGCTTCGTTACAGGCCTGCTCGACCTGCGATTTGGCAATCTATTCGGCACCGGCCGGCTTGTGGATGCACACTGGCAGCAGCGCACGGCCAAGACTCAAAATCTGCGGTTCGGTTACACGGAACCGTGGCTGGCGGGTTTGCCGCTCAATCTTAATTTTTCCTTTGAGCAGTTGATTCAGGATACGAGCTACGTGCAACGTGATATAAAACTTGGACTATCGTTTCTTTTCAACGATAACCTGGCGCTCTTGTCACATGTAGGCACAAGCGAGACGTCGCCCGATTCTCTGGGCGCCTTGCGCTTCGGGCTTCCGCCCAGTACCTCTGTCAACGTGGGACTGGGTCTGTCGTTCGACACGACGGATCAACTCTTGAATCCGCGCCGCGGCGTCAGGTACGAAACATCGATCGAGTGGCGCAGAAAGAAGATCAGGAGTAGCAGCGAGGTCACGGCTGAGATGATTGATACCGGCTCCTTCAATCAGCGCCGTCTATCCATTGATTTTGAGAATTATGTTTCCTTATTTCGCTGGCAGGTGCTGGCCGTGGCTCTGCACGGACGTGAGGTGACGACGAATGAAGAAATTGTTCAGTTGACAGACCAATATCGTTTCGGCGGAACAAGATCCCTGCGCGGATATCGGGAAGAGCAATTCCGCGGTTCCCGAATCGCCTGGAGCAACATCGAATATCGCTATCTGGTGGGACCGCGCTCCCGCTTCTTTCTTTTTACGGATCTCGGTTATTTCTTTCGCGAAGACAGACTACCCGATAACAGCCTGTCAAAAATAGATGACTTTAAAATCGGCTATGGTTTCGGACTGCGGCTCGATACGCGCCTCGGTTTCTTTGGTATTGATTATGGCCTGGGCGAAGGCGATGGATTCTCCAACGGTAAGGTGCACATAGGACTGACCAATGAGTTCTAAAGCACTGCCCTATTTGTGGCTCGTACGTCCGACAAACGTCTGCCTGGGTGCCGCCTCCATCGCACTTGGCGCTATCACTGTTGGCGACGTGCCTTCCATTTGGAGGGTCCTGATGGCGAGCTTTTCGGGCTCTCTCATTATGGCCGGCGGGAATGCCATCAACGACACCTACGACGCGGATATCGACGAGATTAATAAGCCATTTCGGCCTATTCCCTCCGGTCGTGTAACCCGCCCGGCAGCCCGTCGTTTCTCCATTATTTTATTTGTTTTAGGGGTTTTTCTTGCTATATTTATTTCCGTTCAATGTCTGGTGATCGCACTGTTTGTCAGCGCCGGTTTATGCGTTTACAGCGCGCGTTTGAAGAGGACATTCCTGTGGGGAAACGTTGCGGTCAGTCTCTTTGCTGCTTTGGCGTTCATCTACGGCGGCTTGGCTGCCGGCGATTGGCGACCTGCTCTTTTCCCAGCCGGATTTGCACTTTTATTCCATTTTGGGAGAGAAATTGTAAAAGACATTGAGGATCAGGTCGCGGACCGTTCCGTCGCTGCCCGGACGCTGCCGTTGCGGACGAACACTCGCGCAGCCCTGTCCGTGGTCACGGTCGTCTATCTTCTGCTGATTTGTCTGACTTTTGTGCCCTACTGGTTTGGCAACTACGGCGTATTCTATTTGATTGTCGTTGCGGTCGGTGTGGACGCGGTTGTGCTCATGTCACTTCTTGCTATGTGGAGGTTCCAGATGCCGGACCGAATGCGTCAGATTTCCATGGTATTAAAGGTGGATATGGTCATTGGGCTCGTAGCCATTTACATTGGTAGTACCGGCGCAGGCTAGCATGAAGGCATTACTACAGCGCGTATCGAGTGGCTCAGTCAGCATCAGTGGAAAAGTTAAGGGACAAATTGGGCCTGGCCTGGTTATTTTGCTCGGCATCAAGACGGGTGATTCGGAAGAAGATGCCAGATTCCTGGCTGAAAAATGTTTGAATCTGAGAATATTTTCCGACCGCGACGGCAAATTTAATCTGTCGTGCCAGGACGTTGCCGGCGAGATACTTGTTGTTTCGCAATTCACGCTTTATGGCAATACGACAAAGGGCAGACGTCCGAGTTTCATTGAAGCGGCGCGCCCTGAAGTTTCGCAACCCTTATATGAAAAATTCGTGGAATACCTGCAAGAGTCTGCATTGAAAGTGGAAACCGGTCAGTTTGGTGCCATGATGCAGGTCGAGATCAAAAATGACGGCCCAGTTACACTGATGCTAGAAAGCAGATAGGTAATGAACTAATGAATATTAACGCCTTGCTGAACCTCGATGGCCAGAAATTGATCCTGGCTTCCGCCTCGCCGCGGCGTGCCAGTCTCTTGACGCAAGTCGGCTTTGAGTTTGAGGTGAAACCCAGCGAAGTCGATGAGGACAACGAGGTCTACACCATCCCTGAGAATCATGTGTTAGAACTTTCATATAAGAAAGCAGCGAAAGTTGCCGAATTAGTTAATGAAGGTCTGATCATTGGGGCTGACACGATTGTTGTTCTCGAAAAAGATATTCTTGGCAAGCCCCGAAATGCCGGGGAAGCCAGGACTATGCTGGCCCGATTGAGCGGCAACACGCACGCCGTCTTCACCGGCCTCACCATTCTGGACAAGGCTTCCGGCCGTATCGTGACAGAATACGAACGCACAGATGTAACGTTCCGGTCTCTGTCCGAAAATGAAATTGGTCAATACGTGGCGACCAGGAGTTCACTCGACAAGGCTGGTTCCTATGGCATTCAAGACAGCGGGGCGCTCTTTGTTAGCAGAGTAGAAGGGTGTTTCTACAATGTGATGGGATTCCCCTTAACGAAATTTTACACCACGCTTCGGACTTTTTTGAATTGAAGGACTGAGGGCGCTGCCGTGCAGTTACCTTCTCAGGCCGTAGATGGAAAAGACGTGCCGATGAAACAACTAGGAATTTTTGACGAAATGAGTAAGATAGGTTTGCGACTCAGGGAGGCGCGCGAAGGGCTATCGAAATCGCTGGAAGACATTCATGAAGAGACCCGCATAACGACAGAGCATCTGAGTCGACTGGAAGAAGGGGATTTTACGTTTTTACCAGAAACTTATGTCAGGTCCTTCCTGAAAACGTATGCGCAGCGAGTCGGCCTTGATTCATCTGAAATGCTGCAGGAATATGGGACGGCAAAAGAGCACGGGACGGAAACTGCCACTGCTCAAAGCCGGCTTGAAAGCGAGAACTCTCACGCACTGTCTCCACGTTCGCCCCGAAAAGGGACGTCACACCTGCCCCAGCAAGCGGCGAAGCCGACACACAGCACTTCACGTTACCAATTCATCGAGTGGGCGCTAATGGTCGGGATATTTCTGCTGGCCGCCAGCCTGATAGGCGCCTACATTGTGTACCGTTCAACTATTAAGAACAGCAGATCCTCGGTGTCAACAGTGCATCCGGCAGATGTTGAGCTAGCGATGAATCAGCGACCTGACGGCGTGGAGCAAGCCGTGCACTTGCAGCGTACCGCTCGTGAACGACTTACCTTGTGGTTGAAGATCGACAACACGGAACTCGGGCAGCAGAGGCTAGAGCCAACCGGAAATCTGATGCCAACTGGGGAAAAGAATTTCGAGGGCAGGCTAACTAAAGTCGACCCGCCTGACCCTTTTGCCCACCATGGAGACTCAAATGAGGTCGTCCGATTGTCTCTCCCGCGAGGGACCGGAAGACTACCCCAAAACTGATCAGTCGCAACCCAGGCATGACACGTTCTCAATCTCTGTTTCCCGCCGGCTCCGTCAAATCTATCTACATGATCGCAATCTGCGGTACAGGCATGACTGCCCTGGCAGGCATGCTGAAGCAGGCGGGTTATGCCGTCGCCGGTTCCGACCAAGGTGTCTACCCACCCATGAGCACTTTCCTGTCGGAGCTTGGCATCCCCGTGCATATAGGGTTTGATGAATCACACCTCGATCCCGCGCCAGATATGGTCATCATTGGCAACGCCATGTCACGGGGCAATGCCGAGGTTGAAGCGGTGCTCGACCGTGACATTCCATACATCTCATTGCCGGTGGCCTTGCGAGAGTTGTTTATTCGGGGTAAATACTCTTGCGTGGTAAGTGGGACACATGGCAAGACAACGACCAGTTCACTGTTGGCGTGGGTTTTGGAAAGCGCCGGACGCGATCCCGGATTCTTCATCGGTGGTTTGCCCGAGAATTTTGGCCGTGGCTACAAAATTGGGGCCGGCGATATATTTGTATCTGAGGGAGACGAGTATGACTCCGCATTTTTTGACAAAGGATCAAAGTTCTTGCATTATTTGCCAAAACTAGCCATTTTAAACAACATCGAATTTGATCACGCAGACATTTTCAGCAGCTTCGAGGAAATCAAGACGAGTTTCAGACGTTTTATCAACCTTATTCCGCGTAACGGATATTTGGTCGCCGGTTGGGATGACCCAACGGTACGTGAATTGAGCGGCAGGGCTTTCTCCACTGTAGTTCCCTTCGGCTTCTGCGACGATGCAGAATGGACCGTCAGCAACATCGCTGTGGATTCCAACAAAACAGAATTTGAGGTCTTTCGTGAGAGCGGTTTATATGGTCAGTTTAGCTGTCCTTTACACGGCGACCACATGCTGAAAAATGCCCTCGCTGTTATCGCAAGCTCACATTTACTTGGACTCACGGCGGAAGAAATCGGCAGGGGGTTGACCACTTTCAGGAATGTTAGACGACGACTCCAGTTTATCGGAGAAGCAGAAGGGGTGAAAATCTTTGACGACTTCGCGCACCATCCGACTGCCATAGCTGCCACCATTCGCGGGATGAAAGCCAGATTTCCCAATCACCGGATTTGGGCACTATTTGAACCCCGGACAGCCACGAGCAAGAGAAAGGTCTTCGCCGCGGAATTCGTAGCAGCTCTGTCAGAAGCGCACAGCGTTGTGATGACACCATTGTACAAAGAGGAGAGAGTGCCACCGGAAGAGAGGTTGGACTTGCCGAGGGTGAAGTCTGGTTTGGAGGGCAACAAAACAAACGCCTGGATATTTTCACCCGATGACAAGATGCTGCAGTTTTTGAAGTCAAACCTGGCGCCAAACGATATCGTATTGTTCATGAGCAACGGGGACTTCAACAGAATGCCAGACAAACTGTTTAAAGAACTAACCATAGAGAAGAGCGATGACTGATGAAAGAAGAAAACCCGACTTTAAGAAAAAAGGCGGGAGAGGCAAGTTTTCAACCAACAATCGTAGAAATAGCCACGAGAACAGAAACCTGCGGGAGCTGCTGAGACAAGTCGAACGGCGCCTGAGCGAATCAATTAAGCCGGAATCATTTACCGATCTTAATTCTTTTGAACGAAAACTGGTGCACCGGCATTTTGACCACAATGCCGACTATGAGACTCGCACCTACCGCAATGGGGAAAAATTTACCCTTTACGTTTATCCGGTTGGCAATATTGAACGCTTCGCCCAGGAAAAAGCCGAGGAGTCTTTGGAAAGCGGCAATCCCGTCAGCCTGCCTCCTATGGGCAGCTACGAACGCTATCTGGTGCACAATGCGCTCAAAGACATGAGCGGTGTGGAAACCCTGAGCTATGGGGAGGGGAGTGAGCGTCACGTTGAGTTGACGTCGCACAAGTTTGGCCGCGGTTTGCGGAAAATTGCCAAGAAGATCAAACTTTTCTAGGTGCTCCAAACCGCCTGCGGCGGACGGTCTAAAACCACATCTTCAAGACTTTTGAGGGACCTCATGGCTGAGATCTCGCTTGCATTGGGACATCACTCAGTTAGCCTGAATATTCCGTCTCGCCACCTGGCGGCTATCCTGAAAACAAAAGAAAGTGAGCAGGAAACCACTGGCGCGCCTCTGGTCGAAACCGCTCTGCACGCCGCTTTCGATGATCCGGCTGGATTTCCTCTTAAGCAAACCAGGACCCTTTTGCTGCTTCCCGACAAGACACGGGACTGTGGGGCGCAAGTGCTGTTGCCGGTTTTCCTAAACAAACTGAACAACCTTGGCATGCGGGATGCCGATATCACGATCTTGCTTGCAAATGGCTCTCATAGCCCGAACAGCCCTGCAGAAATATCAGAGATGCTTGGGTCTCAAATCACGCAACGCGTCGACATTATTCAGCACGATTGCCACAACCAGGAGGAACTGCGCACCCTCGGCGTCACGTCCTCAAATGTGCCGGTCATCTTGAATCGGCGCCTGCTTGAAACGGAACAGATCCTGATCGCCGGCACGGTCGTGCATCATTATTTTGCAGGCTTTGGCGGCGGGCCCAAAATGCTCAATCCGGGGTGCGCAGGCTATGACACGATTACAAAGAATCACGCGTTGACGATTTCCCTTGAACACCGAGGTTTGCATCCGGGCTGTAGAGCCGGAGTGCTGGAGGGGAACCCCGTCCAGAATGATATCCGGGAATCCATTCAATCGCTCTTGCCCGTTTTCCTCGTCGAAACGGTGATGAATGCCCGCAGCGAAATCGATAAAGTTTTTGCAGGCTCGTTAATGCCGACCCACCGCGCTGCGTGCGATTACGTCAACAGTCTATACAAAGTTGATGTAGCGCAGGCTGCCGACCTGGTGATCGCGAGTTGCGGCGGTTTTCCCAAAGACATCAATTTGATTCAGGCACACAAGACCATTCACAATGCTTTTCAGGTTGTAAAAGCTGGCGGGGTTCTACTCATCCTGGCGGCATGCAGTCAGGGCGTTGGTTCGGAGACATTTATGCGGTGGTTTGATCTTGAAAACGAAGACGTCATGTTGCAAACTTTGACTGAACACTACACATTGAACGGCACAACCGCTCTGTCGTTGCGGGCGAAATCCAGAGCTGCAAAAATAGTTCTGGTTTCCGACTTGGACGGCGCGCTTGCAACTCAATGCGGTATCGAGACAACCAGGACACTCGCAGACGGCCTGATCTGCGCGCAGCGATATTTGCCGCAAAATTATTCATGTCTTGTCATCCCGAACGGGTCGGTGACTCTACCGGTTCTGGCATGAAGACTCCTTTGAACTTTTTTCGCTACCTTTGTATCGTGCTGAGTATCTGGCTTCTTGCTGCCTGTGCTGGCATGAAGCCCAATCCGCAGTTTCGTGAGAAGCCATCGAATGCGGCCCCGCCTGCCAGGACAGAGGGAAGAGCGTTGAGGCGGGCTCGCAACGATGGGTCTTTTGAACGTGAGATGAAGCAAGAGATCCAGAAATACATGGGCGTTCCCTACCGGTGGGGTGGTGCAACGACCGCCGGCATGGATTGCTCGGGCTTCATGAGCACGGTTTTCCACAATGCAGTAGAGTTGAAACTGCCTCACAATGCGCGTAGGATTCACAGACTGGGGCAATCGGTCGATCGGGAGGATTTGCGTTTTGGCGACCTCGTTTTCTTTCAAGATATCGAATCCGCGGGGATTTCGCATGTTGGCATCTACGTGGGCGAAGATCAGTTTGCTCACGCTAGCACGACGCGTGGCGTGACGATTTCAAGCTTGAATATGGACTACTATCGGTCTCGCTATGCTGGCGCACGTCGCGTTCAATCACGCTAGCAAATCTTCATAATGAGTTGTTGACATGACCAAAACATTTGAGGTAGAGCAACCGTCAGTTTCTGCCGTAAGTAAAGGTGCTGACTTGACACTCGCAATTACGTCACTCGCGTTTGGCGGTCGGGGGTTAGCCAAAGTTGATGGCTTGGTTGTTTTTGTTGAGGGCGCCATCCCGGGACAAGTGGTCAGGGCCCGGATCGTGCGCAAGCGTAAAGGGTATCTCGAAGCCCGTGTGCTTGAGATTCTGACCAAATCAAAAAACGAGGTTGACCCCGTCTGTGCGCACTTCGGTGAATGCGGGGGCTGCCGCTTGCAGAATTTGAGCTACGGGGTTCAGTTGCAAGAAAAGCGTTCTCAGGTTATAGAGAGCCTTGAGCATATCGGCGGCTTTAACGAGCCGAATGTCTTGGATCCTCTGCCATCTCCCGACCAACTTTTTTACCGCAATAAAATGGAATATTCATTCGGGAGGCACCGGTGGCTGACCTCTGCTGAAATTACCAACGATGCGATAGAAAAATCACGTGAATTTGCTTTGGGTCTGCACGTCCGCGGCCGCTTCGACCGGGTGCTCGATCTTGACGAGTGTCATTTGCAGTCGAAACAGAGCGTCGCAATAATGCACCGCGTGAAGACTTTTGCGCAAGAATCAGGCCTGATGGCATATAGTACGTCTGACCACACGGGCTTTTGGCGACACCTGGTTGTGAGAGAGGGGAAAAACACGGGAGAAACACTCCTGAACGTAGTGACCGCGGATCGCAAGGAAGGGCGTCGAAAGGTTCGTCAGCTAGTGCAGGCCCTACTCGCAGAAATTCCGGGTATTACCACCATTGTGCACACCATCAATCATGGAAAGGCGCAAGTGGCCTTTGGCGAGGAAGAGTACGTCTTGCACGGTCCCGGGTTCATTACCGAAAAAATTGCAACGCGGGCATATCGCATTTCGGCCGATTCATTTTTTCAGACGAATACACGGGGAGCAGAGCTTCTTTACTCCAAAGTATCAGAATTCGCCGGGTTTAAGTCCGACCACGTTGTTTACGATCTTTACGCGGGCGCCGCTACAATTTCGCTTTACGTCGCGGACGCTGTACAACATGTTGTTGCTTTTGAAGTCGAGGACGCCGCTATTGGGGACGCCAGAATGAATTGTCGTCTTAACCAGATTTCCAACATTACTGTCATTCCGGGAGATTTAAGAGAGTCCCTGCAAGTAGACTATGTCAGAGCGTGGGGCACACCGGATATTGTGATTGTTGATCCGCCGCGCGCAGGCATTCATGCGGATGTGCTGTTACGCCTTGCCCAGATCCAACCTCCCGTTGTCATCTATGTGTCGTGCAATCCAACGACATTCGCCCGCGACGCTCACCTACTGAGCGAACATGGTTACGAACTTGAGATGGTACAACCCGTAGATATGTTTCCCATGACGCCACATGTAGAAACCGTGGCGCGGCTTGTGTATGCGAAAAAATGAGATGTGATCGCGGTACCAGCGCAGAAAACCCTTGACAATAATTCTCTTATTCTTAAGTTATCTTTAGCTAACGGGGAAACAAAATCTCACCACCTAGCGAAGGGAATCGACTTCATTTTATCACAACTTCGGATCAAATAGTCTGTCCTAGAAAAACGTAGATTCTTACGTTTTTGGTTTGACTTTTTGAGGGTCACGGATTATATTTACAGCGACCCGAACAGTATAGACTTCAATCATTAACAAGGAGGGCAAAATGAAGACTAAACTGTTCGTTGCCGCTTTATCCGTATGTTTCTATTTGCTTTTTGTTGCCGGTTTTTCACTTGCCGATAACAACGGACACATCTCCCGGGTCCTTTCTGAACTCGGACTGACAGGCATCACCGAAACAACATCTCTGGCATCATCACAAGTTTACGCATCAAATCTTGAATCGACGGTTTTGGGGAATTTAATAGATCCCGTACCGGAGCCACGGCGGCCAAAATTTATCGATCCTGTTCCAGAGCCGAGAAGACCCAAGTTCATCGATCCGGTCCCAGAGCCGAAACGTCCGAAGTTTATCGACCCTGTTCCAGAGCCGAAACGTCCGAAGTAAGCAGTATCGCATTACAACTGAACTATTCACAAAACGCTGTTCGGGTCATGATTATCTCTAATCGATCTAACGTTCATTTCAGAACCGTCAATTTGTGGTTCGCCTTTGTTCTGAGTTTGATAGCCATGTCGAACATCCAGCATCAGTCGATGCCGGTCATGTCGTGGCTTAACTGTTCGTTGTTCTTTGTCATCTTTTTGCAGTGCGTTTTCATCTTTCGGAAGGAAACCAGTAACAGGGGAATCTTCTTCAATATTGCAGCACTAGCATTGCTCGGTAGCTTGAGTTTTGTCAATTCCTTTATCGGGACAGGGCATCTTATCGGCAATGATTTCCACGCATACTATGTGTTTCAATATCGCAAAATGATTGTGACCTTCCTTTTGGGACTGGCAGTGACTTACATCCTGGTCAGGTACGTTTTCGTCTCATTGAACACCCTGAAGAGCTATCTTGTCACACTTGCCATCGTACTACCCGTCTTCCTCTTGAATTTCTGGCCTTTCCTGATGGACAAGGACTATCTGGTCAACCTACCAGACAATGGACCATTTTACAAGGCCATCCTCTACTTTACTTCTTTTTCGTTTCTGTCGGTTTGGCTTTATGGCGTTTTTCTCTATAAGAACGAACGTTCCCTCGGAGAACATGTTAACGTGCTGATGGTCTGTTTCTTCTTCATGACATTATTCGATATCATCGATTGCTTCGGGCTGATTTATGGCATCAAACTCTTCTCGTTGAGCCAGTATCTGCTTCTGATCATCCACACGTTTTTCATCCTGACCCTGGTTCGTCGGCTGAATTTTGTTTGCTCAACGTTCGGCCATTTTTACGATTCCATCGTTACGAGTGGTAACAACCTGGGAGTCCCTATACGGCGGAAAAAAAGCACCTATGCGACCGCATTCGTGAAGTGGATACGCGCTTACTTTCACTCCAGGCGAAATCTCATTAGTTTGGTAACGTTATCCTTTCTGTTTTGCGTTAATTATTTTGATGTTTCCCTATTTCTCAAGCTCAATCTGGCGGCACTGTGGTTCGGTGTCATTATTTTGTTCGCCTTCGTATCAGCCCTTTATCAAAAACGGCTGGAAACGGGTGATCTACTCGCCTTGAGGCGACAACCCTAAGATCCCATGGTCACCCGACTCACAAAGTCTCTCAGAGACAACAATCACAGACACCCGATCGTAGGGACGAGTTTTGAGGCGAAACAACTCAATCGTTCTATCAAGCGACTTGCAAAAACTGATGATCACGTTCTTCTGATTGGCGATGTCGGCACGGGCAAGACCTTTTGTGCAGAACGGATTCATGCATTAAGTGCGCGTAGGGAACAGCCCTTTATAAAGCTCAATTGCGCGGCCCTGGGCAACACGATCTGCAGGAACGATTTTTTGGGCGAGTCAGGCCCCAGGCACTCTAGCGTATCGTTGCTGGAGCAAGCAAAGAGAGGCGTATTGTTTCTGGAGAATATCGCAGATCTAGTACCCGACTTTCAAAGCGTGATCAAGGCTATAATTGCGGACCGAAAATATATGCCGGTCGGCGCGAGCAAAGCTCGTGCAGCAGAGTTCAGGATTATTGCAGCCACAGCGGAAGATCCTGCAAACGGTCAAAGTCAGGACGCCCTTCAGAAAGATCTCGTTCCCCTACTTGCCCAGCGAACGGTGAGACTTCCTGCTTTGCGTGACCGGCGTCAGGACATTCCCGAACTACTTCTGTTTTTTCTAAAGAAATATTGTGAAAGGAACCGGATCGAAATACCGGCTGTTCCTGCTGAAATATTTGAGTACGTTCTGTCCTACGATTGGAAAGGGAATGTCAGAGAGCTCAAGGATTGCGTAGAAACGTTGGTCATGATGTCCCCGCCTGGAGAATTGTGCCTCGATTATCTTCCATTTGAAGTGCAGCGTCACCCGCTGGATTGTCTTGACATCAGCGACTTGAACCGGGCAACGTCTGAAGTGGAAATCTATCTCATCCGGAAGGCTTTGGAGAAATTTGCCGGCAATCAGGTAAAGGCAGCCAGACAATTAGGCATTCCTGAGGCAACGTTGCGCTTCAAGATCAAGAAGTACGCCATTGCCAAAGAGGTTTAAGCCTTTCGATATGCCTCTTTGTTGCGTTCTGTTTTATTGTTTTGCGCGCTGTACCATTTACCCCATCAGTCGCCGTACTGGGTCTTCCAGGCCGACGCACACTAGTCCTACTTCTTGATTTTCAAGCTGCGTTTTGTCCCCAGGGTCCGTCGTGTTCCGCACCATTCTATGCTTCTAAAGCGCAGTAGCTTTCCAAGAGGATCCCAAAACGACAGATGAGAATCTCGGAACGGTGGCCACGATCCAGGCAAATGCTCAGAGATTCTTGGAAATTGCAAGGTATCTGGGCGGCCAACTTTAGCCTATCAATGATTAGTATCCTTGCGACCGGCGGCCTCACCGAATGGCTGGGGAAGCCCCCGTTTGCCGGGTCGTTGCTTGCGGGCTGCGGCTGGATGGTGGCCGGGTGGATCGGCGCGCCGCAGGGTGCGGGTACAACAAATACGAAGGCGAACCCGACCCTGCACGCTTTGGCCTGGGGTTCTGCCTTCAGCGTTCTGGTTGTGATGGTTAGGATCGTGCCTGACCTGCTACTCAACAGTGCGTTTAACGGTCTTATCATTTGGGCAATCTGTTTCGCCACCGCCGGGGCTTGGGGTGGTTTTTTTTCTTTTCTGGTGCCCTGCGGATTGTTTAGGCAAAGGCCGGCCAGATACATCGTCCTCGCCGCAATGTACGCCACAAAAGTGAGCGTCGCCTTCGCAATCGCGATGTGTCTGAGCATCGCAGCCGGTACCTTGTTTCAGCAATTCTTAACGGTTTGGCTCTCACAGGGAATCTACGGATGGGCCGGGCATGTTTTCGGCTGGGGTTTTGCCGGTGCCATAGGAGGTTTCGTGGGCGCAAGCGTTGGTTTGAGCCAATCCAAACAGTGACTGGCTTCAAAGTAAGAAATCTGATCGTCCCCGAATTTACATTTTATCTGCTTTAGCGCACAGCCTGTGACCGCAGGAATAGAGTCGGTCACTGGTTGTATCTTAATTTAGTCTAACCTAACTGTTTCAAAACCGAACGCTTCGCGAAAGAAATGCTAATCACGCGCATAAGTCTGACCGGCTTGTTGTGGAATGTCATTTTCGTCCCCTTGCTGTTGGCGCAGAAAGAAGACATCCCTTTTGAACACCTGTCCTTGCAAGAGGGACTTTCACAAAGCACAGTGCTGTGTGCTGCGGAGGACAGCCGGGGTTTTATGTGGTTTGGCACCCGACACGGCATTAACCGGTACGACGGGTATTCCTTCAAGGTCTATTCCTATTCGCCAGATGATTCTCACTCTCTTTCCGACAATTGGGTAACAACAATCCTTGAAGATAGTGCCCACAACCTGTGGGTTGGAACACACAACGGTTTGAATCGATTGTCCCTCGGCCATTGGTTAGACATTGATGACGGCGGTAATAGCTTCGTTCGCTACAAGCATCGCCGGGACCAACTAAGCGGACTGAGCAGCAACGTCATTTCCAAAATTTATGAAGACAAATTCGGACGCCTGTGGGTCGGTACGGCTGACGGGTTGAACTACTATGACAGGCAACAGGACTCTTTTCAGTTATTCCCTCTTGTCGATACGACCGGGGCAGCCGTCACGGCGGCCGTCACAGCCATGATACACGATCGCCATAATCGGCTCTGGTTAGGTACTGCCGGTGCAGGTCTGTTTGTTCTCAACCAACAATACAACGTCGTCAAACAATACAAGACATCACAAGATATTTACCAGCTACGTTATTCCCAGAGTGTGCAAAAGGCCGTGAGGCGGATGACAAGTAAGTCACCCCTCGCAGCGATTCGACGACCAGGAGAGCAGGTGGACGCACAAAAACGACTCCAGTTGACACGGGAAACCCAGCTTCTCGTCGTTGCGATGGGAGAAGGACTGCGCGCTTTCACGGACTTCGCAAGCATCGAGATGGACGGCAACCTTGTGTGGCTCATGAATTTTGCGGATTCGAGATTTGCCGGCGGTTCGCTCCGAAATCGTATCCAGGTTGCAGCTCTGAGCTTGCCACCGGGCGACTACTCACTCCACTACCGCTCCGATCGAGGACACTCATATGGACACTGGCATTTTGCCGCGCCTTACCAGCCTGACTTATGGGGTGTTCAGGTTTTCGAGATAACGCCGGAGGACCTGACATTTCTTCAAAGCTTGTCCGATTCCACAGCTACCGTGCTTTCGGGAAATACGATATCTTCTCTTCTGGAAGACGCCAACGGTGACATTTGGATTGGCACAAATGTCACTGGCCTGAACAAATTTGATCGCAGTACCGGAAGGTTTTATCACTATTTGGGACAGCCACCCTTGCCCGGGAGAAGCCACTTGATCACGGGGCTGATAGAAGAGGATTCTGGAACGATTTGGGCCACATCTGACCTCGGCCTGTGGCGAATTGATTCTGACACCGGACGTGCCAAACGGTACTTTCATGATGACCGAAACGAAAAGAGTCTTACTACAGATAACATCTCGTGCGCAACGTTGGACAGTGGCGGCAATGTCTGGATTGGGACAATACTGGGGGGAATCAACATGTACAGCCGTCACCGACAGAAATTTGAGGATTTTCAAGATCATGTCCATTTGCCAGAGGAGGTGCGCTGTCGGAAACTGACCTATTCGTTCGCCGAGGATAGTCGGGGTTTGATGTGGGTAGGCAGCGCCTGCGGCCTTGAACTGCTCGATCCCGAAAAAGGTCGTTTCATCAGCCCGCTTGCGCTGCCCGAAGTAGTGCGATCGCTAAAGTCGTCCGTGTATAGCATGAAGTTCGATCGCAACGGAGCGTTGTGGCTTGGGACCAATGGTGATGGCATTTGGCGATTTCCGGATTTCTCAGACTACTTTGATAGTCCGTTCAGACAAACCGGGGGACCTGCAGAACCCGACCACTTTGTTTTTACGGGAGACCAGGCAAGTGGGCTTAGTTCAAATCTTGTTTGGTCTATTTTTGAGGACTCAGACGGAGACATTTGGGTAGGCACAAAGGGTGGCGGGCTGAATCACTTCAATCCGGCAACCAATGCGTTTTCGAGTTCGTCGAATGACCGGAAGTCTGCTAGCATTCGCAGGGGCTGGATCCGCACTATCTTTGAAGACCGTGACGGCAATCTATGGTTGGGAACAGAGGGGCGTGGACTGAATCTCTACCGCAAGCAGACCGGCGTTCTTCGGACCTATTTGACCGTCGAGGCCGATTCAACCAGCCTGAGCCACAACAACGTTACTGCTATTTATCAGGATAGCCTGGGGGCGCTTTGGGTAGCAACCTACGGTGGGGGTCTCAACAGATTTGACGGAGAGAACGGCGAGTTCATGCGCTTTACGGAGCGGGATGGGCTTCCCAACAATGTTGTTTATGGCATTTTGCCGGATGATGATGGGCATCTTTGGTTGAGCACAAACGGTGGGCTGTGCATGTTCGATCCGGCCGCAGAAGTATTCAAAACGTTTGACGTGCAGGATGGACTTCAGAGCAATGAGTTTAACTCAGGAGCATTTTTCCGGAGCCGCGTAGGTGACCTCTATTTCGGGGGCGTAAACGGCTTTAATCGCGTGCGGCCGGCAGACGTACGATCGAATACGCATGCACCCAGGGTTGTAATTACAGCGGTTCGTGTCCTTGAAAGAAGGGCCAATCTTGACTCAGCAAAGATTCGATTGAATCACAAGCAGAATTTCATTTCCTTCGAATTTGTCGGGCTTGATTTCACCAATCCCAAGAGGAACACCTACGCTTATAAACTTGAGGGTCTGGATGAGCACTGGAAGAATTGCGGCAACCGGCGTTATGCGAATTATACCAATTTAGCGCCAGGTTCTTACACCTTTAAGGTTCGCTGCGCGAACAACGACGGCCTTTGGAGTAAAACCGAGGCACGCTTCGTCGTCATTGTTGAACCACCCTTCTGGCAGGCAAGGTGGTTTGTTCTGAGCGCTGTTCTGGGCGTTGTCGGACTCGGATTCTTTCTCCACAATTACAGGGTAAGGGCCAAGGTTCGCGAAGTTGTGGCGGTAGAACGGGTCCGCAAGAAAGCGGCAGCAGATTTTCACGATGAACTCGGTCACAAGTTGACGAAAATTTCGTTGTTTAGTGAGCTGGTCAAAAGATCCCTCACTGCAGGCGGCACCGAAGCGGATGACTATCTCGGACGGATTGCCGGGTTGTCAAACAGTTTGTACGATGGCATGCGCGATTTTCTATGGACGTTGGACCCTGGCAAGGACTCACTTTATGAGCTGGCCATTCGGCTGAAAGATTTCGGAGATGAATTCTTTGACAAGACGGGCATCGAGTTCCGCGTCGCAGGTGTGACCGGAGCGTTACAGCGCGTGCAGTTATCGATGGATCAGAAGCGTCATGCGACGTTGATTTTCAAAGAGGTCATGAATAATTCTCTGCGCCACGCCGATTGCCAGAGGGTCAAGCTCGAGTTTGTTTTGACAGAGAGAGCGGTGACCGTTGCCGTGACAGATAATGGCGTCGGATTCGACCCCGACAAAGTTTGTTTTGGCAATGGTCTGCAGAATATGCTGAGAAGGGCAGAGGAAGTTCGGAGCTCGATTCGTGTGCACACTGCGCCAGGGAGTGGTTGCAGGATAGCCCTGGTGATGGATATATAGACAGGCGAGTGAAGCTTCTTGAATGGAGCGGGCCCATGTGAGACCGGCACTTCTCATCTGACGTGACTTTGTCTTGGAGATAGGATTAGGTCTCTCTCGATCGGGCGACCACCGTTCAAACAAGACAAACTCGTAAATTGTACGCAAGGAGTGGCTTTTCAATGGGGAACCAAACGACTTGAGGTCGCAAGAGCTATGATTTCGGTGTTCATTGTTGAGGACGATAACGATATTCGTGAAAGTCTGGCGCTGATTATCGATAACAATCCGGGCTTCTTGTGTGTGGGCACGGCTGCGGACGGCGAGACTGCCCATGAGGAGATTCCCGCGGTGCAGCCGGACGTTTTGTTGATGGACATTACCCTGCCTGGCATGACCGGAATCGATTGCGTGAGACAACTCAAAGCGGCGTTGCCGGAACTGAATGTCCTGATGTTGACCGTACACGAAGACGATGATCTCGTTTTCGATTCCTTGTGCGCCGGTGCCTGCGGCTACCTTACGAAGAATACCTCCCCTGAGAAACTTCTGGATGCCATTCGCGAAGTGCATGCAGGCGGAGCACCCATGAGCACCACGATCGCCCGGATGGTTGTTACCTCCTTTCGTCAAAAAGAACATAGTGACCTGACTCAGCGGGAATCGGATGTCCTTTCGCAATTGTGCAAGGGCAAGAGCTACAAGATGATTTCTGATGCTCTCTTTATCAGTCATGACACGGTCCGTACCCACATTAAGAATATCTACCGTAAGCTTGAAGTAAGCTCTAAGTCAGAGGCAATCCTGGCTGCTTTGAAGACAAGAATGGTACGGTAGTGCGCTGCACCTGAGGGTTCGACCCCATGACTGACTACAGGGAACATTAGGTATTCTTCAGTCGGTCGCTTGCACCTGACCATCTCTCTCTCCACAAAAAATATCACCCTTTCATGTGATACCTCGTTACCGGGGCGATGCGTATATTATGGACCAACGCATTACGGAAGAGGAAAACGAAACGAGAGGATCGAAAACATGAAAGCCTTTGCTACCCATCCTTACCGAGGAAGATTCCTTACAGCAACAGTAGCCGCACTGTTGTGTGGCGTCGCTCTAGCCTATCCACAAACTTTTACGAGGATTACAGATCCCACCAATCCGATAGTGACGGACGCTGGTCCCGGCGGCTACACCGGTGCCAGTTGGGTCGATTTTGATGGGGACGGGGATCTTGATTTGTTTGTCGGCAACACCAAGTTGTACCGGAACGATGGCAACGAAACATTTGTGAAAGTGACCACCACTCTCGGTTCCGGCCAGGGCGTCGTTACTGGCAACGGCAGTAGTTGGGCGGATTACGACAATGATGGGGATATTGATGTTTACATTTCCAGTTCAATGTCTTTCCTCTACCGCAATGAGGGTGACGGTAGCTTCACCAAAATAACCGCGGGTGAAATAGGGGATGGCTTTGCCAATCGCGGTTGGTCCTGCTCCTGGGCAGATTTTAACAACGACGGCTATGTCGATCTGGCCATTACACATCCCGCTGGATTTGTCAGTCCCGCCAACAATCCAACGCTCAATCATGTTTATCTGAATGAAGGTCCGCCAAATTTTACCTTCAGACGCCTCACCGGGGTTCTGTCACAGGGCCTTCAGGCATACACCGTCGGAACCTGGTCGGATTTTGACCAGGATGGGGACATGGATTACTTTATCGGCAGCGGTCCAGCCAATGGCACCACGGCGCGGGATTTTCTGTTTCGCAATCTTCTGACGGAATCCGGATCAGCTACATTTGAGAGAATTACAACCGGGCTGATCGCAACTGAAACGCAGGATGGGCAGGTCTGGAATTGGATCGACTTTGACAACGACGGCGATCTCGATGCCTACCTCACCAATTGGGGTGGCACTTTTGGTGGACTTCAAAATCGGTTGTATGTAAACGATAATGGTGTCTTTAGCCGGCCCGCGGCTGGACCGATTTCATCCGACCGACAGATTTCATTGTCTTCGGTTTGGGATGATTTTGATAATGACGGAGATTTGGATTGCTTCGTGGCCAACGACAATGGTCAGACTGACCGCTACTACAGCAACAACGGTGACGGGACGTTTAGCAGTCTGACCAACACCGGGGCAACCCTCTCTCTCACGCACCGTGGTGCTTCGGCAGGGGACTTTGACGACGATGGCGATCTGGATCTCATTATGGTCGGCCCGGGCACGAGCATGGCACTCTTCCGCAACGACACTGATAACGGCAACCACTGGATCTCGGTGAAAGGTGTCGGCACCACCAGCAACACAGCCGGTATCGGAGCGAAAGTGCGAGTCAGAGCCGTGGTCAACAGTGAAGTGGTCTGGCAGTTACGCGAGATTTCCGCACAAAACAACTTCAACGGTCAGAATAGCCTGAGAGCCCATTTTGGTCTCGGCGATGCGGCTACGGTTGATTCCATCCGAATTGAATGGCCGTCAGGAATGGTCGATATTCTCACTAATCTTGCAGTGGATCAGCTGCTCGAGGTCACGGAAGGGGAAACGGTGACCTCGGTCGATAACCCTGGCGATGACAGGCTTCCTGGGTCGTTCGAGTTACAGCAAAATTATCCCAATCCATTCAACCCAACCACAACTATCACGTATCAGGTTGCCGGGACCGAACACGTTGTCCTAACAGTCTACAATATGCTGGGTGAAAAGGTCGCCACTCTGGTGGACGAACTTTCCGCTCCAGGAAGAAAGTCCGTCTTTTGGGACGGTCGTGACGGGCAAGGGCAACTCGTTTCATCGGGTTTGTACATCTATCGACTTGATGTTGGGTCTCAGGTATTGAGTCGCAAAATGGTCCTGCTCAAGTGAACAGATGCATGCCAGGAACAGCCTAAGATAAGAATTCATGCGGGGCTCTACTTGTGATTCATTTCCATTTTGGTTGTGGTAACACTCCGGGCCCCTGCCCTGAGGCTGCATGCGCAGCCCGTATGGCTGGAGGAATAGGAAACATCCGTGACTATTGAATGGCTCAGGCCTAGTCTTAAAGGCGTAAGCAGTGTCTTTTTCACCTCCGTGCTGCGTGAAAAGTAAGAAGATGTTGCTCCTGCAGTGAGTTTCACACTCACATTTCTCATTCACTCTCTCGTTATGTTAGTTAGGTTCGTTTTTTGACTGATTTCATGGAAATTGGATTAGGAGGTAGCACATGCGGTATTTCTCAATAGTTTTGTTGGGTGCCTGGGCCTTCGTGTTCACAGCCATGGTCCAGGTTGGCTGGTCACAAGATTCAACTGGCGCCTGGCTGACCAGGGCCCCGATGCCGACGGCGCGCAAGGAAATATCGAATGCAACGGTTGCCATATCAGGCCGTGTCTATGTCGTTGGAGGCGTGGCCCGGAATGGCCAGATCACGAATGCGCTTGAAATTTACGATCCAACCGCGGATGTCTGGAGAACCGGCACCAGCTTGCCGGTACGCGTTTGGCGGGCTAGTGCTGCCGCAGCAAATGGGAAACTGTATGTATTCGGCGGTTACGCCTCAACTGCCGCATTTCCTTTCAGTCCAACAAATCGAGTCTTTGAGTATGATCCTGAGGCCGACTCATGGCAAGAAAAAACAGCAATGCCAACCGCCAGGTCTACCACCGTCGCTGTAACGGTCGGTGGAAAAATTCATGTCCTGGGGGGTGCCGCGAATACAGCATTGAATCTCCATCAGATCTATGATCCGGTTAACGATAGTTGGAGCACGGCAGCACCGATTCCATCTCCCAGGTCGGGTCTGACAGCCACCGTTATCGGAGATGAGATTCTTGTTGCTGGCGGTTACATCCTGGCTGGCGGCGTTGTGAGCCAGAGAGTCTTAGAGATCTATTCAGTGACGAACCAAAGTTGGCGGTCAGGGACAAACATGCCGATTGCTCGCCTTGGCATCGCGGCAGTGACGGTTAGGAACAAGATGTACGTTTTCTGCGGGCTGCCAAACTCGGGAACCTCTCTGACGCTGGAATATGATCCCGCCGCCGACGGTTGGCGCACACTGGCCGATATGCCGACCCCGGTTTCTTTCATGGGCGCGGCAGTTGTGAAGGATACCGTCTACGTTGTCGGCGGCGGTCCGGTCAATTTGAATCGTTTCGACGGCGTCAGCGCCAATCGTGTTTTCGTTCCGCCGAACCTGGTGACATCGGTCGGTGCGCGTATCGAACAGCCCAAGACGTTTCAATTGAGCCAAAACTTTCCAAATCCCTTTAATCCTACCACAAACATTGCCTACAGATTGTTACAGCCTGGCAGCGTCAGGCTGGACCTCTTCAATTTGCAGGGTGCTCATGTTCGTACCCTCGTGGAAGCGCGACAGGCACGGGGTGATTACAACATTCGATGGGATGGCCGGGATAACCAAGAAAGGGACGTCGCCTCCGGTATCTACATTTACCGCCTGAAGAGTCCCGTGAATGTCGAAAGCCGGCGGATGCTGCTGTTGCGGTAAGGAGTTATCTACGCGCGCTGCATTGTACAATCATCAATCTTCTCCTAATCTGTCCCCAATACGCCGCAAACGGTCGCGGCCACTTTCAATGGCTATTGTCCTCGGGCTCTCATCCTGACGCACAGTATATTTCATAGTTCTTACGCCGCTCTATTTCCTGTAACAGATTAGCGGATCTGGCCTAATTCGTACTTGAATTTGTGACAAACTGTTGTTAAATTTCAGGCAACAATGGAGGACATGGCGTCATGTTGCAAAAGTGTAGGTGCCTGGCTATCCCAGCAGCAGTTCTGCTCGCGGGATGTCTCTCTCTTTCTTTCGCGCAGGAAGATGAGATTGACTTTGACATGGATTTTGCCAGATTTCAACGACCAAATGGAACCGTGAATGTTGAGGTGTATTTATCGTTGCGTCGCTCCCAATTGCAGTCAGTGTCCAGCTCAAATACAAAAGCTGAAAGTGGATTCAACGCCGAGGTCTCACTCTTCAAAGGCGACTCTTTGGCGTACAAGCGGAACTGGGGCAGCGTGACACAAATTCGGCCGGCTGACCGCGAAAAGGAAAATCAACGGCTTCTGACGCAAACAAACTTGACGGTGGTGCCGGGTGATTACAAGGTCACAGTTGTGGTAGGGGACGTGAATTCCAATTCTGAAGGAAAGAAGAGCGCCAGCCTGAGCGCAGCAGAGTTTTCGGATTCAACCATTTCGATGAGTGATATTGAGCTAGCCAATCTTGTCGGTCGCGATACGACCGCTAGCAATTTTACCAAAAACGGTTATCGGGTAGTGCCGAACCCGGCTTTGATCTATAGTAACACCAGCCCGATGCTCTATTTTTATTCTGAATTTTACGGTCTCCAGCAATTGCAGGGGGCAACCTACAACGTTGTCTTTCGTGTGCTCACGCCTGACGGCCGGGTGCAGCGTGCCTATGAACCAAAAATTCGCAAGAAGCCTGCAGGTCCAGTGATGGAAACCGGCGGTTTGAATTTGGTCATTTTTCCAACCGGGACATACGATTTTCAGCTTGAAGTTGCGGATGAAGCCGGGCGCGTTGTCACCTCTGGGAAAAAGCGGTTTTATATGTACAGACCAAATAGAGCTAACGAGAATCTCGCGCTGGCATCCAGGACAACAGACCTGTACAAGAAATCGCTGTTGGGGGAATATGAGCAAGAAAGCGAAGTCGCAATCGACGACGAATTCAACAGTGCGGCCTTTCTGTCGAATAAAAACGACAAGGCGATCTTCAAGTCTTTGGACAAAGTGGGGAAGCAGCAGTTCATGGTCGATTTTTGGGCAAAGCGGCCCGGGTTAAGGGAAATACACTTGCAGCGGATGCAGTATGCCAATGCCAATTTTGCCGGCGTTAGGAAGGGGTGGCAAACGGATCAGGGCCGGGTGGTTCTGACCTATGGGCAGCCTGACAAAGTAGAGAAAAACTTCAGCCTCAACAACAAACGGCCGTACGAAATATGGCGCTACTATAATCAGGAGGGGGGACTGCTCTTTGTCTTCGTCGAGAAGGGTGGATTTGATGAGAGGGAGCTCGTGCATTCGAACGCTCCCCGTGAAATCAACGACCCCGATTGGAAGCGGTGGGTCAATACGGATCGGTTTTGAGTCTTGCCAGGCGATTTTGGTGTTGAACCTGGTTCCAAATTGCCAATCGTTTCATCGGTCACTTTCGTTTGGGAATCGAGTCACAGTTTCAGTATCTCTTCAGGGGGTTAGGCCGTAGTGTCAATCCGGGAACGTTTATTTTGTCATCCCCGAATGTTCCCCGCTTACCACATGCGGGGACAAGCTTTATCGGGGATCTACGCTCACAAAAGCTGGATTTCCAGATAAGAGATTTCGGGAATGACATGATCCCGTAGTTTTGTATGATGTCACAGGGGTTTCAGGCGAAATTGATTTTTCTACCCAACCAGCGTAGGCCTATTTGATAGCAACAGCCTCCGAGAAAACGCTTTCATTGCCATCCTTATCAACCGCAGCAACATTAGCGAAAACCGTCCCTGAAGCAAGAGCCGTCAGGTCGAACGTGAATTCTGTCAATTTGCCCACCGACAGGAGGCTATCGTACATCACCGAACCCTCGTTTCGCAACG
>Ga0114931_10001597_pt1 | contig 28913 bp, 31 predicted proteins | sample 2SBtaG_FD_89579 | JGI IMG/M metagenome (GOLD analysis project Ga0114931, IMG submission 89579) | Deep subsurface microbial communities from Kolumbo volcano to uncover new lineages of life (NeLLi) - 2SBTROV14_V59a metaG | ecosystem: Environmental > Aquatic > Marine > Volcanic | place: Kolumbo... | reverse complement strand
CCGGCCAAGGGCAATCTGATCATGGCGGCGAATCTTGCCGGCAACATCACGAACGAGACCAGCCCGCGCGATAATCTTCTGTTGGGAGCCGGCATGCTTCCACCATCGCGGAAGTGATCACGCGCGCGTGCCGCGTGATGCTCGAACAAGGTTCACTTCAGCAGTCGCTGGCGACGGGCGAGAAAGACGACAAACAGCATCGCCATGGTTCCATCGACGGCGGCGGGAATCAGAATCCACCCGGTCGCCTCGCCCGCGAAGAATCGCAACGGAAATGATACGAGCACGCCGGCTTTACCCAAGACGCCCAGCACTACGAGACCATGGTTCTTGCGGACATCACGGGCAACGATGAAGTAGCCCACGCCGAACAACAGCACGCAGACCGAGAAGTCGCCCCAGGCCAGGCGGGCAATCAGATCATCGCTCACGGCATTCGCCCCGTAGAACAGCTCGATTCCCCATCGCGGGGCGATGAGCCCGCCGGCGCCGACCAGCACGTTCCACCACGCGGCGACGCGAAAGATTCTCTGCCAACGTCTTTCGTACTGCATGAGACAGTGTGAACCTTTGGCTTGAGGGTCCGTGGCCTCAGGGGCATTTTTCAGAGAATACGCAAGCTTCGTCTCTCGGGGTGGGTGGTGTCAACCTGGCCGATGACGGCCGGCTGAATTCCGGTCTTTTGGTGAAGCCGCCGCCGCGCGGATTCGACGTGCGTTTCGGGAACCCCCAGCAACAGACCGCCGGAGGTTTGCGGATCGAACAGCAACGCAAATCTCACGGATGCACGAACCTCGGTCCCAGCTTCGAGGTTGGCCTCGGCCGCACGATTGGCCGGCGCCAGAGTGCTCTGGGTTCCTTCGGCCGCAAGTTCCTCGGCCCCCGGCAAAACGGGAAGATCCGCCAGCCGCAACTCGGCGGCCGCGCCGCTGGCCTCGAGCATTTCGAGCAGATGGCCGGCCAGGCCGAACCCGGTCACGTCGGTCGCGCCTTGAATGTCGAACTGACCATACAAATCGCCGGGCGGTTCATTGCTCACCAGCATGGTTTCGACAAGACGTTCAAACCATGCGGCGCGGCAGCGGGCCTGCATGTGAGCGGCCAACAACACACCGGTTCCGAGCGGTTTGGTCAGCAGCAAGACATCGCCGGGCCGCAGCCCGCCCTTGAGCCGCACGGCCGACCTTTGGGCCTCGGCCAGCAAGGAAAAGCCGATCGTCACGCGAGGGCCTTCGATCGTATGTCCGCCGACAAGCGTGGCCTCCATGGGGCTAAATTCAGCGATCGCGCCGGCCAGCAGATCAAAGAGCAGCCGCTCTTGTTGCGGCTCGGGGCCGACGGGAAGCGTGGCCAGGGCCAGGGCCGCCAGCGGCCGAGTGCCCATGGCAAACAAATCACTAGCGGCGTTCAATGCGGCAATGCGGCCCAGCGTATAAGGATCGTCGATAAAAGCTGAGAAGAAATCGACCGTGGCCACCACGTCGCGGCCCTCGGGCAAACGAACGACGGCCGCATCGTCTGGTCGATCCAATCCGACGAGCACCGACTGCGATTCGGGCCGGTCGAGCCGGTCGAGCACACGCTTGAGCACCGCGCCGCCCAACTTGCCGCCACAGCCGGCACATCGCATGGTCTCGGCCGTGGGGGGATCGTAATGATCGGCCATCGCCATCGGTTCGTAGCTTTGATACTTTGCCATGAAACGGCGATCGATCCAATCTTTCAGCCGCCAGCACCAGCGGGCGTGTGCCGCAAAACCCTTGTAGCTGATCACGCCGCGACCATCGCCGGTGCATAGCAGTTTCAAGAAATCCTGCTGCGGAACATATTCGCGCAGCGTTTCGCCGCGCAGTAAACGCCGCAGGTTCTCCCACAGAACCGGTCCTTGACGCACGGCATACACGCCGGCTTTGGGATGGGGGTGCAGGGCATCGGTTCCCGAATCACCGACCGCAAAGACCGGGGCATCCGCCACGGTTTGCAGCGTCGGGCGGACGAGCAAAAAGCCTTGTTCGTCGGTCGGCAGCCCGAATCTCCCCAACGTTTCGGGCGCCGCGGCGCTGGTCGCCCACAGCACGACGTCCAGCGGAATATGACGCCCGTCATCTAGCTCGATAGCGTCACGGTTAACGGCGCGAACCTCGTGGCCAAGAATCCGCTCGACGCCGCGGCGGTTCAGTTCCGCACGAATTTTTTCCGCCGCCGAGGGGGTCATCCCGTGTGCCACTTCGCTGCGTCGATCAATGAGCATCAGCTCGCAGCGGACGTCGCCGAACGTTTTCCGCAATCGCTGACGCAAACAAAGCACAATCTCGATGCCGGCCACTCCCGCTCCGACCGTGGCGATGCGCAGCGGACGATGGCCAAGCGTCTCGCGAACCGCTTCAAGTCGCCGCTCGAGACGCGGCAAAAAAGTTTGCATCGGCTTGATCGGCACCACGATGCGGTTAGCCTCATCGTGGTCGGGGGCAAGTTCGATGTTGCCCGCCGATTTCGGAACCGAGCCGATGCCGATTGACAGCACATCGAAATGAAGCGGCGGCCGGTCGGCAAATTGCAATTCCCGTCGTTCGACGTCCAGTCCCACGACCTCGGATATCATCAGGCGTGCGCCCGTCGCCGCGCAAAGCCGCACAAGGTCGATCTGCATTTGCTCCGGTTCGTAGAAGCCCGCCAAGGTGCCGGGCAACATGCCTGAGTAAGTCGCGAGCGAAAAGTTTGAAACGCACGTCAATCGCGCGCCGGGAATCGGGTCCATGCGCCACATCCGCAGCACGTGGGCGTTCGTGTGGCCGGCGCCCAAGAGAATGATGTCGTGCTTCGGCAGGCGACCGTTCATGACACAACGTGCGGCTGGCGGATGCGAAGGCGGGCAAAAGGATTTGAGTTTGACGTGACGGTCCGGCAAGAAGTCGCCGGTTCAGGCCGATGGATTCAGCAGCCTGGTTCAGTTGAAAAACTCAATATTAAACGCGGCCCTCCGAGAAGCTCGACGGCAACCAGCCAACCACGGCATGCCCGTGCGGCCACACATACCGACGCCCCGCCGAAGCGAAAGGCCGAGCTTGGCATCGATTCCCGGAAGTTGTGCTTGGCGAGCGAAAACGCGATTTGCCATCGGGCGGGAGGGTTTCAACCGCCGGTCGAGCCTTCTTACGGCGCGAAGGTAAGCAGTTGCACGCTAAAGAACTTTTGGGGGTCTGTCCAGACTCGCTCAACTGCCAATCCCGCTCGCCGGGCAACCTCGGCGAACTGATCGAGCTCGTACTTATATGAGTTTTCGGTATGGATCGACTCACCTGCGTCGAAGCGAATGTTTCGTTCACCGAGCGTGACGACCTGTTCCTTGAGACTGACGAGGTGCATTTCGATACGGCTTTCGCGTGCGCTGAAGAAAGCCCGGTGGGCAAAACAGCTCGTGTCGAAGTCGGCATCAAGCTCTTGGTTGATTCGTTCGAGTAGATTGAGGTTGAACTGCCCGGTCACTCCCTCGGCATCATTGTATGCCGGCTCGACCACTTCGCGCGGTTTTTTCAGATCCACTCCGAGCAGAACCCCGCCGCGGTCTCCCGCCAAGCGGCCCATGCGCCGCAAAAAGTCCTCCGCCTCGTCGGGCATCATGTTTCCAATCGTCGAACCGGGAAAGAATACGATCCGCCGCCGGTAGGTCTTGGTGAACGAAGGGAGTTGAAGCGGTTGGTGGAAATCAGCGCAAACGGGAAAGATCTCCAATTGCGGAAACGCCGCCATCATCTCTTCGGCCTGCTGTTGCAGATAATCGTGCGAAATGTCAATCGGCACATACGCAGCGACTTTCTCTAGATATCCCAGCAGGCAGCGAATCTTCTCGTTACTGCCACTGCCCGGCTCGATGATCACGCATCGCGGCCCCAACAATCGAGCAATCTCGCGCCCTTGATCGCGAAGAATCCCCAGCTCGGTGCGCGTCGGATAATACTCCTCAAGGTGGCAGATCTGATCAAACAACTGCGAGCCACGATGGTCGTACAAATACTTCGGCGGAATTTGCTTTTGGGGTTTGCTCAAACCCTCGATAACATCCGGCAGGAAAGTCGATCCAGAGTCGGCGTCAATCTTCTTTGCCCGGGCAGTCTTCGTTGCAGGGGCAGTCTTCGTTGCAGGGGCAGTCTTCGTTGCAGGGGCACTGTTAGACAGGGGCATCCATAACTCCAAGAGTAATTAAGGCAGGTGGTCGTCGAGCACACGCTGTGCCTGTTGGCGACGATACTGGTGTAGTTTCTGACGCATCGATTCGTCTTGATTTGCCAGAATGGCAACCGCCAACAGCGCGGCATTTTTGGCGCCTGAAGCACCGATTCCCAGCGTTCCAACGGGAATGCCGCCGGGCATCTGGACAATTGAAAGCAGCGAATCAAGCCCCGAAAGCGCGGCACTTTTGACCGGAACCCCCAGCACCGGCACCACCGTCTGCGCGGCCGCCACGCCCGGCAGATGTGCCGCGCCACCAGCCCCGGCGATGATCACCCGCAAGCCACGCCCCTCGGCTTGATGGGCATATTCGGTCATCCGCTCCGGTGTACGATGGGCCGAGATGATGAGACATTCGTGTGGGACGTCGAACTCCTAGAGCGTTTCTGCCGCGGGACGCATGGTGTCCCAGTCGGACTTGCTGCCCATGATGATGCCGACCAGCGGCTTAGCTGCTTCTTCGGGCATTGCCCTCGTTCCCAACACGATTCTTCTCGGAACAGAAAACGATTTTTCGCAATCATGACGGACCGGCGTCATAAAAACAAGCGACACCCGCGGAAAACCGTCCGACATCGCCCGTCGCCATGCGACGTTACGCCGGTTCGATCTTCGCGAAACGACGCAGTTGCGGCTCATCGAAAAAAACACCTTGCTCGACCCATTGAAAGGCCAACCGTACGTCGGGCCAGCCGAGCGTGGCCAGCAGTTGTTCCCATGCTTCTACCGGGCAGGTGCCTTTCAACTCGACGTACCTCAGCTTGCCCTGCGCGTCGATCAGGTTGCCGTCAACCTGCCACGGAAGCGGCGCATGATCTGAAACCCAGACAAAGGACCCGTCCGGCTCGATGAACATCCGCGGCAGCGCGGCCAGGCGGGCAAACACCTCTTCAAACGAACTCGCGAACGCTGCCCGACCGATCTCCGCGGTCGCTTCAAGCGGCACCACGCGCCGGCCGCTGACTTCGATTTCCCGGCCCCGGCATACAGCCTCGGGCAACCGGTGGATCGTCATGCGGAACGCAAGCATCGTCGTTTCCAAGAAGGGCACGGTTATCAGAAAGCGCACGCGCCTTGCCGGCCGATCACGGCTCGCCCGCATCATGCGTGTCGTCGGTAAGTTGCTGTTTCAACCAATCCAGATAGCCGCCATAGCCAGCTGTGATCGGCATGGCGAGGATCTCGGGAACGTCGTAATCGTGCAGCCGGCGGATCGCCCCTTCGGCGGCGGCATATTGGTCACGTGTCGTTTTGGCGACGCAGAGCCACTCCTCGGCGGTTTCAACCTTGCCCTGCCAGCGGTAAACGCTCGTGATCGGGCCGCACACCTGCACACAGGCCGCCAAGCGGCGTTCGACAAGATCTTGGGCCATGCGTTGGGCATCTTCACGGCAGCCGACGGATGTGACAATTTGTACGTAATCGGGCATCACGCAGTCCCGCGAATGAGCAAAATTGGGCCGCTTTTGCGTCTTTGCATCAGCGGGAAACCAAGCCGCGTGCTCGACAACCGCACGGCTCGATCGAAGGGCGCGACAGATATCTTGTTGATGCAAGGGGCCTGCGGTCGCGTCCCGCTCCGTGATTGGCCCATCACCACGATCCGGCAGGACAAGGCCGCCCGAGTAAGGTTTTCGACGGCACCCCAACATACCAGCCATGCTGGCACGGCGAAATCGGTCGAACGATTGGTCGACTATCGCTCGATTGAGCCGCGAATTGGGATTGGTCGACCAAGGCTCCAGAAAGATAATAGCCAACCAACGAATACCAACCATGCCAACCCGTCAACTGAGATGGGCCCTCGGAAGAGATGATCCATGCACAAAAACTATCCTTCACCGTCCCAGCGTTCGGCGGCTTGCCAGCCTGGGCCGTCTGATGGCGGCGCCAAGGTCGCAGAGGGTTGGTTTAGCCGAGGAATCAGCGCAGTCAACCGCCGGACACGTCGGGCCTTGCGCCGTTTTGAACGCATCGAGGCGGGGCGATCCGTGCAACTCGCGGTCGATTGGCTCGGCGATCGTCAACGCGATGGTGGCTTCGCACCGGGGTCGGTCGAACGGGACTGCTGTCCTGGGCTAACGGCGGCCTTGATGCCGACTTTGCTGGACTTGGGGCAGCACGAAACCGCGATGAACAGCGCCGCTTGGCTTGTCCGGGCACAACAACCCGATGGCTCTTTTGCCGATGCCACGGAGCAGGGCCAATCGTTGTTCCATACGGCGTTGGGGCTCCGCGCGTTTCTTGCCATGCAGGAGCTGAACCCCGACCTCGAAACCATGGCGCGGCGTGCGGCGATCTTTCTTGCGAACTCGATCGCCGGCGACGGCCGAATGAAAATCCCCACTCACGGCAACTCGGTCGACCGCTGGGCAGCGGAAACATTCCTGCTCGCCGTGCTGCCGCCGCTTCGCGCTGCCGCAGTCCGTTTTGACGAGCCGCGCTGGCGGGAAGCCGCGACGAAAGCCGCAAGGCGCCTGTTGCGCGAGTGGTCGGTGGACCACCGATCCAGCGTTGATTTTCTGTTCACCACGGAGCTCGAAGCACTCGTGGATCTTGGTTTTCATGAAGAAGTACAGGCCGCGCTGCGAGCCATGGAAGCCGTCCAGCGGCGCGACGGCACGCTGCCGACGGCCTTGGGCGTGGGGCGATTGTCGGTTCGCGCGACCGGCCAGTTGGCCACCGTTTGGCTGAAGCTCGGCAACCACGAACCGGCCCAACGAGCGCTTGCTTATCTGCGGCGACAACAACAGGGTGACGGAAGCTTGTCGGAGTATGGGGGACGTCGAATGACACGCCGTCGGCGGGCGGCGGTTTGGGGGCTGCATCATTTCCTCGAGGCCTCACGGCTCGAAGTGCAAGCCGCCTTCGAAGCCGATTTCGCCCAATTACCCGAGACCATCGAAGCAGAGGATGGCCGCGTCACCGCCCTTTACCAGTGGGCAGCACACCTTGACCATCACGCACGGATCGCCGACGTCGGTTGCGGGTCGGGTCGCATGTTGAAACATCTTCAGCAATGGTTGCCCGAGGCTATGTTGACCGGCGTAGACGGCGCGGTGCGAATGCTCGATCGGCTACCCTCGAACGTCGAAGCCCGGCAAGGCAATCTGCTAAATCTTCCCCTCGCTGACGAGTCGTTCGACGGCGTGCTTTGCATCGAAGCCCTTGAACACGCGCTATTACCGCATCGCGCGGTAGACGAACTTTGCCGCATTGTCCGACCGGGTGGACAAGTGCTAATCATCGACAAGCATAGGCGGCGGCAGCCGCTTTCACTCCACGCGCCGTGGGAACGTTGGTTCGAGCCGGACGAGGTCTGCCGTTGGCTCTCGCGACACTGTCGAGACGTGACCGTGCGCCCCGTCTCACACGGGACACGACGCCCGAGCGACGGACTTTTCCTCTGCTGGCAAGGGGTTCGTCGCACCGACCGCGTGGCTTTCCCGACCCCGGATCACCGACCGGTGCAAGAAAAAGAAGCCGCCTAGCACGACGTCTCATTGAGCGCCGGAGGCTGGGCTGGTAAAACGGCGGCGCAGCGATACCGAGCGATAAGAAATCAATCGCCGCGCCGCGCAAATTCCCGTATTCAACCAGGAGATCGCCGTTATGGCCCGACGTGAAAGTCTTATCGCCAAGGGATGGTGGGACTTTACGACGCTCGATGACGGTCTGCTTTCAGACGCAGCCGCACTTTCACTTGACCAGATGCTCGGACTTTCCCGCCCCGGTTTCAAGATCGTCACCTACGACACGCTTGAAGACTTTTACTTGGCCGAAGCGCTTGAATACATCGACGCCTGGCGACAGTCAACCGATGACAATCCCGTGGGAATCTGCGGCCCGATCGGTCCCACCGAACAGTTGCCGTTGGTTGCCCGATTGGTCAACTCGCTCCGGCTCGACCTCCGCAGCGCGCATTTCTGGGGCATGGATGAGTGGTATCAAAACGGTCGTGAGGTGCCCACGACCCATCCGCTGTCGTTCGAGCGGGCGGATCGCTAACTGTGCTTTGATCGCATCGACAAGAAGCTTTGCATGCCAGACGCATATCTACATTTTCCCACCGCCGACCTCGATTCGTACATCGAGAGCTGGCAAGGCGTTCGCTGCGCGGTGATGCAAGGTGGCCAGGGAGACGTGAAACATTGGGCCTTCAACGATCCGCTGCCCCGCGCCGGTCGTTGGATCGAGCAGCCTCCGCCGCCCGAAGAGTACCGCAAGCTCTCGACCCGCGTAGTCGATTTACATCCCATTAGGCTGACGCAGAACGCCCGCACCAGCGGCGGAGGGAACGTCACGTTGGTGCCGACTCAGGCGATCACCGTGGGTCCGGTGCAAACGTGGCAGGCGGAGAAGATCAGCATCTGGCAGGCCGGCAGACACGACAACCCGTTTGGCATGCGGCTCACGACGCTGATGATCTCACAAAGAATTGCCGACAGCGCGGTGCCGATGTCGCTGTTGTCCGACCACCCGAACGTGCAGTTCAACTTCTATCGCCCCGGCATCGGGACATGCATCACCGAGATGCACTAACAGCTTCCCATGAGGCGAGCCGCTCGAGTGTTGCGCAAAGCAGGGCAGATAGAATAGCCCGGCGCTGAAGAATGCCCCGGTTGAAGCAGACGCTTTCCGCGGGACGGCCGGACCACATTCCCGCAGCTCCGTGCGTTCGATAAACACCAAGGCGGTTGCTTACCAAATGCAGAATTACAGATCCTTAAAGGCGGCGATCAGCTCGCGTACGACGGCTTGCCCGTCGCCGAAGAGCATCAGCGTGTTGTCGGCGGCAAACAGCGGGTTGGGGATGCCGGCAAAGCCAGGGCTCAAGCTGCGTTTGATCACCACCGTGGTGTGCGACTTGCCGACTTCGAGAATCGGCATGCCGGCGATGGGGCTCGAAGGATCGGTGTTCGCCACGGGGTTGACCACATCGTTGGCTCCGATCACGAGCGTCACGTCGGACTGCTCGAACAGCGGGTTCGACTCGTCCAGGTCTTTTAGCTTGTCGTAGGGAATGTCGGCTTCGGCCAACAGCACATTCATATGGCCGGGCATACGGCCGGCCACCGGATGAATGGCAAACAGCACCTCGCAGCCTTGTGCTTCGAGCAACTTGGTCAAGTCGCGCACGGCATGTTGTGCCTGAGCAACGGCCATGCCATAGCCGGGCACGATCATCACGTGGCGTGCCGTTTCGAGCAGCATGGCCACTTCCTCGGCCGAGGTGCTTTTGATTTTGCCCTCATAAACTTCGTCGGCCGTTGCCCCTTTTTCGCTGGGAGCCATGACGCCGAAAAGCACGTTGAACAGCGACCGATTCATGGCTTGGCACATGATACGCGTCAGGATGATTCCCGATGCCCCCACCAGCGCGCCGGCAATGATCAGCAGGTTGTTCCCCAAGACAAAACCGGTAGCCGATGCGGCCAGGCCCGAATAGCTGTTCAACAGCGCGATGACCACCGGCATATCCGCGCCGCCGATGGGAATCACCAACAACACACCCAACACCGAGGCGACCAGCACGAGCAACCAATAGGCGGCCGAACCGCTGGGATCGACAACCACCCACAGGCCCAATGCGACCGTGGCAGCGGCCAACAGCGCGTTGACTACCTGTTGTCCGGAGAAGCCGATCGCGCCTGAGGAGATCAACCCTTGCAATTTGGCGAAGGCCACGAGGCTTCCGGTCAGCGTGACGGCGCCGATCAGGCCCGAGGCGGCAGTGGCCACCAAACTCGGCGCGGTGAGCGCGGCGGCATTTGGTTCGGCCGCGCGGCCGATGGCTTCGATCAGTGCGGCACCGGCCACCAAGGCTGACGCGCCGCCACCGAAGCCGTTGAACAGCGCCACCAACTGCGGCATGGCGGTCATCTGGATCTTCTGCGCCAGCACAATGCCGATCACCGAGCCGATGACGAGCCCCAGCCATATCCATTTGTAACCAATAATCTGGTGGTCCAGCAGCGTCACCACGACCGCCAGCAACATGCCGCAGGCGCCGGTCAAATTGCCGCGCACGGCGGTTCGTGGACGAGTCAGACCTTTCAGGCCAAAAATGAACAGCGCGGCCGCGATCAGATAGGCCAGATCGATCAGCCAGTTTGGTAGATCTTGCATCGTGCGAGTTTTTCGAACCCCTGAACAGAACTCAACCGCTGAATCCGCAACCGGCGTTTAACCGCCACTTGCGACAACCCTTCTTTTCGCAGGCCGCCTTTGTCGTTTCGTGCGACCGCTCTCCTAACGTTTGCGCCGGAACATTTCCAACATGCGGTGTGTTACCAAAAAACCGCCGACCACGTTGACCGTGGCCAGCACCACGGCCGTCGTTCCCAGCACCACGGTGACCCATGTGTGTTGCGTGCCCGCCGAAAGGAGCGCGCCGATCAACGTGATTCCCGAGATCGCGTTCGATCCGGACATCAGCGGCGTATGCAGCGTGGGCGGGATCTTGGTAATGATCTCCACGCCGAGGAAAATGCTGAGTAGAAAAACCGTCAGTCCGAAAACCAGCGTGCCGGCGTCCATCTAGCTTCCCTCGCTTTGAGTTTCGGCGGCGGGCTCCAGCCCCAACCGCTCGCGGAGCATTGGGTGGGCCACTTCACCCTGGTGGCACAGCAGCGTCTCGCGGATGATTTCGTCTTCCAGATTCACGTTCACCTCGCCCTCGGGCGCCAAGAGCAACAGGAAATTCGACAGGTTCCGTGCATACATCTGGCTGGCATGAAAGGGAATCGTCGAAGGCAAATTCACCGGCCCCACAATGGCCACGCCGTGTTCCATCGCGGTTTCACCGGGCTGAGTCAGCTCGCAATTTCCTCCCCGCTCGGCGGCCAGGTCGATCACCACCGCACCGGGCTTCATCTGGTCGACCATCTCGCGGGTGAGCAGAATCGGCGCCTTTTTACCGGGAACGGCGGCCGTTGTGATCACCACGTCGCTTTCAGCCACCACGCGAAGCATCATCTCGCGCTGCCGGCGATAAAAGTCTTCGTCCAGCGCCTTGGCATATCCCCCCTTGCCCTCGGCCGCGGACGTTTCCAGCTCTAGCTCAATGAACGTTGCCCCAAGACTTTCCACCTCTTGCTTGACCGCCGCACGGACGTCGTACGCCTCGACCACCGCGCCCAGACGCCGGGCCGTGGAGATGGCCTGCAACCCGGCAACGCCCGCCCCCACGACGAACACCTTGGCCGGGGTGATCGTGCCAGCGGCGGTGATCATCATGGGAAACATTTTGGGCAGCGTATTAGCCGCCATCAGCACGGATTTATAACCGGCGATCGACGCCATCGAGGAAAGCACGTCCATGCTTTGAGCACGGCTGATGCGTGGGATCAACTCCATGGCAAATGCCGTGATGCCCCGCTCGGCCGCACGCTGAACCTGCTCAGGCTGCGAAAGCGGTTCACACTGGGCAACCAGCACGGCGCCGGACTTCATCACGTCGAGATCGGCGGCGGAGCCTTCGGGGTTCGCGCCTAGCGCACGAACCTGCAACACGACATCCGCGGCAAGCGCGTCGCCTCGCGTGGCGATCCGCGCTCCTTTGTGCTCATATTGCTCGTCGGAAAAGCCCGCCGACGAACCGGCCCCCGCCTCGATCACAACATCGAGGTTAATTTTTGCCAGCCGATCAAGTGCCGCGGGCACCAATGCGGCACGCCGCTCACCGGCGAACGTTTCCTTGGGAACTCCAACAATCATCGGTCATTTCGTGCAGGCTAGATTTCGTGCAGGCTATCGAGGAAGCTCGGCAGCGGCAGCGGCTGGACACTCGAAACGGCCCAAACCAGTGGCATCGAGCCGGGCGGGCGTTTCCATGAAGGCTCATTGATACCAAATCGGGCCGCCTGCGCCGTGGCCTCTTGAGGCAAAAAGTTTCCGTTTTCTTCACCGTTCCTTTTTGTGACCTGCCTCGCTGGCGACCGCCCGGCATGCCACAACAACCACTCATGGCCGCCGGGCCGACTTTCCCTTGCGATGTCTTACCCGCGATGATGCACGCCCCCGAGCCATGGCAATTCAGGACGGTTGCTCGCGTTTTCCGCATTGAGCACGCCGGCGGATTGCCCAGGCGGCCGCCGCCGTTTGGCCGTTTTTCACTGCCCACACCATCTTGAACGAGAACACCTGAGGAGGTACATTGATCGGTTTGACAAGATTCCGGCTCGGCAAAGTTTTCCTTGCCGCGGCGCCGCGTTTCGGCGGTTACGAAAGACTCGATGGCTTGCGATGAAAAAAACAGCGATCACCAATTCCCAGAAGACCTTCATGGCCAAGCCCGGCGAGCTTAAGCCCAGATGGCTGCTCGTTGACGCGACAGACAAGGTGGTCGGCCGGTTGGCCTCGGAAATCGCGGTTATTCTGATGGGAAAACATCGTCCCACCTACTCGCCGCACGTGGACACTGGCGATTTTATCGTCGTGATCCATGCCGAGAAGGTCCACTTTTCCGGAAATAAGTGGGAAGGGAAAAGATACAACTGGCACACCGGATATCCCGGTCTTCGTAGCGAAACCGCCGCCGCACGGCTCGAACGAAGCCCCGAAAGAATTCTAAGCTAGGCGGTCCGCCGTATGCTGCCCAAAAATAAATTGGGCCGTAAGATGCTCTCCAAACTAAAAATCTACGCGGGCGATGCTCACCCGCATCAGGCCCAACGCCCCGAACCTCTTGAGTTGGGCGTCAAAAGCGTCGGTTAAAAAATCCTGTTCGGAAGCCGCCCCTTGTTTTGAGCTGGGCGGCGGTGCTGTAAATTAAAGCTCCCAGAAATCATTCCGCGGTCGTCTTTCTTTCAGGTGAGTCATGGCCGAGACCGGCGTTGTAGAGAAAAAAACCAAGGGCGACAGCCTTGGAACGGGCCGCCGAAAATCGTCGGTCGCCCGCGTCCGCATTCGAGCGGGAAGCGGTAACGTCACGATCAACAAGCGCCCGCTCGACGTCTTCTTTTTCAACGAGAAAGACCGCAAAGACGTACTGGCGCCACTCGTGGTGACCGACACGCGAGACTCGGTCGACGTGATCGTCAAGGTACATGGTGGCGGCATCACCGGGCAATCAGGTGCCATCAAGCTCGGCATTGCCCGGGCACTGAAGTCCTATGACTCCGAGTTGGAACACGCCTTGCGAGAGGTGGATCATTTGACTCGCGACTCCCGCATGAAAGAGCGCAAAAAACCCGGTCTCCGCGGAGCCCGCCGCGGCACCCAATTCTCGAAGCGCTAAAAAACGCACTAGCCGTTGCTTCCGCCGCGGCTTGGTCGCGGGCGGTGATTGGCTACAACGATGGCCAACCGCGAACGATTTTTCACTTTTTCACTTTCAAGCTGTCCGACTCGGCTTGACCGGGAGAGGTGAAGTTGCGACACTTCGCGGCCGCTTTGGGACTGGATCAGGCTCGCCCGCCTTCAGAGGCGTAGCCATGAACAGCGTGGAACGATGGCGCAGGCGCGGTCGGGTTAAGCTTCGACGGTCCGCCCGGCACGGAGGGCCGCTTGCGGAGAACGGCCGGAAACCGCGGGGAGATCACCGATATGTGGCGTTTGATGATAGGCATGGTCGCCGCGGGCTTTCTGCTGCTCACCATCGGCTGCAGTGGAGGATCAAATGGTGCATCGCAACCGGCTGCGGACAGCACGGTCACCTCGGATAGCGTAGCGACCTCAACTCCTAGCACAGCGGCGATCAAGCCGCCGGAGGCCTACGTCACGCGTTTTCTTGAGGCCGTGCGAACCGGCGATGACGCGACCGCCGAATCGTTGTTGACTCCGCTGGCAAAGAAAAAGACGGCCGAGTTGGATATCGTCGTGGCGCCGCCGGGCAGCGAAACCGCCACGTTCGAAATTGGGAAAACCGAATTGGTTGACGGTGGAATTGCCCATGTCGCAAGCACTTGGACAGATCTGGACAACTCGAAGCACCCACACACGGACGAGATCATCTGGTGCTTACGCCGTCAGGGACAGGACTGGCGCATCGCCGGCATGGCGACCAAGGTCTTCGAGGATCAGCCACCCCTGCTGCTGAACTTTGAGGATCCTGAAGACATGATCCGCAAGCAAAAGCTGGTCGAACAAGAGATTCGTCGGCGGATGGGAGCCCTCCACCAGAAAGACTCGAATTCTCCCTCACTTCCCCCTGCTACGGCAAAAAAATCCGCCGGATCCGAGAACGTAATCCAACGCTGATCACGGCGCAATCGCGCGTATATGGTACCGTAACGGGCGAGATGGGCACTGGTCTGCGGCCCGATTTTTTTGTTTTTTTCGGAAAGAACGGGCAATTCTCACGGGCTTTGCTAAGGCCCTTGCCCTCAGCAAACCGACTGAGGGGCTCTTCTGTCGCACGCCCAAAGCCCAGCTAAGCATGGGCAAATTGGTAAAATCATCTGGTTTTACCGCTGATCAGGCTCCCTCGATCGTAGGGGGCCTTTTTTTCTTTTCGTGGCGGCAACGCTTTGATTCTGACCTAGGATTGGAATGAAAGTTGCTTCTCGAAACGACCCGGTTGCCCTGAACTACGTGATCGATATAGATTCTGAGATTGTTCCTTGACACCGTGTGACACGGTGATAACTTAGGGAACCTAAACTTTCTTCATTTTCGCTACGCTACGTAATCCGAAAAAGATACCACAGGGCTAGGATTCGGAATCCACTGGCGAAAGCGGAAACGGATAAAGGTTAGGGTTGAGTCATCGTCTGGGGGGTTCCGTCACCTCGGCGAGAGAAGATGAAACGAATGACGGACTCTAGTGGGTTGCATTTGCTAGCGCTACGCTTCTTGCTTTTTCTGGGAGGAATCGAGGATGAATCGGAAACTAGTTTTAACGGTCGCGATCTTTCTTGCCGTGGTCGGCATTGCCATGCTGGCCAGCGAGAATACCGCGATGGCTCGTGGCGGTTGTGGCTGCCATTGTGCTCCGGCGTGCAACAGTTGCTGTGGCTGCTACACGTCGTGTGACTGCTCTTGCAGCAGTAGCTGTCACCGCGTCGGGCTGCTCGCCCGCCTGCGTGCTCGTCGTGCGGCACGTCGTTGCTGCAATCCGTGCAATAGCTGCTGCCATCCGTGCAATAGCTGCTGCGGCTACAATCCCTGCTGTGGTTGCTCGTCGAGTGGCGATGGTGGTGGCGATGCCGCACCGGCGGCTGAAGAAGCTCCGGCCCCCGAGGCTGCCGCTTCCAACGTTCGTACGCCTTTTGGCTTCCGCCAGGTCAACTTCCGCCGTTAAACGGGATATGACCTTGTCTCAGCCGAACTGATCGCTTGGTACGTGTCCGGGCCCTGTGGCATGTGTCGAAGCGTTTTCTGTCAAGCCGGAGGATTGCACACGAAGCGTGCGGTCCTCCGGCTTTTTTCGTGTTGCCAGGCTAGCGTGATTTTCAGATCGAGGTCGCAGCAAGGCCCGGCATCGGTTTTCCGCGACTGGCGATCAGTGCAAGTTGCTCTTCCGCGGGCCCCCTCACAGCAGCCTTTGGATCGGCTACAATATCGCCACTGGACCCGGCCCCCCACGTTACCGGTTTTTGCCCACTTGCCTGTCCTCGAATAAGCCGTGCGAAAAGAAAAAATGTCCATGGATTCCGCCGCCAAGGAGGCGGCTAGTGACAATACGGCGCAGCTTCCCTCGAATTCATTTCGGACGGTGGCCAGCTTTCTTCTGTTCGTGCATCTCTTCGCGCTTGGATTCGTAGTTTCCTCGAATTGGGGGCCGCAGTCCGAGCCATCTCAACTGCGGCGCGATGTGCGCGGCAAGCTTTGGCCGCTGACGGCCTATATGCAGATATTGCACATGGATAGCGGCTATAATTTCTACGGCACCTACGGCGGGGTGCTTGACGTCGACCACATTCTTTTCGCCGAGCTATCTTCGGAATCTCCCGACGTTCCCCCCGAAGAGGTCCGTTTGCCGGAAGCCGGCATGCGGCCGGGGTTGCGTCGTCGTCGCTACCAGCGTCTGAATTTGGCGGTTGCCAGCCAGGTGGAGAACCAAGCGGTTGAAAGCCTTTTCCCGCGTGCGGCGGCAGATTATCTGCTCTGGAAAACAGGCGAAAGCGAAGCGATTTTGCGTTACCGCAGCTTGCTGCTGCAACCGCCCGCTGACGTGGGGTCGTCTGACATGGTGGCCGCCAATCCTTACGACGAAGCGAAGTTTCGCACGGTTTACGAGGCCCGGGCATGGCTCGACGATGGCAAGGTGCAGTTGCTAAAGACCACCCTTGCGGAACCCACCGGACCCGCCGCGCCACCTTCGTTCAACGCCCCGCCGTCCACTCCTTAGAACCGTGCCGATGCTTGATGCGATAAGAAACTATTTCGCTGAGTTGACCGAACGATTTGGCAACGGCTGGAATCGCTTTTGGTTTGCGCCTCGCGATGCCCTGACGCTGTCGCTGGTTAGGGTTCTTACCGGCTTAATCGCGTTGTACTCTCACGCGACGCTCAGCTTCGACCTGCTGCGTTTTTTCGGGCCTCACGGCTTGACGCCGGTTGACGCGGTCCAAAGCTGGATTGGGAATCGCTACGGCTTTTCGTACCTGAACCACCTGCATGAACCGAGCGAACTTTGGGCCGCACATTTTGTCGGCTTCGTTATTCTCCTGCTGTTTACCGTGGGGCTATGGACGCGCGTGACGTCGGTGCTGGCGACACTGGTCGTGTTGTCGACGATTCATCGAGCACCGATGCTCGCCGGAGAGTTCGAATCGGTGCTGGCTATGGTGATGGTCTACCTGTGTATCGGAGCGAGCGGTGATTATCTGTCGGTCGACTACTGGTTGCGCCGCCGCCGGCAGTTGCAACGTCCGCTTTACGACCGCGAGCCGCGGATTCGACCATCATGCCCATTGACAACGATTTCCACGCGTCTGATTCAGGTTCACCTGACCGTAGTCTATGTCAGCATGGGGATTTCCAAGCTGGACGGGAGTCTCGGTGATGTCTGGTGGGGGGGAACCGCCATCTGGTGGATGTTGGCACGTCCGGAACGCCGCATCGTTGATTTGACCGGGTGGCTGCACAATCATATTTACATCATCAACGTTTGGACCCATGCAACGGTTCTGTTCGAGCTGAGCTTTCCGCTCTTGGTCTGGAACCGTCTTGCACGCCCACTGATGCTCGTCGTGGCTACGGTGATGTGGATCCTGGAAATCATCGCTTCGGGATTGGCCATGTTTGGTCTGACCATGATCGTGGCGAATCTGGTGTTTGTCTCTCCCGAAACGTTGCGGTCGCTGCTCTTTGCACGAAGTGCGGCCGAGCCGGTGCAGGCGCGGACCGAGCCGACCCCGCAGATGGCCGAAACCACGTAGCCTTGAATTCTTATGACTGGCTGGCAACGATACAGCCCACTGGCCTTGCTGCCGTGTGGAGTTGCTGTCCCCGGGTTCTATCCTGTCCAGCAGTTTGTGGAAGGCCGTAACCCGCGGCCAGCGCGATGGGGCAGCTTTGGCTGGCCGCTTGGATTGTGTGGTACCACATTTTTATCTTCAAGGTGAATGACCAATGCTTAAGAACCGATGTCGGCGGACGTTTCTTCGCGAGGTCACGGGGGCCGCGGCTTGCGCCGCCACGGGGCTGACGGGCTTGGCGTTTCCCTCCGTAGCACGCGCGATCGAGCCGATTTCGCGTGTGGCTGGACCAAAATTCAAATTCAGTCTGGCCGCCTACAGTTATCGGAATTTGCTGACGGGCCAATCGCCAAAGCTGACGCTTGATGATTTTATCACCGACTGTGCCAAGATGGAGCTGGATGGCACGGAGCTGACTTCGTACTACTTCCCGTCCGAGCTGAACGATGATTACTTGCGGCATCTCAAGCACTTAGCATTTCAATTGGGACTGGATGTCAGCGGAACCGCCGTGGGCAATGACTTCTGCCACCCGCCCGGCGCGCGGCGTAAAAAAGAGATCGCCCACGTTATGCGGTGGATCGACCATGCCGAGATTCTTGGCGCGCCGGTGATTCGTATCTTTTCAGGCAAACCGCGCGGCGGCCAAAGCCCGGAAGAGGCGCATCGCTTGGCCGTGGAAGGCATCAAGGAGTGTTGCCAATATGCCGCGGCGCACGGCGTCTTTCTGGCACTAGAAAACCACGGCGGCTTGACCACCAAGGTGGAAGGGCTGCTGGCGCTGGTGCGTGATGTGAGCAGCCCGTGGTTCGGTGTGAACGTCGACACGGGCAACTTTACCAGCTCGGACGTCTACGGTGATCTGGCCAAGATCGCCCCGTTTGCACTCAACGTTCAGGTCAAGGTCATGGTCCGCCCGAATCGCGGCCCCAAACAGCCTTCTGACTTTGGGCGGCTGGCGGCGATCCTCAAGGACGCCGGCTACCGGGGCTATGTGGTGCTTGAGTACGAGGAGAAAGAAGACCCTCGGACCGCCTGCCCACGGTATATCGACCAGTTGCGAGCAGCTTTCACCTAGCGACGACAACCGAGCCAGGTGTGTGGCTGGCGCTCCCCGATCAGTGCGCGCCGGCATGCTCTTCCAGGCCAAGACGTTTCATCTTTTTGTAGAGCGTGGTGCGGTTGATGCCCAAAGCTTCGGCCGTTTGCTGGCGATTCCAATCGAACCGCTGAAGTACATCGAGAATGATCTGCCGTTCGGGGCCGGCAAGCGCTTCTTTCAGGCTGCGCACGGTTGACGAGTTGAAATCCAACGGCGCGGCGGAAATCAGCGCGGGCGGCAAGTCTTCAACGCGAACCATTTTTCCTTTGCCGAGCAATACGGCCCGCTCAACCACATTTTGCAGTTCGCGGACATTGCCGGGCCAACGATAGCGTTGGATGGCCGCCATGGCGTCGTTACTAAAGCCCTCGACCGTACGGCCCGACTCCTCGCAAACGGTGCGCAGGAAGTTTTCGGCCAAAAGCGGAATGTCGGTGATGCGGTCGCGCAACGGCGGCAACTCGATGTTGATGACGTTGACCCGGTAAAAAAGATCCTGGCGGAAGGTGCCTTCGGTGACCAACCGCTCGAGGTTCTCGTTCGTTGCTAGCACGACTCGGGCATCGACGTGGAACGTTTTAGATCCGCCGACCTGTTCAAATTCGAACTCCTGCAAGACCCGCAGCAGTTTGACCTGCATGCTGGGGCTAGCGGTGCCGATTTCGTCCAAGAAGATCGTTCCTCCGTCGGCCTGCTTGAACTTGCCGAGACGATCCGAGGTGGCTCCGGTAAAGGCCCCCGACACGTGGCCGAACAGCTCGCTTTCCAATAGATTCTCGGGCAGCGCGCCGCAGGCCACCTCGACAAACGGCTTGTCTTTTCGACCGCTGTGCCGGTGAATGGCCCGAGCGATCAGCGATTTGCCGGTCCCGCTTTCGCCGGTGATCAAGACCGTGGACTTGGTATCGGCCACACTATCGATCAGGTCGAACACACGGAGCATCCGCGCATCGCTGCCGACGATGTTGTCCATCCCGAAGCGGAGATCAAGCTGGGCTTTTAGCGCGCTGTTCTCCTGCAATACGTCTCGCTGATTCAGCGCCCGCTCGATGGCAAGTTCGAGTTCGTCATCGATCAGCGGCTTGGTCAGAAAGTCGAACGCACCTAAACGAATGGCTTCAACGGCCGCTTCGACGGTTCCATATCCGGTGATCAAGATGACTTCGGTCGAAGGGTGCATTTCGCGGACTTTGGCCAGCACATCAAAACCGTCTCGACCGTCGTCGCCGAGGCGCACATCGGCCAAAACGACGTCGTAGGCGTTCTTCGTAATGTATTGCAGCGCCTCGTCGTACTGACCTGCCGAGTCGACCGTGTAGCCTTGGTCCCGCAACCAATCGGCCATGGAAGCCAGAATGTGACGATCGTCGTCAATCAGTAGCAGCGAGCCTCGTTTCATATCCTCTTCCCCCACCTTTTGGCGTTGTTTTGCTTGGCGGAAACGGTGGCCCACCATGATGACTCGCATTCCGCTAGGAAGTCGAACCTTGTGTCGGGCGACATGTGGCCCGGCACGGTCGACCGCCGCTTATTGACCAAATTCTCGAAGCCTGAAACGACAATCGCTCGACCGCTGCATGAGTCTGGCTGTCTCACCGCGGCGGACCGTGTATGATAAAGGGGAAAGGGTTTTGGCGGCGAAGCTCGTTTTGGCTGTCGTCAATTATGTACGTCACGTGCTGTGGAGCGTCAACGCGAGTGCGGCGCCAATCTTCAACACCGTTGCGGACCGTTTGAAGAAAGTGTCAACGTGGCCACGTCATCCGACTTGTTCCATTTATCGCGCCGGCAACCGGCACGCGTTGCCACTCGCGGAGAATGCGGAAAGTCGGGCTTGCGCCGATTTGGCTGATTCTTACGATCACGCCTGATCCCTGGGCGTTGGTTTTCCTCTTCCGGACCGGTAGGCTGGAGCAACGAATCGCATGGTTTCGTCGCGAGATCGCCGGGTTAAGACCACGTAATGTTGGTGTCCGCATCACGTGTTGGAGCTCTCGTCGTTTGCAAATCACGAACCGAGGCAGTCGGGTATGAGCATTCGAATTTTAATTGCCGACGACCATGAAGTCGTACGCAGAGGATTAGCCAGCTTGTTTGCGGACACCGAGATCGAAATTATCGGTGAGGCCGAAAGTGGCACCGCGGTGGTCCAACTGGCCCGGCAACATCGGCCGGACGTCGTGTTGCTTGATATCCGCATGGGCAACAACGATGGCCTTGCGGCACTGAAGTCGATTCGTGAAGAGTTGACGGATACGCGAGTGGTCATTCTCTCGACTTACAACAATCCGACCTATATCGCGCGCGCGATCACATTAGGGGCCAGTGACTATTTACTGAAGGGTTGCAGCCGAGAAGAATTGATTGATTCCATCAAGGCAGCTGCCAGCGGCGATGCGATGCGGGGAAGTGATGAAATGCGACGCGTGGCCGGAACGATGCGCACGACCACGGTGCTGCCCGATGAAAACCTTCCGCTCACGCGGCGCGAGACGCAAGTGCTCCGCCACATCGCCTTGGGGCTAAGCAACAAAGAGATCGGTAAATCGCTGTCGATCAGCGTCGAGACGGTCAAGGAACACGTACAGAACATTCTCCGCAAGGTTCAAGCTTCGGATCGAACGCAAGCGGCCGTTTGGGCCGTACGCAAGGGGCTTGTCTAGAGAGCGGCGACAGGGCGGCTTTTTACTACAGCCGGCAGTTGACGATCTGTGTCTCGAGAATGGCCGAGGCTCCCAACGCCTCGAGCCGCTCCATGACCTCGATCACTTCGTTACGGCGAACCATGACGCGGACGGCGCTCCAGCCGGTCTCTTCCAACAGGCCGACCGTGGGTGATTCGAAACCGGGAGTGACCCGTTCAGCTTCCTGAAGCTTGGCACTTGGAATGTTGTATTCCAACAGCGAATAGGCCTTGGCAATAATCACGCCGTTGACGCGGCGCACGATGCGGTTGACCAACTCGGCTTCCTGCTGCTTGGAATTTTGAATTAAAACGGTTTCATACTGTCCGATTTCAGTCAGCACGCGGAGTTGATTGGCTGCCAACGTACTGCCGGTTTCGATCAGATCCACGATCGCATCGGCCACGCCGAGGCTCACCATGATTTCGACCGACCCGGAAAGCGTGACCGTATGGGCACGGGCTCCGAGGCCTTCGAGGAAGCATTGCGTCAGGCGAGGGAAGCTGGTGGCGATGCGTTGGCCGTCCAGTTGCTTCGGGTCGGTTACGCCGCTGTCTTCGGGAACGCAAACGGCGAGCCTGCATTTGCCGATGCCCAAGGCCAGTCGCGTCTCGACCTCGACCCCGGATTCGGCGACCAGGTCGCTGCCGGTGATGCCAAGATCAACCGCTCCCTCGGCACAGAGCACGGGGATGTCGTCGGTTCGCAGAAACGCCACCTCAACAGACATCTCGCGGCAACGCGCGAAGAGGCCTCGCTCCTGACGTCGGAAGCTAAGTCCCGCTTCACGCAGCAGCGTGGCGGCCACTTCGGCCAAACGCCCTTTGCTGGGAATTCCGATTCGCAGCTTCATCATCAGGATTGGTCCGTCTGTCGGTTCGTGTGGCGGGAGGCTTTTTCTTCAAGACCAGAGACCCCAAAACGCCGGGCAAGTTCGGCTTCGACCTCATCGAGACCGACTTGCTTGAAGCCGAGCAGGACGAACAAATGAAAGATCAGGTCCGCGGCCTCATGAACCACGTGTGAGCGTGCCTGGGGGTCTTGCTCGGCCGCCGCTTCGATCACTTCGCCCGCTTCCTCCATGATTTTCGCGCCTATCTGGTCGATGCCTCCCTCGACAAGGCGGGTGGTGTACGAGCCGCCGGGGCGATTGCGACATCGGTCTTCGATCACGGACATCAGCCGCATTAGAACCGTTGGGTCAGAACTCACGCGGGCGGCCTTTTCATTGAGCGTCACGGAGGAGAAATTGGTACGGTGCATTTTAGCAGTCCGCCCAAAAACTGCTTCGTCGGCGAGAGCGTGGCAAAATTCGTCAGCTCAAGGAGCCGAATCGTGGGCATATCCTACAGATACGCCAAGATTTGGCGACGCAGAGCTGGCGAATTTTGACCGCTCGCAGCCAGAATGAGTTTTTGGGCGGGCTGTTAGGCCCACGTCCCATGGACCGCATGCTTTTGTCTCGTAAAAGTTGCAATGTAGGCGGTTCGCTGCCGGCTGACAATCACCCCCACCGAGAGCCTTGAAACAATGCCGGACATCGCTCCGTTGGTCGACGCGGTTTACCTGACGGGCCCAACTGCAAGCGGCAAGACCCGGGTCGGTCTCGAATTGGCCCGACACCTGAATGCCGAAATCCTTTCGCTCGACTCGATGGCGGTCTACCGCCACATGGAGATCGGTACGGCTAAACCGACACCCCGACAACAGGCCGTGGTTCCACATCACCTGATTGATCTGGTCGATCCGGACGAGTCATTCAGCCTGGCACAATTCGTCGTGGCGGCCCACCAAGCCGCGGAATCCGTACGCCGGCGGGGGCGGCAACCTCTGTTTGTCGGCGGAACCCCACTGTACCTGAAATCACTGCTGCGTGGGGTGTTCGAGGGTCCGGCGGCGGATTGGTCGCTGCGAAGCGAACTTCAAGCGGAAGCCCACTCAAGCGGCACCACGGCGCTTTATGCACGCCTGAGGCGGGTCGACCCGCAAACGGCCGCGAGGCTGCATCCCAACGACACCCGACGTATCATCCGAGCCTTGGAAGTTTACGCCAAGACAGGTCAGCCGATCAGCCGGTTTCAACAGCAGTTCGACCACGGGCGGGCGGCCGAAGCGTGCCACGTGTTCGTGCTGCAATGGCCACGCGACACATTGCACGCGAGCACAAACCGCCGCGTTGAGAAGATGTTCCAAGCAGGTCTGGTCGAAGAAACTCAGCGGCTCGTCGAGCGATTTGCACCGCTGAGCCGAACGGCCCGGCAAGCGGTCGGCTACCGGCAGGTGCTCGAACATTTAGAAGGACAATTCGATCTGCCCGAGACGATTCGCCGGGTGCAGGCGAAAACACGGCAGTTCGTCCGTCGGCAGGAAACGTGGTTCCGCAGCCTGAGCGAGTGCCGCGGAGTGCCGGTCGACGAGGGCTTCGACCCGGCTGGTCTGGCAGTTCGTATTCTCGAATCGATCGAAGCTGGGCCCTCGGGCATGACTCGGCGGTGAAACTCACTCGCCGGGTAGCCGCGAGCCAGGGTTTCCGCCTGGGCGTAATAATGAGTGAACAAGACCGGTCGTGGCACGCAGATTTGGCAAACAAGCGTGATTCCATGGCCGGTTACGATCGGCGGCTCGACCTTTGCGCGGCTGGTTCCGGCGTCTAGAATGCCCGTTTCTTCGAGGTCATTAAAACCTCGCCCCGATACACACTGACGAGGACTCGGCATTGTTGAGAACCCACACCTGCGGTGAACTGACCAGCGAACATGTCGGCCAGCAGGCCACGCTCTGCGGTTGGGTTGACAGCTATCGCGACCATCGTGGGGTGTTGTTCGTTGATTTGCGCGATCGCTATGGCAAGACGTAGCTTGTATTCGCTCCCGAAGGCGGCGTTGAGGTCCAGCAACTGGCTCGCGCATTGCGCGCGGAATTCGTGATTTCCGCCACCGGCCATGTGGCCCATCGCCCGGAAGGAACGGTGAACCCAAAGCTTGCCACCGGCACGATCGAATTGCGAGTCACGCAACTCGAGGTGCTCAACCGCTGCCCCACGCCACCCTTTCAGCCGAATGCCCAAGAGACTCCCGGTGAGGATTTGCGGCTCAAGCATCGGTATCTCGACCTCAGAAGGCCGCCGATGCAGCACGTTCTGATGCTGCGCTATCGTATCACCAAGCTGATGCGGGATTACTTCGACGAGCAGAGCTTCGTCGAGATCGAGACCCCAATTCTCGGACGAAGCACGCCCGAAGGGGCCCGCGACTATCTGGTTCCCATCCGTCTGCATAAGGGCGATTTCTACGCCTTGCCCCAATCACCGCAGCTTTATAAGCAAATTCTCATGATCGCCGGCTACGATCGCTATGTGCAAATCGCGCGATGCTTTCGGGATGAGGATTTGCGCGCCGACCGGCAGCCGGAGTTCACGCAACTCGATTTGGAGATGGCCTTTGTCGACAGCGATGACGTGATGCGAATCATCGATGGGCTCGTCTCGCGGCTGGCCGGAGAATTGCTGTCTCTCGAGGTCCAACTGCCGCTTCCACGAATGACGTTTGACGAAGCCATGCGACGATTCGGTACCGATGCCCCGGACCTGCGATTCGGCATGGAATTGGTCGACATCACGGACTTGGCGGCCGAGTGCGAATTTCGCGTCTTTCGTCAGGCGGCCGATTCCAAGCGGTTTGTTCGTGGGATCAACGCCCAAGGCGCGGCGCCGGCCTACTCACGCAAGACTATCGACGAGCTGACCAACTACTGTATCCAGGATTTCGGTGTTAAGGGGCTTGTCTGGTTTCGTGTTGAGAGCGACGGCACGTTGTGGTCCCCGGTGGCAAAGAATTTTACGGCCGATCTGCTGGCCAAAATCGGCCAGCGGCTCGAGGCTCAACCGGGAGACTTATTGCTGTTCGTCGCCGATGATTTCGACACAACGTGCAAGGCTTTGGCCGGCCTGCGTCGCCGGTTCGGGGCCGAGCTGAAACTTTACGATCGTGACGCATGGCATTTTTCCTGGGTGGTCGAGTTCCCGATGTTTCAACGCGACGAGGAAACCAACGAATGGACGGCCATGCACCACCCGTTCACCTCGCCACGAGAAGACGACCTCGAGCTGCTCCGCTCCGACCCCGGCAAATGTCGCGCGCGTGCCTATGACTTGGTGATCAACGGGCTCGAGGCCGGCGGGGGAACGATCCGAATTCACGATCCCGAAATTCAGCAACGGGTGTTCGATGTGCTGGGAATCGAGGAGGAATCGGCCCGCGAAAGATTCGGCTTTTTGCTTGACGCGTTGCGCTATGGAGCGCCGCCGCATGGCGGCATTGCGTTGGGGCTCGATCGCTGGGTAATGTTGTTCGCCGGCCTGGATAACATCCGCGACTGTATCGCGTTTCCCAAGACACAAAAGGCCACGGATCTGATGACCGGCGCGCCGAGCGCGGTTTCAGCCAAGCAGCTTCGCGAGTTGTCGGTTCAAATTCGTCGTTGACGCCGCAAAACGCGTCGTTGACGTCGCAACCGGCGCGCACGACACTGATTGCGGGAAGCCAAGGCGTTTTCTACGCGGGAAGAGGAAAGAGAAGACGAGATCCATGGGATCATGATGCCGAGTTCCACCGCGACGAGACCGTTTCCGGAAAACTGCCTTTTGGGAGAGGAAGGCGACAAAATGCGTGTTTCGCAGCGTATGCGACGTTCAGCCCGCGTGGCGATGGCCGCGGTCGCCCTCTTCGTAGCGGGCTGCCCCGCTTCGGATTCGGGTTCCGTGGAATCGGGCCACTCCGAGATTGGTGCCACGCGGCATACCGAGGATTTGTCACGCACCGACGACGAGCATCCGCGAAACGATCATCCCCGACCATCGACTTCCGCACACAACGAACCACCTTCGACCAACAGCGGGACGACGACGGACGAGACTTCGACGAACGGGGCGGCTAAAAAGCGGAATTCGTCCGAGCCGGCGGTTACCGATCAGACACCCGTCGCACCGCTTAAGGCACGCATGCCTAAAGTCGTGATGAGCGAGGAACAACGCGCGGCCTGTCTGGTATTTGTGGGAGATCGTTTGCCCGAAACGACGCTGCCGGATCTCGACGGACAAGAGCAGCGATTGCATGATCTGTTGGCTTCGCGAGCAACCATCGTGGTGTTTTGGTCTAGCGAGAACCCCTACAGCGTGGCCGAGTTGCATGAGCTGGCAACACGCATCGTGGCTCCGCTATCGGGCCGGGGAATCAAGCTGGTGGGAATTAACGTCGGCGACTCTCCCGAGGTCGTCCGCCGCACGGTCGAGTCGCTTGGCGTCGGCGCCGCGGAGCTGCTTGATCGCGAGAGTTCTTACTTTTCCAAAGTCGCCACGGCGTATCTGCCGCGCACTTTCTTGGTCGATGCCGACGGAATGATTTTGTGGCTTGATATTGAGTATTCTCGGGCCACGTATCGGCAACTTCGGCGGGCCGTGCTTTCGCGGCTAGACGAAGAGCGCACGGCGTTGCGATAGCGAAGCTTGACACCCCCGATGCGGGGCATGAAGCTGAAAGAAAACCTCTCGTCGCCACGATTTGCCGGTTGGTCGACGATTCGTTGGGGCGTCGCTGGTTCCACGATTGATCGCGAGCGTTTTCAATTGCCCTCTGCTGCGAACACCACTGCACCCAAGCCGCGAATCGCCGCGGCAGACGCCCCGCCGCATCAATCCGCGACGATTGCCATGGTTCAGATGGCGCCCTATCTAGGTGACGTGCGACGCAATCTCGACGCGCATCTTGCTCGAATCGAGCAAGCCCGCGCCGCGGGGGCTGATTTGATTGTTTTCCCGGAGCTGTCGTTGACCGGCTATTTCGTTCGCGACATGGTTCCCGAGGTGGCCTTGCGGCTTGATTCACCGGAGCTGCGTGAGCTGATCGAGGCCGCCGGAGCATGCGACCTGATCTTCGGCATGGTCGAGGATGACACGCACGATCGCTTTCATATTACCGGCGTGTATGTGGAAAGCGGGGCCATCCGCCACGTTCACCGCAAGGTTTATCTTCCCACTTACGGCCTGTTCGACGAAAAGCGATACTTCGCGGCGGGCCATCGAATCGAGGCTTTCAACACTTCGCGATTCGGCCGGGTCGGATTGTTGATCTGCGAAGACTTGTGGCATCTGTCGGCGGTCGCCGTCATGCAAGCCGAAAAGGTCGACCTGCTCGTGGCGATTGCCAATTCGCCCGCCCGGGGAGTCGACGGACCATGCATCCGCACGGCGGAGACCTATCGGCGGATGTGCCGGACTTATGCCGAGATGCTCGGGGCGATGGTGGTGTTTGTCAATCGGGTGGGTTTCGAAGACGGCCTTTGTTTTTGGGGGCAGAGCATGGCGATCGGGCCCGATAGTCTTCCGCTGACCGAGGCGCCGGCGCTGGATGAAGCCTTGGTTCTGACCACGTTCGACAAGGCGGATCTGCGCCGCCGACGTGTGCTGACGCCGCTGGCGCGGGACGAAAACCTGCTACTGACGATCGAAGAACTCCAGCGAATCAAACGCAGCCGCTATGAAAGCGAATCTTCAAGCTGAAAAAGCCGACGCGCTGCTGCGGATCAACGCCGAGTTGGTCGAGCAGATCCTCGTCCGGTTTCTGCAAGCGGAAATCCATCGCACCGGCTTCCGCCGCGCGGTCATTGGGCTTTCCGGAGGGATTGATTCCTCGACGGTTGTCTATCTCGCGGCCCGCGCGCTAGGCCCGGAAAACGTGCTCGCGGTGACCATGCCGTACAAGACCTCGAGCGACGAGACACGCCGGCACAGTCGTCTGGTGATTGAAGATTTGGGGGTAACGACCCTCGACTTGCCGATTACGGATCAGGTCGATGCTTATTTCTCCCGCTTTCCCGAGGTGTCAAAACTGCGTCTGGCGAACAAGTGCGCCCGTGAACGGATGACCATTCTGTACGATCAGAGTGTTGCTTTCGAAGGCCTCGTGGTCGGTACGAGCAACAAAACGGAAATGTTGCTTGGCTATACAACCCTATTTGGCGACATGGCCTCGGCTCTCAACCCGGTAGGTGATTTATACAAGACTCAGCTTCGGGCGTTGGCTCGTCATTTGGGCGTGCCGGCGCCGATTCTCGAAAAGCCGCCGACCGCCGACTTGTGGCAGGGGCAAACCGACGAAAGCGAGCTTGGTTTCGGTTATGAAGAGGTCGACCGGTTGCTCGTGCTGTGGGTCGATCAGCGTTGGCGGAAAAACGAGCTGCTCGAAATCGGCTTTGACGCCGCGTTCGTTGACCGCGTCGCCGAAATGGTTCGCCGCAATCACTATAAGCGCCGCATGCCGGTCATCGCCAAACTTTCCAACCGCACGATGGATCGCGACTTCCGCTACGCCCGCGATTGGGGCACCTAACAGGGGAAGCCCGGCTCGGTTTGTGAGTTGACTCACCAAGCAGGTTGGCTTGCCCGCCAATCGCGGCGCGGCTGGTGTCGACTGGGAAGATCGTCGCTCAGAAAAGGCTCGGGATTGGGGGCTCGTACTTTCTTCTTGTTTTTTT
>Ga0114931_10001596_pt1 | contig 28930 bp, 28 predicted proteins | sample 2SBtaG_FD_89579 | JGI IMG/M metagenome (GOLD analysis project Ga0114931, IMG submission 89579) | Deep subsurface microbial communities from Kolumbo volcano to uncover new lineages of life (NeLLi) - 2SBTROV14_V59a metaG | ecosystem: Environmental > Aquatic > Marine > Volcanic | place: Kolumbo... | reverse complement strand
TCGCGAGTCGCCGAGCAAGCTCGGTGTCGCATAGGAGCCTCGCGGATCCTTCCAACGGGGGACGGCGCCAGCCGCTGAGCCAAGATCAAGAGAGAATTCCTTCGGTTCAGGGTTCAGGGTTCGTTTGTCACCACTGCCGCTTCTTCCAGACGCGGATACAGGTACCAGGCCGCCCACACAAATCCCGCCAGCTCTCGAGCCACCGCCACGGCTGCTTTCTGCGGCTGCTTTCTGCGGCTGCTTTCCCCGCCCGAGCACCAGCCGGCTGTAGCGGCGGTGCAGCCGTTGCTGGGCCCGATCTGCCAGCGCGATCATCTTGGCGGGCTGCTCACGGCGGCGTTGCCGCAGCTTGACGCCGACCCCGGGCCGGTGCCGATCGTGCCAAGCCGCCTCGATCAGCAGACGCCGAATCGAGCTATTGCCCGCCTTCGTAATCCCGCCGCGGCTCTGGCGTGCACCCGAAGAATGCTCACTGGGGACCAAGCCCAGATAGGAGAACCCAAGGCCCTGCAACTGACGCTGCAGGGCATACCCGCAGGGACCCGCCTCGTAGGCGATCTGGACGGTCCCTTTCCCCACACGACCCAGCCGGCGCGTCAAGCGCCGAATCCCCTTGGGTTCATTCCGGATCTCAAAGTTCTCCACCTGCTGGCTGTCGCGCGATATCAGGGCCACCGTGATCTGATCCTTATGGACGTCCAATCCCGCCCAAGTGCTAACCTCGCTCATGACCGATCCTCCTTTGTATGCGGCTCTGCCGCAGGTTCTTGTGGTAACCCGCGAACCTTACAAGATGGGGAGCGGTCGCTCCTATTGGTTTAGCCGATCCGCCCCGACTCGGGCGATGAAGCGGAGGCGTAGCGCTTGCGCGCAATGCGTCCCGCGTGGGCAGCCAGCCAGCCGGCCTCGATCGCCAACGCCATGGCGCGGGCCATGCGTACGGGGTCGTCGGCACAGGCGACGCCGGTATTCATCAGTACGCCGTCAGCGCCGAGTTCCATGGCGATCGCTGCGTCCGATGCCGTGCCGACGCCAGCGTCGACGATCACCGGCACCGTCGCCTGCTCGATGATGAGGCGCAGGTTGGCCGGGTTGCAAACACCCATGCCGGAGCCGATCGGCGCGCCGAGCGGCATCACCGCGGCGGCGCCGAGCGCCTCGAGCTTGCGGCAGGTCACCGGATCGTCCGAGGTGTAGGGAAGGACGGTGAAACCCTCGCCGACGAGCGTCTCGGTGGCCTCGAGTAGCGCGACGTTGTCCGGGAAAAGCGTCTCTTGGTCGCCGATCACTTCCAGCTTGATCCAATCCCAGCCGCCGAGCTCACGGGCCAGCCGCGCCGTGCGCACGGCTTCGTCAGCGCTGAAGCAGCCGGCGGTGTTGGGCAAGAAGAAATAACGCTCCGGGTCGATGTGGCGGACGAACGAAGTCTCGCTCGAATCGCTAAGGTCGACGCGGCGTATGGCCACGGTCACCACCTCGGTACCGGCCGCTTCGAACGCCCGGACCATGGTGTTCGAATCCGCGAACTTGCCGGTTCCAAGAAACAGACGCGAACCGAATGTGCGGTCAGCGATCGACAGGGGATCAATGCGCATGATGGGATCCTCGCTCCCGCGCCTAGCGGGCGCCATCGCCGCTCGAGAGATAGTAGTGCGTGCCGTGATGCGGCTTGCGGAGCTGGTCGAGCAAGGCTTCGAAGTCGCCCGGGCGGTCGGGAAAGTTCAGATTGCGGGTGTCGACCACCAGCACCGGTGAGTGCCTGTAGTGGTGGTAGTAGTGGTTGTAGGCATCGATCAATTCGCTGAGGTAGGCGTGTGAGATGCTCCGCTCAAAGCTCCGCCCGCGCCGTTTGATGCGTGCCAGGCAGGTATCGATATCGGCTACGAGATAAAGAATCAGATCCGGCTTGGGCGTCTGTTCTTCGAGCATGGCGTACAGCCGGTCGTAGATCAAAAGCTCATCGTCCGACAGATTCAGGTAGGCGAAGATGCGGTCCTTCTGAAAAGGATAGTCAGCGATCACCAGCCGCTGGAAGAGCTCGCGCTGGATGATCTCGCGTTGCTGCTTAAAGCGCGAGAGCAGGAAGTAGAGCTGGGTCTGGAAGGCGCCGCCGGGGCGGTCCTTGTAGAATTTGTCGAGAAACGGATTCTCCGCATCCTCGAGTACCTTGACGCCTTCGAAGCGACGGGTCAGCATCTCGACCAGGGTCGTCTTACCGACTCCGATCGGCCCGTCGACCGCCAGGTAGTTGATGGGTAGTGCGTCGCTCACGAGGGTACCGGCACGCCGCGCCGTACGGACGCGATGCGCGGCGGGAGTATAGCGTCTCAGCGCGCCAACGCCAGGGCGTTTGCAGTGGTACAGTGCCTGGGTGGAGCAGATTCGAAGCGCGCGGCCGTGAGCACCCGGTCAGGGTCGCTTCGGGAGGACGGATCAGCGTGTCACCTTGGTGGTTGGGAGCGAGTCGCGACGCGACAGGGCAAACGGCCGAGCCGGCTGCGCCCAGCGATCGCACCGTGGCCGCGGGCGAAGCGCACGAACGCGAAACAAAGCCCAGTGCCGGAGGGCGTCGGCGGGGAAAGCGCCGCCTTGGCGGGCGTTCACGGTCACGTGCCGACCACCGGGACCCGCTCTCGGTCCCTCCGCCCCCGGTGCCGCCCGCGGCATCACCTGCCGAGTCTCCATCCGCGCACCCCGCAGCGACCGCCGCCACACACGCTGAGATGGTCTTCGCCCGCCAGCCGACGGACGAAACCCCGGTGAAGGAATGCAAGATTGCCATTTTCTGCGATCTTGAGAATATTGCCATCGGCGTGCGGAACTCCGCAGTCAAGCGGCTCGACATCGGTCTTCTGCTCGGACGCTTGTTGGAGAAGGGGAAGATCATCGTCAAGCGAGCGTACGCAGACTGGCAGCGCTACGCCGATCACAAGCGCGCCTTCCACGAAGCAGCGATCGAGCTGATCGACATCCCGCAGCGGTTCTATGCGGGCAAGAACAGCGCAGATATCAAACTGGTCGTGGACGCAATCGATGTCTGCTACACCAAGCCCCACCTCGACACCTTCGTCATCATCTCCGGGGACAGCGATTTCTCGCCCTTGGTTTCGAAGCTGAAGGAGAACAACAAGTACGTGATCGGCGTCGGGGTCAAGAACTCATCGTCCCAACTTTTGATCAACAACTGCGATGAGTTTCTCTACTATGAGGATCTGTGGTGCAAGGTCGAGAGGATGCCGGTCCTCGATCATCTCTCGACCCGCGACGCCGAGGTCTTCACGCTGCTGATCGAAGCCATCGTCGCCCTGGTGCGCGAGAGCAAGGATGTGCTCTGGGGTTCGATGATCAAGCAGGCGATCAAGCGCAAGCGGCCGTCGTTCGACGAGGGTGCCTACGGCTACGGCAGCTTCTCGGAGCTGCTGCAAGATGCCCGGGCGAAGCGCATCATCCGCCTCACCCGCGACGCAGGTTCGGGTAGCTATTTGGTGACAGGCTTTGCCGCAGCTCCGGCTTGCGCCACATCTGCGCCCGAGGCGCCGGCGCGCGAGCCATAACCTGATACGTTGCCGGCATCATGGTGCGGGCGCTTCGCTTTGCGCGTGGCCGAAGGGCATGCGGCTCTCGACCACGGTGTCCCCGGGCCGATCGCCCGCATCGCCGCGCCGCAGCCGTTCGAGTGCGGCAAAGGCGATCATCGCTGCGTTGTCTCCTGAAAAGGCCAGCGGCACCAGGCGCAGGGCGACGCCGTGCAGGTTCGCCCAGCTCGTGAGCCGGCGCCGCAGCAGGCGGTTGGCTGCGGCGCCCCCGGAAACAGCGAGCGTGGCCACAGGCCGGATCTGGCGTAGGCGGTCGAGTCGACCCAGGATCTGGCGCACGGCGGCGTCGCGGAAAGCCGCCGCGAGGTCGGCGATCAGCGCGGGCACCTGTTCGAGATCGTCCCAGGAGGCGCTGGCCGGCAGCGTGGCGTCCGCTTCCAGCGCTTCGATCGCGCGCACGGTCTGGGTCTTCAGTCCCGAGTAGGAAAAAAAGAGGCTCTGGCGCCCGCGCACGCGAAAGTGAAAACGCTCGGGGTCGCCGCGTTCGGCCAAGAGGTCGACCTTGGGGCCTTGCGGATAGGCCAGCCCGAAGCGCTTGCCGACCTTGTCGAAGGCTTCGCCGAAGGCATCGTCACGGGTCTCGGCGAGGCTGGTGATGGTGCCGTCCGAGACCTCGAGGAGCGAGGTATGTCCGCCCGAGACGACCAGCGCGGTAAAGCCCGAGGGCACCGCATCGGCGGTGCCCTCGACGCGAAGGAAGGGTGAGTAGACGTGGCCTTCGAGGTGGTGGATACCGTAAAACGGTCGCGTCAGTCCCCAGGCCAGCCCACGGCCGATCGACAGGCCCACCAGCAGGCTGCCGACCAGCCCCGGACCGCGGGTGGCGGCGATCACCCCGATGTCGTGGAGCGTGATCCCGGCGGTTTCGAGCGCTGTAGCCAGCACCGTCGGCCAGTTGCTGAGGTGCTCGCGCGAGGCGATCTCCGGCACCACTCCCCCGTAGGGACGATGGGCGGCAAGCTGGCTCGAAACGGCTGTTGCCAGCACCCGTCCCGCGCCGTCGAGCACGGCGCAGCCCGTATCGTCGCAGGAAGACTCGATGCCGAGGAGGATGGGGGGCACGGTGGCCATCCCGGCGATTGTACGCGCCGGGATGGCGGACACCCGGCTTGTGCTATCGCTCGTGCTCGCGATCCTCGTCGTGATGGTGCTTCTTGATTACCTTCATGTGGACCTTGGCCTCGCCCGAGCCTTCTCGCAGGGCATCGAGGATCTCTTGGCGCTTGGCTAGGTCCAAGCCGTCGAGCGCGCCGGAGGCCAGCAGCTTCTGCGCCGCGTCCTCGCCGCCGCCGACGCGGATCACATGCAGGCCCTCGCCGTTCTCCTCATCCTTGGCTGAAACCCAGACCGATGCCTGATCGCCGAGGGCATGGGCGTCACCGTCCTCGCCGATGAAAACCATGCTATGCACCTCATCGCCGTCATGGTCGGCAACTTCGACATCGCTGTTTACGATCACCCGGTGCAGGCAGTCGTCGGCGTCCTGGCACGCGGCCTCGACGTCGAAGGCGTAGGCATGGCCAGCACCGGTGTGGACGATGATCGGCTCATCGCGACCTTCGACCTGGATTTCGAAGCTGTCCTCGCTGCGGGTAACGACTACTTCCTTGCCGCTCTCGGTGTACAACTGCTGACTCTCGCCAACCGCCAGGTCTGAGAGATCGAGGTCGAGCAGGTCGTCATCGGCCATGATCTTGAGGCGGATCTGTTGCTCGACCACCGGTTCCACCGCACTGGCGGCTACCGCGCCAGCGGTGAGCAAGAGCAGGGCGAGCAGGGCGGACTTCTTCATGGGTTGATTCCTCCGGGTTGTTCTGGCGACTGGATGACGCCAAGTGCAGGTTCCTGGGTGGCGGTAGAGCAATGGCTGTGCCAACGGGAGTGTCGTTGGGCGGGTCATCGGCTGGGTCGCCGGGGCCGGCGCATGCAGCGCGCGTTTGCCGCGTGGAGTCGACCGGACGGGTCGTCGGCAGTCTCCTGAAATGGGGAGGGGATTCCCCAAATCAGGCGCCTCTCGCCTCATCGTCCGATGCCAGCCGGTACTTCTCGAGCCGGTAGAGAAGGGCCTTGTAGGGCAGGGCGAGCAGACGTGCGGCATGCGCCCGGTTGCCGCCCGCAGCGGCCAGCGCTTGGCGCAGGCAGTCTCGTTCGTGGGCTTCCCAGACCATGCCGCCGGGCGGCAGTTGAAAGCCCACGCGCTCGGCGGGTGCCGGTGCGAAGCTTGCCGGCAAATCGGCGGCAGAAACCGTGTCCCCTTCCGCCAGCAGTACCAAGCGTTCGACCACATTGCCCAGCTCGCGGACATTGCCTGGCCAACTGTGGTCGATCAGCCGTTTGAGCACAGTCGGCGGGAAATGCCGCGCTCCGAGCTCGTGGCGCCGCGCCGCGCGCTCGCTGAAGTGGCCCACCAGCCGCGGAATGTCCTCGCGTCGTGCGCGCAGTGGCGGCATGCAAAGAGGTACGACATTGAGCCGGTAATAAAGATCCGCCCGGAACCTTCCGTGCTCCACTTCAGCGGCCAGATCGCGATGGGTGGCCGCGATAATGCGCACGTCTACCGTCCGTTCATGACTCGAGCCGAGGCGACAGATGCGGCCTTCCTGGAGTGCGCGCAGCAGCTTGGGCTGGACCGCGAGCGGCAGCTCCGCGATCTCGTCGAGAAACAGCGTGCCGCCATCGGCGGCCTCGAACGAACCGGCCCGCGCACGATCCGCGCCGGTGAAGGCGCCCTTCTCGACACCGAAGAACTCTGACTCGATCAGGGTCTCGGGAATCGCTGCGCAGCCTACCGCTACGAACGGTCGCTCGGCGCGCTTGGACAGCGCGTGCAGCGCGCGCGCCGCGAGCTCCTTGCCAGTGCCGCTCTCGCCACCCAAGAGGATGGTGGCGGCGGTGCCCGCAAGTTTTTCCACCTGGCGAAAGAGCTTCTGCATCGATGCAGCGCTGCCCACCAGGCCGACCAGCCGGTCGCGCTCGCCGAGCGCTTCGGTCAGTCGGCGGTTCTCGGCCTCCAGGCGCTGTGCGCGCAGGGCCTTCTCGAGTGCGAGAATCAACGCCTGGCGCTCAAAGGGCTTGGCCAGGTAATCGTCGGCACCCGCGCGCACGGCATCCACGGCGCGGGCGATCGTGCCGTAGGCCGTGACCATGATGAAGGCGCTTTGGGGGTAGTCGGCGCGCACGGTCTCGAGCAGCTCCATGCCCGTGCCATCACCCAGGCGCCAGTCACTGATCACCACGTCGATGGCGCGTTTCCCCAACAGTCGGCGGCCGCTGTCGAGGCTGTCGGCCTCGCTGGCCTGGTAGCCGTGGTCGCGCAGGATGCGCGCCACCAGGCGGCGCTGGTCGGGCTCGTCCTCGACCACCAAGATGTGGGGGGCCGCACGGTTGCCGCCGCCGGCAGTCGCTTCAGCCTGCCGCTGGCTCATGGTCGCCCTCGCGGCGAGCGCCGAACTCGAGCACCGCGCGGGTGCCGCCGCCGTCACGGTCTTCGAGACGCAGGCTGCCGGCGTAGCGTGTGGTGGCAATGCGGTGGGCGAGGAACAGACCCATACCCGAGCCGTGTGCCTTGGTGGTCTGGTGGGGCGTGAAGAGATGCTGGCGGATGGCCGCGGGCAGACCGGGTCCGTGATCCGTGACGCTCACCCGGACCCGCCCCGTGCCGGCCGCGGACACTGCGACGCGGACCACGGCGCCTGCCGGGCTGGCTTCCACGGCGTTGACCATCAGGGCCTGGAGTACCGCCCGCAGCTCCGGCGCGATCGCTTCGACGACCATGGCCCGATTCCCGATGCTGACATCCTCGGCATCGACCTCCACGCGCCGGCCGCCGGCCGCGTCTTGTAGGACCTCGAGGGCAACGTCGCGGGTCAGCTCGGCAACATCGACCGCTTCGAGCGTCCCGCCGTGACTGGCCAGGGCGAGGAAGGAGCGCACGCTGCGGTCAATGCGCCGGATCTGTCGACGTGCGCCAGAGACCAGTGAGGTGGTCTGCGGGCCCTCGTTCGCGTGTGCGGCGATCTCCTCCAGCGACAAGCCGAGGGCGTTGAGTGGGTTGCGCAGGGAGTGGGCTAGGCCGTGGGCGATGTCGCCGATCTCGCCCAGGTGCTGGCGCGCGACCAAGTCGCGGTGCGCGCGGTCGAGCCGGGCGAGGCGGCCGGACATGCGGTTGAAAGCCGCCAGCGCACGTCCCACCTCGGGGTCGGCACGGCCGGCGTCGACCCGCGTGCCGAGCGCGCCTTCGCCCACCCGCTCGGCAGCCTCGGACAGGCGTCGAAGCGGCGCACTCACGCGTTGCGCGACCACCGCGGCGGCCAGCAGGCCGAAGAGGAAGAAAACGCCTGAGCCGAGCAACAGCCGGCTCGAGAAGCGATCGAGGCGTGTTTGCACACCGCGGTCCGGAATCGGAATGAAACGCACCCGTTGGAACGAATTGCCCGTGGCAAGATCGCGTGGTCCGCTGGCGGCTGCGTGCGCCGCAAAGCCAGTACTGGACGGCCAACGATCGAGATGCAAGACGAGATGGCGGCCGGGTCCAAGGGACTGGCTTGCGGTATTCGCTGGGGCGCCCGCAGCCGCTGCATGGCCGGGCGCGGGCAGCATGAAAACCTCCTCCGCCATGTCCTCGAGGCACGTCTGCGCATCGTCGGGGCAGTGCGCGTCCGCCACTTGCAAGCTGTAGGCCACAGTGTGGCGCTGCTTGGTCGCGGGTGATGGGCTAACTGGCGAGACCCAGAAGTTGGCGCTCGCGCTCACCTCGTCGTCGGCCTGAAGGTTGCCGCGCACGACGATGGTTCTTTCTTCGATCACTCGCTGGTCTTGCCGCGTGGTGTGGCCGATCCGCTCATGGCGTGCCATGACCTGCTCGCATCCGGGATCGTCCTCGGCGCAGCGCTGCTCGGGCACTGCTTTGCGGTCGAGGTCAACGCCCTCGGCGAGCGCGTCCGCCACCGAGTTGCCAATTTCGAGCGCCACGGCATCGACATCTTCGGTCAGGCCCCGGGCGAGACTCTTGACCCACCACCATTGGGCGAGCACCAGCAGCAGCACCAGGCTGCTGAGCATGAGGAAGAGGCGTACGCGTAGCGACATGGCTGGTTCTCGAAATCGGTTCTCGCGAGTGTGATGGATCCGAGCACCCTACCGCGCTCGCGCGACGGGTGCTGGTGCCCTGACCTAGCAAGGAGCGTGCCCGTCTTGCTGGCTGGTGGCGATGGCGCGCGGTATACCATGGTCGGCCTGAATCCCGGAGGACGCCTGATGTCTCGCCTGATGACCCTCGACGATCTGGACACCAGCTCGCTGCGCGCCAAGCGCGTCTTCGTCCGCGTCGACTTCAACGTGCCGCTCGAGGACGGCCGGGTTCAAGATGCCACCCGCATCGAGGCCGCGCTGCCCACCCTCGAGGCGCTGGCGCTCGCTCGCGCCCGGATCATTTTGGGCGCGCATTGCGGCCGGCCCCAAGGCCATGTCGAGCCAGCGCTCAGCCTGCGGCCGGTGGCCTCGAAGCTCTGGGAGCTGCTCGGCTCCTCGGTGCGCTTTGTCGAAGACTGCGTTGGACCGGTGGCTGAGGAAGCGGTCGCGGCGCTCGGCGAGGGCGAGGTCTGCTTGCTCGAGAATCTGCGTTTTCATCCCGGCGAGACGGCTGGTGACCCGGTCTTTGCCGGGCGTCTGGCAGCGTTGGCGGAGGCCTATGTGGGCGAGGCCTTCGGCGTGGCGCATCGAGCGCACGCTTCGGTGGTGGCGGTGGCCGAGCATTTCGAGAGGCCTGTGGCAGGCCGCCTCATGGCCCTCGAGGTCGAGGCCTTGGGGCAGCTTCTGTCGTCTCCGGCGACTCCCTTCGTCGCAGTCTTGGGTGGCGCCAAGATCGCGGGCAAGATCGATACGCTGCACAATCTCTTGCCGCGTATCGATACCCTTCTGGTGGCTGGTGGCATGGCAAATACCTTTCTCGCCGCGCGCGGTCACGATCTTGCAGCTTCCCTGGTCGAGCACGAACGGCTGGACACCGCGCGCGAGATTCTGGCCGCTGCCGAGGCGGCGCATACCGAGGTGCTGTTGCCCCGCGACCTGGTGGTCACCGACGACCTGGCGCGGCCGACCCGCATCGAAACGGTGGCGGCCGATGCCGTCCCCGCCGGCTGGCTGGCGGTCGATATCGGGCAGTGGACGAGGCGTGCGTTCGCGGCCGCTGCCCGGGAGGCGGCGACACTGTTTTGGAACGGACCGCTGGGGGTCTTCGAGCGGCCGCCGTTCGATGCCGGAACCAACGCGCTCGCCGAATGCCTGGCGACCGCCGCTGGCTTCACGGTCATCGGTGGCGGCGAGACCGTTGCCGCGGTACGTCGCGCCGGCGCAGCCGATGCGATCGGTCACATCTCGACCGGCGGCGGCGCCTCGTTGGCGCTGCTTGCCGGCAAGGTATTGCCGGGGGTCGTGGTCTTGGAGGCACCGAAATGAGTGCCGATGCTCTCCGGCGTCCGATCGTCGCCGGCAACTGGAAGATGAATCTGCTGCGCGCGGACGCGCGGAGCTTTTGCCGTCATCTGGTCGCCGAGCTGGGGGCACCGCCGGCCGAGGTGGTGGTGTTCCCGCCCTTTCCGCTGCTCGACACCGTGGTCGACGGTCTCGCAGGCATGCCGGTAGCGATCGGTGGCCAGGACCTGCACCCAAAGGCTGCGGGCGCGCACACTGGCGATGTGTCGGGCCTGCATTTGGCCGATGCCGGCTGCACCTGGGTGCTTTGCGGGCACAGCGAGCGGCGGGCCGACCACGGTGAGGACGACACGCTGGTGGCGCGAAAGGCCGATGCTGCGCGCGCCGCCGGGTTGGTACCGTTGATTTGCCTTGGCGAGAGCGCGGACGAGCGCCAACATGGCGAGACGCACGATGTCTTGCGGCGGCAGCTCGCCGCACTCTTCGCCACCGACGCAGGCTCGGAACCGCACGCCTTCGAGCTTGCCTACGAGCCGCTGTGGGCGATCGGCACCGGCCAGACCGCGACCCCGGAAATCGCGCAGGAAGCGCATGCCTTCTTGCGTGCCGAACTCGTGCGCCAGCTCGGTGCGACGTATGCTGCCGAGATCCGGATCCTCTACGGCGGCTCGGTCCGGCCTGAGAACGCGGCGACCCTCAGCCGAGGGGAAGACGTCGATGGCTTTCTGGTCGGTGGCGCAAGCCTTGACGCGGGCGTATTCTCGGCTATCATTGGGGCCTGCGGCGCGCGGACCTAGCTCCCGGCGCCGTTTTTCGTGTCTCCGGAGGACGCAATGATACTGGCACTCTTCTACATCGTCCACGTGGTCGTCTCGTTGTTCCTGGTCGGCGTCGTGCTGCTCCAACAGGGCAAGGGAGCCGACCTCTCGGTGTTCGGTGGCGGCAGCACAATGACCGCCTTCGGTTCGCGCAGCGCAACCAACTTCTTGCACAAGATGACGGTCGCGGCGTTCATCGCCTTCATCGTCACCACCCTGTCGATCGGTGTCATGCAGCGCAGCGCGCGCGGCAGCACACTCATGGACGACGTGCCAGTCGAGGCGGCCTCGGAGTCAAACGCCGCCACGCCCGCGGCCGACGATGCGCAGGGCCAGCCACCCGCGGAAACGCAGCCGGCAGCGCCCGCGGAAACACAGCCGGCAGCGCCCGCGGAAACCCCGCCGAATACCGACCCTGCGGCCGGCACGCCGGGTGGCTAGCTGGCAGGCTTGACTGGCATGTACTAGAATTTCTCCGCGGGCGAAATGCCCCTTGCCGAAGTGGCGGAATTGGTAGACGCGCACGGTTGAGGGCCGTGTGGAGCAATCCATGCCGGTTCGAGTCCGGCCTTCGGCACCATCCCTCCTCAGGTCGTCCTATCCCGATCGGATCTTGAGCCGACCGATCGGCTGATGGGGTACCAGTCGAGCCTCGCTGGACCTGGGGACGATTCGGCGCGCAGGCGCGACCGTCCGGCGCAGGCCCATGGGCCAGGCATCCAGCTCCCGCACGCGGCGGCGCGCCACCCCATGCTCGGCTTCTAGGAGCCTGTTGTGAATAGACGGATGGCGCATTGCGGAGCGCCGCGAGGGGGCTCGCAAGGCGCGTTCGAAGGCGAATACCCGTAGGTATTTGTCGAGAACGTAACACAGCGAGAGCCTTGCGTCGCCCACGAGACACCGTGCAGGCAATGCGCAACAGGCTCCTCGTGCGCGGCCGGGCGTGGGTGTCGAGACGGGATCCATACCGGGAGGTTGACATGGAAGAGCAAGAAGGTACGGTGAAGTGGTACAGCTTGGCGAAGGGCTACGGTTTCATCACGCCGGATGGCGGCAGTGAAGACGTCTTCGTCCATCACTCTTCAGTGCCCGACGAGAAGCTGCGCCCGCTGCTTCCAGGCGAGCGGGTACGCTATGAGACGAAGCCCACTCCACGCGGTCTTCGGGCGCACAACATCCGTCGTTTGTAGCTGGGATTTGTGGCTGTAGCTGGCACCCGCAGCGGGCCGCTCGGCGCGATGGCTGCGACTGAGCCGATCGGCGTGGTGCTCGCCGGCGGTGCTTCCCGGCGCATGGGTCGCGACAAGGCGACCCTGGTGGTGGCCGGCGAGACGCTGGCCGTCCGTGCACTCCGGCGCCTGGCCGGCGCCGTCACCACTGTGGTGCTCGCCGATCGTGGCCGTTGCCGGATGCCAGGTGTACGGTCGGTCACCGATGCCGAGGCTGAAGGCCCGGCCGGCGGTCTGCTCGGCGCCGCAGCCATGTTTCCGGGCCGTGCGCTCCTGGTGCTCGCCTGCGACCTACCCGCGGTTCCCGTCGCACTGCTCGAACATCTGGCGGACGTCGATCCCACGGCCGACGGTGTGATGCCCTGTCACGGGGTAGATGGCAGGCTCGAGCCGCTGTGCGCGCGCTGGGGTCCGGCGGCACTGGGCTGTCTGCAGGCCGAAGCTGCCAGCGGCAACCCAGCCCTTTTCCGCATCGCGACGCGACCCGGGATCTGGATCCGACGCCTCGGCGAGCAGGAGCTGGCCGCCTTCGGTGACCCAGCGGACATGTTTCGCAATCTCAATACCCCGGCCGACCTGCGCGCCCGCGTGCCTCCTGGCTGAGCTCCCAGCCAGGAGGCACGCGCGCGTCGCCGCTTGCTCGGTGTCTGGAGCAGACGGTACACTGATGACTCCAGGCGCTCTTGCGCCCACGTCGATGCTGGCATGAATCTTCGCACCGCAGGGAATGTCGGAAGACAACTCAGACATGGACACGCTGCGCGGCGCGTGAATAAGGAATAGACGGATATGGGAAACGCCAAGCTGATCCTCGATGGACGGGAATACGAGCTGCCGGTGCGCCGTGGCACGGAGGGCGAGGTTGGTATCGATATCAGCAGCCTGCGCAAGGAGAGCGGCGCCGTCACCCTCGACTACGGCTATGCCAATACCGGAAGCTGCGAAAGCGCCATTACCTTCATCGACGGTGAGAAAGGCATCTTGCGCTACCGCGGCTATCCGATCGAGCAGATCGCGGAGCAGTCCGACTTCGTAGAGGTCTGCTACCTGCTGATTTTTGGCGAGCTGCCGACGGGGGAGCAACTGGCCGATTTCCGACACCAGCTCACCTACCACAGCATGATCCACGAAGATATGAAGAAATTCTTCGAGGGATATCTTCCAACCGCGCACCCGATGGCGATCTTGTCGTCCATGATATCCGCCTTGTCGACATACTACCCGCACGGGAACACGCGCGTTCCGCTCAACGTCGTCCGTTTGCTCGCCAAGTCACCGACCCTGGCAGCGTTCTCATACAAGAAGGCGATCGGCCAGCCGCTCATTTACCCGCGCAATGACCTCTCCTACACCGGCAACTTTCTGCACATGATGTTTGCTGTGCCGGCCGAGCCCTGCGAGGTTTCGCCGACGCTCGAGCGGGCGCTCAACCTGTTGCTGATCTTGCACGCCGATCACGAGCAGAACTGCAGCACCTCGACGGTGCGCATGGTCGGTTCGAGCGACGCGAACCTTTTCGCCTCGATCGCGGCCGGCATCTGTGCGCTCTGGGGACCGCTTCACGGTGGCGCCAATCAGCGCGTGATCGAGATGCTGAAGACGATTCATGAGGACGGTGGAGACGTTTCGAAATTCGTCGAGAAGGCCAAGAACCGAGAATTTAGGCTGATGGGATTTGGCCATCGTGTCTATAAGAGCTTTGACCCGCGTGCCAAGATTCTCAAGCGGGCTGCGGACGAAGTGCTCGCCGAGCTGGGCATCGCCGATCCATTGCTCGAGATTGCCAAGCGCCTGGAGACCGTCGCGCTCGAAGATGACTTCTTCATCCAGCGCAGCCTGTACCCCAATGTCGATTTCTACAGTGGCCTCATCTACAGCGCGATGAAGATCCCGTCGGAGATGTTCACGGTGATGTTCGCCCTCGGCCGCATGCCCGGCTGGATCGCGCAGTGGAAGGAAAGCCGTGACAACCCCAAGACCCGCATCAACCGCCCACGGCAGATCTTTCGCGGCGCGCCGGCCCGCGACTTCGTGCCCCTCGACCAGCGCTCCTAGGAGCCTGTTGCAAATCGACGGAAGGTGCATCGCGGAGCGCCGCGAGGGGGCTCTAAACGCGCGTTCGAAGGCGAAGGCCCGTAGGTATTTGTCGAGAACGGAACGCAGCGAGAGCCTCGCGTCGCCCACCAGGCGCCGTGCGGGCGATGCGCAACAGGCTCCTAGTTGCGCGGCCGGCGGATCTGTGGCAGCTCGAGCCAGTGGAAGTCGGACCGCACGGGCGGCCCGCTGCCGTCGCCGAGCAGCACCAAGGCAGAGGGCAGGGGCTTGAGGGAGGCGAGACGCATCTTGCCTTCGCTGAACCCGATCACCGCCACCGTGGCGGCCAGCGACTCGGCATCGATCGCCAGCTCGGTGACCGCCGCAACAGCGACGATGCCATGGGTCTCGCGGCCATTGCGCTGATCGAAGAGCAGTGGATCGCGCGCGCCCTCAGCCGCCAGGGGCGTGATCACGGCCATGGCGCGATCGAGGAGGAAGATCGAAGTTACGGGGGTTGCGACCCCCGGGAACGACAAGATCACTGGCCAGCCATCGCCGCCGGGTCCCTCCCCGACCGCACGCCGAACAGGCCCGAGATCGACCCAGGCGTTGCCAGCGCCGTGCGCGCGCAGCGCATCCATCGCACGGTCGATCGCGAAACCGCGCAGCCAGCCGCGCAGATCCATCAGGCTGCCCTCGGCCACGGCGATCCCGCTGCCGGCCGGTGCTTGCTGGGCTGCGGCCCCTGGATCCGATGCTTCTGCGGAGCGAACCCGCATGTTGTTGCACGCTGCGCTGTTCAATGCGCGTACGAACGATGACATGTCTGTGCCTTCGCTCCGCTCGCGCAACGCCTTGCGCTGGGCCACGATCTGTCCGGCCAGCGGCCCAAAGGCGCCGTTGGACCACAGACAGAATTGCTGGGCCCGTAGGGCGAGTGCCGCAAAACGAGGGTCGACCGCAACGGTCTCGTTGGCGGCTGCGTGCGCCAGCCGGGCCAGGTCGCCGTCGCGTGCCTCGGCCAGCGCCAACACCTCGGCCATCTCGGCGAAGGCTGCCTGGATCGCCGCCCGGCCCTTGTCCGTTCGCAGGTCGCGCACCTCGATCTCTGAACGCTCGTCGCCGAATTGCGTGGCGAGGCGGATCGGCTGCGCATGGCCGATGCTGCTGGCGAGGACCAGCACGAGGACCGCGAGCAGGCGTGCGACGAGGGCTTCCATGCCCACGATGATATCGCGCTAGGAACCTGTTGCGAGCAGACGGATGGTGCATTGCGGAGCGCCGCGAGGAAGCTCGCAAGGCGCGCTCGAAGGCGAATATCCATGGGTATTTGTCGAGAACGTAACGTAGCGAGGGCCTCGCGCCGCCCGCGAGGCGCCGTGCGGGCTATGTGCAACAGGCCCCTAGTACCAGCTCGCTTGCGCAGGCACCAGGCTGGCCGCCTCGAAAAGCTGGCAGCGGGCCACAATGCGCGCATCGCCAGCGAGCCTGACTTGCTCGAGGCATCCGTGCTCGACCTTGCCCTCGACCCGGAGCAAACAGCCGCCTGCGGTGCGGGCGGTCGCCGGTGGTTCCAGGGTGCCGGCGGCGATGCCCGCGGCCACGGCCGCAACCACCCCCGTGCCGCAGGCCAAGGTCTCGGCCTCGACGCCGCGCTCAAAGCTGCGGATATCGAAGCGGTGGTCTGTTTCCCAGCGGACGAAATCGATATTCGCGCCGCAAGCACCAAGATCGGGATGGGCGCGAAACGCCTTGCCGAGGGTGCTGATCGCAACCGTGTCCAGGCGGCTCGGCCACGGCACCACCAGGTGCTCGACGCCGACCTTCGTCCACCAGGTCGAGAAGGCTTGGCCGGTCACCACCAGGCGTCGCTCGACGGGCGTTTGGATGATCGCCGGTAGCGCCACGGACACGCTGTGGGCATTCAGCCTGTGGGCTGCGAGCTGGCCCGCGCCGGTGTCCAGCAGCAGACCCTCGCCCTCGCCCCAGCCGAGATGGAACGCGAGCTGCGCGGCGCAACGGCTGCCGTTTAAGCACAGCGCGCCTCAGCTTCCATCGGCGTTCCAGTAGCGCATGCCCGCGCCTTGCGCTGTGCGCTCGAGGGCCAAAAGACCATCGGCGCCGAGTGACAGCCCGCGACGGCACCAGGCGCGGATGGTCTCGGTCGTGGGTTCCGCCGCCGGCTCTACGAGCGCCAGGAAGTCGTTGCCAGCACCGGACAGCCGGTAGGCGGCAACTTCGCTCACCGGGCGATGGCCGTGACCGGCTGCGAACGTGCGCTCTCGTTGCCGAGGCGGTCGACGGCCTGGATCCGATACGCGAAGGTGACGCCGGAAGCGAGCCCGTGGTCGAGGTACTCGATGCCGGAGATCAAGGCTTCGCTGAGCCGGTGAAATTCGCGCCCGGGCTCGCGCCGATAGAGAACATAGCCGGCGACGTCGCTGGCCAGGCTCGGCTCCCAACGCAAGCGCACGGCGTTGCGTTCGGCGAGGGCGACGAAACGTGCGGGCAAAGGGGGTGGGAAACGGTCCTGGTAGTCGATTTCGCGCTCGCCGGCCTCCGCACTCAGGATCGGCGGAACCTTCGATACCAGGGCGCGGACGGTGTAGATGTAGCGCTGGCCGAAAGGCACCCCGCGATCCAACCAATGCCGCGTCTTGCCCGACGCCGTTGCGATCGCCTCGCCGTAGCCGCGGACGCGTGCGTCACGGCGGTAGATCCTGAAGCCCTCGGCATCGTCGCTCGCGAGCGACCAGCGCACCTCGATGCCCTCGGCCTGCGCCTCGAGCACCAGGGCCGAGGGCGCTGTAGGCGGCGTCCGTGGCACGATCGCGGCGCGGTTCGAGGTCGGTGACGCCCGACCTGCCTTGACCGTTCGGACGCCGAAGACCAGCGCCTGCGGCGGTTCGGGCAAGGGCGTGCTCAAGGGGAGCTGGATCTCCAGTCGGTCGCCGGTGGTGGCTGCAGCCAGCTCTGCGCCGCGCAACAACAGCAGCGGCTTCGCGCCGACTTCGAACTCGGCGGCCTCGACCCTCGGCACCTTGCCGTCGGCCGCCGGCCGTACGAGCTGCAGCAGCTCCACAGCGTCGATGCCGCCGAGTGCGGCACCGCTGGTGGTGGTTGACGGGTAGGTCATCTCGACCAGCAGCACATCGCCTTGCTGGAAGATCCGCAGATCGCGCGTCGGCGCCGGGATGATTCGCAGCGGCGGTAGCGGATCGCCTTTGTGTCCGCAAGCACCGAGCAAGAGGCCGGCGCTCAGCAGCGCCAGGGTGGCCACGGCCGCCGCCCACGAGGGCGATGAGGAGCGGCCTCGATCCCGGCCGCTGGGGGCAGACGTGGGCAATGCGCTCGATATGACCTCGAGGAAGAGATTTCGGTTACAGCACATAGCGGCTGAGATCCTCGTCCTTGACGATGTTTTCCAGGGCTTCTTCGACGTACTTGGCGTCGATGACGACCGTGGTACTGGGCATCTCCGGCGCCTCGAAGGAGACGGTTTCGAGCAACCGTTCCATCAGGGTTGCCAGGCGGCGGGCGCCGATGTTCTCGGTTTGCGCGTTGACCTCGACCGCCAGGCGGGCGAGCGTCTCGACGGCATCATCTTTGAACTCGAGGGTCACGCCCTCCGTCGCGAGCAGGGCCGTGTACTGCTTGACCAGCGAGGCCTCGGGCTCGGTGAGGATGCGCACGAACTCGTCTTTGCCCAGGGCGCTGAGCTCAACGCGGATCGGGAAGCGCCCTTGCAGCTCCGGGATCAGGTCGGAGGGCTTGGCCAGATGGAAGGCACCGGCAGCGACGAACAGGATGTGATCGGTTCGCACCATGCCGTACTTGGTGGTGACAGTCGTGCCCTCGACGATAGGCAGCAGGTCGCGCTGCACACCCTCGCGCGAGATGTCTGGGCCGCGGCCACCCTCGCGCCCGGCCACCTTGTCGATTTCATCGAGGAAGATTATGCCGCCCTGTTCGACGCGCTCGCGCGCCTCGCGCGCCACCTTGCGCTGGTCGATCAGCTTCTCCGCCTCTTGCTGGCGCAGGACCACGCGCGCTTCGGCCACCGTCATCTTCTGCGTGTGTCGTTTGCTGCCGAAGATTCCCGGCATCATGTCGCGCAGATTGACCCCGACCTCTTCGACCCCACCATGCGGGGTGAACATCTCGAGGCTCGGGTAGCGAGACTCCTCGACCTCGACGTCGACGACCCGGCTGTCGAGCTTGCCCGCCTTCAACCGTGCCCGGAACTTCTCGCGTGTCGATTGCACGCCGTCTTCGCGGATCTCGAAGGCCGGCGTGGACAGCTCGGGCGCGGGCACCAGAAGTTGCAGCAGACGGTCCTCGGCCTTGGTGATCGCTGCCTCGAGCACGGCCTCGCGCCATTGTGACTTGACCATCACCACCGCGATCTCGACCAGGTCGCGCACCATGGACTCGACATCGCGGCCGACGTAGCCGACCTCGGTAAACTTGCTCGCCTCGACCTTGATGAAGGGCGCTGCCGCCAGCTTGGCCAGCCGGCGGGCGATCTCGGTCTTGCCAACGCCCGTGGGTCCGATCATCAAGATGTTCTTGGGCACGATCTCCTCGGCCATGACACCTTCGATCTGCTGGCGCCGCCAGCGGTTGCGCAGCGCGATCGCAACCGCTCGCTTGGCATCATTTTGGCCGACGACGTATTTGTCGAGCTCAGCGACGATTTGCCGTGGTGCCAGATCGTCGAGAAGCTGACGACCTTCGGGGATGATCGCGTGTGCGACAGCGCTTTCGCTCATGGCGGGTGTCAGATCTCCTCGACCGTAAAGTGGTCGTTGGTGAACACGCAGATCGAGGCGGCGATCTTCATCGCTGCGATCACGATGTCACGGGCTCCGAGCTCGGTATGGGCGCACAGCGCCCGCGCTGCGGCGAGTGCATAGTTCGAGCCGGAACCGATGGCCAGCACGCCTTCCTCATCGGGTTGGAGCAGGTCGCCGTTGCCCGACATCAGGAAGCTCTGGCGTTTGCCGGCGACGATCATCATCGCCTCGAGCTGGCGCAGTACGCGATCGGTTCGCCAATCCTTGGCCAGCTCGATCACGGCGCGCTCGAGGTTGCCTTGGAATTCGTCGAGCTTGGCCTCGAAGCGGGTAAAAAGCGCCAGTCCGTCGGCGGCCCCGCCGGCAAAGCCGACCAGCACCGAGCGCTCGCCCGTGCCGATGCGCTTGACCTTGCTGGCGCCGGTCTTGACGACCGTATTGTTCAGCGTCACCTGGCCATCGCTGGCCATGACTGTGAGGTCCCCGCGGCGCACCAGGAGGACGGTGGTGGATTGAAGGGCTGTCATCGAGCCGCGGATTGTACCAGGGGTGGTGGGCCCGCTGCGCGAGGACGTTGTCGCGAGTGCCGGGCGCCGACTTGTCCGCAGCGCCGATCACGCCGTCGACGGCTGAGCGTCTCGACACCAGCGCGAGAGCACCCGTTTCAAGAGGTCGAGGGTCAGCGGTTTGATCACGAAATCATCCATGCCGGCAGCGAGGGCCCGTTCGCGATCCTCGGGCAAGCCGCTCGCGGTCAGCGCGATGATCGGCATAGGCAAGCCCCCGAGCTCGCGCTGACGGATCTCCTGCGCCGCCTGGTAGCCATCCATGACCGGCATCCGGCAGTCCATCAAGACGGCCCGGTAGGCGATGTGCTCAAGCAAGCCGATGGCTTCGCGACCGTTCGCCGCAACGTCCGTGCCATAGCCCAGCTTCTCGAGCATGGCGGCCAGCACCCGTTGGTTGATCGCGTTGTCCTCGACGATCAGCACGCGGGTGCTGCGCGTCGGCGAAGCGCAGGAGGCAAGGCGCAAAGCGCCGCTCGGCCGTGCTTCGCCCGCGTCCGCCGCTCTCGGCGGTGCTTCGCTCATCCCTTCCCCGCGTGTCCCCAATGCCTTTTCAGCCGTGGCCTGCGAACGACCGGCCTCGATCTCGTGCTCGATGCTCACGGGCAACGCCGAGCCCGAGGGCAACCGGGTCAGCCGTGCGGTAAACCAGAAGGTGCTTCCTTCACCGGGCTCGGATTCGAATCCGATCGCACCGCCCAGGCGTTCACACACACGACTGGCGATGGCCAGCCCCAGGCCGGTACCCCCGAAGCGGCGGGTGGTCGAGGTGTCGCCTTGGGTAAAGGGCTCGAACAGCCGGCGCTGAAGCTCGGGGGGGATGCCGATGCCTGAGTCGTTGACCCGGAACTCGATGACGCAAGTTTCGCCGTCGGTCTCGCGCGGGCGGACCAAGACGTCGACAAAGCCTCGCTTGGTGTACTTGAGAGCATTGCCGATCAGGTTCAACAGTACCTGGCGGATGCGTCCGAGGTCACCGCGCACCCCGTGGGGAACCCCCGCCTCGCGGCGCCAAGACAGCAGCAGTCCCTTGTCCTGAGCGATCGGCGACAACAGCTCCACGATGCCCGACAGCGCTTGCCCGAGGTCGAAGTCCACCGTTTCGAGCTCGAAGCTACCAGCCTCGATCTTCGCCAGGTCGAGGATTTCATTGATGATCGAAAGCAGGGACTCGGCCGAGACCCGCACGGTGCGGGCGTAGCTACGCTGCTGTTGGTCGAGGTCGGTGTCGAGCAGCAGGCCAGCCATGCCGATGACGCCGTTCATCGGGGTGCGGATCTCGTGGCTGACGGTTGCCAAGAACTCGCTCTTGGCCTGGTTGGCGGCGCGCGCTTCGGCCTCGGCCCGCTTGCGCACCTCGACCTCTGCGGCGAGCGCTGCATTGGCGGCCTGGAGGCTGCGCTCGGTGCGCCGCTCGACGACCACGAAGCAGGAGGTCAAGATTCCGATGGCGAGGATTGCGGAAAGGCGATTGAGCAGACTCTGAAGCGCGTGTTCCTGGGGCGGTACCAGGTCGGGAATCTCGATGCCGAAACCAGGCAACAGCCAGAAGACCAGCGAGGTCACCAGAATGACGCCGACCCAGGTCCAGCCACCACGCAGGTCGATGAGCAAGGCCGCACCCAACGGTAGGACATAGAACCACGCGAAGTTTGCGTCGTAAAAACCACCTGAAAAGGCGTTTGACAATACCAACAGGGCGTAGAGAAGCGCAGTGGCAACGTGGGCAGAGAGCGTTGCGTTGCGTGTGCGCCTCAGGAGGTCGATGTTGAGCACGCAGCCGATCATGGTCACCAACAGGGCGACAGCGACCGCAGGGATCCCGAGACGAACATATTGAAAGACGAAAGGGATGGCGATGGTGAACATCAGCACGGTGCTGAAGCTCACCAGGCGCACGCGCCGAAGGTAGCCGGGGTCGGCGCTCGTGCGGTCGACGCCCGCTTCGAGAAAGAGCAAGATGCGCTCGTACCAACGCTGAAGAATGAGTACGGTCACGGTGCGGCGTCCTTTCAGGCTACTGGCTTCTGGAGCTGGCGTCGCCTTTCTTGGCGCGGGGATGGGACGCGCGGTAGACACGCAGCAGGCGCTCGATGTCGACGTGGGTGTACTTTTGGGTGGTGCCCAGGGAGCTGTGGCCGAGCAGCTCCTGGATCGCCCGCAGATCCGCGCCGCCTTCGAGCAGGTGGGTGGCGAAGGTGTGGCGCAGCGTATGCGGGTGAAGACCGGCCGGGAGGCTGGTGGCGACGCGCGTGTAGCGGTCGAGCAGACGCCGCACGGAGCGCGCCGAGAGCCGGCCTCCGCCGTGGTTGAGAAAGACCGCGTCGTCCGCTGCTGGGCGGCCAGGATCGCCTGCCGTCACGCGTGTGCGGACGCGCTCCCAGACCGCGGCCCAGGCTCCCAGCGCCGCAGCCGCCGGTTTGCCGAACGGCACCATGCGCTCCTTGCCGCCCTTGCCCCGCACCCGCAACACGCGACCCGAGAGGTCGAGTGCCTGCCAGTCCAGGCCGACCAGCTCGCTGACCCGCAGGCCGGCAGCGTAAAGCAGCTCGACGATCGCCACGTCGCGCAGCATCAACACCTCGTCCCTGCGGTCGTGGTAGGGAGCGGCTTGTCGATCGGCCGTAACCTCGATCAAGGTCTCCATCTCCCCGGGCCGCAGGTGCGCGGGCAGCGTCTTATTCTGCTTGGGAGCGCGCACACCCCGTGCCGGATTCGATGGCACCTTGCCGGTTCGGCAGGCGAAACCGAACAGACTGCGGATGGCGGAGAGCATGCGCGCCCGGCTGCTGTTGGCGAGGCCCTCGCGGTCGAGCTGGGCGAGGAATGCACGGATCGCCGCCGGGGTCACCCGCTCGGGCACCAAGGCGTCGGCCTCGCATCCGAAGTAGGGCGCGAGAAACGCGACGAAGCGCGCCAGGTCGCCGCCATAGGCGCGGCTGGTGGCGGGCGCGTAACCGCGCTCGAACGTCAGATGCTCGAGAAAGTCGTCGATCAAATCGTACATGCCCGCATCTTGACACCCCCATCACGCTTCGACCCCTTGAACACCCGACTCCCGACCTCGCGCCGGGATCTGGGATCTGGGTCGCGGAGCGACGTTCAGCCCGGTACAGCCAGCGCTCGAAGATCGGGGTAACCGTGCGTGGCCATCCAGACCGCACGTGCGGCCTTCGCGCGCGCACGATAGGCGCTGCGCCGTTCCGCGCGTTTGATCCGACCTTCAAGCGGCGTGAACAGGCCGTAGTTGATGTTCGCCGGCTGGAAGCGTTTGGCGTTCGATTCGGTGAGGTGCCGCATCATGGCACCGAGCGCCATGGTGGCGGGGAACGGCTCGGGCTGGCAGCCATTGCGCGCTTGGTCGAGGTAAAGCGCCACCGCGAGGCCCGAAGCCGCCGACTCGAGGTAGCCCTCGACGCCGGTGATCTGCCCGGCAAGGCGCACCCGTGGATGTGCCTTAAGGCGGTAGAAGACATCGAGATGGGTGGGCGAGTTGATGAAGGTGTTGCGATGCACCTGGCCGAGGCGTACGAATCGGGCGTTGGCCAGGCCGGGGATGCTTCGTAGCACCCGCTTCTGATCGCCCCAAGTCATCCGCGACTGGAAGCCGACCAGGTTGTAGTGGCGCTTGGCGAGATCTTCCTGGCGAAGCTGGACCACGGCATAGCAGCGCGAGCCGTCGCTCCTGCGCAGGCCGATGGGCTTCATTGGCCCATAGCGCAAGGTGTCGACACCGCGCGACGCCAGCTCCTCGATCGGCAGGCAGCCTTCGAAGTAGCGAGCCTCCTCGAACCCATGCGGCGTCACGGTATCGGCGTCGAGCAGCGCTTGATGGAAGGCCAGGTACGCGTGCTTGTCCATCGGCGCGTTGAGGTAGTCCGCGCCCTCGCCCTTGTCCCAGCGTGAGGCCGCGAAGAGCTCGGACATATCGAGCGACTCCGCGTCGACGATCGGTGCGATGGCGTCGTAGAAGTAGAGATGCTCGCCGCCCAGCAGCGCGAGCAAGAGCGCGGACATGGATGCGGATGTCAGGGGTCCCGTGGCGATCACCACGTCGCCCGCGGGCAGCTCCGTCACCTCTTGGCGTCGTAGGACGATGTTCGGATGCTCGCGGACCTTCGCCGTGACCCGTGCGGCGAAGGCGTTGCGATCCACGGCCAACGCCGCGCCGGCGGGCACCGCTGCCGCCCGCGCTGCACCGATGATCAGCGAGCCGAATGCCTCCATCTCGCGTTTGAGCAGCCCGGCCGCGTGCTCGGGATCGTCCGAGCGCAGCGAGTTTGAACACACCAGCTCGGCCAGCGCGCCGGTTTGATGCGCGGGCGTCGAGCGCACCGGTCGCATTTCATACAGCATCACCGGGTGCCCGCGCATGGCCAGTTGGTACGCGCACTCCGTGCCCGCGAGCCCGCCGCCGATGATGTGGACCGGGCCGTTGATGGCGGAGGCGTTCATGGCAGGAGATTGTAGCCGGGTCCCGGCTGCTCATCGGGCCCCAAGCGGTCGAGACATGCGATCTCGGCTGGCTCCAGCCGGAAGCCGAGCGTAGCGAAGTTGTCTTCGAGGTGGTCGCTGCGCCGGGTCCCGGGCAGTGGCGTGATGCCGCCCTCGATCTGCCAGCGCAACACGATCTGCGCCGGTGATCGTTGGTGATGCCGCGCCATCTCGACGATCTGTGGGTGGTGCAGCAGGCCGGCTGCCGCGAGCGGCGAGTGGGCCATGATCGCGATGCCTCGGCGCCGGCAGAAAGCGACCAGCCGGTGCCGCGGGCGCATCGGATCGCGAGCGATCTGGTTCACCGCCGGCTGTGCGCCGGCCGCGAGCAGGGTCTCGAGGTCGCCACGCTCGAAGTTGCTGACCCCGATCGCACGCACCAGGCCGGCATCACGCAGCGCTTCGAGTGCCGCCCAGGTGTCGGCCAGAGGCACACAATCAGGCAGGAGCGTGGGGTCGTCGTCGCCGGCGCGTGCCTGGGCTTGCATTTGCGCGAGGCTTCGCAGACACGGGCTCGCTGCGCATGGACGCCACGGCCGCGGCGTGTGAATGAGGTAGAGGTCCAGATGCCCGACCCCGAGCGCGCGCAGCGAACGCAGGCACGCGGCGCGCACCAGCGCGGGGCGGTGATGGGTCGACCACAGCTTGCTGACCAGGAACAGCGTTTCGCGCCTGGCAGGTCGCGCGGCGAGGGCCTGGCCGATCAAGCGCTCGCTGCCATAAAGCTCGGCGGTATCGTAAAGTCGGTAGCCGAGCGCGAGCGCCCGCGCGAGCACGGGCACCAGATCGCGGCTGCTGCCGTCCGGGCCGATGGGCGAGCAGCCAAGGCCGATCGGCGGCCATGGCGACGCGGCGTGTTCAGTCGACCCATCGACGAAAGAAGGCATCGAGAGCATCTCCGGTCCGTGCTTCGGTGTAGCGCTCGACGCTCGCCCGCGCCCGGCGGCGGAGCGCTGCGATCTCAGCGTCGCCGGCATCGAAGGCGGCGAGCGAGGCGAATAGGCGCTCGGCGAGAGCCACCACGTGGTTGTTTTCAAACACCAAGGCGTTGCGGCCATGCTCGAGAAAGTCCTGGCCGCCGACGGCCCCATAGCAAAGCGCGATGCAACCCGCCGCCATGGCCTCCGGCACGGTGGTATTGAACGCCTCGAGCACATTCAGGTTGACCAAGAAGGCCGAGTTCGCCATCCGGGCCGCCAGCTTCCGGTGGTCGAGGCCAGCGAAGCGCTCGAGCTGCCAGCCTCGGGGCGCATTCTCGTGCCACAGGTCTTCGAGGATGCGGCGGTCGGGGAAGCCGGCCTGCTCGTACGCTTCTTTGACATGCAGCAAGACCCGCCGCTGGCGAGGTCGCGCGAGCTCACCCGGGTCGAGGAAAAAGTAGGGCGCCACAAAGGGCGGCACGAGCTCGGCCTGCACGCCGAAGAATCGCTCGAGCAAGTGCGCGGCGTGCGGCAGGATGGTGATGGTGTGGTCGAAGCCGAGCTGGGCCAGCGCGCGCCGGCCGCGGATGGCCGCGAACAGCGGATAGGTGCCTTGCACGAAAAGCACCGCTCGGCCCGGGAACGGCCGGCCGCGCAGCTCGTCGGCCAGGGCCTCGGGCAGCACCAGGACGTCCTCGGCTGTCAGCGCGAGCGCCGGGTCGTCGAGGTATCGGCAGGGTGGCGGCGCGTCCATCCAGCCGAGCTGGAAGGGATGGCGCTGGTGCAGTGCGTAAGCATCGAACCCGCGACGGCGCAGCAGCGTCACGTGGCGATACAGCAGGCCGATCCCCCAGCTTGGGTGATCGACGTCGGGGACGCGGTAAAAAATGCGAGCCTGCAAGGCAGCCACGGATGCCTGGTGCTAGCGGGTCAGCGCGTAGATGCAGCCTCTGCAGATGAAGTCGTCGGGGGCCTGCTCGAGGCCGTAGACCCACTTGCGCAGCTTCTGCATCTCGGGCCCGACGAGGATCTCGGCAAGGCTCTGCTCGTGGAGATCGCCCACCACGTGATGCTCATGGTAGTCCTGGCAGCAGAGCACCAGCTTGCCGTGTGGCGTGATGTGTGCCCACTGCAGCGGCCTCGAGCCGGTCTGCTCGCAGCCGCGCAGCTTGCCATGCGCGGACGGCGGCCGGAGTCCGATGCCGACGTTGCCGGCGCGGTCCATGACCTCGTAGGACTTGACCTCGAAGCGCGAGCCGGCGAAGCGCTGTTCGATCTCGGCAAAGTCTTGCCGGTGCTCGGCATCGCCCTTGCCGAGTACCACGATCTCCATCTGCGGCGCCAGCTCCACGTCCTTCACGTACTCGAGGTTGCGCAGCACCAGGTCGAGGTGGTTGCCGTCGCGCTGCTCGCCATAGCGTTGGCGGTCGAGCGTCGAGAGGTTGATCGAGAGGTAAACCAAACCGCCCGCCTCGCGGATCGCATCCACGCGTTTGGGGGTCAGGCCGGTGCCGTTGGTGAGCACTGCGGGTGGTAGGCCGTGGCGCCGGAGCATCCGCACCTGATCGACGAAGCGCTTGTCTGCTGTCGGCTCGTTGTAGTGGATCATCGAGACGCCCTGGATCGTCGAGCGAAAGGCCGCCAACTGTTCCACCACCGACTGGTAAAACGCCGTCGGCATGAAGTAGGGCTCGCGACGGTGCTCGGACACCGGGCAGAAGTAGCAGCCTTGATTGCACACCGTATGCGCCTCGAACGAGACGTACTTGAGCAGGTAGCGCGCGCCGAGATCGTCCGCGTCGGGAACGATCCAGGCCTGCTCGGCCAACTGGCTGGCGAGCTCCGGCGTCAAAGAAGCGAGCGGCAGCGCACCTTCGGCGAGCGCTGAGAGCTCGGCGAAACCGGTCTCGCCGGTGACCATCGAGCGGTCGGTGAGCGGGTTGTAGATGCGCCCGCTCTCGAAGTGGAGAAATGGCTCGACACGTCGTGTCGCAGCGGGCTCGGTGTCGGGGTGTCGGCGCCAGCGTGGGGCGCTGGGCGCCGACGAACGGGGGGCTGTCATGGCACCAGCCTACCATGCTGTCAGCCGATAGCGGCTGGCATCCGCGCTCACTGCCGCTCGAAACGAGGCCCCGCGATCCGGCGCACACGTCCGCCGAGCTCCAGTTCGAGGAGTGCGCCGAGCACCTGCTCGACCGGCATCTCGGTGGCGCTGGCGAGGGCGTCGGCCGAGCGTGCCTCGCCGGCCGGCAAAGCACGCAGGACTGTACCCGCAAGACCCGTGATCGGCGGCTCGGAGCAGGCCACGGCGTGCGCCGGCAGCGTCGCCGCGGGTGCACCTGCGAGCGTCGTCCGGGTGGTGGGGAACAGCACCTGCTGTGCGGCCAGGGGCAAGGCGTCGAGTAGCTCCTCGGGCGTCCGGATGAGCAGGGCACCATCCGCGATCAGACCATTGGGCCCGTCGGCGAGCTCGGCGTCGATGGGCCCGGGAACAGCCCACACGTCGCGACCCAGCTCGAGCGCGTGGTGGGCCGTGATCAGGCTGCCGGAGCGGGCCTTGGCCTGCACCACCAGCACACCGAGCCCCAGGGCTGCGATCATCCGATTGCGCATCGGGAAATGAAAGGGGCGTGGCCGGGTGCCCATCGGCAGTTCGCTGAGCAGGGCGCCGTCCGCGGCGATGCGCGCTGCCAAACGCCGGCTGCGCGCCGGGTAGTCGATGTCGATGCCGCAGCCGAGCACCGCCACGGTGTGCCCACCGGCCGCCGCCAGCGCACCGCGGTGGCAAGCCTGGTCGACGCCCACGGCAAAGCCCGAGATCACGCTGACGCCGGTGCTCGCCAACGCCTCGGCGAAGCGCTCGGCCACACGCCGGCCGTAGTCGTCGAGCTTGCGGGCGCCGACCATGGCCACGGCCGGTGCGGGCCACTCGCGCAAGCTGCCACGCAAGTAAAGCGTCGGCGGCGCCAGGCCGAGGTCGAGCAGCGCTCGCGGATAGTCCGGATCCAGCCGGGTGATGATGCGGGCACCGGCGCGCTGGGCCCGTGTCGCTTCCGCGCTGGCGATGTCGACGGCGCGTGGGCGCAGGTCGAGCGCACGGCGGAGCTGGGCGTATGGCAGGCCCAGGCGGCGTGCGGCCTCGCGTGCGGCACAAGCGCCGTGCAGGTCGGCCCACTGATGCGGTATCTCGCCGAGACGGCACAGCGCAGCGCGGTGAATCGGGGCGGTGGCGAGGGCGACGAGCAATTGCCGCCGGGTCGGTTCGGTCGCGGTCATGACGTTTCTCCATGGGTGACGACGGTGCGCGCAGCGCACACCGTCCCGTCAACCCGGAGAAACGCAGCCGGCCGAAGTCATCTCACGGCCGCATCCGCCCGGCTCACCCCTGGTGGCTGGCAATCCGCCGGCGGGCGGAGGTAGGTATATACTGAAAAAAGTTCTTGCCATGCGACTGTCGGCCCAGCGACCCGCAGTGACTCGACCTGGATTCGGCAGGGCCGGCACCGCTTGAGGGTTCCCGCAATGAAGGCGCGCCAATTCTCGATCCGACCGTTGAGCCTCTCGCTCCTGGCGATGGCCATGCTGCTGGCGACCATTGTTTTGCCGACCGCCGTCTTGCCCACCGCTGCCCGCGCGGCGGCAGACGCTTCCGCTGCTGCTAAGGAGCAACTGGCCTTCGGTGTCAAGATGGCCCAGCGGGGTCTGTGGCAAGAGGCGCTGTTCCGGTTCAAGCAAGCCGATCGTCTCGATCCTAACAATAGCAGAACCATGAACAACATCGCAGTCTGCTACGAGGCCATGGGCCTCTTCGAGAAAGCGCTCGAGGTCTACCAGGAAGCCGTGCGCATGGATCCCAGCAACGAGAACCTGCGCCAGAACTACGCACACTTCGTCGATTTTTACCGCAACTTCCGCCCTGACCCCGGGGATGGCGAAGCGGCGACCGCGGATGGCGCCAGCGAGCGCGGCGAGGGTGCCGGCCGATGAGCCTGCTGTGGCTTGCGGCCATCCGCACCGTTGCCCGATGGCAGGCCCCCGGCGC
>Ga0114931_10001595_pt1 | contig 28936 bp, 27 predicted proteins | sample 2SBtaG_FD_89579 | JGI IMG/M metagenome (GOLD analysis project Ga0114931, IMG submission 89579) | Deep subsurface microbial communities from Kolumbo volcano to uncover new lineages of life (NeLLi) - 2SBTROV14_V59a metaG | ecosystem: Environmental > Aquatic > Marine > Volcanic | place: Kolumbo... | reverse complement strand
CGTCCATCAGCCCCAAGAACGCTGCGAAGACCGCCGCAAGCGCACCAAAGCCCGAGCAGGCACGAACGACGCCTCGCGCCCGTTCTCCGCCGCCCAGCATGGAAACAAGCTCAAAGAAGGCGCCAAACAGAAGCAGGGCAATTGGGAAGTGGACAACGAGCACGTGGAATCGGCCGAGATAGGAAAGCGCCCTGGTCAGTCCGGTGGCGTTCTCAGCGTGCGCCGAGTGATCGTGCTCATGGTCATGATCGGCCTTACCGGAGGCTGACTCATCGTGCTCGTGTTCTGCCGCTTCATCATGGTCGTGATCTTCATCTGCGGGATGTGCATCCGGCTCTGACTCCGCGTGCTTGGATTGCTCAGCGTGTTCGTCCTGTGCACTGCTCTCCCGGGCTGCAGACGAACTGTTTTCGCGCAGCGACACAGGCGTTACGAAAGGCGGGAGATTGACGATGTAGGCTTCGGGGTCCGCTTCAAACTTTGTTCGGCACTTCCTGCAGCAAAGGTAGATCTTTCGACCCTTGTAGAGGGTGAAATAGTTCGGATCGATTGGCTCGTCGGTCATGACCGGGCAATAGGCGTTGCCAGCTGGATCGGTGTTCTTCACGGCGGCGGGTTGAATCGGCGCCGCTGGCGAAGGCTCCGGCGCAGGACCGGTCGTCTGACCTGTCGCTCCTGGCGGTCCGACGACGAGCGTGAGCGCAAGGAGGGCGCGGCGTGTCCAATGGTTCATTCGCATGTTGTTGCTCCGTGGTGAATTATCGATATCAGACGTGGCCTTCATACTCGCCTTCTTCAACGCCGTTCTGTACGTGTTTGTGCTCCCCCTTGTCGCCGCTCTCAGGCATGCCCATGCCTTTGTGTTCGTTCATCATGCCCATGCGCTTTGGCATTCCGTCGGCGCTCGGCGTCCCGCCAGGTGACTTGGACCATGCGCCGTCGAGCTTCTGGAGATAAGATGCTGGGTTGTTGAGTAAGTCCTTCTTGCAGCTCTTGCAGCACAGGCGCACCAGACGATTCGCGACGACGACCTCGACCGGTTCACCCATGCCTTCAATTTTTTCTCCAGAGACAACACAGGTCTTGAGCGGATAGCTCGCGCGCTGGGCGGCGATGACTGCAGCGTCAAGCTTCTTCAGATAGGTGTCCGGGTCCGCTTTGACCTTGGCGACGCACTCTTTGCAGCACAGGCGCAGCAGTCGGTTCTTGTAGATCATGTTGATGGAGATGTCCTCGCCATTTTCCGCAAGCGATTCACCCGACACGACGCAGGTGTCAAGCGGGTAGTAGGCAAGTTGATCCTTGACGATCATGGCGTCAATTTTCTTGAAATATGTCGCCTGGTCCGCCTCGAATTTCTTCGGGCACTCGGCGCAGCAGAAGCGGACTTCGCGGCCGTTGTACACCTTGACGACAGCGGCGCCCATCTTTCCCAGCTCCATGCCCGAAACGGGACAGACTTTCAATGGGTATGGATCACCAGTGGTCGCTGCGCCCGCTGATTTGTCTACGTGATGCGCTGCGTGCTGATCGGTGGTCAGAGCTGCAGGTTTGACCTGTGCCTGCTGATTTTCTGCGTGTTTGTGTTCGCTGATCGGTTGGGCGTTGACTGGCGAGCTGAGCATCGTGAATAGCGCAGCGGATGCGAAAAGAGCGTGAATACGTGTCATGGTGATTTCCTTTCAATGTGAATGAAACGAATACTTTCACGGCGATACAGCCGTTTCGAACCAAGTAATTCAACGGATACATGTGAGCGCAGCGGCAAGCCCTGCTGATGCAGCCAGGGTTTGGATAAGCGGTGATTCAGACTTGAAGAGCGCAGTGAAGGCGCAGAAGTGATGTTGGCGATCGACTTGCGCCTTCGTCGTTGGCTCGAATCAAATACGAGGCCACGCGCACGCGGGGCAGCCCGATGCGCACCGGCAGCGCGTAGAACAGGGTCGAAGAGGCGAGACTCACCGTCACGGTGGAATTGCCTGGCGCCGTCGCAAGCACTTTCACATGCCCGCACTTGCACTTGCCGCTGCGATTACACCGGCCATCTTTGCAATGGTCCGCAGCGTCGGTGTGTGCTGAATCATCTCCATGCGAAGCCGTTGTCGAGCTGTGGTGACCGGCCATGCCCACAGCGCCAGCGCTGGCTGGCGTCGAGGTGTGTCCAGCAGCGGCGCTAATTAACAAGCTCAAGAACTGCTGGCCCTGGCAACAGCACAGCGGGACGCTCACAGTCAAGAGCGTGGTCAGGATCCAACGTGTCATGAGCTTCGGTCGCATAGCTCTTGCTGAAGAATATACCAGAATGGATGCGAGGTGCTACCGGACCTCCAGTTCATCGGCGCCACGCAGCTTGCAGGGTTACTACAACTCGTCAGATCGACGCGCCTCCATCCTCTTGCTCAAACCGCCAACCAGCAACCAGAGATCCGCTAATTGCGCTGCGGTTCCTGCGCAGGCGTGTTTGTCCGCGAAGGTTGGGAGTGCGACTGTGCGCCCTGAAAGTTTTTCGCTGTAATGACGATGAGGATAACGACGATGAGGAGCACCGCGATGAAAAGCACACCAAGCGTTTTCTTCGAGGAAAGACGCATGGTTGGCGCGGGGTGAAACACGGGTTCAGGCGCATTTGGTTCAGCATTGTCGCGATCAGTTTCCATAGGGCAGCCAAAGATAGTAGAACCCGCTACCCAAGTGTGACAGCGCGCCGCCGAGACCTAGATTGACTTTCAGCACGTTGAAATCGCTCGAGGCGGGCGATGCGCCTTGCGGCTGATCGTTTACAGCGCTGGCGGGTGCGCCGGGTTGCGCTCCAAAGCTGACTGCGTAGGGCGAGCCTGGCGTGAACCCCGCGCGGTGGTACATGACGAGGCTGGCGCTGGTGACGGCTGCGAGTTTTTTCGCAGCGTCGAATGCGTCGCGCACGCCGCCCACCTGATCAACGAGGCCGAGGTCAAGGGCTTCCATACCTGTAAAGATCCTGCCGTCGGTGATGGTGTCGGCGCGTTCGGGCGCGATGGCGGAGCGGCGCTCGAGCACAAGGCTGCGAAAGCGGGCGTACAGCGTGTCGACGTTGTGCTGCAGAAGAGCGGTGTGCTCGTCGCTCTCGGGTGAGAAAGGACTGCCCATGTCCTTGTTGGGGCCGCTGGTGATTGCCCGAGCATGCACGCCCCAGCGCTTCATGGCTTCGCTGACATTGAATGTCTGAAAGATGACGCCAATCGAGCCCGTCGTTGTCGTCGGCTCCGCCAGAATCCGGTCCGCAGCAAGCGAGATGTAATACCCGCCGCTGGCTGCGACCTCGCCCATGGAGACAACAACCGGCTTGCCAGTCTTGTGCTTGAAGCGCTCGATCTCGCGGTACATAATGTCGGAGCCTGTCACTGTTCCCCCAGGTGAGTTGACGCGAAGCACCACGGCGCGGACGCGCGCATCGTCACCTGCGCGCTTGAGTGAGGCCACAAGCGAATCTACCGGGTTGGGGCCACCCCCCAGCAGGCTTGGCGGCTTGCCGACATCGGCGATGAGGCCAGTCAGTTGAATGAGCGCGATCTTGGCGCCGGTCGCGCCCGGATCCTTCTCGACAACGGTTTCTCGGACGCCTTCGTGGACGAATCCGACATCAAAGCTCACGCGAAGTGGCGAGCACGCGGTCAGCGCAACGCCAGCCAGAAGCGCGAACATGCGCGATCGTTGTGCATTTCGGTTCAACATCCGATTACTGATATCGAGCGCTGCGGAGAACGAGCATCAGTCCGCTGGTCTTGCCGCTCCTGTGGCGCCAACAATACCCCTGTGAGTACGCACCACGATGACGGATTGGGCAAACGCCACAGAGCCCTGCCTCACGAGCCGGTGCTGCTCCGCGAAGTGGTGGAGCTACTGGCGCCTGCTCAAGGCGACACCATTGTCGACTGCACCGCAGGGGCTGGGGGTCACGCCCTGAACTTTGCGCAGTGTGTCGGTCCTGGTGGCGCACTGGCGCTGATCGATCTGGACCCAGCCAGCCTGGCGACCGCGAGCGCGCACATCAGCGAAACGCTGGGCGAGCGCTCGCCTGCAATCCGCACGCATCGCGCAAATTTCGCGGCAGCGCCTCGGCTTCTCGCTGCTGATGGCCTCGCTGCGAATGTCGTGCTGGCTGATCTTGGGTTTTCGTCTGCCCAGATGGACGATCCTGTGCGGGGCTTTTCAATGCGGTCGAACGGACCGCTTGACATGCGGCTTGATCCTGACGCGCCTGTGGCGGCGGCGGAGCTGGTCAACACGCTCAGCGAGCAGGAGCTGGCGACGATTTTTCGAGAATATGGCGAGGAGCCCGCAGCCCGCGCCATCGCGCGAAAACTTGTCGCTCGTCGTGCGCAGGCGCCGATAGAGACAACGACGGAGTTCGCAGATTGCGTTCGCTCCGTTGTGCGCCGGAGGCGCACTGGTTCGCGAATTGATCCTGCGACGCGGGCGTTTCAGGCGCTTCGAATCGCAGTGAACGACGAGCTAGGCAGCCTGCAAGCGCTGCTGCGAGCCGTTGAACGGTCAGCGGCGCATCTTGCGTCCGGCGGGTCTTCGTGGCTTGCGCCTGGCGCGCAAGTCGGTGTCATCGCGTTCCACTCGCTCGAGGATCGAGCAGTTAAACGGTCGTTTCAGCGGCTACGGTCCGCGGGGCTTGCGCAGGTGCGCACGAAGAAACCCGTTACGCCGACCGCTGAAGAGGTGGCGCGGAATCCACGTTCGAGGTCTGCGAAACTTCGGGTTGTGGTGATCGGGAACGTCGGGTCGTAAGAGGACAACGCCTCGGACGCCGCATACGCTTGGCGTCTGCGGCGCGCCGGACAAACTTGAGTTGCACCTGCTTGCAAGGACGCGAGCCATGACACGCGAACACAAACTGGCGCTTATCACAGGATTTGCCCTAGTTCTTATTGTTGGAATGCTGGTTTCTGACCATTTTTCCAAGGCGAAATCGGCAACACTTGCGCCCGTCGGACGCCAGCACGGATCCGCGTTCCTGGCGCGACCGGCCGACGCTGCTTCTGCAGTCTCGACGCGTGTCCTTGCGACGAATCGCGTTGCGCGCGTCGATGCGCCGCTGCTTGATGCGCCGCTTCCAAAACATTTCAACAAGCGAGGACATTCTCGCGACATTGCGGTTGGCGCAACGCCCCCGAGCGATGGCGAAACACTCCGTGCGCTGACGCACGCCGGGCAGTCCGAGCCGTTTGTCCCCGCAGCCCAGACGCAGCGCGTTTCTCTGCCGGCATTACAACGTTCAGCAATGCCCGCTGGGACGCGCAGAGTTCGTGTGCGCGACGGTGAAACGCTCTGGAGCATTTGTGTGCGAGAATATGGCGACGGAGCCCTATATAAGAAAGTGGCGAGGTACAACAAAGATCGCGTGGGCGCTGGCGCCGCACTGCACGCTGGGTCGATACTGCTGTTGCCTCCTCGCACAATGCTTACCGGCGCCGCCGCTGTGCCGCCCACGAAACCCAGGCAAACCACAATCACGCGTGGCGCCGGAAAGCGGCCCGCGGGGATTCCTCATGAATACATCGTGAAAAAAGGCGACACGCTCAGTGAGGTTGCGCAGAAGACGCTTGGCTCCTGGCGTCGAATGGACGAGATCATCAAGCTCAACCGGGATCAGCTGACTGACGCTGACGACGTACGAGTCGGGATGCGGCTTCGGCTGCCTCGAAAATAATATAGAACCATGGAGGTATCCATGTGCAGCCGCTCTGTGCGCTCGACATCCGCGAAAGCAGCCTGCGTCATCCTGTTTCTCGCTGGGACAGCCGTCGCATCGTTGTCCATGCGGCAGCAGCGGCTGGTTGCTGCGCGCGACATGTTGCGGTTGCACCAGCGGGCTGCGGCGCATCAGCGCGCGACGCAGCGGCTGCGTGTAGATATCTCCGCAGCGGTCCTGCCGGGCGCAATCAAAAGGGCGGATGGGGCTTTGATTGCCCTGGCGCCGACTGCGTCGGAGAAATCACAGATCGATGCCTCCAGCGCGCGTGCCGCTCTGGCGACAGCCATTGTCCCTGACGATCCGTCGCTGCGATGATTGACCGACGCGATGCGACACGGTGCAAGGCATGCGTGCGTAGAGCATGTTGTGTTGTTGCAATGCCCTCCTCAGGCGTCGTTGCGTTTTCCCCCTCTCCCTCTGGGAGAGAGCCGGGGAGAGGGATTCTTCGTCGGTCTTTGCTGCTTAGTTTTCTTGTGATTCAATCAGGGTGTTGAACAATGATGACGCGAAATACTCTAAATAATAATAAAAAAAAACACGAACGCCCACGATGCCCAGTCGACCTGTCACGCCGTGTCGCCGTGCTTCTTGCAGCTGGGTTCACGCTGGCGATGTCGGCTGCCCTTGTGCGCATTGTGACGCTGGAGGTGTCGCCCCCGGCGCCGATCGCGGCGCTGTTGGCGTCGCGCATTCGCGCGTATGCGGAAGATTCGCCTCGCGCTGATTTGCTCGACCGGGCGGGCAGGGTGCTTGCGACATCGCGGTCCGCGTGGCGTGTGTTCGTTGATCCATCGAAACTGCCTGAAGACACCCAGAAGCGGACTGCGCTCGCGCACAAACTGTCTGCGCTCATTGGTGTTTCAACGGACGCGCTGTCGCTTCGCGTCGAAGACGCCATGGCGCGATCAAGGGCTCGCGCTAGGCGCGGTGAATCACCGCTGCGGTACGCGCGTCTCTCCGGGGAGATCGAGGATGCGCGCATTGACGCGCTGCGCACGCTTCGAGAAAATGGTGTGCATGTCGAGCGGTTTGAAAGCAGGACCGTGACACCGGGCCAGGGACTTGCGCCGCTCGTTGGCAAGGTGGGAACTTCAGGCGCTGGTCTTGTCGGTCTTGAACGCTCTCAAGACGCCACAGTCCAGAGCAGGCCGGGGATTGTGCGAATGGCGCGAGATGCGCGTGGTGTGCCGCTGTGGCTTGAGAAGGGCGCGTACACGCCCTCCGCGTCGGGTGAAGCGGTGCGGCTCAGCATCGACCTGGTGGTGCAGCGAATCGCTAACGAAGAACTTGCGATTGGCGTCGAGTCAGCGGACGCAGCGGGCGGGCGCGTTGTCGTAGTCGATCCCCGCACAGGTGAGATTCTTGCTCTTGCGGATGTGGCCCGTGAGCCTGCGGGCGTCGTCGATCCGCCTCGCGACGTGAATGAATCACCAACAAATACAAATAGTTCGATGGCTGGCGACGATCCACCTCGCTATAAGGTGCTCGACACCACGCCGCCTGTGGATCCCGTCCTGGCGCGGCTTCGCACAGTTGAGGATGTGTTCGAGCCGGGGTCGTCCTTCAAGCCGTTCGTGTGGTCGATAATCACCGAGCGCGGCCTGCTGTCGCCTGGCGACATGCTCGAGACGAACAGCGGCGTCTATCGCACACCTTATGGCAGAGTGATTCGAGATGTGGCGGCTCGTGAGCGCCAGACATGGGAAGATGTGCTTGTTAATTCCTCCAACATCGGCATGGTCAAAGGCGCCAAGAGGCTTTCGCCAGCGCAATTGCGCAATGCAATGACATCGTTTGGGTTTGGATCACGCACCGGTGCGGGCCTCAACACGGAGGCGACGGGCCTGATTACGCCACTCTCGAAATGGACGAAATACACGCATACCAGCGTGGCGTTTGGGCAGGAGGTCGGCGTCACGACGCTGCAAATGGCCCGGGCGTTCTGCGTGTTTGCGCGTTCAGGCGATCTGGAGGGAACACTGCCGCGTCTGCATTTGCTCGCAAGTAGTCAGGATGCGCCCGCTGAACTTCTCGTGCGTGTGCTCAGTGCGCGCACCGTCGAACAGGCCCGTCGCGCGATGCGCCGACTCGTCGAGCGCGTCGATGACAGACTTCGCCGCGAGGGTGCGCTGACGGCGCCATCGCGATACACGATGTTTGGAAAATCAGGGACGCCGGACCTGACCAATCCTCACGGTTCAGGGTACCTCAAAGGGCAGTACGTCTCCGATTTCATCGCAGCGGCGCCAGCGGATGAGCCAGCGCTTGTGGTGTTTGTCGTTATTGACGACCCAGGGCCAGCGAGCATCCGCGCACATCGGCACTATGGATCGTGGGTCGCTGGGCCAATTGTTCGGCGGATCGTCGAACGCGCCCTGCCCTACCTTGGCGTCGCGCCGGATCGCCAGACAGGCAGCGAAACAGCGGACATGCTGGCAACGCAGCGCGACTCACAATCAGAGTGAGGTGGACCTGGCGGCTGCTGATTGCCAGCGTTCCTGTCAAGACAGTCAGAGGAACCAGCGGCGCTGGCTTTGCGCCCATTACGAATTCTCAAATGATTCGATGAAGTGCGCCGCATGGACAGCCTGGAGAACAATCCTGCAAAAACAGGCTATGACAGTGACGCGATGAACGCTGCCAAGCGGTCCATGCCTTCGTCGATCTGGGCCTGGGAGCAGGCGAAGCTGATGCGCACGCAGCGCTTTCCCGCGCCGCCAAATGGAGCGCCCGGGACGACTGCGACGTGCTGGTCTTCGAGAAGGGCTGCAGCGAAACTGATGGAGTCCTCTATCACTATTCCCACAGGTGTTTTCTTCCCGAAATGATCTGCCACATCAGGAAAGGCGTAGAACGCGCCCGTTGGCTTTGGACAGCGAACGCCTGGCATTACTGCGAGTTTTGTGTGCAGGCGCTCGCCTCTTGCGACGAAGGCGCTGCGCATGCGCTCGACATCGTCAGCGCACTGCGTGAGCGCGACGCGAATTGCAGGGAGGGCGAATGACGTGACGCAGGAGTTCATCTGACCTTGCAGACGCGTCGCAGCCTTGGCCAGTCGCAGGCCAAAGTCGCCCGAGCCCGCAAGATACCCCAGCCGCCAACCGGTCATGGCGAAGGCTTTGCTCATGCCATTGATCGTGATGACGCGATCGGCGATGGCTTCGATGGAGCCAATTGAAAAGTGGGGAATGTTCGCGAGCGTGATCTTTTCGTAGATTTCGTCCGCGATGACGATGAGGTTGGGCGCGATCGAGGCCGCTCCAGCGACAATTTCACCGAGTGCACGCAGTTCATTGGGCGTGTGCATGACGCCGGTGGGGTTGGAGGGTGTATTGAGGATGATGGCGCGGGTCAGCGGCGTGATGAGGCGATCGAGCAATGCTGGGGCGAGCTTGTAGTTCTCCGCAGCGGTTGTCGGCGCCTCGACAACACGGGCCCCAGCGAGACGAGTCTGCGGCGCGTACGACACCCAGCCTGGCGTGGGAATGATGACCTCAGCTTGGGGCTCCCCCGCGCAAGATGGGTCAATGAGCGCTTGCAACGTGAGGTAGATGGCGTGCTTTGCGCCAGCGGTGATGACGACGTGGTCTGCGGTGACGCCTGCGAGCTTGTTCTCGCGCTGGAGTTTTTCCGCGATGAGGGCTCGCGTTTCGGGATCACCTGGAACGGGGGCGTAGCCCGTCTGACCGGCTTTAATGGCGTCAACGGCGGCCTGTTTGATGCGCTCAGGTGTGTCGAAATCGGGCTCACCCAGGGAAAAGGAAAGGACGTCGACACCCTGATCGCGCAGGGCGCGAGCGCGGGCGGCGACAGCGAGCGTTGCGGAGGGTTCGAGCGATTCTGCGCGATGGGAGAGGTCCAGCATGGGCCGGAGGATATGTCAATGAAGCGAGGGAGTCCTTCATGGGCTGGACGGCGTGGTTGTTTGTGGTACAATGCTCGACCCTGTCTGCTCGGGTGAGGGGCTGGACTGCGCCCTGCGTTCGAGCATCGACTCAGACTGACGATGATGACGCCAATGAGCGTCGCTTTGGATTGTACCTTCCACATATGTGAGGATCGGATACACGCAATGACGTTGACAGCCACGAAGCGAACAGAACTGATCTCGGCCTTCCGCAGAAATGACACCGACACGGGTTCACCCGAAGTGCAGGTCGCCATCCTGACGGAGCGCATCCGCGAACTGACAGAGCACTTGAAGGTGCACAAGCACGATTTCTCGACGAAGCGGGGCTTGACAGGCATGGTCAGCACGCGGTCCCGCCTGCTGCGGTATCTGTCTCGCACGGACTATGCAACATACAAGACGCTGATCAGCCAGCTTGGTCTGCGGAAGTGATTGAGGCGTCGGCGCGAGAAGCGCCGACGTTGTTTTTGACGGCTCGGTGTAACGCTGCGGGCGCGCTTGCCCAGCGGCAGTCGGCGATGTACGGGTAAGGCCGTGCGCCGCCCTCTGCCTCTCGTGGGGCGTCTGCAGCAACAGTCGCAAGATTTCAGCGGAGCGCGCCAGGCCGTCGACGCGAGCCGCTGATGCATGCAGAAGGGATCTGCGTATGTCGCAGGTGCGCGTAGAACGGGAGATCGGGGGGCGAACCCTCGTTCTTGAAACAGGCAAAATCGCAAAACTCGCCAGCAGCGCCGTCATGGCTTCGTATGGCGAAACAACCGTCCTTGCGACGGTGGTTCGCGCGGACCCGCGCCCCGGGCTGGATTTCTTTCCGCTCCAGGTGGATTACCGGGAGCGGACCAGCGCAGGCGGAAAGTTTCCGGGAGGGTTTCGCAAGCGCGAAGGACCGCCCAACGAGAAAGAAATTCTGACAATGCGGATGATCGATCGGCCCATCCGCCCGCTGTTCCCTGACGGGTTCATCGACGAGGTGCAGATTCAGTGTTGGGTGATGAGCCACGACGGCGAGAACGACGCGGATGTGCTTGCAGGCACCGCCGCCACCGCTGCGCTGGCGATATCAGACGCTCCCTATGCGGGGCCGACAGCGACCATGCAGGTGGGCAGGCTGTTTCTTGATGATGGACCCAAGTTTGTCATCAACCCCACTGCGACGCAGCAGCAGTATTCCGACATTGACATGGTGATTGCCGGCCATAAAGACGGCGTGAACATGATCGAGGTCGGCGCCGCCCAGACGCCTGATGATGTTGTGCTCGATGCGATCGCGTTTGGATACGAGCATGTGAAGCAAGCGGTTTCACTCATTGACGAGCTAGTGTCAAAGGTTGGCGTCGAAAAACGGCTTGGCGAACTATCGCTGCCGCCCGAGGATGTCACGCGGGCGGTGAAGGATCGCTGTGAAGCAGCGGTCACCGAGGCCCGGACGACCATTCACGGGAAAAAGGCTCGCAAAGAGCGCATTGATCAGATTCGCCAGGAAATGCTCGATGAACTGTTCGCTGAAAAGGCGGACGGGACGTATGGCGAATATACGGAGTCTGCGCAGCGGCACAGATGGGCGAAAGATGCGTTCCGCACGCTCGAAAAGAAGGTCATGCGCAACCTCGTGGTCGAGAAGGGGATTCGCTCTGACGGACGCGGGCTGGAGGATATTCGCCTCATCGAAAGCGAAGTTGGCTTCTTCGAGCGCACGCATGGATCCGCCATGTTTCAGCGGGGAGAAACGCAGAGCCTGGTCACCTGCTCGCTCGGGACCGCTGGGGATGAGCAGCGCGTCGATGGACTGATGCCCGAGTACAGCAAGAAATTCATGCTGCATTACAATTTTCCGCCTTTCTGTGTGGGTGAAGCACGACGGATCATGGGCCCGGGTCGGCGCGAGATTGGCCATGGCGCGCTAGCGGAGCGCTCACTGCAGGGCATTCTGCCTGCGCCTGAGGATTTCATGTACACCATCAGGCTTGTCAGCGACATCACCGAGTCGAACGGATCGTCGTCGATGGCGTCGGTGTGCGGCGGGAGTTTGGCGCTGATGGACGCGGGCGCGCCTGTGTCGGGACATTGCGCGGGCATCTCAGTCGGGAGATTCACCAACGATGATGAAAGCAAAGAGGTTTATGTCACAGACATCATCGGCGAAGAGGATTTCTTTGGCGATATGGACTTCAAGGTCGCGGGAACACGCGAAGGCATAACCGGCATTCAACTCGACCTCAAAGCGCGCAGCCTCAATCTGGAGCAGATCAAACGCACGTTCGCCCAGGCGCGCCGAGGGAGAGAGCACATTATCGAACAGATGGAGAAGGCTATTGCTCAGCCGCGCAAAGGCTCAGCAAGTACGCGACCAAACTCGTGGCGTTCAAGATCGATCCGGACAAGATCGGTAAGCTGATCGGGCCTTCGGGCAAGACCATTCGCGCCCTGCAGGACAACTATGGTGTCAAGATCGACGTCGAGGAGGACGGCATGGTGTCCGTCGCGGGCAGCGATCAGGAAGCAGTCGAATCGTGTCAAGCTGAGGTCGAAGCTATGTGCGCCGAGGTGAAAGTTGGCGCTGTGTATAAAGGTAAGGTCGTCGCGGTGAAGGATTTTGGCGCGTTTGTCGAACTGGCGCCCGGCACGGACGGCCTGTGCCACATCTCCGAACTGGCGGAAGGCTACGTCGAAAAGGTCGCCAGCGTGGTCAAGATCGGCGATTCGCTGCTTGTCAAGGTCATCAGTGTTGACGATCAGGGGCGGATTAAGCTCAGCCATCGTCAGGCTGTCGAGAAGTCAGAATCCACAACCACTGCCAAATAGCCACGAGGGGTGTTCGCCCAATGGGCGTCCAGCGGGAAACTGCATCGCAGCGCACGGTGTCGCTGCGCGCGATCGGGACATTCCCGCGTGTTGACACAGGCGGTTGCATGTGGTAGATTGGGTAAGGCAGCGTGTGTTTTGTGAAGCCGCTGGGCAGAAACCGTAAGGCGCGACGTGCGGTTTTTCGCGTCTCCGTCGCCAGGCATTGCGATGGGTTGTGTGGTCTTGGGGCGGGCGCATGCAATCGAGTCGCGGAGCTGATCGCTGCGTTCGTGCGCCCTGCAATGTGGGGCACACTTCCGGGAGTCGCTTCATGAGCGACGAGCAGGGTGGATGCGAAGGCGCCGTGCAACTGAAAGATGTTGAAGGCGCTGTGAAGTGGTTTGACGCCCGCAAGGGATATGGCTTTGTGGTCGGCCCGGAGGGGCAGGACATTTTTGTGCATTACTCGAAGATTGATGGCGATGGCTTTCGCGCGCTCAAGGACGGTGCGGAAGTCATCTATGACGCTGTCAAGGGTGACAAGGGTTGGTTTGCGACCCGGGTCGTGCGCAAGGAGCCCGAAATCACGGTTCGGCCGCAGCGACGGTATTCACGCACGCCCAGACGCTGAATTGTGGGCAACCGGGCTGTTAGGCGTCGTGTGTGTTGCTGGCTGATGCGCAAAAAGTGTACTTGCGCGCAATGTCCGAGCGAGAATCGTGTCAATGTCTCTCCCATGCTCCTTCTTGGAGAACACCGGGGGAGCGAGATTCTTCGCTTGTCTTTCAACTTTATGCTGGAGTTTCGAGCAAAACGTCTATTCAAGAGGACGCCGAATGCTCCCTAAGAGCGCATCACAAAATTACGGCAATTTTGATGGTGTGGGCGTCTTGCCCGTGCGAACGATCAAAGATGTTGGGAAGTTGGTCTACTGGACAACTGGCAGTATTTTCAAGGAATATTCTTGTGTCGAATCAATATCTCCCCCACACGGGCGAGACGTCCGTGACGCTGCCAAAGATGAGCTTTTGTTAGAAGGCTTGACACGGATGTAGACAGGGGACAAGCGAAGCGCGGCGGCCCCTTCCTTTACTTAGACGGAGGGCGCCAGTTGGCGCAAGTCGCGAACACCGTCATGTTGTTCTGGATGTTTGGCATCGGGGTTGTTGTTGGACTTGTGATTGGCGGCGGTGCGCTTGCCGTTTCGATGAAGCGCACGGCGCGGGCGGCAAGTGTCGCGGAGCGCAGAGCCCAGCGGGCTGAGCGTCTCGCAGAAGTTGGCGTGATGACTGGCGGCCTGGCGCACGAGATTCGCAATCCGCTCTCCACGATCGGTCTTAACGTGCAGCTGTTGGAAGAAAGTCTTCTTGAAGAAAACATTTCTGAAGATGACGCGAATGGGGAGACGAAGTACGAGCGCGACCAGCGGCTGCGCAGGATTGGAGCGATTCGACGCGAGGTGGATCGACTTCGCGATATCCTTGAGTATTTCCTGCGCTTTGCGGGCGCTGTGCACCTGGAGCCGGCGCGGACCAGTCTCAATGAGTTGGTGGACGAACTCGCGGATTTCTACCATCCGCAGGCCCAGCGCGCTGAGATTCGATTGCGCGTCGACCTGTCAGACAAGGAGCTGATTGCGCTTGTTGATGAGCACTTGGTCAAGCAGGCGCTGCTCAATCTCCTTATCAATGCGGTGCAGGCAATGTCACGTGTCGCTGGTCCATCAGGCAAGACAGGCGCATCCAAAGAGCTGATCCTGCGTGTCGAACCATCGAAAAGGCGCCCGGGTTTTGGCGCTGTTCAGGTTATTGACACGGGTCCGGGCATCGAGCCGAGTCGCCTTGAGCGTGTCTTTCACCCATATTTTACAACGAGATCGGGCGGGTCGGGGTTAGGCTTGGCGGTCACGAAGCGCATTGTCGAATCGCATGGTGGCTCCATCGATGTTGTGTCCGAGATCGGCAAGGGCACGATTTTCACAGTCACGCTGCCGCTCGCTGACCCAGAGGAAGTAACAACGGCGCAAATGGATGGGGAAACAGAAGCGCACGAACGATCTTGATGAGCTGCGTGTTGCGCAACCATGGTTCGACTGCATGATTGCAACGCGAAACCTAGGCACTCCAGGAAATGACGAGCTCCTTACTCCGGCCCTCTCCCGGAGGCAGAAGGAGGTAGAACCATCTCCCTGCCCGGATCTTGCCCAGCGGGAGCGTTTGGGGAAACGCAGGTCGCGCTATCCGCCACGGCCGCCAATGCGTGTTCGAACATCCCAGAGTTCAGGGAAAAAAACGTGCGAGAGGCGCTTGCTGAGGTAGTCGACGCCGCTGGTTCCGCCCGTGCCCGGCTTCATGCCGATGATCCGCCGAACTGTAAGCAGGTGGCGATGCCGCCACAACTGGAAACTTTCCTCGACATCAACAAGTTTTTCCGCCATTTCATAGGCATTCCAGTGTGCCTGTGGATTGGTGTAGACCTCGAGCAGCGCATCGACAACGCGCGGGTCGCTGTCGCGCGGGCGCGCCCAGTCGCGCTCCCTCACGTCCGCTGGGATGGGAAGTCCGTTTCTGCTGAGCGATCGCAGAAACTCGTCATACAGGCTGGGCGCGTTGAGCAGCTCTTCAAGAAAGGCGTATATTTTCGGCTGATCGGTATGGCGCTCCATCGCTTTGGCGTTCTTGGCGCCCAGGAGAAACTCGATCGCTCGGTACTGGTGTGACTGGAACCCGCTGGCGGACCCAAGCACGCTGCGAAACTGGGCGTATTCATTTGGTGTGAGGGTTGCGAGCACCGCCCATTGGTTGAACAGCTGCGCCTGGATGTGCTTGACGCGCGAAAGAATCTTGAATGAGGGTTCGGGTTTATCCTTGCCAATCCAGTCAATCGCTGAGCGTATTTCGTGGATGATGAGCTTCATCCAGAGCTCCGACGTCTGGTGCTGAACGATGAAGAGCATTTCGTCGTGGTGCACCGGGTTTGACAGCGGCCGCTGGGCGCCAAGCAGGCGATCGAGCTGCAGGTACGTCGCATAGGTGAGTGACGCAGGCGCGCCTGTCGCAGGCAATGAGTGGTCGGTTTCCATGCAGGCAGTATGACGATCCTGCGCTGTCTGGGCTCAGTGGCGCCGAGCGGCTCGCATCAAATCGTTTCGGCATCGGGATCGAAGCGCTGGAAGAATACGACCAAGACAGGCGAAGAAATTCTTTTTCCTGGTCTTCTCCAACTGGGAGAAGGTGTGATGCAATGGCGCGATGCGCTGTCGAGGGAGCGTGCTCTAGTCAGCGACGAAGCCTGCGCGGCGCATGGCGTCTGCGAATCCCGCCCGGTTGCGCACGCTCAGTTTGCGATAGATGGAGTCGCGATGGCCTTCGATGGTCTTGACGCTCAGGTTCAGCCGATCCGCTGCGCCCCGAATCGTGCTTCCTGACAGCAGCAGCTTGGCGACGTCCCGTTCTCGCCCTGACAGTGAGGCTGCGGGGCTCGCCCGATCAAGACCCGGGTCGATTTCGTCGCACGCTGGGCCTGCGATTGGGGGTGACCAGGCGCTGGCAAGCGTGGACATCACGAGAATGCGGCTCCGCGCGAGGGGCGCAAGCGTCGTCACGAACGTGCAGCCCTCGCGCCACTCTCGAAATCGGACCGCGCCACGGGTCGAACAGACCCGCTGCAATACTGCCTGTCGAGGCTGCGTAGCGAAGCCAGCGCCTGGCGAGGCGGTGTCGAGTTTCCGCCAGCGAGCATTGCACCACAGCACAACGCCGCGCTCATCAAGCACCGCGACTGAAGAGCTGGAGAGCTCCAGACACAGAGCGACAGCCGGATTGGCGAAACTGCGCTCGGGCGCCAATGGTTCTATAGCGGTCGCCTGCTGAGACATGGAATCACCCTCCCACTGAGATCCCGGTGAAACCCCTTCGATCCATTCTAGGCCCCAACATCCCTTCAGCCTAAACCCCCAAGAACACGCGCTCGCGTGGCGGCGCGCGTAGGGAATTGCGTACGATCGCGCCATCGATATGGCAATACCTACCGACCAACACAAGCGATTCGACGTTGTCGTGATTGGAGGCGGTCACGCTGGATGTGAGGCGGCATGGGCTGGGGCGAGCCTCGGCGCCAGGGTCGCGCTGGTCACGCTTGATCCAGCTAAGGTCGGCGTCATGTCGTGCAATCCAGCGATTGGTGGTCTGGCGAAGGGGCAGATCGTTCGCGAGATTGACGCAATGGGGGGCCTCATGCCCCTTGCTGCCGACGCGACGGGCATCCAGTTTCGTGTGCTTAACCAGTCGCGCGGGCCAGCGGTGCGCGGACCTCGGGCCCAGTGCGATCGGCACGCCTACGCAGAGGCTGTGCAGCGGCTCATCGCGTCAAGGAGCGAAATAACTGTACTCACGGGCGTCGTGGAAGATCTGCTCGTCGAAGATGGCTGCATCACGGGCGTTGTCGCTTCGCTCCGCGCCGCGGCTGACCCGTCGGGCTTTTCCTCGCGCGTCGTGCTCCACGCCCAAGCGGTGGTGCTCACGACGGGCACATTCATGCGAGGGCTCATGCACACTGGTGATACGCGCACGCCGGGAGGGCGCACAGGCGAAGCGGCGAGCAGCGCGATCAGCCGATCGCTGGAACACCTCGGCTTCACGCTTGGCAGGCTCAAGACGGGCACGCCGCCGCGACTTTTGCGAAGAAGCATCGACTGGCTGGGGCTCGACGCCCAGCGTGGCGACCTGGCGCCCAAGCCCCTCAGCGATCTTTCGCAGCGCGGACTCAATCCGCTGGCGAACACCTTCCCAGCAATAGAGCAGGTCGAGTGTCGCGTGACGCGCACGACGCCAGCGACGCACGCGCTCATCCGCGCCAACCTGCACCGGGCGCCCATCTACAACGGCGCCATTGATTCGACCGGGCCGCGCTATTGTCCATCTATTGAGGATAAAGTAGTTCGGTTCGCAGACCGAGAAAGCCACCATGTGTTTCTCGAGCCTGAGTCGCTGCGCGATGAAATCGTCTACTGCAATGGCGTGTCGACGTCGCTGCCGGAGGACGTGCAGCTGCAGATGGTGCGCTCCATGCCCGGGTGTGAACGGGCGCAAGTGCAGCGTTTTGGCTATGCCGTTGAGTATGACTGCGTGCCGACTCACCAGATCGACGCGACGTGCATGACTAAACGCGCCAAAGGGCTTTTTTTTGCGGGGCAGATTAATGGCACAACGGGGTACGAAGAGGCTGCTGGACAGGGGCTGCTCGCGGGGCTCAACGCAGGGCGATATGCGCAGGGGCGCGAAGGCGTGGCGCTACGACGGGATCAGGCATACATCGGCGTGCTTATGGACGACCTCGTCACCAAGATGCCCGTCGAGCCCTACCGCATGTTCACAAGTAGAGCGGAGCACCGGCTCATTTTGCGTGCGGACAATGCGTGGGATCGCCTGACGCCTCTAGCGCGCGAGCTGGGGCTCATTCACGACGAGCGCTGGCGCGTGCACCAGGACCAGACGCAGCGCATCGCAGCCTTAGAGCGCCTCGTCGACACGATGCGCATTGACGGCCAGCCACTGGCGCGCGTCATCCGCAAGCCCGAGTTCACGGAGCGCAACCTTGCGCAGTGCGTCGGTGAAGACGTGTTTTCAAGGGAGATTGTCGAAACCGTCTACGCCAAGCGGAAGTACGCAGGGTACATTGATCGCCAGCGCGCCGAGATTCGCCGGCACGTCCGCATGGAGGCGCGAAGGATTCCCAGCGTTATCAACTTTCAGTCCGTCAAGGGGCTGCGCACGGAGGCGCGCGAAGCGCTGTCGCGATTTCAGCCCCGCACCTTTGGCGAAGCTTCACGTCTCGAAGGCGTCAACCCGACGGATGTCACACTGCTGCTGGTGGCGGCGACGCGAGCCAAACGTGACCGCGACCAGCGCGACTGACGGACGTGAAGTCACCCAACTGGTTCGCCTGCGCGCCTGGCGCTGTCCGCAGTGCTCTGCGCCAGTCGAATGCCAAGCTCCCGCAACTGGGCTGCATCCACTTCGCCGGGCGCTTCAGAGAGCAGGTCGGCGCCTGTCTGTGTCTTTGGAAACGCGATGACGTCGCGAATGTTCGTTGTGTTGCAGATGTGCATGACCACGCGATCCACGCCCACTGCGATCCCGCCATGAGGAGGCGCGCCGTGTTTGAGCGCGTCGAGCAGAAAGCCAAATTTGTCGCGCGCTTCTTGTTCCCCAATGCCCAGCAGATTGAAAATGCGCTGCTGCACGTTGGTGTCGTGGATGCGCACGCTGCCCCCTGCGACCTCCGAGCCGTTGAGCACGAGGTCGTACGCCAGGCTGCCAACAGCGCCGGGGTCTGTTTCGAGCGTGTCCAACTGCGAGGGGTCGGGCGCCGTGAAGGGATGGTGCAGGCTGTCCCAGCGCTGTTCGTCCTCATTCCACTGGACAAGTGGAAAGTTAACAACCCAGAGGAAATTCCACTGTTTACCCCACTCGGGAATCATGTCGAGGTCGCGCGCCAGTTGAAGGCGTAGCTCGCCAAGCGCACGGGCGACAACGGCTGGCTGGTCCGCGCCAAAGTACACCATGTCGCCCGTTTCAAGACCCAGCGCGTCGCGCAGCGCCGCCTCCACCGGAGCGAGAAATTTCGATACGCCCGTTGTGAAGCCGCCTTCCTCTACTTTGATATAGGGTAATCCACCCGCGCCGAACTGCTGGACGAACGCTGCATATGCGTCAGCCTGCTTTCGAGTCGTTCGACTGGCTGCGCCCGGCGCGCGGATCGCTTTCACCACGCCGCCCGCGTCGAGCGCGCCTGTAAAGACGCGAAAGCCCGTGTCCCGCATGATCGTCGAAACATCGACGAGCTCCATGTCAAAGCGCGTGTCGGGCTTGTCGGAGCCATATCGGTCCATCGCTTCTGCGTACGAAATGCGGGGGATATCGCCAATTTCTACTTCAAGCGCGCTGCGCCATATCTCCTGGAACAGGCTCGCCACAAGCGCCATGACGTCGTTGCGACCGACGAAGGACATCTCGAGGTCAAGCTGGGTGAATTCCGCCTGGCGGTCTGCTCGCGGATCTTCGTCGCGAAAGCATCGCGCGATCTGAAAATAGCGATCCACGCCCGAGACCATAAGAATCTGCTTGAAGATTTGCGGGCTTTGCGGCAGGGCGTAAAAACACGACGGCTGCAAGCGCGAAGGAACCAGAAAGTCGCGTGCCCCTTCTGGTGTGCTCTTGCAGAGAATGGGTGTTTCGACCTCGGTGAACGTTCGCGCCGAAAGAAAGCTGCGGATCGCCTGTGTGATCGTGTGGCGGGTTCGCATGATGCGCTGCATCGCGGGCCTGCGCAGATCGAGGTATCGGCGGCGCAGCCGAATCTCTTCTCCTGGCAAACTATCCGGATCCGTAGGCGAAAACGGCAGATCGACAGCGCGATTGAGCACGCGGGCTTCCTGCGCGTCGACCTCAATCTCGCCCGTGGCGAGCCTCGGGTTGGCGCCGCCGTCGCGTTTGCGGGCTTGGCCTGTGACTGCGACGACGTCTTCACTGCGAAGCGAGCGCGCGAGTTCGACGACGTCAGGTGACGCGCTTTCCCGGTCAAACACAAGCTGCGTGACGCCCTCGCGATCGCGCAGGTCAATGAAGACGAGCCCTTCACCGTGGTGGCGGAAGGAATCGACCCAGCCAGCAAGCGACACGCGCTCGCCAAAGTGAGCAGCCCGGAGCTGACCACAGTTGTGCGTACGATATGTCGTCGTTGTCGAGGTGGACATGAATGGTGTGCCTTTGGGAGCAAGACAGTCGGCGAGTATAGTCAGAGTTGGCGCGTGCGAATCACGTGTTCCGATTGGCACGCGCCCGCTGATACAAAGGATCACTATGCCCGGGGCCGCGACGCCCACAATCCTGTTCACAGCATTCGAGCCCAGCGGCGACGAGCATGGCGCCTTGGCGATTCGCGCGCTCAGGCGCCGGGCCCCCGAGGTTCGTGTGCTTGCGTGGGGGGGGGAGCGCATGCGCAACGCGGGCGCAACAGTCCTTCGGAACACGTGCGACAACGCGGTGATGGGCCTGCCCGGTCTGGCCACGATCCGCGAGCATCTGCAGCTTCGCCGTGAATTCAAACGTTGGGCGCGCACGCAGTCAATCGATGTGCACGTCGCTGTGGATTCGCCCGCTGCAAACAATCCGCTGTGCAAGGTGACGAAACGGCGCGGCGCCCGCGTGGCGCATCTCGTGGCGCCTCAGCTATGGGCGTGGGCGCCGTGGCGCGTTCGACGCTTGCGTCGACTGACGGACCATCTCTTGTGTCTGCTGCCCTTTGAGCCAGCGTGGTTTGGGGCGCGAGGCGTGGAGGCGACATTCGTCGGGCATCCCATCTTTGACGAACCGCTCGATGCAGACGCGCTGGACGCAACAATCAAAGCTGCGAATCTTCCCGCTGGCGATCACAAGGTCGCGCTGATGCCTGGCTCGAGGCCGAGCGAGCTTCGCGCCAATTTCCCCGCGATGCTCGAAGCGTTTGCGGCGCTGCGCCGCAATGATCCCGGTGTTGTCGGCGTCGTCGCAGCGACAACAGACACCGTCGCGCGCCAGCTGCGGGAAATGGCGAACAACGCGGATGGCTGGCCCGACGGGCTTGGCGTGATCGCTGGTGACGCGCCCGCGGCTATCCGCTGGTGCGACATTGCGCTTGCGGTCTCAGGCACGGTCACGCTGCACATCGCCAGACAGACAAAGCCCATGGTGATTATCTACGCCATGCCTCGACTCACAGGGTGGATTGCGCGCAAGTTCATCGTGAAGACGCCATACGTCGCGCTTCCTAATGTGATCGCGGGTCGCGAGATTGTTCGAGAATTGTTTCCCTTTTCAGGCAAAGCCGATCGCCTGACGAGCGTGGCTGGAGCCCTACTGCGCAACGCGGATGCGCAAACAGCCCAGCGCGACGCGCTTGCGCAGATCAACGCCGGATACAAGGACACACACGCGGGTGACAACGCAGCGGATGTGATTCTTGCGCTTGCGCGTATCGACAACAACCAAACCCGGCCCCGACGCGCCGTGCACCAAGCGTCCATTGAGCAATCCATTACACCCAAAGTGGGCCCGGAGGGACTCGAACCCTCACGAGAGTTGCCTCTCAGCGGATTTTAAGTCCGCTGCGTCTGCCAATTCCGCCACGGGCCCGTTGGAGAAGATCCAACTGTACCCGCATGGTGATCAGCCAAACGTCGCATGGGTGATGTCGCACATCATGGATCGACATTTCACAGCGCCGCAGCGTCGTCCAGCCGCTGTCGTTGAGCGAGCATCGATACCGGCAGCGTTGTGTGCTCAGCCGGGACAATCGCCGAACGACGCCAGCAAGCCAAGGAGATCGCCGGGGCCATAGGGATTGCCGAACGAAGCAAGGAGCGTCAGCAGATCGCCGGGACCTGTCGAGCCGTCGCCGTTGAAGTCGTATGCGCAGGCTCGGACAAACACGTTGGCGTCGTCGAGGTTGATCCACCCGACGTTCTCGCCCCACGCAAAACCCTTAAATCGACCTGCAATGCGGTCGAACCTTGCCCCTTGTGATCCAACCGCTGGCGCCGTGTTAAAGTTGATCCAGCCGATGTTCTCACCCCAGGCAAAACCAGATAGATCGCCCGTTGCGGGATTCAGATTGACGCCAAAGTTCGTGTTGTTGGTGTTCAGATAAGGAGTCGGTCCTGAACCAACATTAATCCACCCTACATTCTCTCCCCACACCCAGCCGCGGAGGTGATTCTCGAGCACTGCCACGCCATCCATCGTTGCGTTGGCGTCGTAGAAGTTCAGAAACCCTATGTTTTCGCCCCAAGCGAATTTGTCGACCGGATTGACATTCGTTTGCGCTGCCGCTGTTTGCGCCCCAAGCGCCACCACGCCGCACACCGTCAAGATTCTTGCGCTTCGCATCGCGAGGCCTCCATGTATTGGCGCCTTACGCGACGCCCCACCCACATCCCGAGTATACACGATCATTGGACGACGAACATGAGAAAAAACAGAAAACCGGCAGATGCTCGATCATTTCTTATGGTCCGTCGCTTGCCACCTGTGCCAGCGCCAAGGAGGCGGCATTGTTGCAGGCTTGCGCGTCGAAACCCCGCCGTGCGAGATAGGCAAGGAGCCGTTGTCGCATTTTGTTTGGGCCAACCGAGGCGTCCATGCTGCGTGCTCGGTGTGTCGCCAGCGCGAGGGCGTCGGCGCCAGCGTCGCGGCCGCGCATGATGTTCTCCGCTGCTTCATGCGCAATGTCGCTGGAGACGCCGCGACTGCGCAACTTCGCTTCGATGAACCGTTTACCGATCGGTTGGCGCCGCACGATGTCGTCAGCAAGGGCATGGGCGAAGGCTGCGTCATCGAGCAGGCCAATCTGGGCGCACTTCGAAAGCGCAGCGTCGACGGCGCGCTCGGTGAAACCGGCGCGGCGCAACGCCATGCGCAGCCTGCTTGTCGTCATTGGTCTGCGCGAGAGCCTGCTGACAGCGTTACGTGTCGCAGCGTCCGTCTCAACGGCAATCGCGAGTGTGTCGCGTATTTCCTGCGACCATTGGTCGCCCGCCGCGACATGCGCCGCGAGCGCCAGCGATTGCGACAGCGTGGCGATGACTCGTCGGCCCACGCGAATTATGATTCGTCCGGGGGCGCCTGCTTGCGGCGCAACGTCGGTGATCATTGCGCCCGGAGCGATAGCGTCAGCAATCGCTGCGAACTTTTCACGCGTGCGCGCCCCGCGCGGGGCGCGTTTCTTGTGAGCGCGCTGTTCGTGCGTCGTTTGGCTCATTCGGGCGTCTTTGCGTTCATTGCGTTCGAGCAGAACCGTTTGCAGATGGCGTCGGCCGAGCACGACCCGCCTCGGGCTTTGCACACATTTCTGCCATGCGCGATGAACATGTGGCTGAGCTGCGTCCATATGTCGCGTGGAAACAGCGCCATCAGGCGTCTTTCTACTGCGTCAGGCGTTGCGTCTTCGGGCGCAAGGCCAAATCGTCTGGAAAGCCGAGATATGTGTGTGTCGACCACGAAGCCTTCGCTTTCGCCAAAGGCGTTGCCAAGCACGACATTGGCGGTTTTGCGGGCGACGCCGCGGAGTGTGAGCATTTCGGCCATGGTCGATGGGACTGCGCCGTCGAACTCGTCGCACACAGCCTGCATTGATTCATGGATCGCTCTGGATTTGTTTCGGAAAAATCCAAGGGAATGGACAAAGGGCTCAATCGCTTCGGGTGTGCTGTTGGCGTAGTCCTTTGGCGCAGGAAATTTCTGAAATAACGCGGGCGTGGCTTTGTTGACCGCGACATCGGTGCACTGGGCGCTGAGGATCGTGGCGATGAGCAATTCGTGGGGGTTGCTGAATTCGAGCGCGCAGGCGGCCTCTGGATAGCGGTCTTGAAGCGCCTTGAGGATCGTCCGAGCGCGGCGTTTCTCCGCGCTTGTCACCGTTGGAAGCAAGAAGGGAATGTCGCGCAGTCCGGGAGGGTTGTCCGCGCCCTTGCCTCGCGCGGCGCTGGCGCGTTTGCGTTGGGCCTTTTTCTTGAGCGTGTTTTGCGTCATTCAATTGCTTTCGCCTGGGCTGGGAGAGCGCCTTGGAGAGGGCGTCCCTGGTTCTTGCGGCGCTACATTCCTTCGCTTCGATCGTGACGACGCGGCATGATGTGCCCTGCCTTCTGTACCTGCGGTGGCGACCCGTGGCGTTGCGGGTGTCTTGGCGCATCGTACCACCGCTGGCGTTCGTGGCGGGCGGCTTGGATTACGCAGCGAGATGCTGTACAACGGGTCGCCCATGCCAACGTTTTCGCAGCCCGACTCCATGCTTGCCCTGGCGCTCCACGGCTTGACGATCGAACGAGAGCCGAGGCGGGCGCTTGCTTGTGTTCGCACGCTTGGCTTTTCATGCGTGCAGCTGGACGCAGCCGCTGCGGGGCTGCGCCCACGTGATCTGTCACATTCGGACCGAAAGGATCTTACGGCGCTGCTTGGCCGATTGGAGCTTTCGCTGGCGGGTGTGGATCTGTGGATTCCGGCTGAGCACTTCGGCGATCCAGAGCGAGTCGATCGAGCAGCGAGCGCGATGTTCGACGCGATTGCGTTCGCATCGGACATGCGCCAGAGCACGGGGGGCGGCGCCACGGTGTGCTGTTCGCTGCCCGCGCCCGGCGTGGCGGATGACGTGGTTGCATCTATCGAATCGTCGGCAGCCATGCAGGGTGTGTTCGTGGCGAATTTCCACTGGCCGCCAGCAGCCGAGATGAGTGACGCCGCCGTGACCCAGGCGCACGCACTGCCCGGTGACGCTATCGGTGTGGGGGTTGATCCCGCGGCGGCGCTGCTTGCGGGTGTCAGTCCTGCGAAGCTTTGTGCGACTCTGGGGCAGCGACTGGCTGGAGCGCGACTGAGCGACGCTGATGCGTCCATGCGCGTCGCGCCCGGTGAAGGACGGCTGGAGATCGAGGCCTACAGGGCGGCGCTCCACATCGTGGGATTCAATCAGCCCGTCGTGCTCGATCTGCGCAATGTTCCCGCGCAATCAGTGGCGATTGCTCGCGCCAGCGCCTTGTGGCGCCAGGCGCAGCCACCCTCGCCAGCCCGGTAGCGCCATGCGCAAACAACGGCGGGACTATGCGTTTCTGGGGATAGACTTCCCGACATGCGAACGAATCGCGACTACTACGAGCTGCTGGGCGTGGCGCGCGACGCCTCGGCGGATGAAATCCGCAGGGCCCACCGCAAGCTGGTGCGCGAACTGCATCCAGACGTCAACAAGACGTCAGACGCCGCTGAGCGTTTCGCTGCAGTGCAGGAAGCGTACGAAGTGCTCAGTGACGACAAGAAGCGAGCGCTCTACAACCAGCTCGGCCACGCAGCGTTTCGCAATGGAGCGCAAGCGGCCCGGGGCGCAGGCGCCGGTCACACGGGGCGCCCGGGTGGCGCGTACACCTGGTCAAATATGGGTGGAGACGCTAGCGGAGCAGGTGACGCCTTTGACGCAAGTGACATCAGCTCCATTTTCGAAGAACTCTTTGGCCAAAACAGAAGCGGGTTTGGCGGCGCTCGAAGAGGCGCTGGCGGCGCAGCGGGCCCAAGGCAAAGCAGGCGGGCATCCGCTCGCGGCGCCGACGCCCGGGCGACGATCACCGTGAGCTTCCACACTGCGACGCATGGCGGCGCCGAATCGCTGCGACTATCAAGGGGCGGCGATAGCGAAACAATCGAGGTGCGCATTCCAAAGGGCGTGGCGGATGGCGCCAAGCTGCGCATTCGCGGCAAGGGTGAGGCGGGACATAATGGGGGGGCGCCAGGTGATCTCATCTTGACGGTGCGCGTGGCGCCTCATCCGCTCTTTCGCAGTGACGGGCTCGATGTTATGTTCGATCTACCCGTCACAATTGCGGAGGCGGCGCTGGGCGCGACGGTGACAATCCCCACACCGCGAGGCGGCAAGGCTGATCTCAAGGTTCCTCCCGGCGCAGGCAGCGGCACAAAACTTCGCGTGCGCGGACAGGGCGTGGAAGATGCAAAAGGGAGGAAGGGCGATCTGTATGCGATTCTCAAGATTATCGCGCCCGAGCATCTCAGCGATGAAGATCGCGCAGCGCTTGCAAAGATGCTCGACACGCTTTCGAGCCCGCGCACGGAGCAGCACTGGCCATGAGCGTCCATCGCTGGATTCTGCGGAGCCTCCTCGCTTCGCCTATGCGTGAGGCGGTCGTGGACGACCAGCGCCGCTGGAAAAGCATCGAGATTGTGGTCGCAGCGGCCCACCTCGCGTCATACATCGAACGAACGACAAAGACGAAGACAGTTGGCGTCATGTTGCCGACGAGCGGATTTTTTCCGATTGCGGCGCTGGCGGCGTGGTGGACCGGTCGGGTTGTCGTGCCGCTCAACTACCTGCTCAAAGAAGAAGAATTGCAGTACGTCGTATCGCACTGCGGCGCCGACACCATCATCAGTGTGACGCCGATGCTCGATGTCGCGCCCACGCCCAAGCATGTTCGGCTGGCGCTCCTTGACGAGATGGACTTCAGCGGCGCGCCCGATCCACGCTGGCCTGCGTCCGCTGGACGCGACGACCTTGCGGCGCTCCTCTACACGTCTGGCACAAGCGGCAGACCCAAAGGCGTGATGCTCTCTCATGGCGCCATCACCGCGAACATCAGACAATGCGAAGAACATGTGGCCTTTACGCGCAGGGACTCGCTGCTGGGCGTGCTGCCGCAGTTTCATTCGTTTGGATTCACCGTGCTCACGATGCTGCCCCTGGCGCTTCGACTGCGCGCTGTCTTTTCCGCCCGGTTAATTCCACAAAAAATCATTCGGCTAATCGCTAAGGAAAAGCCGACGGTGCTCATCGCGATTCCGTCGATGTACAACGCGCTGCTTGCGGTGAAAAAGGCGACAGCGGACGATCTGGCGAGCCTGCGTCTTTGCGTCTCGGGCGCTGAACCGCTGCCTGACGATGTTGCACAGCGGTTCGTGGACCGCTTTGGCATACGCATCAACGAGGGATACGGGCTGACGGAGACGGCGCCTGTGACGAATCTGTGCAGGCCTTTCGAGTTTGCGCCCGGGACAGTCGGCGCACCCGTCCCGCGTGTGCACGAGCGCATTGTCGACGTGGAGTCGGGCGTTGATCTTCCCGCGGGGCGCGAGGGGGAGATTCGCATCAAAGGCCCCAACGTCATGCAGGGGTATTTCCACAGGCCGCCGGAGACGCGCGCCGTATTTGACGGCAAAGGATATTTTCGCACAGGAGATATGGGTCGACTTGACGAACAAGGCAGGCTCTACGTGACGGGCAGAATCAAGGAAATGCTTATTATCGGCGGAGAGAACGTATTCCCGCGCGAGATCGAGGAGACGCTCAACAGGCATCCCTCGGTGTCCGCGTCGGGGGTCGTCGGGACACCAGATCCGATGCGGGGGGAAACGCCCACAGCCTTCGTCGAGATCGTTGAGGGGCAGACGTTTGACGAAGCGTCGCTGCGCAGCTGGTGCAGGGAGAGGCTCGCTGGGTACAAGGCGCCGCGGGAGATCATCCGCGTTGATTCGCTGCCTCGCAACGGCGCTGGGAAAATCCTGCGAAGGGAGCTTCGTGAGGCGGCGCTGGCGCGACTAGCGCATGAAAAGGCGGCTCGTGGGGCGCACGCGCCCGAAGAAGGGACTGCGGAGCCGCCGACGCAAGCAAGGAATGTGCTGGCTGTTCATGCCAACACTGGCAATGCCCAGGAGAGGACTCGAACCTCCACCCCGAATAACCGGGACTAGCACCTCAAGCTAGCGCGTCTGCCAATTCCGCCACCTGGGCTATGGTCGTGGTGCGGAGTATACGCGACGCGCCGCCACCGTCGAGGCTTGGGTTCTGGTCGGTCAGACGCCAGCGTCAGTGTTTGCGTTAGCGGAGGAATCGTCCGCCATCAACGCGCAAGACTTCACCAGTGGTGTACGTCGCTTCAAGCGCGAGAAATCGCACCGCACGGGCTGCTTCCTCGAGTGAGCCGCTGCGGGCAAGGGGCACATGGGACAGGTACCGCTGTTGCATATCGGGATCGGCCTCCTCGCCGACTTCGGGAAACGCGACCACGCCTGGCGCGACAGCGTTTACGCGAACCTCTGGCGCAAGCTCGAGCGCAAGCGCCTGCGCCATAGCGTGGAGGGCTGCCTTGCTCATGAGATACGGCGAGAAGCGCTTTCTCGGCTGGCCCAGCGCGTGCATATCGACCATGCACACAATCGCGCCCCCACAAGGAAGCGGGCTGGCGCAAAGAAGGGGGGCGAGTTCCTGACTGAGCAACAGGGGCGACAGGGCGTTCGTTCGCCACATGCCCAAGGCCTGCTCTTGCGTGATGTCGCCAAAGGGCGTGGACTCGTACGCTGCTGCGTTATGGACGAGCACGTCGACGCGTGGCAGGGATCGCGCGACGCGCCCGATCTTCGATGCAGCAGTCGCGGGGTTGTCAAGATCGAGCAGGAGGGCGCCCGCACAGACGCCTGATGCTGAAGCGAGAGCGGCGCAGGTGTCGCGCGCAGCCTGTTCGCTCTGCCTGTAGGTCACGAGCACGTCACAGCCAGCGCCCCCCAGCGCAGTGGCGATCGCTGCGCCCACCCTCCGAGCGGCGCCCGTGACGATCGCGAGAGGCCGATTCCCCGTCGGCGGCGCGTCGTTTGTCCAGTGGCAGTCGTTTGGTGCAGGCATGATGTGGTTTAGCGCCGTTCACACTATGCGGCGCCAACCCGGAGAACTGTTCCATCAGGACAGCCAGCGTGCGTCTTTCCCCCTCTCCCTGTGGGAGAGGGCCGGGGAGAGGGATTCCGAAACTTGAATCTATACCGCATACGTTATGAAGGGGCAGATCAGAGAACTATTGCACCAGTTCACCATATAGACAAATTGTGTGTGTAAGTGTGCATACGCCATGCGCGCCACGTACACAGAAGCACCGCTGGATTCAAGGTCCATAGCGCCATATCATCTCCGCTTCCCCT
>Ga0114931_10001594_pt1 | contig 28961 bp, 27 predicted proteins | sample 2SBtaG_FD_89579 | JGI IMG/M metagenome (GOLD analysis project Ga0114931, IMG submission 89579) | Deep subsurface microbial communities from Kolumbo volcano to uncover new lineages of life (NeLLi) - 2SBTROV14_V59a metaG | ecosystem: Environmental > Aquatic > Marine > Volcanic | place: Kolumbo... | reverse complement strand
TCCAAGACCCACGCCAGCGTGCGACCGGGCGACGTGCTGACCTTTCCCCAGGGCGGGCACATCCGCGTGGTGCGGATCACCGCGCTCGGCGCGCGGCGAGGCCCGGCGGCCGAGGCGCGAACGCTTTACGAGGATCTCGCCCCGCCGATGCCCGGGCGCGCCACGGCCAAGCCCGGCGCCGAGACCAGCCCCGCCCGGCGCCCGCGCGGCGCGGGGCGTCCGACCAAGGCCGAGCGTCGCGCGATCTCGCGCCTGACCGGCGAGGATGAATGAGACCAACGCGCCCGCGCGCCCTGGCTCATGCGGCGAAGCCCGCGGGGCGTCCGAACGCCCGACGGCCAAGGGTCCGACCGAAACGGAGGCTCGCGACCGCGCGCGGGTTCGACGCCCCCCGAGCCAAGCGGCGGGAGGGACTTGTCGCGCGCTCGGCGCCTATGCTAGGCAGGGGCCATGATCGAACGCATTCGGAAGATGTTCGCCGCGGCCGGCATGGCCGCGCCCGCGCCCTCGCTCGCCGCCGGGGTCGAGGAGAAGCAGATCGCCGCCGCCGCGCTGCTCGCGGAGGCGGCGCTCGGCGACAACCGCTTCGACGAGGCCGAGCGCGCGGCGGTCGAGCGCCTGTTGAGCGAGCATTTCGGTCTCGACCGCGCCGACGCCCGCGCGCTTGTCGAGCGCGGCGCGCGGCTCGCCGTCGATTCCACGCAGCTCCTGCGGTTCACGCGCGCGGTCAAGGACAATTTCTCGCCCGAGGAACGGATCGAGCTGATCGAGATGATCTGGGAAGTGGTCTACGCCGACGGCGTTCTGCATGATTACGAAGATTCCCTCTTGCGTCGCATCGCCGGTCTGATTTACGTCTCCGATCGAGATCGCGGCGCCGCGCGGAAACGGGTGCTCGCCCGCCTGCGCCGCGACGGAAAGTCCGTCTGACCCCCCCGTCGACCGGGATCGCGCGTCTGCACGAGTGGAGAACTCCATGACCTATGTCGTCACCGAGCCCTGCATCAAATGCAAGTACATGGACTGCGTCGAGGTCTGCCCCGTCGACTGCTTCTACGAAGGCGAGAACATGCTCGTCATCCATCCCGACGAATGCATCGACTGCGGCGTCTGCGAGCCCGAATGCCCGGTCGAGGCGATCCTTCCCGACACCGAGGGCGATTTGTCGAAATGGGTCGAGTTCAACCGCACCTACTCCGAGCAGTGGCCGAACATCACGCGCATGGGCACGCCGCCACCGGACGCCGACGAATGGGCCGAGGTGAAGGACAAAATGGACCAGTTCAGCCCCAAGCCGGGCAAGGGCGACTAGCGAAGACCCGCCGCGAAGCGGACGGGGGCGCCGGCCCTTGATCACACCCGGGCGCCCATGGTTAACGCCGGGGCCCCGGCGCGGCGCCCGCGGCGCCGCAGGCTCCCCTGTTTTTTTGCGCTTTTTTGTGTTATATTTTGGTCACAATCCGTTTCGGCTCGGCTGACGCGGTTTACTTGAAAACCGGTGGCGGTATACGGGTTCGCCTCGCGTGCCCGAGTGGGTTTTTGTTTGTATCGCGTGGCATCTTGCAGTGCGGCATGAGCGGCTCGACGTGACACGGGAGCGGCGCGGGATCGGGGCGACGAGGAGTTTCGTTCGTCACGCGCGACCCGCCGGGCGCGGCATCGGGGCGACCGGAGTCGGGGCTCCGCGGGGGGTCCGTGGTCGTCAATGGCCGGACGAGGTGGGGCCGGACGAGGTGGGGCCGGACGGGGTGGCCGGGTGGCATTGCCCCCGGTCATTGCTATGCGCCGATGCCCGTTCGGGACCGGCGCGACGCGAAGGGCGGATGACGGCCGTCGATGGACGAGCGTTGACGGCCGTGACCATTGATGACCGGGCATGACGAACCGGACGAGAAGGCAATAGACCAGAGCATGACAAAAAAATTGGACTATGCGACCGGGGACTACGTCGTCTACCCGACGCACGGCGTGGGCCGGATTCTCGGCGTCGACATGCAGACGTTCGGCAGCACCGAGATCGAGGTCTTCGTCATCGATTTCCGCAAGGACCGAATGACGCTTCGGGTTCCCGTCGCCAAGGCGAGCAAGTCCGGAATGCGGCGGCTTTCGACCCGCGAGAAGATGGAAACGGCGCTGACGACGCTGCGCGGCCGCGCGCGCGTCAAGCGCACCATGTGGAGCCGCCGGGCCCAGGAGTACGAGGCCAAGATCAACTCGGGCGATCCGGTCTCGATCGCCGAGGTGGTGCGCGATTTGCACCGCAACGTCAACCAGCCCGACCGCTCGTACAGCGAGCGCCAGCTCTACGAGGCCGCGCTCGACCGGCTCGCGCGCGAGTTCGCGGCGGTCGAGCAGATCGAGCCGGAGGCGGCGACCGAACGCCTCGAGCAGCTTCTGGCCGCCGCTTGAGTCCCAGATCCGGCGCGCGCGCGTCCGCCGTGGCCCAGGCGGCCCCGACGGACGGCGCGGGCGCCTCCCTTCCGCCGACGGCTGCGATGCTGGAAAGGGAAAGATTCGTCACCCTGCGGCGCGCGCGGCGCGTCTGGGCGGTGGCCGCCGTGCATGGCGACGCCGAGCGACTCGAGCGCCTGCACGACGAGATCGCGGCGCGCTTCGCGCCCGGCGACCGACTGGTCTATCTCGGCAATCACCTCGGCTACGGCGCCGACGTCTGCGGCACGGTCGACGCGCTGCTCGCGTTCCGGCGGCGGGTTCTCGCGCGCCCCGGCGCCGGCGCCTGCGATGTCGTCTTCCTGCGCGGCGCGCAGGAGGAAATGTGGTCCAAGCTTCTCCAGATCCACCTTGCGCTCAACCCGCCCGAGATTCTCGAATGGATGCTGGGCCGGGGCGTCGGCGCGACGCTCGCGGCCTATGGCGTCTCGCCCCAGCGCGGGCTGGCGCGGGCGCGGGCCGGAGCGGTCGAGCTCGCGCGCTGGACCGGCGAGCTGCGCGCGCGAATCCAGGCGCGACCCGGCCATCTCGCGCTGATGAGCGCCTTGCGCCGCGCCGCCTTCACCGACGATGGCGCGCTTCTGTTCGTGCACGCGGGCGTCGACGCGAGCCGCCCGCTCGCCGCCCAGGGCGACGCGCTCTGGTGGGGCGGCGGCGGGTTCGACGCGATCGACCATCCGTTCGGCGGGTTTCGCCGCGTCGTGCGCGGCTTCGACCGTGGCCACGACGGCTTCCGGGTCGGCCCCTTCACGGCGACCATCGACGGCGGCTGCGGCTTCGGCGGCCCGCTCTGCGCCGCCTGCTTCGACGATCGCGCCCGACTGATCGACCGCATCGACGCCTGAGGCCAGCGCGTCCCCGGGCGCCCATGGGCGCGTTTGGGAATCGTCGACGGCCGAGCGCCGACCCCGCCGATTTTCCGCCTCTTTCCATCTCCCCGTTATCACAAGGAGTTGAGCCGGCTTGATTGGGCATCCGCCCGGTCCCGCCGCAGACTCGTTCCTAGAAGCCGCGAAAAGCGGTCTCGACGACCCGGTGGCTCCGCCCGATGCCCCAGGCGCGGTTCCGGAGACGCCGTCGATTGGAACGCGCGAGCCCGGCGATTTCGCGGGCGGAACACGCGCTCCCGGCGACCCCGCCGGCGACGCGCAGCGGAGAGTGGGGACCATGGCTAGCCTCGAAAGCCTCGAAGTCGAACGGGCCAACCGGCGGTTCATTCGCGAATCCATGCGGGCGCCGCTTCTCGAACGCGACCACGAGCTCGCGCTTGCCCGGCGCTGGCGCGAGAACGACGATGTCGAGGCGCTGCACGAGATCATCGCCGCCTATACCCGGCTCGTCATCTCGGCGGCCTCGCATTACCGCAAGTACGGGCTGCCGCTGGGCGACCTCATCCAGGAGGGCCTGGTCGGGCTGATGATGGCCGCGGCGCGCTTCGACCCCGAGCGCGAGACCCGGTTCTCGACCTACGCCACCTGGTGGGTGCGCTCGGCGATGCAGGGGTTCATCCTGCGCAACTGGTCGATCGTGCGCACCGGCACCACGGCGGCGCAGAAGGTTTTGTTCTTCAACCTCCGCCGCCTGCGGGCGCGGATCAGCGACGCATCGGATGGGCCGCTCTCCCCCGAGGCGCGGGCGCGGATCGCCGAGGAGCTCGGCGTGCGCCTGTGCGACGTCGAGGCGATGGAAGGCCGGCTCGCCGCCGCCGACCAGTCGCTCAACGCCCGGGTCGCCGACGGCGCCGACGACGAATGGCAGGACCTGCTGGTCGACCCCGGCCCCTCGCCCGAGGAGATCGTCGCCGGCGTCCACGACGCCTCGCTGCACGCGCGCTGGCTTTCGGGCGCGCTCGCCGAGCTCGGCGCCCGCGAGCGTCGGATCATCGCCGCCCGGCGATTGTCCGAGACCCCCGTGACGCTCGCCGAGCTCGGCCGACGCTTCGGCATCAGCAAGGAGCGCGTGCGCCAGATCGAGCATGGCGCGCTCGCCAAGATCCGTCGCTCGGTCCTCCGCCGCTCGGGCCTCGGCCCCGACGAGCGCCTGTTCGGAACATAAAGAGCTCGCCGCGCGGCGTCCGAGCGCCCGACGGGCCGCTTGATCGGCTCGGACGGCGTGAACGCGCCTATTCGCCGATCAGCTTGACCAGGCGGCCGGGGCGGAGCGCCTCATTGGGTCCGAGCCCGTTGAGAACCCGGAAGCGTTCGACCTTGTAATCGGGCACCGCCATGCGCGCCGCGAGCCGGGCGACCGTCTCGCCCGCCTCGACCTCGTGGATGCGCACCCGCAGCGGCTTGACCTTGGCCGCCTCCTCGGCGCTCAGCGCGCGAAAGCTGTAGGTCATCCGGCGCAGGGCCTCGTTGAGCCCGGCGGTCGCCTCGGGGGGCGTGAGAATGAGAAAGCGGTAGACCTGGTTGCGATCGAAGCGGATCGCGATCGCGCGCAGATCGCGCGGCCCCTGGCGCGTGTTCACCCGCGCCGCCGCGGTCGCCGCCGCCATCCCGTTGACCGTGATCGCCTCGACGTCGCGCCAGGCGACCTTGGGGAACCACTGAACGGTGATGTGGTCGGCCATGGCGATCCCGGCGGGCACCCGCGCCCCGTCGAAGACGATCGCGGCCCCGTTCCTGGCCACCGCGACCACCGCCTTGGACGTGTTGCGCATGTGGAAATCGGGCGGCACCTCGAAGCGGAAGCGGAGCTTGGGGTGGATGAATTCGCGCCCGCGCCGGATTCCCTGGTCGGGATCGTCGCCCCAGAGCGTCCCGTCGAGCCGCAGCAGATAGGAATCATGGCCGACCTTGCCGGCGCGCGCCCCGCCGGCGCGCGCCACCGCCTGGGCGATGCGCCGCGCGGTGCGCGGATGGCTCGCGAACAGACTCGCCGCCGGGTCGCGCCCTTCCTTGCCGGCGATGCGGCGCGCGAGCTTGCTGTCGGCCTCGAGCGATTCGAGGAAGCTCGCCATCGCGCGCGGATCGTACCCGGCGCGGGCGAGATAGCGCACGCCGAGCGAATCGGCCTCGAGCTCCTGCTCGCGCGAGAACCCCTGGACATAGGCCGCCGCGCCCAGGTTCGCGAGCTGGGCGATCGAGCGGCTGCCGGTCGCGGCCCCCACCGCGAGCGCGCCGAGCTGGGCGAGCACGCCCCGCGAATAGCGCTGCGCCGTGTGCCGGGCGATCACATGCCCCATCTCGTGGCCGATCACGCCGGCGATCTCGGCCTCGCTGTTGGCGAGCGCGAGCAGGCCGCGCGTGACGTAGATATAACCGCCCGGCAGCGCGAAGGCGTTGACCGTGTCCGAGTTCACGATCGTGAAGGTGAACGGCGGCGAGGGCTTCTCGGAAACCGCCTGGAGGCGGCGGCCGATCTCGGTGACATAGCGGCTGAGCGCGGGCCGCTCGTCGTAGGCGCCACCGAAGGCCGCGAGGAGCTTGGGGTTCTGCTCGCGGCCGACCTTGGCCTCCTGCTCGGGGCTCATGAAGGCCGTGAAGTCCTGCTTGCCGGTCGCCGGGTTGACCGTGCAACCGGCAAGCCCGACGGCCAGAAACGCGAGCGCGCCCAGCAGGGAAACCAAACCGCGCGGCCGGATCGTCATGGTGTCAGCAACTCGATCTGCTCCGGATGGGTGGCGTCGATCATCGGACCGTCGCGCCATTTTACCCAGCCCCGGACGCGAATGGTACGGCCTTCGAGCGCCAGGGGATCGAGCCCGGCGCGCGCGAACAACCGCTTGTCGCGGGGCGCGATCCGCACCGTGAAGTCGCGCCGCCAGTCGTCGCCGAAGTTGAGATAGACCCGTCCCCGCACCTCGGCCGCGCGGCGCACGCGGCCCTCGACCAGGGCGAAGCGGTCGAGCGCCAGGCGCGCCCCGGCGCGGCGCACGGCGTAAGCCCGGTCGGCCCAGATCCCCCGGCGCGCGGCGCGGGCCGCGGCCTCGATCGCGAGCATCTCGCGAAGCCGGGCGCGGTTGTCGCGAAAGCCGTAGACCCGGGCGAGACCGCGCGCGAGCATCGCGCCCTGAAGCCAGACCCCGTCGTCGCGGAACAGATGGGCGAGGATGCGCCCGTGGCGATCCACGCGCCGCCCGCCATAGCCAATCCGGACCGCGCGCCCCCGCGCGAGCGCCGCGAGCGCGTCGCGCGCCGCCTCGGGCCAGGGCGCGGCCTCGGGGCCCTCGGGCGGCGGCTTGGGCGCCCGGATGCCGACCAGGCGGACGACCGCGCCGTCGGCGAGCACCAGGGTATCGCCGTCGAGCACCCGCGCGACCCGCCCCGCGCCGCCGTCCACGAGCGCCTTTGTAGCAACTGTCGCGCCCACCTCATCAACGATTTCCGCCACGGCTCCGACCGCCATGTTAAAAGCGGCGGTGGCAAGCGTAAAAAATACGACGGGAACAAAGGTCCAAGAGAAGCGGCGCATAATAGGCCGATATTAGAGCATTCTTCGCCCAGGTCGAGCCAGCACCCCTCCTAGGGAGAACTACCTAAGTTAGGGTATCTGATTTTTCAAACCTCAATATCTTTGCTATTCTGGCTTGTGTACCCTTCGATCTGACCCATCGTGAGTAGGGAGCCAAGAGCACTTATTCTACTTAGAGAGGGTGTCATGCCACGACGAATCACTGAGGCACAATTACGCATTGCAGCACTTGAATTGCTGGAGACCGCTCCGGACGGATTCATGAGCACCACAGAACTTATAGAGAGGCTTGAGCACAGATTTCAGCCCGGAGGAGCAGACGCCACGATTTTGGACAATCGCTCAGATACACGATTTTCACAGAAAGTTCGAAATCTAGTCTCGCACAGGTCTAATAACACAAGCATCATAAAGAAAGGTCATGCTGAATATGACAAAAACAGGCGTGGATTCACCATCACAGAATCTGGACGCCTCTTCTTGAGAATGAAGAAACGCTAACGATAGCGTGTCTTGTAGCCTGGTTTGAACCAAGCGAGTTGGGTTGGGCCAAAATGGTCCTTGTCCCACACAAACCATGCATAAGCCGTGGTACCACTGCCAGCCCTGACCGCGTTTTTGGGATAGAAAGTGATGCGCTCGCTAAACACCCAAACTCGGCTGGGCGGATGGACATGAAAGATCGTCCTAGCGCGATGCGCGCTCTCAAGAAATGCTAGCCGCAAAAGTAGCGCAAACTTATGCGTAGCATTATTCAGAGCTGACGCAACAAATCCCTCTGCACTATGAAAAGGAGGGTTCGTGATTATATTTGGGTATTTTCGGACCGTTCCAAGAAAGTCGTGCCCGATCTCACCATAACCCCGGTCATAAAGATCGGAACTTATAACAGAGTTCCCAGTTTCTTCGAGGACCACGGACATAGCGCCATCGCCGCAGGCACACTCCCAGATCTCACCACGAAACGGCTCATTATCTATCAGAGCAAATGTCGCCCAACGCGGTGTCGGGTAAAAGTCTGGCCCGTCTAAATCGGCAAACCGCTTGGTGGTGGGTTTGAAACCACCATTCAGATGGTAGGTCTGATCCAAAATCCCCTCGCTGGAATTCAGCACGCGCATGATACCTTCTTGAAGCGACCAAACAAGAGTGCTGTGAATCCGCTCTGGATCAACGAGCTATGGCACTTCACCGTCACCACCGAGGGCTGCCCGGATCGCTTCAGCGGACCTTGCTAGGGCTGGGAATGCTCCTATGATCGCCGGCGAGACCATCCGGTTCGCAACGAGGCCCCAACATGACCCGCACCGACTTCCACCCCCCGATCGAGCCCTTCGAGACCGGCATGCTCGCGGTCGACGACCGCCACCGGCTCTACTGGGAGCAATCGGGCAACCCGGAGGGCATTCCGGTGGTGTTCCTGCACGGCGGGCCGGGGGCGGGCGCCTCGCCCGAGTACCGCCGCTTCTTCGATCCCGCCCATTACCGGATCGTGATCTTCGACCAGCGCGGATCGGGCCGCTCGACGCCGCTCGGCGAGACCGCCGACAACACGACCCCGCATCTGATCGCCGACATCGAGCGGCTGCGCGCCCATCTCGGGATCGAGCGCTGGATCGTGTTCGGCGGCTCCTGGGGCTCGACGCTCGCCATCGCCTATGGCGAGCACCACCCCGAGCGCTGCCGGGCGCTAGTGCTGCGCGGGATCTTCCTGTGCCGGCGCTCGGAGATCGAGTGGTTCCTTCGCGGCATGCGCACGGTGTTTCCCGAGGAGTGGCGGCGCTTCGCCGAATTCCTGCCCGAGGCCGAGCGCGGCGACCTGCTCGCCGCCTATCATCGCCGGCTGATGGACCCCGACCCCGCCGTCCACCGCCCGGCGGCGCGCGCCTGGAGCCACTACGAGGGCGCCTGCTCGACACTGCTGCCCAACGAACGCGTGGTCGCCAACTTCGAGGACGAGACCCTCGCGCTCGGGCTCGCGCGCATGGAGGCGCACTACTTCGCCAACGACATCTTCCTGCCGGAGAACTTCCTGCTCGACAACGTCGATCGCCTGCGCGGGATTCCGGCCGCGATCGTCCAGGGACGCTACGACATGGTCTGCCCGATCGTCACCGCCGACGAGCTGCATCGCGCCTGGCCCGAGGCGGCCTACGAGATCGTCGCCGACGCCGGTCACTCGGCGCTCGAGCCCGGGATCCGCGCGCGCCTCGTCGCGGCGATGGAGCGCTTCAAGTCGATCGCCTGAGCCGCTCGCCTGAGCCGCTCGCCCAAGGGCGCGCGAAACCTCCGTTTCGGCCAAGGCCTTGCGCGCGGTCGCATTTTATGTACCCTTGCCGAGGGGGCACCCCGGAGGAGGTATAACGGTGACAAACCGGTTCAAGGTTCTCGCGGCGGTCGCCGCGCTTGTTTTGTTGCGCCCCGGCGCGGCTGCCGCGGCGGACCCCGACTATCTCTCCTTCAGCGCCGGCGCCTTCGACATCAACGACACCGAGACCGCGGCCGAGTTCCGGGTCGAGTACCGGAGCGACTGGCGACGCTACATCCTCACCCCGATGATCGGGCTGATGGCCAACTCGGACGGCGGCGTCTACGGCTACGGCGGCGTGTTCATCGACTTCTACTTCGGACGCCGCCTGGTGGTTTCGCCCAACTTCGCCATCGGTGGCTACCGCCAGGGCAATAGCAAGGACCTCGGCTCGACCATCGAGTTCCGCTCGGGCATCGAGTTCGCCTACCGCTTCGACGACCGCTCGCGCCTCGGCCTCGCCTTCCAGCACATCTCGAACGCGAGCATCGACGAAAAGAACCCGGGCACCGAATCGCTGGTCCTGACCTACTCGATCCCGTTCGGCAAGTTCCGCCAATAGCCGCCGCGCCGCCGCCCATGTAAAGCGCCAGCGCCACGGTTTCCGCCACTTCTTGCCGTGAGGCACCATGCTGATGCGCCCTCTTCGCCTGATGGGCGACGCGGCCATCGCAATGCACCGCTATTCCTATCGCAAGCGCCATCAGCTCCTTTGTCTTCGTATCCAGAGCTTGCGATGCCGTCGTCGCGCGGGCGAGGGCTCCGAAAGCCTTCATGGCGTCAGGGGACTCCTTGGCGGATGAGCCCAGCCCCGTTCATGACGTCGTCAGCAATCTACTTAAAGTCCTTGGTCATGGCACCGTTCTCCTGTTCTTTTGTTCTTTGCGACATTTTCCTCATGAAAGCGTTTCGAGCGCCAGCGCGATCCCTTGGCCGCCGACGATGCAGAGCGTGACAATGCCCCGCTTCAGCCCGTCTCGCTTCATGGAGTGCAGCAGCCGTGTGGTGAGGACCGCTCCCGTCGCCCCAATCGGATGGCCGTGAGCAATCGCGCCGCCTTCGACATTGACGATCTCTTCGGAAAGACCAAGTTCACGAGTGACGGCGAGCGCGATGGCGGCGAAGGCCTCGTTGATCTCGATGCGTTCCACGTCTTCGACCGTCCAGCCGGCGCGGTCAAGCGCCTGTCGGACTGCTGGCACCGGGCCGATACCGAACATGCCGGGCTCCACCGCGCCAACGCCAAAGGCGACCAGGCGCGCGGCCGGTTCCAGGCCGGCTTCCTCCGCAAAGCCGCGTTCGGCAACGATCATCGCGGACGCGCCGCTGTTCAGCCCCGGCGCATTACCCGCCGTGATGGTGCCACCCTTGCGGAAGGCCGGTTTCAGCTTGGCGAGGGAGTCGACTGTCGTGTCGGGGCGATTATGCTCATCCCTTGCGAAAGGTTCGGGGCCCTTGCGGCCCTTGACCTCGACCGGGACGATCTCCGCGTCGAACTTCCCGTCAGCCTGCGCCGCCGAGAAACGCTGCTGCGAGCGCGCCGCCCAGCGATCCTGATCTTCACGGCTGATCTGGTATTTCTCTACCAGGTCCTCCGTGTGCCAGCCGGAGTGCTGATCGGAAAACGCGTCATTCAGACCGTCCCGCAGCATGCTGTCGTAGACTTGGCCGTCGCCCATGCGATAGCCCCAACGTCCGGCGCCGAGGAGATATGGCGCCATGTCCATGTTCTCCATGCCGCCGGCGATCATGGCCTCGGCAAGGCCGAGCCAGATCTCCTGCGCGGCTGAGGCGATTGCCTGCGCCCCTGACCCGCAGACGCGATTCACGGTCATGGCAGGGACATCGACCGGTACGCCGCCGTGAATGGCGGCCTGCCTCGCCGGATTCATCTTGTTGCCCGCCTGGATGACGTTTCCCATGACGACGCCGTCGATCTTGGCGGGATCGATCCCCGACCGCTTCACGACGTCCTTGATAACAGTCGCTCCTAACTGCGTGGCGGGCGTTGTCTTCAACGATCCGTTGTAGGTGCCGATGGCGGTGCGCACCGGTGCGCAGATAACGATTTCGGGCTTGGACATGGTGGTATCTCCTGTTCGATTGCCTCTGGCTAGATGACACCCTCGGATCGGAGCCTGCATTGATCCTGATCACCGAGTTCGATCTGCAGCGTGGCATCGGCGATCAGCGCGAGCGAGCCGGTGACAAGCCCCGCCGCCAACTCGATGACGACATAGCTTTCATTGAGCGCCACGGCCCAGCGGAACGTCGGCGAGAGATCGGCAGTTTCGGCTGGCCCGTGGTCATGGCTCATGGCGATCCGGCCTTTCGACGGATCGAACCTTCCAGTTCGGTCGCCTCGGCAACCGTGTTCGAAATCGTGCCGAACTTGCGGACGTTGGTGTGCAGCAGGTCGAGTCGGCGATCGTTTTCGTCCGTATCGACGACGATTTCGTAGTCGATGGAAACCATCTTCGGCGGGCTGTCCTGCCGGACGCCATGAAGCCTGACCTCGACGCCGCGCAGATCGAACTTCAGCATCGGCGTGACGCGCTCGATACCCTTGATCATGCAGGCGGCGACCGACGCGAGGAACAACTCCGCCGGATTGAAGGCGTCCTCGCGGCCCTTCACGTCGGTGTCGAGGGTAATTTCCGCCTTTTTCGTCGTGGCGAGACTGCCATGGTCATCGATCCGTCGGGCATGAACAGAATATTCCAGCATCCCTACCTACCCCTTTTGCAACGGCATCATCAGAACCGGACGCCGCGCGATCTCGCAGACCTTGGCTGCCGTGCTGCCGATGATCTTGTCCGCGGCCCAATTCCGGCCGTGCTTACCGACAATAATCAGGGAGCAACCTTCCTGGCCCACGCGCGAGATGACTTCGGAGGGCTCGCCCTGTTCGATCCGCGAACCGGTATTGCCGCCGCTGTCCTTTAACCGCTGGACAAGCTCCTGATGGCGGTCTTCAACTGCCTGCCTGTCCTCTTCGCTGGCGTCGGGGTCGAGTACGGTGAGGCAGTCGATGCGCCCCGCCTTGCCCGCCAGTCGAACGGCGGCGTCTTCCGCCGATCTCGACTGCGCCGACAGGTCGGTCGCCAGCAGAACCCGGTCAAGCGCCCGGCTACAGATCGCCGCGCATGTCTCGGCTTGCCCCGTCTCGGTCGGTTCGAGCCGCTCGATCAGAACCGGCAACTGCGACTTGCGGATCACCTCCTTGGCGACGCTGCCAAGGAATATCTCATGGAGGAAGTTGTGACTGCGGGAGCCGACGACAACGAGGTCCGCGCCTTCCGCACGGGCGACCGCGAGCAGTTCATCCGCCGGAACACCGCTCGCGGTGACCGAAGTCGTAACCGTCAGCCCAGCCTCGCGGATCGGAGCGGCGCCCTTTTCCAGCCAGGCCCGAAACTCGTCCTCGTGGCCATAGCCAGCGCCCTGCACATAGCCGATGCGAATGACATGAGCGAGGAGCACCGACTGGATGCCCCAGCGGCCGAGATCCGGCAGGCAGGACAGAAGCGATTCCTCCGCCGGGGACTGATCGACGCCGACCAGGGCTTTCTTGAACATCATTCTCTCCTCAGTTCTGTGGCTCGGTCCCGGCAACCAGATACTCGGGCATTTCATCCGCCGGCTTTGCGGCAAGCTGCGTGTCAGTCAGCCGCGCATAGATCTCGATCAGCGTTCCGTCTGGGTCCTTCAGCCACAGCTCATGCAGCGGGGTGCCTTTCCACGTCGTGCGCGGCGGCTTCTCGACATGCGCGCCGAAGGCAACGGCGCGATGGTACGCATCAATCACGGCGGAACGATCGGCAACACCAATGCCGAGGTGATAAAGCGTATCGTGATGCAACTCCTTGCCGTCGGACACAAGGAGTACGAAATTCAGATTGAGATCGGGCCGGATGAAGGTGGCGTAGCGGTGGGTCCACTCCTTCGGCCATGTGCCGAGCAGCCAGGCATAGAAGCGCACGCTTTCGGGCAGGCTGGTCACGCGGATGCTGCCGTGGAATTCCTCCGACGGCGGGCCTTCGGGAAGATCGATCAGCGCCTTCAGGATTGCGAGCCGCGCCTTGATCTGATCGCGGGCGGTCCGGAAACGTGCCCGGAATTCTTCCGGCGTGACCGAGGGATCGGTGGAGGCGGGGTCGGCGATTGGCCAATGCAGGCGCCGCACCCGGCCCGGAAGAACCGGGCAAACTTCCTCGGCGCAAAGCGTGACAACGAGATCGATGCTATCAGAATCAATCTCGTCGACCGACTTCGATCGTTGGCCCGAAATATCGATGCCGACCTCGGCCATCGCCTCGATAGCGTAAGGGTTGAGATTCGACGGCGCCGAACCCGCGCTCATGACCGCTGGCTGGCCGCCAAAGAGATCGCGCGCCAGCCCCTCCGCCATCTGACTGCGGGCGGAGTTCGCCACGCAAAGAAACAGGACGCGTTTCATGGTCTGGCCTCTCATTTGGCGTGGCCTAGCGCTTTGCTCATGCGCCTCACGGCGGTCCCGCGCTCGCACCAGGGTTTGCTCGCATTCACGATTTTCACAACCGACAGCATGACCGGGACTTCGATTAGCACGCCGACTACGGTCGCTAGCGCCGCGCCAGATGAGAAGCCGAACAGGCTGATTGCCGCCGCCACCGCGAGTTCGAAGAAGTTGCTGGCGCCGAGCGCGCCAAAGTCGATTTTTAGCAACATCGGGATGATCATCAGCCAAATCAGCACGGCGACTGGCAGGTTGACCTTGGCGACCTCCATACCACCGATGGCATGGAAGATGCCGGGGAAGAACTGCCCGAGCGCGATACCCGCAACAATGCAGAGGGCGACCCATAGAGTCAGGAGCCGTTCGAAAAGCGACATTCGATCATTCTTCCTTTCTCGGCTTAAGCCGCCGTGTGAACCCTCGGCGGTACACAGAGCGCCTGCAGTCTTTGGGCACCGACCGGCTCCTCGGCCCGCATCGGCACGACCGCGTATCGGGACGCCAGCTCCTCACGCAGCTCGGCGATCCGAGGCGCTTCCGCCGCCGCCCTGTGACGAAGCAACGAATTGGTTGTCTGCGCCGCCGCCAGACTGGCATTAACAATCGAGCCCCAGGGCTCGATGCCGGCCCGGCGCAGATCGTCCTGCAGGCGCGCCGCTTCGAGGACCGGCGTCGTCTCCGGCAAGGTGACGATCATGACCTTTGTTTTCTCGGGGTCCCGCAGGCGCATCATCGGCGTCACGATGCGGCCCTGCATGCTGGCATCCGCGTGCCGGACGATGTCGCGGTGGTAGGAGCCGGTGGCGTCGAGCAGCAGCAGCGTGTGGCCCGTGGGCGCCGTGTCCATGACGACGAAGTGCCGGCTGCTTTCGCGGATGACCCGCGAGAACGCCTGGAAGACGGCAATCTCCTCGGTGCAAGGAGACCGTAGATCCTCTTCCAGCATGGCCCGCGCCTGGGCATCGAGGTCCCTGCCCTTCGTCTCAAGCACGTGGTCGCGGTAGCGCGCCGTTTCCTCCGCCGGATTGATGCGACTGACCGTCAGCCCCGCGACCTCATGGTTCAGCGTCTCGGCGAGATGGGCCGCTGGGTCGGTCGTGGTCAGTAGAACTTCATGACCCCGCGCCGCGAGCTCGACGGCGACCGCGGCGGCCATGGTGGTCTTTCCGACACCCCCCTTGCCCATGAACATGATGAGTCCCTTGCCGGGCCGCTCGATGTCGTCGACCAGTTCGCCGAGGCTCGGCAATTCGGCCCGATCACTCCGGGCCGGCGTCTCGCTGTCGCTCATTCTTTCCGGAGCACCCGCCGCGAGACGCCTGAGCGCATCGACCCCGACGATATTTTCCGAGCGCAGCGGGAAGGTCGCGCGCGGCAGTCGCGCGAGCTCGGTGTCCATCTCGGCGAGCGCAGCCTCATCCCGTTCCACCAGAGCCGAGGCCAACGGGTCACGATGGCTGTCGGCCGGCATCACGCCATTGACCGCGAGATGCTGGTTGCGGACTCCGATAGTGGCGAGTTCGCGTGATGTCCGCGCAGCCTCGGCAAGCGCCGACCGGCGCGGGCGCGCGACAAGAATAAGGCGCGTCGTGGCGGCGTCCGACAGCCGTCCAACGGCGGCGACATAGCGTTCGCGCTGCTTCTCGAGGCCGGCAAGCGGGCCGAGGCAGGAGGCGTCGCCCTTGCCCTCTTCGAGGAACCCGGACCAGGCGCCGGGTAACTGAAGCAGGCGGATCGTGTGGCCCGTGGGCGCGGTGTCGAAGATCACGTGATCGTAACGGTCGATCAGGTCGTGATCGGTCAGGAGCGCGGTGAATTCGTCGAATGCCGCGATCTCGGTCGTGCAGGCGCCGGACAACTGTTCCTCGATGCCTTTCAGCGCCTTCTCGGGCAGAACGCCGCGCATCGGCCCCACGATGCGCTCACGATATTGGGCAGCGGCCTCCTCCGGGTTGATCTCGATCGCCTCCAGATCATTAACGCCGGCGATTGCGGTAATCCGGTTTCCGATCTCGTTCCCGAATACCTGGCCGACATTGGAGGCGGGATCGGTGCTGACAAGCAGGATCTTCTCGCCCTGGTCGGCCAAGTTCAACGCCGTGGCGCAGGCCAGCGAGGTCTTGCCGACGCCGCCCTTGCCGGTGAAAAAAACGAATTTTGGAAGGTCTCTGAACATTGCGCGCACTTTCTAATCTTTTGAGGACGCCGCTCAGCAGCAGCCCGAGGATTTCTGCTCGGCCGTCCTGGCGCCGCCGCGGCAACCGCCCGTGCTGGCTTTCGGTTCGGCGCTTCCGATCAGTTTCTCGGCAAGACCGAGGATGTTCTTGGCGGACGCCGCTTTCACCGCCTCACCGATCCGGACCGCCTCGCGCATCGCTTCAGGAGTGACCCCGTGCTTGCGCGCCTTGTCGTAGTGGACCTTGAAGCAGGGCGCGCAGCTCGCGCCGATGGCAGCCCCGAGCGCGATAAGTTCCTTCACCTGCTCGCTCAGGTCCAACGGCGTGGGCTTGGGTGACAGCCCAACAAAGTAGGCAAGCTCTTCCCGGCCAGGGTAGCGGCCGTTGGCAACGAGCGTGTCATCCACGATGATCGCCGGCAGGTCGTCGCCGCCCGAGCGATCGAGGAGCTCCTTGACGGCCGCGTTCTCGACGAAGCGCCCCGGCTCCTGCGCCAGATTGATCCGCTCGACCCTGACGCCTCGCTCCTTGAGCCAATCCAGGTCGCCGGCGAACCGTACCAGCTTCGGATCGACCTCCGGCCCGCACACGCCGGTCGAGCAGCACATGGGAGGGTCGTACACAGTAATGGTCTGCATGGATGTTCTCCTGACTGACTTTCAAGCCTTGGTCGGCGCGAAAGCGGATGGGGGACAACAGATCGAACCGTTCAGCTCTCCACGGCTGTCCTTCTCGAATACCGTGTTCAAAAGCCCGGCCAGCGGGACCAGGCGATCGGGGTTGAGCGAGTAGCAGACGCGCGGGTGCTCGACCTCGCCCGCAATCACGCCGGCGGCTTTCAGGATGCGCAGATGCTCCGACACCGTGGACTGCGCGAGCCCGACCTCATCGACGATGTCGCAGCCGATGCAGGACCGTTTTTCCAGAAGCAGGCGGACGATATGGACGCGCACCGGGTGCGCCAGCGCTTTTGCGATCGCGGCTATTTCGTCGTCGTCAAAATCAGCCACGCGACCATATGTAGCAAGTTTCGGCTTGCGGACCGATGCAGTGGCCATTGGGGGCCCCAATATCGTTAATCGTCGATGGGCGATACATAAGTCGATATCCCGTAATCGTCAACTGGCGATAGCGCAAAAAGGGGGATCGGCTGTCCATCCCGCCAGACTCGGGTGGCAGATTCAAAAGCCAAAAGGTTCAGCCTGATGCGCCTTAATGAACCTGGGCGGGACCACAAGGCCGCCGGCGTTTATCGGACTGCCCCCAACCCAGGAAAAAGGCCCGCGCGGGACGAGAACCCTGAGAGAGGAATGGGGGGATTGGCAACTGACGGAAGCTGCTGAACAACTTTCTCAGGTGTCGCTCAGGGAGATATTGACCAGTTTAAACTTCCCGTTTTCGATGCAGATAGGTATGGTTAGGCGATGACTCCCCGTAGCTCAGCAGGATAGAGCGGCTGCCTCCTAAGCAGCAGGTCAGAGGTTCGAGTCCTCTCGGGGAGGCCACCCCCCTTCTGTCCTGCCCTCCTCACTCTCCCTTACTTTCCCCCGCCCCCTCGGCAGGCCGGTGCTGGGGCGGATGTCGGTGGTGCGGCGGTAGAGGAACAGGGCGACGAGGATGGTCGCGGCGAGCGCGGCGAAGACCGCGCGGTAGGCGATCGCCGGGACCGGGGCGCCCGTGGTTGGGTCGGCGAAGGCCTCGACGATCACCCCGGTGATCGCCTGGAACACGGCGACGCCGACGAAGCCCGCGAGGTTGACCGTGGTCACCGCGCGCCCCACGAGACGGTCGGGGAAGCTCGCCCGGCCGTGGGTCAGCACCATCACCGAATAGACGCCGACGATCCCGAACAGGGTCAGCAGCGCCACCGCCTGCCAGACCGCGAGCCGGGGCGCGGCGGCGAGGATGACGAGCACCGCGAGCGTCGCGAGCGCGCCGCCGATCACCACCCGCTTGCGCGAATCGAACACCCGGTCGAGCGGCCCGTAGCCGAGGGTGCCCGCGAGCGTCGCCACGGTCGCGATCGCGAGCGCGTTGCCGCGCGCCACCGGGTCGAGCCCGTAGACGTCGGCGAGATAGGGCCCGGCCCAGAGCGTCGCCACGGTCGCGAACACCGGATAGGCGACGAAGCCCATGGCCAGCAGCCCCGGCACCTGGGGGCTCGCGAACACCTCGCGCAGACCCGCGAGCGAGCCCCGCAAGGTCTCGCGCGGGGGCGGCGCGGCGGGCGGCGCCCCCGGATCGTCCGTCGCGGGGGCGCCGCCCTCCTCGGGGGGCGCGTCGCGCACCACGGCGTAGACCAGCGCCGCGACCAGCGCCGTGAGCCCCGCCATGGCGACGAAGGCCCCGCGCCAGCCCACGGTCTCGGCCGCGAAGGCGAGCGGCGTGGTCGACAGAAGCGCGCCGGTCCCGCCGGCGGCCAGGATCGAGGCCGAGACCGTGGCGAAGCGGTCGGGCGGGAACCAGCGCGCGCAGGCGACCAGCCCGCCCATGAAGGCGCTGGCGCAGCCGACCCCCATGAGCGCCCGGCCGAGCGCCAGGCCGAGCGCCGTGTCGGCGGCGGCGAACACCAGCGCGCCGGCGACCGCGAAGGAGAACATCGCCGGCACCACGCGGCGCGGACCGAAGCGGTCGAGCAGCACGCCGACCGGAATCTGGAAGGCCCCGAAGGCGAGGAAGAACGCGCCCGTGACGAGGCCCAGCGCGCGCGGCGCGAGCCCGAGGTCGCGCATCAGCTCGGGCGCGATGACCGCGTTCGCCGAGCGGAAGAACTGGCTGACGAAATAAGCGGCGCTCAGGCTCGCGACGACACGCAGCGCGGCGCCGCGACGTTGCGCGGACGACATCGGTCCCCTCCCCGACTGGAGGGCCTGCGCTATCAGGCTCCGGTCGGGCTGTCAACGTCGAGGAACGCCGGGGTGGCGAAGCTGGGCCAAAGGGGGGCGCGTTCATGGGCCAGAGGCGAAAAACTGTTGCGCCCCCCGTCAAAGGTCGCATGATACCTAAAGCTTCGACCGGAAGGCGTGCCGCCCGGCAAGATGGCGGACAACGGTAGCGCGAGGGCGGCCGCATCCCGCGGAGGTCCAAATCGCCGTCGCCGACGATACCACCGGGCGAAGATCCCGCCGGCGGGAAACGCGCCGTCGCGCGGGCTCGCGTGGCGCGCGGCGGGGGGGCGACGACTCCGCGTCTCGTGGGGAATGTCGCGCGGGGCCGGCGTCTGTCGGCACAATGCAATTAGCGTTACGGAACGAATTTGCCAGTTGGGAGGCAGCACAATGAGCGAAACGAAGACGAACCGGAAATCGAGCGCGCGGACTCAGCGCGCGGCCAAGGCCTTCACGCGCCGCATGGTCCTGAAGGCGGGCGCCGCGGCCGGCGCCTTCGCCGCGGCCGGCCCCTTGTTCGTGCGCGACGCGCTCTCGTCGTCGGGCGAGGTCAATATCCTGATGTGGTCGGACTATCTGCCGCCGGACTTCATCAGCGCGTTCAAGGACAAGACCGGGATCAAGATCAACTACACCGGTATCGGCTCGAACGAGGAAATCATCAACAAGATGAAGGCCACCAAGGGCCGCGGCTTCGACATCATCAGCCCGACCAACGTGCGCTCGCTTCAGTGGAAGCCGCTCGGGCTCCTTCAGCCCTGGGACATGAGCCGGGTCGATACCTCGACCGTCAATCCGGCGATGCTCAAGATCGGCACGAGCGAATGGAACTTCGGCGGCAAGGGCTCGCACTGGCTGCCGCATATCTGGGGCACCGAGGCGATCGCCTGGCGCACCGACAAATGGGCGCCCAAGGGCGGCGTGCCGAGCTTCGGCGACATCTGGCAGCCCGAGGTCAAGGGCAAGACCATGATGCGGCCCCATTCGGGCATGCTGGGCGCCGGCCTCTACATGGAGACCATCGGGCTTCTCAACCCGGGCGACGTCTGGCGCGCCTATGAGAGCGAAGAAAAGATGCGGCCGATCTGGGAGAAGATCACCAAGTTCTGCATCGACAACAAGGCGCAGATCAAGCTGTTCTGGAACGACGCCGACACCCAGAAGAACGGCCTCCTCAACGAGGGCGTGGTGGTCGGCCAGACCTGGGACGGCCCGCCGCTCGCGCTCAAGACCCAGGGCGAGCCCGTGACCTACCAGGCGCCCAAGGAAGGCGCGCTGGCCTGGGTCGACGGCATGGCGCTGCCGACCGGGGCGAAGAACATCGACGAGGTCTACGCGTTCCTCGCCTTCGCCTATACGCCGGAGCCCGCGGGTCGCGCGATCGACAAGCACGGCTACAACTCGGCGGTGCTCGGCGCCGACAAGTACGCGAGCGCCCAGTACAAGAAGAACTTCGCCGAGGCCTACCCGGGCGACGCGCTCGCCAACCTCAACCCCTGGCCGAGCGAGCCGCAGTGGTACGCGGACGTCCGCACCGAGTACCGCAACAAGTTCGTGAACGCCTAGTCGCGAACCATCGTCGCGAGGACGGCATGCCCCGGACCCTCCCTCGGGTCCGGGGACGCCGTTGGAGCGCCATGATCCAACCCCCATTGAAAATCAAGACGGCCCGATAAGAAGAACCAGCGCGAACCGGTCCCGCGACCAAGGGAAAGGCTAGCGATGAGCGCGGAAGTCGAACTCGAGAATGTCTGGATCACCTTCGGCGACTTCGCCGCCGTGAAGGACGCCTGCGTGACCGTCCGCGGCGGCGAGTTCTTCAGCTTTCTCGGCCCCTCGGGCTGCGGCAAGACCACGCTTCTGCGCACGATCTCGGGATTCCAGGACCTCTCCAAGGGCCAGGTGCTGATCGCTGGCAAGAACATGGCCGGCATCGGCCCCAACCTGCGGCCGACCGCGCTGATCTTCCAGAACCTCGCGCTGTTCCCGCTGATGACCGTCTGGGAAAACATCGCCTTCTCGCTCGAGGTGCGCGGCGCGAGCAAGACCGAGCGACGCAAGCGCGCCGACGAGCTGCTCGATCTCATCGCGCTCCAGGACCAGGGCGACAAGATGGTCCACGAGCTGTCGGGCGGCCAGCGCCAGCGGGTCGCGATCGCGCGCGCGCTCGCCGTCGAGCCCGAGGTGCTGCTGCTCGACGAACCGTTGTCGGCGCTCGATCTCAAGCTGCGCCAGCACATGCGCAGCGAGCTGCGCGCCATTCAGCAACGCGTCGGCATCACCTTCATCTACATCACCCACGACCAGGGCGAGGCGCTGACCATGTCGGACCGGGTCGCGGTCATGCGCGAGGGCGTGATCGAGCAGGTCGGCGACAGCACCGGCATCTACGACCACCCGGAAACCGCCTTCGTCGCCTCCTTCGTGGGCGAGAACAACGCCTTCTTCGGCAAGGTTCGCGAGGTTTCGGACGCCGTCGCGCTGGTCGAGACCGACGGCGGACCGATCCGCGCCCAGCTTTCGGGCGGCGCGGCGGCGGGCGCGCTCGGCGCGGTCGACGAGGCGATCGTGTTCGTGCGCCCCGAGGCGATGGACATCGTCGACGCGGACGCCGGAGACGCGACCTTCGACAACAGGATTGCGGCGCGCATCGTCCAGGAGGAGTTCGAGGGCAACATCCGCCATCTCGTCCTCGAGGGCGGCACCGGCAAGAGCATCAAGATGTCGTTGATCAACAAGGGCCGCACCCTTGATCATCCGATCGGCTCCGAGGTCTCGGTCGGCTTCGACGCCAATATCGCGGTCGTGTTGCCGCGCGGCCCGCTGGCGAGCGACTAGCGGGCGCGGTGAAAACGCGGACGGAACGCTAGGCATGGCCATCGTCACCTATTTCCGGAATTTCTTCCTGAGGAACGGGCTCGGGCTCTCGATCTTCCTGCTCGCGCTGGTGTCGCTGTGGATCGTGTTCATGATCGTGCTGCCCCAGCTTTTCATGCTCGACTTCTCGTTTCGCTACAATCTGCCACCGGCCAAGATCGGCGGGCCCGAGGACGTCTACACGATCACGAACTACGCCTTCCTCGTGTTCGGCAGCCCGGGCAACCCGGAGCCGTTCAACGTCGTCGATCTCTCGGTCTTCTTCCGCACCATTCTCGCCGCCGTCTTCGTCACCCTGTTCGACGTGGCGATCTGCTACCCGATCGCCTACTACCTCGCCCAGGTGGCCAAGGGCGGCGTGGCGCGGCTCATGGTGCTGTCGCTGATCGTGCCGTTCTGGGTCAACGAGATCCTGCGCGCCTTCGCCTTCCGAATCCTGTTCGGCGCCACCGGCATCATCAACACCGCCGGCATCGCGCTCGGGCTGTGGGACCAGCCGATCAACTTCATCGGCGCCAACATCGCGCTCTACGCCGGGCTCGGCTACGCCTACATCCTGTTGATGATCTTCCCGATCTTCAACGCGATCGAAAGCCTCGACCATAACCAGATCGAGGCCGCGCGCGACCTCGGCGCGCCCTGGTGGCGGATTCACTGGCGGGTCGTGATCCCGTTCGCCAAGCCGGGCATCACCTCGGGCTGCACCATGGTCTTCATGCTGTCGGCGGGCGCGCTGGCCGCGCCGCAGATCCTGGGCGGCCCGTCGAGCCTGTGGTTCACGCAGATCATCTATCAGTGGTTCAACACCGGCGGCAACTGGCCGCGCGGCTCGGCTTACGCGATCGTTTTGCTGATCGCCAGCATCGCCTTCGTCCTGTTCATGATGCGCGTGTTCAAGGTCAAGCTCGGGGAAATCGGACGATGAGATCGCGCACCGTCATGCGTCTGATGGTGGGCTTTTATATCCTCGCCTTCTTCGCCTATCTGTTCGGCCCGCTCGTGCTGATGAGCCTGACGGCGTTCAACAGCTCGCCCTTCCCGCGGGTCTCGCCCTGGGAATGCTTCACCTTCGAGTGGTTCGGCAAGCTGGCGGCCGACGCGCGGCTGATGGAGGGTTTCCGCAACAGCCTGGTCATCGGCGCCGGCGTGGTCGCGCTGTCGGTGCCCATCGGGCTCGCGGGCGCGATGATGCTGACCCAGCTTCGCCGCACGATACGGTCGATCTACTACACGATCGTGATTTCGCCGATCCTGGTGCCGGGCGTGGTGCTCGGCATCTCGACGCTGATCTTCTGGGACCGGCTCGGCAGCATGTTCGGCGCCGATTACGACACCGCCTTCTACAACGGCATCTTCCTGACGATCATCGGCCAGGCGACCTTCATCTCGGCGTATACGATGCTGGTGTTCATCTCGCGGCTGCAACGGTTCGACCCGGCGCTCGAGGAAGCGGCGCTCGACCTAGGCGCGACCCATGTCCAGGCGTTCCGCAAGATCCTGCTGCCCTTTCTGCGCCCGGCCATGGGCTCGGCCGCGGTGCTCGCCTTTCTCGCCTCGTTCGAGAACTACAACACCACCGTCTTCACGATCGTCTCCGAAAGCACGCTGACCACGGTGCTCGCGAGCAAGGTGCGCTATGGGATCGACCCGTCGATCAGCTCGCTCGCGGTCATCATCGTCGCGGTCACGCTGATCGGCGCGGTCGCCTACGAGATCCTGCGGCGGCGCGAGGAAGCGGTCGCCGAGGCGCTGGCCTCGGACGAGGGCATGGCCACCAAGCCCGGCGGCCTGGTCCAGTCGATCGGCAATCCGGCGATGGTGCTGATCACGGTCATCTTCCTCGCCGGGCTCGCCACCGTCTGGATGGCCAAGACCTACGACGTCGCCGCCTGCAAGGCGCGCATCGCCGCGGAGAAGGCGATCGAGCGCCAGATTCGCGAGGCGCCCTCGATGTTCGTGCCCAAGACCGTGACGCCCGCGCCCGAGACGGCGCCCGGCGCGGCGCCCGAGAAGCCGGTCACGGCCCCGGGCACCGAGCAGTACAAGGGGATCTTCGCACCCGGCAACCTCGAAAAGCAGGTCGGTCCCTCGGGCTCGAACGAGAGCGAGACGGCGCCGCAATCGCCGGGCGCGTCCCAGTACAAGAGCATCTTCGACCCCGGCAACCTCAAGCAGCAGGTCGGCCCGTCGTCGGATTGACCGACCCGGGCGGGCCGCGCCGAAGGCGGAAAGGGACGAATGGAGATCGGCGCGATGGCCCTGATCGCCGGCTTGGCCTGCGCGGTCTGGCTTTGGCTCGTCTTTCTGCGCGGCGGCTTCTGGCGCGCCGACCTTCGGATCGAGACGCCCTGTCCGCCGCCCGCCGCCTGGCCCGGCGTGGTCGCCGTGATCCCGGCGCGCAACGAGGCCGACACCATCGCCCGGGCGGTGTCCTCGATTCTCGCCCAGGACTACCCCGGATCGCTCGCCGCGATCGTGGTCGACGATCGGAGCGAGGACGCGACCGCCGCGATCGTCGCCGCGCTCGCCGCCGACGCGCCCCGCCCGCTCGTCCTGGTCGCCGGCCGGCCGCTGCCCGAGGGCTGGACCGGCAAGCCCTGGGCGCTCGCCCAGGGGGTTGCGCGGGTGGCCGAAACCGAGGAGAACCCCCGCTATCTCTGGTTCAGCGACGCCGACATCGCCCATGATCCGGGGGTGCTCGCCCGCCTGGTCGCGCGCGCCGAGGCCGAGGGCCGCGCGCTGGTCTCGGTCATGGCGCTGCTCGACTGCGAGGGCTTCTGGGCGCGGCTCCTGATCCCCGCCTTCGTGTTCTTCTTCCAGAAGCTCTACCCCTTCCGCTGGGTCGCCGCGCCCGCGCGCAAGACGGCCGCCGCGGCCGGCGGCTGCGTGCTTCTGCTGGCCGAGGCGCTGGCGCGCGCCGGCGGGATCGCCGCGCTCCGCGACGCGGTGATCGACGATTGCGCGCTCGCCGCCAGGATCAAGCTCCGGGGGCCGATCTGGCTCGGCCTCGCGACCACGACGCGAAGCTTGCGCGGCTATGCCGGGCTCGGGGCGATCTGGGACATGGTCGCGCGCAGCGCCTTCACCCAGCTACGGTATTCGGCGCTCGCCCTGGCGTTCACCGTGTTCGCCATGGCGCTGGTCTACCTCGCGCCGCCGGCGACCGCGGTTCTCGGCGCGGTCTCGGGCGATCTCCCGGCCGCCGCGCTCGGCCTCGCCGCCTGGGGGCTGATGGCGATGGCCTATGCGCCCACCCTGGCGCTCTACGGCCGGCCGGCGGCGGCGGGCCTGCTCCTGCCCGTGGCGGCGGCATTCTATGTCGCGATGACGGTTTCCTCGGCGCTGCGCTATTGGCGCGGCGCGGGCGCGCGCTGGAAGGGCCGCGTCGCCGCCCCCGGACGCTGAGAGAGGGTGGAAGCGTCCGAAAATCGGCGAAAATTAGCGCAAAATTAACTGATTCGCGCGTCAATTCCCGGTTGGCATCGAGAACGCGCAGGGACCCATGGCATCGACCAGCCGAGACGCCTTCAAGGAAGGAATTACCGCCTACCGTCAGGGCGAGTACCTCGCCGCGCACGGCAAGTGGAAGCCGCTCGCCGACGAGGGCGCGGCCGAGGCGCAGGTCAACCTCGCGATCCTCTATTCGCGCGGCGAGGGCGTCGGCCAGGACCGGGCCGAGGCCCTGCGCTGGTATCGCCTGGCCGCCGAGCAGGGCCACGCCAAGGCGCAATTCAATCTCGGCACCATGTACGAGAAGGGCGAAGGCGTTCCCCGCGACTACGCCGAGGCCGCCAAATGGTACGAGCGCGCCGCCGCGCAGGTGTTCGTCCCCGCCTGCTACGCGCTCGCCTGCCTGGTGCGCGACGGCAACGGCGTCGCCCGGGACGAGGCGACGGCGGTCCGGCTGTTCACGATCGCCGCCGAGCGCGAGCACGCGAAGGCGCAATGCGCGCTCGGCCGGATGTACGAGGGTGGGCGCGGCGTCGAGAGAAGCGCCACCAAGGCGATCGAATGGTACACGCGCGCCGCCAAGCTCGGCTCGGCCGAATCCTGCTATCGGCTCGGCCGGCTCCACGACCGCGGCGATCTGGTCGACCAGGACTTCCCGACCGCGCGCCAATGGTACGAGGCCGCCGCCGATCTGCATTACGCCGCCGCCGCCTACCGGATCGGGATGATGCATCTCAAGGGCGCGGGCGCGAAGCGCGAACCCGAGACCGCCGTCACCTGGCTGACCCGCGCCGCCGACGACGGCGAGGCGCGGGCGCAGTATCGGCTCGGGCTCCTCTACGAGGAGGGCCTGGGCGTCGCGCGCAACACGTACCACGCCATCAACTGCTATATCGCCGCTGGCGAGCAAGGCCACCACCTCGCCTGCCGCACCCTGGGCGAAATCTACGACGAGGGGCGCGGGGTCAAGATCGACCGGGCCAACGCGCTCGTCTGGTACCAGCGCGGCGCGGTGGCGGGCGACGCCGAATGCTGTTTCCGTCTCGCGCGCTTTCATCGCGAGGGCCGGGGCGGGCTCGAGGAAAACCCCGAACGCGCGCTCGCCTTCACCCGCGCGGCGGCCGACCTCGGCCTCCCGGCGGCCTGCTGCGTGCTCGGCGCGATGTATCGCGACGGCGATCTCGCGCCCCGCGATCCCGGGATGGCCGCGACCTATTTGCGGCGCGCCGCCGAGAAGGGGCACGGCGAGGCTTGCGGCGCCTACGCCCGTCTGCTGCTCGAGGGCGAGGGTGTCGCGCGCGACGAGGAGGCGGCGGCCCAATGGCTTCTCAAGGGCGCCGAGATGGGCGACACCCCCTCGCAGATCCGCCTCGCCGAACTTTATGCCGAGGGGCGCGGCATCCCGCGCAACCCGGTGGCGGCCTATGTCTGGATCGACCGCGCGGTCCATCTCGGCAGCAAGGCCGCCCTTCAGCGCCGGGCCGAGTTCGGCAAGGCGCTCTCGCCGGCGCAGCTCGGCGAGGCCGAGACCGAGGCCCGCGACTGGGTGCCGAAAAAATCCCCCGTCGCCTGACACGCGGCGCACGCCCAAAAAAAAGGGCCGGCGAGCCGGCCCGAAGTCGGGGGAATGCAGGGAGGACACCCTCTCGGGTGCGCAATGACCCTAGCAACCCCGACCCCGGCGATCAGTGATGCCCGTCACGGAGGCGCGGTTTTTTTCCCGGGCCGGGCGCGCCCCCCGCCCGCGCCTTGGGTTTCGCCCGCGCGAACCACGCGGCGAACGAGGCCCTCGAGGGTCAGCCCCTGGACGACGATCGAGAAGATCACGACGCCGTAGCAGATCGCCAGGATGATCTCGCGCTCGGGCGAGGGCGGCAACGACAGCGCGAGCGCCACCGAAATGCCGCCGCGCAGGCCGCCCCAGGCGAGCGCCGGAATCGCGCCCGGGGTGAAACTACGCCGCCGGCCGAGCACGCCGATCGGCAGCGCGACCGAGATCAGCCGCGCGGCCAGCACCAGCGGCACGGCGATCGCCATCGCCGCCATCAGCCGCGGCGATACGCTCACCGCCACGACCTCGAAGCCGATGAGAATGAACAGAAGCGAATTCAGCAGCTCGTCGATCAGCGACCAGAAGGTATGCACGTGCTCGCGGGTCGTGGCGCTCATCGCGATCCGCGTGCCGTGATTGCCGATCAGAAGTCCGGCGACGACCACCGCGATCGGCCCCGAGACACCCAGCCAATGGGCGAGGCTGTAGGTGACGGTTGCGAGCGCGAGCGTGATCGTGACCTCGATGTTGTGCTCGTCGAGCGAGCGCATGGCGACGAAGGCGACGGAGCCCGCGACCAGCCCGAACAGCGCGCCGCCCAGCGCCTCGAGAAGAAACAGCCCGACGGCGGCGCCGGCGCTCGCCTCGCCAGCGCCCGCCCCGGTGGCGAGCGCGACCAGGATCATGAACACGACCACGCCGACGCCATCGTTGAACAGGCTCTCGCCGGCGATCTTGGCCTCGAGGCTCGGCGGCACCCGGACGCGCTTGAGAATGCCGAGCACGGCGACCGGGTCGGTCGGCGAGATCAGCGCCCCGAAGACCAGGCAATAGGCGAATGGCAGCGCCAGCCCGAGCGCGCCCGCCACCAGCCACAGCCCGACTCCGATCAGCGCGGTCGAGATCAACACGCCGGCCGTCGCCAGCAGGCCGATCGCCCAACGTCGCTCGGCGAGCGCCGCGAGGTCGACATGCAGCGCGCCCGCGAACAGAAGCAGGCTCAACAGCCCGTTCATCAGCGCCGCGGCGAAATCGATCCGCTCGAGGACCGCGCGCACCCGCGCGCCCAGCCCCAGGCCGGGGGCCGCCGCGTCGATCGCGAGCATCGCGAACGAGACCACGAGCGCGATCAGCACCAAGCCGATGGTGTGGGGCAGGCGCAGGATGCGATGGTTGATGTAGCCGAACAGCGCGGCGAGGCCGAAAAGCAGGGCGACGAGGTCGAAGGCGGCTTGCATCGGCGTCTCGACTGTGGATCGTGGGGGCTCATGGCGTCGGGTCTTCGGCCCGACGGGCGTTCAAACGCCACGCAGGCTTTCCTCGCACAGGCGCGGGCGCGCTTGCCGACAAGCCCGTGAACGCGCCCGCGGGCTTGTCGGGAACAGACCTACCCCACGCGCCGCCGCCCGGCAAGCCGGGCGATGCCGTTCGGGCGGCCGATGGGGTAACATCGCCCGATATGGGCGGAAGCGAGACAGACGGGCCATGACGACCCTGATCACCGGCGCCTCGGGCTTTGTCGGCGCGGCGGTCGCGCGGCGGCTGATCGACGCCGGGCATGCGGTCCGCGCGCTTCTGCGCCCGACCAGCGACCGGCGCAATCTCGACGGCCTCGCGGTCGAGATCGTCGAAGGCGATCTGCGCGACGCCGCCTCGCTCGCGCGCGCGCTCGCGGGCTGCGAGGCCCTGTTCCACGTCGCCGCCGACTATCGGCTCTGGGCGCGCGTCCCCGCCGAAATCTACGAGACCAACGTCGAGGGCACGCGCGCGCTGATGCGCGCGGCGGGCGAGGCCGGGGTGCGACGGATGGTCTACACCAGCAGCGTCGCGACGCTGGGGCTCAACCCCGACGGCACGCCCGCCGACGAGGAGACGCCCGCGACCCTCGACGACATGATCGGCGACTACAAGCGCTCGAAATACCAGGCCGAGGAAGTGGTGCGCCGCATGGTCGCCGAGGATGGCCTGCCCTGCGTGATCGTCAATCCCTCGACCCCGGTGGGGCCGCGCGACATCAAGCCGACGCCGACCGGCCGCATGATCGTCGACGCGGTATCGGGCCGCATGCCGGCCTATGTCGATACCGGCCTCAACCTGGTCCATGTCGACGATGTCGCGGCCGGCC
>Ga0114931_10001593_pt1 | contig 28972 bp, 28 predicted proteins | sample 2SBtaG_FD_89579 | JGI IMG/M metagenome (GOLD analysis project Ga0114931, IMG submission 89579) | Deep subsurface microbial communities from Kolumbo volcano to uncover new lineages of life (NeLLi) - 2SBTROV14_V59a metaG | ecosystem: Environmental > Aquatic > Marine > Volcanic | place: Kolumbo... | reverse complement strand
TGGAACACCCGCCCATCACGAAGCCTTTGCAAAACTATCCCGCCCAATACGGAGCGTCGTGTTATATGCCCTCGCCCCAGCCGCTTAGCGACCGGCAAAAGGGCAAAAGTCGAGCTAAGAACGCCTCTTCGAGTGGGCACATCTGCGGGATGCCCGGAATGCCGTTTGAGTCGATGCGCGAGTTTCGTTCTTTTCATGGTCGAGTGAAAAAGGGTCCGTGACGAAATCGCGACCGGTTCCTTGCCTTCGTCCCCCCTTTACAAGGGGGTAAACAGGTCCGAAACAAAACCGTGCGCCCTTGCCTTGCGGAGTAAAGATGGATGTTTCGTCCCGTTTTCCGCGTCAACTGCCGTGCCGTTCCGATGTGATATTCAGAATTCCTCCAGCATGTCATTCTGAGTCCGCAATAGGCGGGCGAAGAATCTCCCGGCGTCCCAAAGATGTTGCGATATTGGCGGTGAAATGCTTCGCCACGCTCAGCATGGCAGTTTGGATGCAAGAGGCTCGTCCCGGATGCCACAAGCCCGGGCGCAATTCCTGCGCCAATGCCTTGCAACCACGGAGTGAAAGCCGTCTGTCTTCCCCTCGGAACCCCGTTTTTTTCCGGGACTCCTCATTCTGCCACCTAGACCGCGCATAAAAAAACTCCCCTCAAGAAAATTTTGCCCTGCCGACGATACATGGCGTACTAGTTACCCATCTTGCCTACTTTTGCAATCGTCCCCAGTATGACGTGAGCGAAAGGGTTGGAAGGGTCAGTGAATCAAGACCGGGTGGGAGACTCGGAGGTATTGGCAAAGAGCGGACCGCTCCAGGATCGGGCAGGAGGCCCTGGGCATCGTGTGGCCTCTTGGACTGGTTCGGGTTTTATCGAGGGAGCAATGTAATGCCCAGTCCGACGATTGTTGATGAGTTTATGGCCCCTTTGCTTGCGGGCAACCGCGTCGCGTGCAGAGAGTTTTTTTTCGGAAGGCTTTCTCAGTTTGAGAATCCCGCGGATGCGTACACGGAGCTGCTTTGGCCTGCAATGGAAAAAACGGAAAAACTTTACCGTGCGGACCGAATCAACACGGCGACCGAACACATGGCCACCCGTATCCACAGAGTCATCGCGGATCAGTTGCAGGAAAGACTTCACCAATTGCCGCCAAACGGGAAAAAAATTGTGATCGCGTGCGCGGAAGCGGAACCGGAAGAACTGGGAGCGCAAATGTGCGCCGATCTATTCGAGTCGTACGGTTGGGGAGTATTCTTTTTGGGCGGCGGAGTACCCAACGACGAAATTCTGACGCTTGTCGGTCAAATCAGACCCGACATCTTGCTTGTTTTTGGAACCCAGCCGGCCGGTGTTCCGGGAGTACGGCGATTGACGGACATGATTCGGGAAATCGGCGTCAATCCCACGATGAATATCATTGTGGCCGGAGGTGTGTTCAACCGTGCGGACGGGCTTTGGAAGGAAGTAAACGCCGATATCATGGCGAAAAACGCGGTTCAAGCGCTTTCCCTGGCCACAAAAGCTGTACCCAAGGACCCGAGCACTATCACGAAACCAACGACGAAAAAACGCCGTCGCAGACGCCGAACCGCCCCGCTGGCGGAAAGCAACGCCTCGTAGAGCGGGTATGAGAACCCACCGGAAAGAACCGGGCAGCCACCGTGAGGAAGCGGATGAGGCGGAGCGGCTTCCTTACGGGGGCTTTGTTTTCACAGGGCCGGCTTTGAGATCAATGTTGTGTGCGATGATATGATCGTGAAACGACGACTCGCTCGAATGGGCGGTTGGACTGCCCGGACGACTCTCAAACATGCAGAGATTGGAAGTCGCTTCAACGATGGGTCATAGGTTTCGTGCGATGTCTTTTTTGCAAGAAGCAAGGGCGTTGTGCCGAATTGCTGTGTGTCGCCGGGACGATCGGGGAAAGGGGCACCCCCCCATGTTGCGTTGAATCGGGTGGCCTGACTGCGTGATGATTCGGTCGCGCAGGGTTTTCGAGATCAGTATTGCTCGGAGGGCGAAGTGGCCGATGGGCATTTTGTAAGGAAATTTAAGGGAAAAACGCTTGCTCCCCGGCGCGAAGTTGATTAGATTCCTCCCGAGCGGGCCGAGGATTGGCAGCGCCACAACACTGACAAGAAAGGAAGTTGACCATGGCGAAAAAGAAAAAAGCAAAAAAGAGTGCAAAGAAGCAGGTAAAGGGGAAGGCGCGATCGAAGTCTGAAATCTTCGGCGCAATTGCCGAAACGAACGAGCTTACGCGCAAGCAAGTAACGAACATCTTCAATGATCTGGCCGGACTGATTCAAAAGGACATCGGAAAGCGCGGACCGGGTGTCTTTACGGTTCCGGGTCTCATGAAAATCAAGGTCGTTCGCAAGCCCGCCACCAAGGCACGCAAGGGAATCAACCCGTTTACCGGCCAAGAGATGATGTTCAAAGCAAAACCGGCACGCAACGTAGTCAAAGTTCAGGCGCTTAAAGGTCTCAAGTCGATGGTCTAACTCGCCTTGACCACACAGCGTCGCGGTACGCGAAAACAAATTGAAAGCGGTGGTGAGAAATTCGTTCTTCCCGCCGCTTTCTTTTTTTGTCCGGGTTTGGTGCCGACATCATTTCTCGCCGTCGTTGTGTTCGTCGAACTTTCGTCCGCGTTGTTTGCGAACGGCCTCGCGCAAGAGATACTCGATTTGTGCATTGATACTTCGCAACTCGTCCTTTGACCATCGTTGAAGCTCATCGAAAAGTTCGCGGGGCAATCGAACAAGAAATGATTTGCGTTCGGCCATGATCCTGAGAAGGAAGGTTATCCGTCCGCGCCGCTTGGTTGTAGCACGCGGACGGGAACCCTCCTAAAACCCTTAAAAAACAGTATATCCCGCTATTCGGGACGGCTTCTAGACTAACTGTACAGCGTCCCGGCGTTGATGACGGGGTGGGCGGCCTTGTCTCCGCAAAGGACAACGAGAAGGTTGCTGACCATCGACGCTTTCCGCTCTTCGTCAAGCTCGATCGTATGCTTTTGCATCAGGCGGTTGAGGGCCATTTCAACCATACCCACCGCACCATCCACGATTCGCGTGCGTGCCGCGACGATGGCTTCGGCCTGTTGTCTTTGCAGCATGGCGCCGGCGATTTCCGGCGCGTACGCAAGGTGGCTGATTCGTGCTTCGCCCACAAGAACGCCCGCCTTGGCGATACGCTCGGTCAATTCGGTTTCGAGTTTTTCCGACACTTCGTCGATGCTTCCGCGAAGCGAAAGCTCGTCTTCGACCGTTGTGTCGTAAGGGTAGGCCGTTGCGAGATGGCGAAGGGCTGACTCGCTTTGCACGGAAACGTAATCCTCGTAATCTTCCACGTCGAAAACGGCCTTGGCGGTATCGGTCACGCGCCATACAACGACGACGGCTATCTCGATCGGGTTGCCCCGACGGTCGTTGACTTTGATGATGTTTCCGTTGAGGTTGTGCGCACGTAGCGAGACTTTGTGCTTGCTCAAGAGCGGGTTGGCCCACCAGAAACCGCTTGACTTGACCGTCCCTTTGTACTTGCCGAACAGGTTCAGTACCTGGGCTACGTTGGGCTGCAACGTGAAGAATCCGAAGCAGCAGACGAACCAAATGCAGTCCAGGATTCCGACCAAAACCAGAACCCAGATCGCGGACGTGTCCGTCCCGTGCGTGTTGACCAGTCGGTCAATCAGCGTAAAAGCCCAGTAGCCCAACCCGACCCCCGAGAGCAGTACCGCCGGAACAACCATCCAACCGCTCCAAACACCAATTTCCTTTTCTGCCGTTTGCATGTTCAGTCCTCCAATATCGTTAATATATCATTATAATATCATATCAATGCGAGACTGTCAACCGTCCACTCAGATATTCACACAATCCTTGGCACGGGCTATCGCGGGCGAATCGGCGTTTTTTGCTTCCTTTGCAGGTTTTTGGGGCTTGGAGGGTTGCCCCCTTATGTTCGGACTCGTGGCGTCCGCCTTCTCACGGTCGAGGTTTCAAAAAGAAAGGGATCGAGTCCCCAATTCCTGGTCGATGCTGGACCAGGAAAATGGCGAGACGGAGGACGGCGGCAGGAGACCGCCACGAATCTCCTGGTCGCCGAGGAATCCGGCATTTCCCGCGCGCGAAACGCCCCCGGGTTCTGCCCGGTGGCGATGTGATCGCGTTGAGGGGTTCGTTGGTCCGGGGATGGTCGGGCGTGTCGCGTGTCCGACGCGATCGCCAATACCGGAAGTCGGTCGGCGGTATGTGGTTGGCAAAAAATCTTCGGGCATCACCGCTGGGCGGTGGACAAAGTTTTCTAAGCGGGTACCAATGTTTGCGCCGAAACACAAGTACGCCATGCCGCTTACGGGAAAGGATGCACAGCTCCGTTACTTGAGAGCGACGAGAGGAAGCAGGCGTTGGACCATGCAGAAGAAATCCAAGCTCGCCCGGTAGTCCGATGGAGGGGTGTTTCGCCAGCAAGATACCGGCACCGCACGGGTGGCGAGTGTTTTTCAACAGGGCTGTCGGGAAGGGTTGACACGGTAGGGTGAGAGGGTTGCGCCGGTGGGAAACGAACGCCCAAGCTCTAATAAATCGATGTTGATTCTGTGAAGCAGGAATTAAGGCAGCGATTGCGCAAAGTGATGGCTGGTGTGTCGCCGGAAGAGCTTGACACGCGGTCGTTGCGTATTGCGCACCGTCTTTTCCAGACACCGGAGTACGTCGGCTCGGAGATCGTGATGGTTTTCTTGTCGATGGAAACGGAAGTCGACACGACTCCGATCGTGTTGCGCGCGTGGCAGGACGCCAAGCGCGTGCTGGCTCCCAAGGTCAGTTGGAATCAGCGGCGTATGCTGCCGCTTGAGATTCGCTCGTTGACCGACGACGTGGTCTCGTCGAGCATGGGGATTCGCGAGCCGGTGTCGGGGATCCCTTTTCCGGTCAACATGATTGACCTGGTCATCGTTCCGGGACTCGGGTTTGATGAGTATGGAAACCGCCTCGGTCGTGGTCGCGGTTTTTACGACCGGTTTCTGGCGCATCCCGATTTTCGAGGGGTGGCTTGCGGGGTTTGCCTTGAGTCGCAGATCACTCCACGACTGCCTGTTGGACCGCTCGACCGCGACGTGGACCTCGTTGTAACGGACGAAAAAGTTCGACGATTCGGCGATTGAACCGTACGGCGGTCCAGGATCGACCCATTGCGCATGCCATTTTCCTACGTGTCGTTCTGAGTCCGCCGTAGGCGGGCGAAGAATCTCCGATGGCTCCCAGGCACATTGCGATAACGCCGGCGAGATGCTTCGCTCCTGCCTGTGCGTCCCCGCACGCAGACAGGGCGCTCGGCACGACAGCTCAAGGGGCAGGCAAGCATCGTCGATCGAGCCATGCTCAGCATGGCGGATTGGACGTGAGTGGCTGCCCCAACCGTCACGGCTGCCCGTATCGGGGAGGTTGTCATGGGTTGGCGTCGGGCGTATCCTGTTAAATCATGGCGACGCGAAGCAAAATCACAATCACCACGTTGCGTGCGCGAAAGCGCGAGGGTCAGAAAATCTCGATGCTGACCTGTTACGACCACGCCACTGCTCGGCTCATGGAGGAGGCTGAGATCGATTCGCTGCTGGTCGGAGATACGTATGCGGAAGTGTGCCTGGGGCATTCGACCACGCTTCCGGCGAACCTGGAGCACATGGTGACCATTACCGAGGCGGTGCGGCGTGGTGCGCCTTCGGTGTATCTTGTCGGGGACATGCCTTACTTGAGTTATCAGATATCGCCCGAGGAGGCGATTCGCAACGCCGGCGCTTTCATGTCGCGAGCCGGTTGCGATTGCGTCAAGGTTGAGGTTGATCGTCGCTTGGTGAAGACCGTGGAGGCGATGTCGGCTGCGACGATTCCGGTCATGGCGCATCTTGGGTTGCGTCCACAATCGATTCAAACGGTGGGCGGTTACCGAGTCCAGGGAAAATCCGCCCTAGAGGCAATCGAGATCATCGAGGACGCTCGATTGATGGAGGAAGCGGGCGCGATCGCACTTTTGCTCGAGGCGGTTCCGACGGAAGTGGCTCAGATCGTTTCGGAATCCACCCTGCTTCCGGTGATTGGGATCGTGTCCGGACCACATGTCGATGGTCAAGTCCTCGTTATGCATGATATGCTTGGCTACGGTGGTGGTCACCCGCCGCGGTCGGTAAAACAATACGCCCAACTGTACGGTGCGATGGTTGGAGCCTTTCGCTCGTTTGCCTCGGACGTTCGAGAGATGGCGTTCCCGGCGGCGGAGAACAGTATTTCGATGGACCCTGCGGAGGCGGAGAAACTTCGGCGAATGGTGGCGGAGGGTTCGGGCGGGGTCGAAAAGGTGGATTCTTCGAAGTAATCCGGTTTTTTGGAAAACACTCCTCGTGGTGGACTGAATTGTCTTGACATTGCAGTTCACGTCGGTACTTTTGGTTCCTTGTCGGTGGAAAGGTGCGACATGCTCGTTCGGATGAGTCTTGCACGGATCGTGATCGTTGACTCGCAAGACGAGAAGATGTCGATGATCGTGCTTCGGGAGACCGACGGCGATCGTGCTTTTCCAATACTGATCGGTGTGCACGAGGCATACGCGATTGACCGTCGAACGAAGGGTATTGCGGTGCAGCGTCCGTTGACGCATGATCTGCTTGAGCGCGTGATCGACGAAGTCGACTGCCAGCTTGAAAAGATCGTGATCAACGAGCTGCGCGATTCAACGTTTTACGCCAAGCTCGTCTTGCGTCGCAACGGCGAACTTCTGGAGGTCGACTCCAGACCATCGGATGCGATCGCGGTGGGCGCGGGAACGGCGGCACCCATTTTCGTTGACGAGTCCGTTCTTGATGAAGTCTGTCCGTCGTAGTTTTTTCACGGCGAACTCAACAGGCAGCTTACGGGCGAATGACACTGAAGCAAGATACAGCCACGCGGCGTGCGCCGACTTCCAAGTCGCGTTTGTCGGTCAAGCCCCTCGCCCGTGCGGGGTCTTCCCCCTTGATCAAAAGCGTTTCGAAACACCTTTCGGGCGATGGCAAACGGTTTGTTTCCGTGGCACCGGGTCGCTTGGATGTGATGGGATCGCTCGCGGATTACACCGGGGCGTTGGTTTTGGGGATTCCCCTTGATCATCACGCCTGCGTTGCAATACAGCGGCGGACAGACGGGGTCGTTTCGGTTGTCCTGTCTGCGGGCGGGTCCAAACGCGAACCCAAGCCCGTCACGGTTGCGGTGGACAAGCTGTGTTCCGCGTCGGGAGAGGTCTCGGATGCCGTTTGCTGTCTTGCGCTGCTGGGGAACAGCCCCCCAAGCGAGGTCGTGTGTTGTCTCGGGGCTTTGGTCGAAGGGTTGCGTGCGGGGTTGCTTCCCTGTTTTCCGGGTGGGTTGTCGATGGCCGTTGATACGACCCTTGCGGACCTTTCCGGTGCGGGGCGAAGGGCCGCGGTGTGTGCTGCCACCCTGGCAGCGGCGTCGGGTGCGCTGGATGTCACGGTCGATGCGACCGGTGCCGCCCTTGCATGTGCGGAAGTCGAAAACAATTGGTTGGGACGGGCGGTGGGTGTTTCCGGTGCGGCGTATTCGCTGTCGGGACAGGCTGGCGTGATCAACGAAGTGCGATGTGATCCGTGCAATCATTCCGGAACCGTACCGCTTCCCGAGGGGGTGGCTCTGGTCGGTGTGCATTGCGGTGCGATTCGCAAGGATGCGTGGGAGAAGTTCGACCAGGTTCGGGCGGCGACGTTCATGGGACGGGCGGTGATCGATCGGATCGTCAAACATGAGCGACTTGACCAGATTCGATGGGACGGATATCTATCCAGAATCTCGGTTAACGATTACGTCGAGCGGTTTCGCAATCGTTTGCCGACCAAGATCAAGGGAAGCGAATACCTTGAGCGCTTGGGCGATCCCGAGGACTCGCTGACCACCGTGGACTCCGGCGTTTCGTATAAGGTGCGCTCTCGCACCGAGCACCATATCTATGAACACGCGCGGTCTTGCCAGTTCGTTGAATGTATGAACCGGGCAGCGCGGTCCAGTAACGATCGTGCGCTGGTTGATGCGGGCGAACTCATGTACGCATCGCACTGGAGTTATGGACAGCGCTGCGGACTGGGAAGCGTCGAAGCCGACGCCCTCCTGAACAGCTTTCGATCTCTCGGTCAAAAGCACGACCTTTACGGCGCGAAGGTCACCGCGCAGGGTTGCGGCGGAATCGTCCTGGTGATGATGAAAAATACCGACCGCGGGCAGGCTGCTTTTCACCAGGCGCTGGAAGCCTATTCTCAAACCACTGGTCTGACTCCCACGGTGGTCCGCGGCAGTTGTTGCGGGGCGTTGGTCAGCGGTACGATCGCCGTTTGAGTTTTCCATCCCGTCAAGACGCACCACACAGACTTTCCGGCCCCGGTGTGCAGGTCGGTCGAAGGAATCGAAGCGATTCACACACCCATGCACGGCATGTTGGCCCGGTGTGGGCGAATGATAGCTGAGCGTGTCGGCAAAACTCACGTGTGGAGCACGGGTCGGTGACGAAGCAGGGTCACGATGGCGCGTGGCAAACGCGGGGGGGGATCGCAACCAACGCCGCGTTACAGTCGAGTGAAGATTCCACGCCGCCGCCGGACGCGACCGCACCGCACAAAAGCCTGGTACGGTGAGTGTTTGGCCCGGGTTTGCCCTCGCCTTTTCCTGCGGACGTTCTATGCCACCGTGATCGACTTATCGAGGTAGACGTCTTGAATCGCGTTGAGGAGTTTGATTCCTTCCTGCATGGGTCTTTGGAAGGACTTGCGGCCAGAGATCATCCCCATTCCCCCGGCGCGTTTATTGATGACGGCTGTCTTTACGGCGTCGGCAAAGTCATTGTCCCCGGAAGCGCCTCCCGAGTTGATCATGCCCATGCGCCCCATGTAGCAACCGGCAACCTGGTAGCGACACAGGTCGATTGGATGGTCTGTCGTGAGGGTGCTGTAGACGGCTTTGTGGGTTTTGCCGAAGTTGATCGCGGTGAATCCGCCGTTGGTCTCAGCCTGTTTTTGTTTGATGATGTCTGCTTCGATGGTGACGCCCAGATGATTGGCCTGGTTGGTCAAGTCGGCCGCAACGTGATAGTCAACCCCATCTTTTTTGAAGCTACTGTTGCGCAGATAGCACCACAACACGGTGACCAGACCAAGCTCGTGTGCCAAGTGAAACGCCTCACTCACCTCGCGAATCTGGTGGTTTGATTCTTCGCTGCCGAAGTAGATGGTCGCGCCGACAGCGGCGGCGCCCATGTCGGCGGCCTGCTGTACGTCGGCGAACATGATTTGATCGAACTTGTTGGGGTAGGTCAAAAGTTCGTTGTGGTTGAGTTTAACGAGAAAGGGAATCTTGTGCGCGTACTTGCGAGCACAGGAGCCCAAGACACCCAGCGTCGACGCAACCGCGTTACAGCCCCCTTCGATCGCAAGTCGAACGATGTTTTCCGGATCGAAGTAGATCGGATTGGGGGCAAAGGAGGCACTGGCGCTGTGTTCGATCCCCTGGTCGACGGGAAGGATCGAGAGAAACCCGGTTCCGGCGAGGCGACCGTGACTAAAGACGGCCTGCATGTTTCGCAGGACGGGGACGGGGCGATCGGTCTGTGCAAAAACGCGGTCGACAAAGTCCGGTCCGGGAAGAGTCAGCATGGATTTGTCGATTCCGCGGCAGGTGTGGTCGAGCAGGGGCTTCGCATCGTTTCCCAGCAAATCTGTGATGGCACTCATGATTGTTTTTCCTTGCAGGTGTGGTGGTTTTTGATCGAGTCTCGATTCCTCGATGAATCCGCTGTCGGGAGGGTCGTCCGGTTTCCGCCGGGAGCGCTGCACCCTCCCACACGTTCTTGGGGATCATTCTAATCGAAACCCCGGGACGCGCAAAGAGCTTTGCCGGCTCCCTCGGGCGTTGAGGCGTTGCTTCGCGGGCGGACATACGGTAGGCTGACCACGCGTTTCACGGAGAGTTTCCGCGTGTTAACGCCGATAGCGATCGCGAGCGGAAATGTGATTTGCCTGTGAGATTCTGGTTGCCCGCGAAGGTGCGGGCGCGAACGGGGCAAGAACGTGGACTTACAAGGAGCTTGCTCGATGAGCGACGAAGAACTGGCAGTCCAGCAAGAGCAGAACGAGACCGACAACGACGACAACCAGTCCGAGGAAAAAAAGCAGATGGCCAAGCTCAAAGACGCCATCCGCGTAGAGAAAGAAGACCTCGGCGGCTTGCGAATGAAGCTGACGGTGACGGTTCCGCGGGAAACCGTGGACGAACGTTTGGGCGATCAGTTCATGGAACTCAAGCGCGAGTCGTTGATTCCCGGTTTTCGTAAGGGGCATGCGCCCATGAAGTTGATCGAAAAGCGATTCGGAAACGAGGTCGGCGACGAACTCAAGGGGAAACTGCTCGGAAGCGGATACCTCGCTGCGGTCGAAAAAGAGGATATCAAACCGCTGGGGGATCCGCAGATTTGGATTAAGACCAAAGAGAAGCGTGTCAGCGAAGACCATGTCTCAAAGGAGGTCGAAGTAGACAGGCTCGTGGGGTTCGAGTCTGCGTTGGAGCATGTCCGCCTTCCGAAGGAGGGACCGTTTACGTTTGCTTGCGAGCTGGAGTTAAAACCGCAGTTTGAGCTTCCTTCGTTGGAAAAGATTCCCGTCGAAAAACCGGTGATCTCCATTTCCGATGACGATGTCGAGAAGGAAATCAAAAACTTGCGCAAGATGCGTGGAACCTTTCAGCCGGTTGAGGAGGGCGAGGTTGAAGCTGACGACTTGATCTACGTATCGATGAAGATGACCGTCGACGGCGACGTCATCACCCAGGAGGACAACTTCGACATGGCGGCTCGCGACATCAACGTCGAGGGCGTGCGGCTTGAAGGTTTTGGTGACGCGGTGGTCGGGAAAAAAGTGGGCGATGCGTTTACGTTTGAGGCGACGGTTCCCCAGGATCACCAAGATGCCGATTTGCGGGGGAAAAAGGCAACTTTCGACCTGAAAATACTGGAGATCAAGCGACTTTCCCTGCCGGATTTGAACGAAGCCTTCCTATCCTCGTTGGGGATGGAAAGCGAGGCGGAGCTTCGCGAAGCGATTAAGGGCAACCTCGAAGATCAAATCGATCGAAACACTTCGCGCATGATGCAAGAGCAGATCGGTGATTATCTGATTGAAAAGACCAACATCGAGATTCCCGAAGGTCTATCGCAGCGTCAGACGGAGCGATCGGTCGACCGCCGTCGAATGGAAATGCTTCAGCTAGGCATGCCCGCGACCGAGGTGGACAAAGCTGTTGACGAAATGCGATCGGCAGCGCGTGACCAGGTTCTGCGAGACTTAAAGCTTTTCTTTGTCCTTGAAAAAATTGCGGACGACCTGGAGATCGACATTCGCGAGGAGGAAATCAACGGCGCTATTGCGCAGATCGCAGCCCGCAGCGGGAAGCGTTTTGACCGGGTTCGCGACGAACTCAGCAAGGGCGACGGGCTGGGTACGCTGTACATGCGAATCCGAGACCAAAAGGTGCTCGACAGGCTTCTCGAAGACGCGGAGGTGACAGAGGCGAAACCGGAAAAGAAATCCGCGTCCGGTAAGTCGTCGAAAAAGAAGACGACCGACACCGGGAAGAAAAAGACCGCGAAGGCGACCGTAAAGAAGAAGGCCAAAGCACCCGCCGCGAAAAAGAAAAAAAAGGCGGTCAAAAAAAGGGGTAACAAGTGACGAACCGGAAAAAAACCGTTGTGACGCCGTTTTTTCGCCGAGTATAGAGGGATGGAAGAGTTCGTCGGATAACGCCCGATAAACTGCGCGGCCACGTGGTGACGACCGATCGCCGGTCCGTCAATGTGGACTCGTCTTCGTCCGCGTAGAGATGAGATCGGTGGCGTTTCGCCGCCGGTTTGCGAGGAAAGGGAGATCGCATGCACCAGGAGTTTCACCAGCCACCGGGCACGTACAACCAGTACCCCCCCTACCAGCGCACCCGTGAAATGTCGCTTACCGACATGCTGCTGGAGAACCGGATTATTTTTCTCGCCGGTCCGATTGTGGAAAGCAGCGCAAGCATCGTTGTACAGCAGCTTCTTTACCTGCAATCGGTTCGGCGCGATCAGGATGTAAACCTGTATATCAACAGCCCCGGCGGACTCGTGGACCAGACGCTGGCCATTTATGACACGATGCAATTCGTGGGGTCCAAGGTCGCCACGTACTGCATTGGGCAGGCGGCAAGCGGCGCCGCCCTGATTCTCATGGCGGGAACCAGGGGCAAGCGGTTTATTCTTCCCAACGCCAAGGTGATGCTGCATCAACCCTATGGCGGGATCACCGGACAGGCCGAAGACATTCGCATTCAAGCGGACGAGGTTCTTCGTGACAAAGCCCGCATGAATCGAATCATTTCGGAATGTACGGGGCACCCGGTGGATCAGGTCGCTGCTGACACGGAACGCGACCGGTATATGTCCGCGGAGGAAGCGCTTGAATACGGCGTGGTTGATGAACTACTGAAAGATGACGACGCCAAGAAAAAGTAACCCCCGATTGGACTCGTACTTGAGCGGCCAAAACGGCGGGGCGTTCCACGAGATGAATCCTCCAGCGAACAAGAGGAAGGACGAATAGCAATATGGGCATCATGAACCAGCGGGTACCTTTTGTCATTGAGAGCACCGGTCGAGGTGAGCGGGAAATGGATATTTTCTCGCGCCTGCTCAAGGATCGCGTGGTGTTTCTGACGGGCGGAGTCGACGATGAAGTGGCCAACCTCATCGCGGCGGAGCTTCTGTTCCTCTCCAACGAAGACCCGGACGCAGACATTCACCTCTACATCAACAGCCCGGGAGGATCCGTCTCGGCCGGACTGGCGATATACGACACGATGCAATACCTTCGGTGTGACGTCGCGACGTACAACGTGGGAATGGCTGCGAGCATGGGGGCCGTCATCTTTTGCGGTGGCGCCAAGGGGAAACGTTACATCCTTCCGAATGCTCGAACGCTTTTGCATCAACCCCTTATCGGCGGCGTCTTGCAAGGACCAGCCACGGACTTGGCGATCGAGGCCGAAGAAATCGTCCGTCTGCGCAAGGCGTTGTACGAAATCATCTCATCTCGCACGGGTGTCCCAATCGCCCAGGTTGAAAAGGACTGTGATCGCAACAAGTGGCTTGATGCGGGCGAAACCATTGAGTACGGACTGGGCGACGAAATCCTCGAGCGGATGAAAGCGACCAAGTAAGACGTACTTGTCGCGTTTGCCGTTGGTAAAAACACGGGTGGTTCACCGCGCCGGGTGGATCCGAGCCCCAAGCGCCGGCACCGTGTGTTGGGGATCGGCGGGGAATGCAGCAGTCCTGCAACCTCGGTGTAGGGCGTTGTAAACCCATTCTGGGTCGAGCGTAACGTCAGCGGGCGATGCCCGCCCGGCTGTTGAAAAGCACCACACTGGCTTTTCGTCGGAGTTCCCCCACGACGGATGCTTGCGCCACACATGCATGCGGGCGTTTTTTCGCCGGGTCACCAACTCCTTTTGTGGAAGCCTTGCTTGACAGACAGTTTGGCGGTTTTCACAATACCCACTGGTGTGAACGGGGTATCGCCGCGTGATGGCTGATGGGGAGGGTCAAGCGGAGTTCGGCCGGGTGGTCATTCATACCAGAGAGAAGCGCCTGGGCGAAAGATCGTGGGCGTTGGGCCTTAGGCTGCACATGCGCCTTCGATAGACCCGGGTCGGGTGGTCGAGGATTGATTCTACAAGGAAACGATTGGAAAGGTGGATGGATGATGAGAATTGGGCGCAAGGCTTATTCTTTCCCCTGTTTTACGCCGGGAATACGGCGGGTGTGGTTGCTTGCCATTGTCCTGTGCGGATCCACCGCGTTTGGAGAAACCGGATATTATTATGTAACGCCCGATGGGATGCGCCATGCGATGACGCGATCCACGACCGAGCTGGCGGTCTTTTTGAAATCACCTGGCAAGGCACCGGGATTCGCCAAGCGACTTCAAAAGTCGAAGCTGGGTCACCTTGATCGGTTTCAGTATTTCCCACGTGGAAGGATGTACCGTCTGACCACCGACCAGGTGTCTTCGAAACGGTCCGAGGTGATTCTCGCCGATCCAGATATTCTTTCGGTTCACTCCGTTTTCCGATTCGGCGATGATGATGTTCCGGTCATTTCGACCAGTCAGATTGTGTTGAAATTCCGTCCCGAGGTCAGCGACGTGGAGCGCGACGCGCTTTTTCGTGAGTACGCGCTGGGCGTGGTGCGTAAGCTGACACCGCTGAAGGATATATACCTGGTTCGCCCTGTCCTCGTCGACCGCGACGTTGAGATCGCCGAGCGGTTGACGTATGACAAGCGGATTATCTGGGCGAACCCAGACCTGATTAAACCCACGATCACGATGCAGGCTTCTTTTGCGGACGAGTTTTTCGCGCTTCAGTGGCACCACCAGAATCTCGGCGAAAACGGAGGCGTGGTCGACGCCGACATTGACACGCCCGAAGCGTGGGAAATCTCAACGGGAGCCGGCATCGTCGTCGGAATGATTGACGAAGGCGTCGATGTTTCTCAGGAAGACTTGATCGACCGGTATGTGGGATTCGGGCGTGATATGACTCTTGGCATTTTCGAGGAAGGCGGCAGCGACCCGATCCCGAAGACCCCAAGCGAGGCGCACGGGACGGCGGTGGCGGGTCTGATGGTCGCCTCCGCCAATTCGGTGGGCGTGCGAGGTGTGGCACCGTCCGCAACGTTCACCGCCGGCAGAGGGATCCAGGTAGGGGACGTGGCGGATTCCGAATTTTCGTTGGAGTTTGCCCGGATCGCGCTAAACGGCGTGGATGTGCACAACAATAGCTGGGGAATCCCAGGACGAATTCCGAATTCTCCGGTTCTTGTGAGCGGAATCCGGTTTGCATTCGAACAGGGACGCAACGGATTGGGGACCGTCATCTTTTTCTCCGCGGGAAACGAGAACTCATTGAACGAGTCCGGGTTTTCACTTTCCACCCTGCCGGAGGTCATCGGCGTGGGCGCGTCCGATCGCACCGATCGCCGGTCGGTGTTCAGCAACTTCGGCCCTGACATCGATATCCTCGCCCCCGGCGGCAGCATCAACGGTGATATTACCACAACCGACAATACCGACACTTGCTGCTGGTTTGATGAGAAGGGAGATCGGGTTACCAATCCCGACCAGCGTGTCTCTGCAGCCTGGGGGTACAACAACGCCGGTCGGTCTCGGATTCCGGACTTCGGCATCGAGACCGGGATTGACATTGATCCCACGGGTAGTTACACGGGAACGTTCAACGGCACGTCCGCCGCGAGTCCGATCGCTGCTGGGGTCGCCGCGTTGGTTCTCTCGGTCAATCCGAACCTGACAGCTACTCAGGTCCGCATTCTCATGGATCATTCCACCGACCTCATTTCACCGGATTTGGCACGGTACGACCCGATCACGGGTCACAGCACCGAGTACGCTTTCGGTCGGATCAATGCACGAAAGGCGGTCCTCGCGGCGCAGGACTCGCTGAGCAACGGAGGATTCACTTGGCCGGGACGCGCCATCGGAACCGGCATTGACGGATCCACCTTGTCGTGGACAGTCGGCGCGGAGTCCAATGAATTCCTCGTTGTTGAAAGTGACAACGAATTCGGCTTCTTACCCCAAGACGGGGTTTGTTACGATACGGACCAGGCCGGCTGTTCGGGGGCCGAGCTTTCCGATCTTCCCGACGGGGTTTCCGTGGTTTTTTCGGGATGCGATGGTACCTGCGACGAAGGTTCCACTCAGCAGACCGCCATCAGCCGCCCGGAAATCGGGTCAAGAACCGCCGCAATCTATGCCCGCAATTCGCAAACCGGTCGGTATTCTTTTGGAACCCGTGTACGTGTGGAAGCGGCGCGTGCTCCTTCTGTTGTGATCAACGTCTCTCCTCTTTCCGGGGAATCCCCCCTGGAAGTCACTTTCCAGGGGAATGCGGTCAGCGAATTGGAAATTGACGACTCGCGTACCTCGTGGGACTTCGATACTTCCGACGGAATCAGCACGGATGCCACCGACCGAACCACGACCCACACATACACCGTCGGTGCCGGAATCGAACGCGTCTTTCGAGCTCGTTTGACCATGTTCGACGTCGATGGAAACGACGGGATTGCGGAAATCTCGATTCGGGTAACAGGACCTGCGGTTGAATCCACCGGAGATGCCGGAGGACCGGGAGACCTGGCCGTCGTCGTGGGTATTCCCGGATCGCCCGGGTCAGACATTGACACGGGCCAATCGCCGCTGGATGTCGAGCTGAGCTTGAAGGCTTCGAGCATTACCGGGATCTTGCAGAGTGTTTCCTGGGACCTCGGCGACGGTAAGCAGGCTACCGGGTTGGTCATTCCGCACACTTATGCGAATAACGGAGAGGGTGCGATCCGAGTACCGATCACCGCGACCGTCAGGACAACGACCGATCAGGGGCAGACCGTTTCAACGGTGGCTTTTAAGGTTCTCGACGTGGAACCGGGCGAAAAGCAGGTCGATCTTGGTGATCCGACGCTTCCTGGAACCACCCCAATCAGCGGAAGCGGGCCGACCTTTGCCCCGTGTGGTGCGGTCGGACTGATTCCCCTCTTCTTTCTCGTACTGTCACTCTCACTCTTACGCCAGCAGCGGGGTAAGAAGTAACCGGAAACAGGGCGAGTACCCGGATTTGCGGTCACGGCACCGGACGCGCCGGGATGTGACATTTCCGACCCCCGGCAGGGGGTCCACCATGCTGCCTCGGGAGAAGGTGTGCACCCGCCTCTTGGGAACTGTATCGGAGCGTATTGTTCAACGCACCACGTGGCGTTACGATGCGCACCGCCTTACTGACCCCAGAAGGAGCCCGAAGGCATGTTGCCAAAATCAAGTCATCGCGTGGCAGAGGTGATCAAGATCGCCAATGCCGTGGCGCGGGAATACGAGCGCGAATACGTCGGTACGGAGCACGTTCTGTTAGCCATTCAACAGGAGGGAACCGGTGTTGGGGCTGCCGTTCTACAAAAACAAGGCATTACATCCAAGAGGCTGCGAACCGAGGTCGAAAAACTGATCAAGAAACAGCTTGAAGAGACCTGGGTTTTTGGGCGTCTTCCCGGTACGCCGCATTTCAAAAACGTCGTCGCCAACGCGATCAAGGAATGTCAAGACTTAGGCGCGTCCGAGGTCTGCACGGAACATCTTCTTTTGGCGCTGTTGAAGGAAAAGGGCTGCGTTGCCTACAACGCTCTCAAGGCGGTTGGGGTGACGTACCAGCAGTCCAAAAAAGACGTTGAGGCCATTACCTCCAACAAGTCCGCGTGAACGATCAACACACACCATTCGTCGGTCCAAGCGACGACGCCGCTGGGGGGCATCAACGGATCAAACTCGTCGTCATCGTTGCGATATCGGTCATCGTTGCCTACGTCGGCGGGAACGGAATGAAAAACGCCTGGGCGATGCAGCGAAAAATCCAATGTTCCAAGCAAATGCAAACCATCGCCGCCGGACTGGCCACTTACGACTATCGGTTCGACGGATCGCAGGGACCGCCCGTGGCGTTTCTGCGAAAGCACGGGTACGAAGACCGCGCCCTGCGATGCCCGCGACATCGCGCTTCCGAGTCCAACTTTGTGATTGTAGGCCCCGTCAAACGAAGCGGGGGCGACGCGAAACAGGTCGCCTTGTACGAGCCTTTATCCAACCACGATGGAGAGGGTGCGAACGTGCTTTTTGCCGATGGTCACGCAGAGTTCGTCAAGCCCGGGCGTTATCAAGAGTTGATCTCCCGCATCAGCGGCGGGCATTGACGTCGCGCATCATGGTTGGGGGGCATGGTTGCGAATCCGCCTGGCCGGTGCGCACAACACGGAACAAAAAACGGCTGTATTCTCCCCCCATGCCAAGGTGTCGATCCGGTTCGCTCGATTGATGGGTTGGACCGTTGCGCTACGATTTTGCGATTTTGAGTTGAATCTGCGCTCGCTTGATCGCGTCACTTTTTGCTTGGACGGATTCGATCGTAGGGGTGGGCATGGCGCGTGCCTCGACCATCGCCTGCTCAACCTCGGTCGGGTCGATCTCGTCACGTTTTTTTGCGTGCTCAGTCAAAACAATCAGATGGTTGTCCGCAACTTGCGCAAAACCACCGTCTACAAACATCGTGTATTTTTCGTCGGGAGTTTCAGCACGAAGCGAGCCAATCCCCAACTTGCACACCAACGCCCCCCGATTGACAAGCGCCCCCACCTCCCCGTCGTGCGCCGGAAACGAAACGAAACTCGCGGAGCAGTCAAGAACGGGTCGCTCGGGCGTAATTACGCTGCATTGAAATGTTTTATTCTCAGCCATTGTTCCAATCGGTTTCAGATAACCGGCGTCGCCTGATGCTTTGTCACGCCTTCATGTTCGGGTTCGTGACGTCCGCTCCCGCGCGGTTGTGGCTCTGATCGGGCAAACAGACCCCGAAAATTGAGCGGTGACGCTGCAACAACGCCGACGCCTGTTCAAGCTCTCATGGTTTACCGGCGGGATACCGGTGCATACCCTTGCCGCCTCTTCTGCCCTGGTTCTTCTTTGTGTTACGCCTGCTTGGCCATCTTTTCCGCCTTGGCAGCCGCTTCTTCAATCGCGCCGACGTACATGAACGCCTGCTCGGGAAGTTGATCCCATTTTCCGTCGCAAAGTTCCTCAAAACTGCGAATCGTATCCTCGCGCGACGTATAGTTGCCCGGAAAACCGGTAAACTGCTCAGCCACGTAGAAAGGCTGGGAAAGGAAGCGCTCAATCTTTCTGGCGCGGGCAACAATCACCTTGTCGTCTTCGCTCAGCTCGTCGACGCCCAAGATGGCGATGATGTCCTGGAGGTCTTTGTACCGTTGAAGAATCTGCTGAACGCGGCGAGCGATGGCATAATGTCTTTCGCCGATCAACTCGGGCGACACCAGACGACTGCTCGACGCCAGCGGATCCACCGCGGGGTAGATGCCCTTTTCCGCGATTCCGCGTTCGAGGTTCACGGTGCTATCGAGGTGAGCAAACGCGGTGGCAGGGGCGGGATCGGTGTAGTCGTCCGCCGGGACATAAATCGCCTGGATGCTGGTGACCGCCCCGCGGCTCGTTGAAGTGACACGTTCTTGAAGCTCGCCCATTTCGGTGGAAAGCGTCGGTTGGTAACCAACCGCCGAAGGCATTCGACCCAAAAGCGCCGAAACCTCCGACCCCGCCTGCGAAAAACGGAAAATGTTATCCACAAAAAGCAACGTGTCGGCACCGGTCTCGTCGCGAAAGTGCTCCGCCATCGTCAGCGCCGAAAGGGCGACCCGAAGACGCGCCCCCGGCGGCTCATTCATTTGACCAAACACCATGACGGTCTGATCGATGACGCTTTTCCCCGTGTCGCCGATCTTGGCTTCCTGCATTTCGAGCCACAAGTCGTTCCCCTCGCGCGTTCGCTCGCCCACGCCCGCGAAGCAGGAATAACCGCTATGAAACCGTGCCAAACGAGCGATGAGTTCCTGGATAATGACGGTCTTTCCCACGCCCGCACCACCGAACAAACCCGCCTTTCCACCGCGAACCAGCGGGCAGAGCAGGTCGATCACTTTGATGCCGGTCTCGAACAACTCGGTTTTGGAAGTCAGATCCTCAAACTCGGGTGGCAGGTGGTGAATCGGGCGGCGTTCTTTGACATCGAGCGCTCCAAGCCCATCAATCGTCTCGCCCACAAGGTTGAAGACGCGCCCCAGCGTGTTTTCGCCGACGGGAACGGAGATCGGAGCACCCGTATCGCGGATTTTAACGCCGCGCTGTACCCCGTCGGTTGATCCGAGGGCAATCGCGCGAATCGAACCGCCACCAAGGTGTTGCGCGACTTCGCACCAGAGCGTCTCCTTGGTTGTCTTGCCGAGAACGGTTCGCTCGACAGGCAGTTCCAAGGCGTTGTAGATTTTTGGCATGTTTTCCTCATCGAACTGCGCGTCCAACGTGGAGCTGATGACCTGTGTTACGATGCCGAAGTTATCATCACCCATCTTTTTTTCCACAATTTAGATTGACCAATCACAAATCCAAAAACGAATCCGTTCCCCATGCCCGTTTCCACCGAGTTTTTCCATCCAACTCGAACGGTCGCTGAAATTCACCAAAGTCCGTCCAACCATTTCCTCCCGAACGAAGCGCACCCGCACACGGTGGCGCAGAGCCGCTACGGGTCTGCCACCTTACGGTCGCGGATCGGAGCTCTGGTCGGTCGAATCCCGCCATTCCAGGGATAACGCCGCTAATCCAAGGCGTTAGCGCCTCCTACAATATCCAATAGTTCCATTGTAATCGCCGTCTGTCTCGCACGGTTGTACTGCCGCGTTAGCATCTTGATCATGTCGCCAGCTGCTTCGGTGGCAGCTTTCATCGCCACCATTCGAGCGATCTGCTCGCTGGCAATTGCCTCCGTAAAGCACTGGAAAAGGCGAACCCGAACCGTGGCAGGCAACAGCTCCGCGAGCAGCGCCCCCGGTTCGGGTGAAAAATCGTACTGCGTATTGCGCGAGGGTTCCTCCGCCTCGCCGGTCTCGGTGTTCTGCTGCAACGGGAGTAACTGGATCACTGCGGGAGTCTGCTTGCCGGCCGACACGAACCGCATGTAACAAACGTGCGCAGAGGAAATCTCACCATCGACAAATCTTCGCATCAAGCCATTGGCCAGTGGCTCAACCTGCTCGAAGCGAGGTTTATCCGTAATGTCCGTGATGCACTGGCTGACCCGACGTTCGAGAAATCTGAAGTAACTGATTCCCTTCTTGCCGACCATGTGGATGTCGGTTTCGATTCCCTCCCCCTCCATCTGTTTTAGATGGGCAAGGGCGGTCCGAAGAACGTTGCTGTTGTACCCACCACAAAGCCCCCGATTGCTCGTAATCACCACCATGGCGGATTGCTTAGCATCCCCAGCGGGTCGCATAAGTGGGTGGGTGACCTCTTCGGTAGCGCCGGACAGATCGGAAACAAGTTCTGCCAATCGCCGGGTATAGGGCTTGGCTGCCGTGGCGCGCGCGAGGGCAGCCTGAAAGCGCGCCGTGGCAATCAGTTGCATCGTCCGCGTGATCTTGCGGATGTTGCGAACTGTTTTTCGCCGTTTTACGATGACTCTTGCGTTGGCCATGAATCTCTCGTTTCCGATCCGCTAACGACGCGCTCGTGCGAACCGATCGCACGTGCGGTGCCCGTCTACGCTTGCTGCCCCATCTGGGCTACAAACTGCTGTTTGTAGTTTTCGATAATCTTTCTCAATCCCGCGTTGGCGTCGTCGGACAGGGCGCCTGTTTGGTCGATTTCGTTGGTAATTTCCGGAAACTCGTCGTGCAGGTGCTTGATAAGACCCGTCTCAAACTTGCGGACCTCGGCAATCGGCAGGTCATCGAGAAACCCCTGCGTCCCGGCGAAAATGCTCACGACCTGGTCGCTCAAACGAAATGGAGCGTACTGCGCCTGCTTGAGCAGTTCGACCATGCGCGCTCCGCGATCGAGCTGCCGCTGCGTTGCGGGATCAAGTTCGGTTCCAAGTTGGGCAAAGGCTTCCAGTTCTCGGTAGGCGGCGAGGTCAAGTCGCAACGACCCGGCGATTTTCTTCATGGCTTTGCGCTGGGCATTTCCGCCCACACGCGATACGCTGATCCCGACGTTCACCGCTGGACGAACGCCTGCAAAAAACAGGTCCGGTTCAAGATAAATCTGACCATCGGTGATCGAAATCACGTTCGTGGGAATGTAAGCGGATACCTCGCCCTCGAGGGTTTCGATCACCGGAAGAGCGGTCATCGACCCGCCGGAATCGGGGAAATGGTGAAGGCGATAGCTGTCTTTGTCCGAGAGCGAGGAAAGCCAAGCCTCGGCGTGCTCTTTGCCCTCACCACGATGGTACAATCCGTCATGATCGTTGGGGCGGTGCTCTGTGGGGGCGTCAAGCCCCTGCGGATGCCTTTTGATTACGGAACGATCGCGGCAATCTTCGGGCGTCGCTTTGGGGACGATTCCGTACTCGTCCCGCACCTTGCAGCTTCGTTCCAACAGACGCGAGTGCAGATAAAAAACGTCTCCGGGGTAGGCTTCTCGACCCGGCGGACGACGCAGTAGCAGCGAAAGCTGGCGATAGGCGTACGCCTGCTTGGTCAGATCGTCATAGACGCAAAGCGTGGCACGACCCTCCTGATACATGAAGTACTCTGCCATCGCAGCCCCGGCGTATGGGGCGATGAACTGAAGCGGGGCGGGATCCGCAGCGGAGGCGCTGACCACGATGGTGTAGTCCATGGCCCCGAGTTCACGCAGTTTGTCAACGACACCCACCACCGTCGATTCCTTTTGACCAACGGCAACATAAACACAGATGACATCGCCGCCCTTTTGATTGATGATGGTGTCAATCGCGATGGCGGTTTTTCCGGTTTTTCGGTCGCCAATGATCAGTTCGCGCTGACCCCGGCCAATGGGTATCATGCTGTCGATCGCCTTGAGACCCGTCTGCATCGGCTCGGTGACCGGTTGACGCTCGGCAATTCCAGGGGCCTTGAACTCAAGCGGGCGACGGTGGGGAGTTTCGACCGCGCCCTTGCCGTCCAAGGGACGACCGAGCGGATCCACGACGCGCCCGATCATCGCCTCGCCGCACGGAACGCTGAGAAGCTCGCCCGTTCGCCGAACCTCGTCGCCCTCCTTGATGTCCAAGTAGTCGCCGAGAATCACAACGCCGACCGAACCCTCTTCGAGGTTGAAAACCTGTCCGTTCGCGCCGTTTTCAAATTCGAGGCGCTCGCCGGCCATCGCGTTGGACAGTCCGTACACACGGGCGATCCCGTCGCCGACCTCAAGAACTTTGCCGACCTCCGCAACGTCCACCTCGCCGCGATACTGGCGAATTTCTTCGGTGATGACGGAGGATATCTCGTTGACTTTGAACTTCATCGTACTGTTTTCCTAACCCGCATGCAATCTTTCGATTCTCTAAACCGCCACAGCGGAAATCGTGGCCACCGGTTACCCTTTTCTGCTTCAAATCGGTACGAACTGCGTACCAAAGTCTCCCTCTGCACCAATCAAGTCGCCCATCCAAGCCTCAACCTCTCCCGCGCGATCCGCCCGGAAAAACAAGAGCGCCCTTTGCGTGTGTCGATCCACCTGCCAGTGCGCTGTCACACCTTCACGCTCTGGTTCGTGACGTCCGTTCCCTCATGGTTGCGGCTCTGATCTGACAATCGAAGCCCGAAGATTGAGCTATGACGCTGCGCTTTCCTCCAAATAATGATGACCGGCGTGCAATTCGCGTGACGCACGATCGAGTAGTTTTTCCTCCATGACCGCAAGCTGACGGGCAACGCTCACATCGAGCTTTTGATCGCCAAGCAGGACGACAACCCCCCCTATCAGCGACTCGTCGATCGACTCGGTCAGCTCTATCTCGCACGCACTGCGCTTGGCGAAAAGATCGCGAAGTTGGACCCTCGCCGTTTCCGACAGCGGTGATGCGGATCGCACTGCCACAGTCATGCGGTTTCGGCGCAGGTCATCGGCTGTACGAAAACACTGCGAAACCGCTTCCAAAAGCGCCAAGCGACCGTTTCGATTGAGCACCTGCAACGTGTCCACCAACACGTCGCTATAACGTCCGCGAAAGAGCTTCTCAATCGCGGTCTTTCGCGCGTCGTCATCTACCGTCGGACTGGACAGGTATCCGGCGAAGTCCGGTGTTTTGCCCACGTATTCCACCAGGTCCGCAAGCTCCTCGCGCAGCGTGTCGGCCAGATTCTGCTCAACGGCCAGTGCAAGCACTGCGGCCGCGTATACGCGGGCAAGGGCCAACTCTTGATCGTCGAACTTCATCGTTACATCATCCCACGCGACTCCGGATTACAACCGGTGCGCCGCTTATCACTGGCGAATCGCTCGCCGGAAGCTCACAATTCCTTTGAGATCGACCTATCCCGTTTTTTCCAACTCAGTGATTGACTCTTGGACCAGGCGTTCGTGCTCGGCGGCGTTGAGTTCCTTTCGGATGATCTTGGAAGCTACGTCCGTCGCCAACTTCGCCCCCAGACCGTAAAGCTCTTTGACCGCGGAGTCTTTGGCGATTTCGATCTCGCGTTTCGCACGGTCCAACGCCGCCTGCGCTTCCGCCTTGGCGTCGTTTTCAATCTTTCGCTTGAGTACCTCCGCGTCGCGGCGACCCTCATCCACGATGGCGGTAGCTTCGGCACGCGCGGCAAGGAGCTTTTCGGTGTATTCCTTCATCTGGCGCTCGGCCTGTTCACGATCCTTTTTCGCCTGCGCCAGCGAATCACGAATGAACGCCTCACGCTTTTGCAACGCCGAAAGAATCGGTCCCCAGGCGAACTTGCCCAAAACCACAACTACGCACGCAAAGATAATCAGCGTCCAAAGGGCGTTCCCGATGTCCCCGCGAACGGATTGCTCGCACCGCCCTCCTCCGAGGCAACGGAGACCGCCGGCGTCATCAACGCAACCAGAGCAATGAACGTCTTTTTCATAACAATCTCGCTGTCGAACGGATCAACATTCCGCCGACGATTCTCGCAGGGGGAAAAGCATGGCCACGCAAACGTGGACCATGCCCCCCGTCCAACACGCTAATCGCCGTCATGCGGACTCGCTCAAACGCACCCTTACAAACCCATGATGGCATGTGTGGCACCAGATTCCAGCCGGTGAAAAAAACCGACCTGAATCCAATGCCGCACTTTTTCAATGGGTTGCTAAAGAACGGCAAGGAGTCCGACAACGACTGCAAACAGTGTCGCGCCTTCAACCATCGCAGCCGTGATAATCATGGCTGTGCTAATCGAACCTGCCGCTTCGGGCTGACGCGCCATGGACTCGACGGCACTTCCACCGATGCGACCGATTCCCGCACCGCCGCCCATGAGGACCAGTCCGGCGCCGATTGCACCGCCCAACTTTCGCGCACCGTCGGTTGTAAGGAACGTCGCGTGCTCCTCTTGTGCCGACGCGCCGTCATCGTGTCCCTGCGCCATCGCCGGTGTCGAAACCATCAACACGGTTCCAAGCGCAATCATCGCCAGGGCGACTTTCGCCAGTTTCTTGTTCATTCGATCCAACCTTTCAACCTGTTGACTGCCCGAGTGGGGCGGGCAACCTCTTTTGTTCGCCATCGCAGTCACGCCTTGTGGCCCGAGTGCCCCACGCATATCCGGGCATGGCGAATCATCCCTTTTCTTGTGCGGCACCGCTTGCAACGGCGCGCAATCACCGAACCCTAGTGTGCGTGCGCCTCTCCGTGTTCCGCGTCGTGATGAAACACAACCGACATTCCGATGAAAAGTGCCGTCAAAAATGTGAAGATAAACGCCTGCAGGAAGGCCACGAAAATCTCCAGCAGATTGATCGCAACACTCGCCAAAACGACCGGAACCGCAATCGCAAGCCCTCCGGCGTATCCCATCGAAGTCCCCGCAGTCAAGATAAAACCAACCAACACCGCAAGCAGAATGTGCCCCGCAATCATGTTGGCAAAAAGTCGAACCGCCAGCGCGAAAATCTTGGCAGCTAACCCGATGAGTTCAACCGGAACCAAGAGCGGAGCAAGCCAAAGCGGACCCGGGCAAAAGTGTGCGATATAGTGCTTCCCCCCCAGCCGCAACCCGTTCAGGACCATCATCAACATGGTCAAGACCGCCAGGGTCGCCGTCACCCAGATATTCCCTGTCGCGGTTCCGCCAATGTGCAAACCGAAAAGGGGAGAAATCGAAGAAATGGGTAGCAAACCCACAAGGTTTACCGTTAATACGAAGAAAAATACGCTCCAGATGTACTTGATAAAACGGTCGGTGTGATGAGCGAGCGCAGGCTCTGCCACTTCCTTACGTAGGTACTGGCAAATCGACTCGAAAAAATTGGCAAAACCGGTCGGTACCATTTGACCAATGTCGTCCGACCCCGCTCGTTTGCGAACCAACATCGGAAAGAGAAAGATGAGAATCCCCCCCGCCACGATCATCATAATGATCTGGTCGCTAAGAAGCGTAATCGTGCCCCTGGGCGTAAAAAAACCCCAATCCGCTGGCTTGCTTACCAGCGTGTGTTGGACGACGTGTGAAAGTGGGCTACTCGATGCCAGCATCGTTGACTTCTGTATTTCCTTTGTTGACTTTCGTAAGCGTTTGCGAACTACACCGCAACGCGAGCATGACGTCCGCAACAAGAAGCGCGACGTAACTGATCGCCACCCAAACGAGAAACGGTCCCTTCGAAACGACGTCGGCAAGGGCAACCGCCACCGCCATTCCGCCGACAAGCACAAACCGAAGCGCCATCGACGCAAGGGCAGCCTGCACGGCGTCGCTGCCCGCTTTCAACGCGATAAAAACCGGGACCGAACCCATCCACGAACCTACGAGACTGACCGCGCAACCGGCAAAAAGTCCGGTGGCCGCGTCTTCACCACCAAGTCGCACCGTCGGGAAATACCCGATCACTACGACGAACGTGAGCAACCCAACGGTCGCAAAGAAAAACCTGGCGATTGTCGCCGCAACCGCCTCAGGTCGACCCGTCGCTTCCTTGGCTATCCGCGTCACGATCGCCACTACGACGTTGTTCTCGAATCGCGCCCAACGACTCGCGAATCAGGTTGTACATCCCGCCCACGAGTCCCAAAACCGCGCCTGTCAGAACGCCCCAGGGGCGGCTCTCGTAGCGGTTGTCGATCCAGTAGCCAAGAAGCGTGAAACCCGCCACGGCGGCGGCAAACTCGATTCCCACGCCGGAAAACCGAACCCACGAAGGCCTGTCGCGATCACGCTTGGCCATCTCGAAATCCGGAAAGCCTCGAAACTTCGTGCCAAAAATCACAAAGTTTCCGCCAAAATCGGGCGCTCTAAAGCGCCCGCCTCCATTCCCCCGCGGCAAGCTCCCGCCCGGCGGGGGGCACGCATACTAGCATCACAACAATCCGGATCAAGACCTTAATTGCCATCATTTTTCCAGCCTCGCAGTATTGATATTCGGGTTGGCTCTCAGATATAAAAATCGGGATTCTCAGCCCGCATGACTCGCGTTTTCCGCGATGATGGCTATTCTCACGCCGCCTCCGCCTCTTGACCGATGCTGGAGGTTGCGATGCTGCGACTTACAGCGGATTCCATCCTGGAAAGTACGAAAAAATGATTAGAAACCTCGCCATCGTTGGTGCAACCGGAGCCGTAGGTCGGGAAGCCGTCGAGATCCTCGGGGAGAGAAACCTCGGAATCGAGCGTCTGACCCTCCTAGCTTCGCAGAAAAGCGCCGGAAAGACCATCCGATTTAATTCGCAATCTATAACTATTAAAGAGCTTACAGATGATTCCTTCGCGAATGTTGATTACGCGGTTTTCAGTGCCGGCGGCGATCGCAGTAAGAAATTTGCTCCATTGGCGGTGCAGTCGGGATGCGTCGTGATCGACAATTCCTCTGCCTTTCGCATGGACCCGGATGTGCCGTTGGTCATTCCGGAGATCAATTCCGAGGCGGTGCGGAACCATCATGGCATCATCGCAAACCCGAATTGTTCTACCATCCTCATGAACGTGGCGGTTTGGCCACTTCACCGGGTCAACCCCGTTCGGCGGATCGCGGTCAGCACTTATCAGGCGGCCAGCGGCGCCGGGGCGGCTGCGATGGAGGAACTTCGCACGCAGTCTGCGGATGTGTTGGCAGGCAGGTCGGCCAAACCGAGTGTGCTTCCCGTTCAATGCGCGTTCAATGTTTTCTCGCACAACACACCGATCGGGGAGGATGGCTACAACACCGAGGAGCGGAAAATGATCGATGAGACACGCAAGATTTTTGGTAGTGCCAACTCGACGGTCATGCCAACCGATTCCGGTGCAAGCGCCGGTCTCCAACCGGGCGAAGACGGAAACGGTGCTGATCGTGGTCGCATCGCGATTACGGCGACGTGCGTTCGAGTTCCGGTGTTCCGCGCGCACAGCGAATCCATCAACCTGAGCTTTACCCACCCGATCACCCCGGAGGAAGTGCGAGACATCTTAGGGAACGCTTCCGGTGTGACGCTTGTTGACAACCGAACGAACAACCGCTTTCCCATGCCGATTGATGCCGCCGGGAAAGATCAGGTATTCGTTGGCCGTATCAGGCAGGATGGTTCTCAACAAGACAACCTCGGAATCGAAATGTTCATATCCGGCGACCAGCTACGAAAAGGGGCAGCCCTGAATGCAATTCAAATTCTGGAGCTTCTGGCTCGCCGCGATTGATGGGGAAACGATGCTTATGTAACGTTGTATGAGGCTCCATTGGTCTGCAATAGACCCCTCTGCGGGCGTCGTGGCAACGATCCAGGCGGTGAGGATGGCGGAAGCGTCGTTCTTGCATCCGCTGTTACTCAAAACGCGTCCAGCCCGATCCATCACGCACACCTGAACGGAATCCTGGTGGTCGTCCAATCCGACGAAAATCTTACAATCGTTCACGCTCGTTGCTCCTTTGTGTTAGCTGGGATAGTCTCAAGACGACGCTCGATGAACTGACCCGGGAGCAACGGGCTTTCGTCCCCACCTGATTGCCCGCGCTGACTCTCCGCTCCCTCACGTTCGCATTCGGTTTGTCATTCCTGATTCGTCGTACGCGGTTTGTTATGCCCCGATCTTACCGGGGAGCCATGCCCTGCTATTGATCGAGAACATGACCACGCAAGCGCGACCATGCCGTTCCCCACGCGGAGTGGGTTTGTCGTCCCCCAACCTGTCATACTGAGCGCAGCGAGCAGGGGAAGGGGCCTTGTGATTTTGAGCGGATTGGGTATGATTCTTGCGTCTGGTGGAGGACGGAAGGAACCTGGGGCTGGCCGTAACGGGCCGATGTGGGACGGAATC
>Ga0114931_10001592_pt1 | contig 28995 bp, 29 predicted proteins | sample 2SBtaG_FD_89579 | JGI IMG/M metagenome (GOLD analysis project Ga0114931, IMG submission 89579) | Deep subsurface microbial communities from Kolumbo volcano to uncover new lineages of life (NeLLi) - 2SBTROV14_V59a metaG | ecosystem: Environmental > Aquatic > Marine > Volcanic | place: Kolumbo... | reverse complement strand
CTTTTATCGAAGTGATGGCTCTCTGTTTCAACATTTGTTTTTCTTTCTTTTTAAACCTAATGGTCTTCAAAAGATTTCTCAGTTGTGGATTCGAGGAGGTCCAGAAAATGGGAATGTTACCATCTATCAAGACATGTTTTATCTGCTGAGTGGTGGTTAATGCTGAGTCGAGTTGTAGTGGAACAGCAGATTTAAACGTATAAGCCAGTGCTTTAAACGCCATGCTGGGTCCATCAATGAGTTGTTCGGCCTCAAGCATGGCCGGGCCATTTTTGGGAAGGCTTGATTGACTTTTATTACGTACCTCGTAAGATGGGAAAGGGAGTGTTTTATTGTCACTTGACGGAATACCATTTGTTATCCATAACACTTGCCAGGGGTCTGTAAGGTTTCGGATTTGATCCATTTTTTGTTGTACAGAATGCACCACACCACCACATCCGGAAAATTGTTTGAGACTGTCAGGAATCCAGATCAACTGTTTGACAAGTTCCTGAAAATTCATCGCAGACACCAGGCTATCAATCGAATCGTTTTGCTGATTTCCGGCAAATGAGGACTGGGCCTGAGAAGAACAAAAAGCACATCCGAAACTGGTGATACAGATAATGATAAGGAATCGTGACACCCTGGAAAAATAGAGGCATTATAATAAAAATAAAACCTAATTTTGTAAATACGGTCCCAGCAATCAATTCCTTTTGTTTATGCGATTTCCTTCTATCATTAAAATACCAAGACATCAACGATTTCACTTTGAGCCACGATACTACGATCCCATCAAAGAAGAAATTGAGGAAAAAAGAAGTAAAATAAGGCGTTTTTCAAGAAAACTGAAGGAAGGTGAACATGGTCGTGTTGGTGTAGGAGCCCGGCTAGAGGGTGCATTTAAGCGGCAAGCTCCAAAGCGAGATAATGCCGGTTTTCTCAGATTAAGTATTGGTTTTCTGCTTTTTGCCGGGGTGGTTGGGTTTTTATATTTCGGTGATATCGCCATATACCTCACTGTACTGATCGTTCTTGCTTTTTACTTCTTCAGACACCTGCGTTTACGATAGGCCATGTCAGACATCATCCAGTTATTACCCGATGCTATTGCTAATCAAATAGCGGCCGGTGAGGTGGTACAACGACCAGCTTCTGCAGTGAAGGAGTTGTTGGAGAATGCCGTGGATGCCGGAGCTACTGAGATTCAGCTTTCGATAAAAAATGGAGGGAAAACGTTTTTAAAGGTAATTGACAATGGCTGTGGCATGTCAGTGACAGATGCCAGAATGTGTCTTGAACGTCATGCCACCTCAAAGATTAGGAATGCCGAGGATCTCTTTAGCTTGACCACCATGGGATTCAGGGGCGAGGCAATTGCTTCAATTGCTGCCGTGTCCCAGATGGAATTAGCCACCTGGAAAGGGGATGATGACCTGGGTACCAGAATCAGGGTCTCTGCCTCCGAGGTTCTAAGTCAGGAACCTGAGGCCCTTACAAAAGGAACTACTGTAATGGTTAAAAATCTATTTTTTAACATCCCGGCACGCCGCAATTTTCTTAAGTCAGATGCTGTAGAGACTCGTCATATCGTGGACGAATTTCAACATATTGCGCTGGCTCATCCGGAGATCAAGGTGACCATGAGACAGAATGATCTGGAGACATATAACCTGCCAAAAGAAAAATTAAGTCAGCGCATTGTGCATATTTTTGGCAATGCTTATAAGGAACAACTAATTAGCTGTGAGGAGCAAACGGACCAAATCCGTCTTCATGGATATCTTGGTAAACCGGAAAACTCAAAAAAATCGAGGGGAGAACAGTTTTTCTTTGTGAATGGCAGGTATATCAAGAGTGGGTACCTCAACCATGCGGTGCTCAATGCATTTGAAGGGCTGTTGCGAACCGATTTCTATCCTTTTTACGTGCTGTTTATTGACATTGACCCTTTGCATGTGGATGTGAACGTACATCCCACTAAAACAGAGATTAAGTTTGATGACGAACGAACTATCTACGGGATTGTCCATGCGGCAGTGAGGCAGGCCTTGGGTACTCATAACGTTGCTCCTTCGATTGATTTTGATCAGGACATTAATTTCGGGAAACCCACAATGATATCACGGGATACTATATCACGATTTGATAGGGCCTATAGCCAATTTAAATCTTTGGAAAAGGATTCGAATTTGAAACATTGGGAGCAATTATATACACCAGGTACCGGGAAAAACTTCCCTGAAAACCATGTAGAGGGCCCCGGAGAGGCCATTCATTCTAGCAAACTCAATCATGAAGATCGATCAATGGTTGCGATTGATGGAGGAGGGCCCATCCAGATCCAGGGTCAATATATCATCGCGGCGGTGGCATCAGGGTTATTGGTAGTGGACCAGCAAGCTGCACATGAAAAGGTGATCTATGAAAAAATTGTTGCTGACAGAGCTGCTGGAGCTTCCAAAACGCAGCAATCACTATTTCCTGTGACGCTGGAGCTGAACCCTTCGGACTATTCGCTTTTAATGGAGATGAAAAAAGAGTTGGAAGTGCTTGGATTCGATTTTGCATCATTTGGACAGAAGGCAATCATTATCAATGGGATGCCGGCCGGTCTTGAGAAACACAACGAAAAGGAGTTGTTCGAAGGGTTTATCGAACAATTTAAGTTGAATAAGAATCAACTTGCCCTCTCGGTTCAGGACAACCTGGCCAGATCGCTGGCACAACGGTCAGCTCTAAGGTCGGGTGTAGCCTTGACGAAGGAGGAGATGAGTGCTTTGGTTGGCAGTTTGTTTGGTTGCAAACAACCAAATTATACACCTGATGGTCGCTTGACATTTTTTATTTTAGATTTGAAACATATTGACAACCTGTTCAATCGCTAATTCATGTTTGGAAGATTAACTCCTATGGTTAAAAACCTGCTACTCATTACAGTAGCAGCTTATCTTATTCCTCAACTCCTCGGCTGGAAGAACATCAATGCGTATCTCGGATTATGGTCTTTGAGTTCAGTTTATTTTAAACCCTATCAAATTTTCACCTACATGTTCGCCCATGGTGGCTTCTTGCATATTCTATTTAATATGCTTGGGTTAATTTTTCTTGCCCCTATGCTTGAGCAATTTTGGGGTCCAAAGCGTTTCCTCACCTTTTATTTGATTACAGGAATTGGAGCAGGGGTATTTTATGAAGTGGTGAAATATGTGGAAACTCAGCCCATGAAAACCAGCATGGAGCAGTATGTGTCGAATCCCAATCCTGATGATTTTTCTATTTTCATGTCCAAGTATGCACCTGAATATTATAATCAGATATATGATTTCATTGAGTATTATAACGACCATGAATCTGAAGGGAGATCTCAAAGCATTGATTATGTAAGGCAAGCCTATTCTGCCCGGATCAATGTGCCTATGATAGGTGCTTCCGGAGCAATTTATGGAATCCTAATGGCTTTTGGAATGCTTTTTCCAAATACGGTGTTGATGTTATTGTTTCCGCCTATACCTATCAAGGCCAAATATTTGGTTCTAATTTTGGGAGGAATGGAACTATACTCAGAATTTGCCAATCATGCGGGGGATAATGTGGCCCATCTTGCTCATCTGGGAGGCATGCTTTTTGCTTTTGTGATGATTAAGATTTGGTCGAAACAACGAAATAGGTTTTACTGATGCGTTATTCACAAGGTTACGGATCTGGAGGAGGTAGTTTTGGAAGGGGAATACTTGATGAATTCAAGAATGCCTTTAAAAGAACGGACAATGGTCTGATCCAAATCATCATGATCAATCTGGCTGTGTTCATCGGATTTATCATCCTTCGTGTTCTACTTGTACTGGGAAATGGGTCTGCGTTTTATCAATTATTGATCTCCCAGTTTATGCTGCCGGCGTCCATTCCGGAGTTCCTACATCGACCCTGGACCCTGATTACTTATTTCTTTTTACATGAAGGCTTTCTTCACATTTTGTTCAACATGCTATTTCTATATTGGTTCGGACGAATTGTGAAGGAGTATCTGGGGGGCACCAAGGTGGTCAGCTTGTATGTATTGGGAGGTATTGTAGGAGGTCTTTTTTATCTATTGATCTACAATACTATTCCATTCTTTGCCGGCCGGGTGGATGGATCTGTAATGCTGGGAGCTTCTGCCGGGGTGTTTGCTGTAGTGGTAGGCGCCGCTACCCTTCTGCCGGATTATACCATGTTCCTGATGTTTATTGGGCCTGTTCGGATCAAATATATTGCTCTGTTTTATATCTTATTGTCATTTGCCCAAACAACTGGGATGAATGCAGGAGGCAACCTGGCCCATTTGGGAGGTGCTGCCCTGGGATATCTGTATATCGGTCAATTGCAGAAAGGAAGGGATTGGGGGAGCTGGATTTTTGCTATTATGGCCTTTTTCAAAAGTTTTTTCAAAAAGCAACCCAAAGTAAAAGTCTCCTATCGTCGTAAGACGTCAGGCACGAGTGCTAAACGTACTAAAAAACAAGGCCAGGATATTTCTTCACAGGATGAGATTGATGCTATTCTAGATAAAATATCCCAATCGGGTTACGAAAGCCTGACTAAGGACGAGAAGCAAAAGCTGTTCAATGCCAGTAAAAAGTAATTCATTTCATAGCGGCTAACTCTTGCAGGTAAGTTAGAAGTTCTTCACGCCCCAAGCCATTATTCGATGAGGTAACAAAATGTCGGGGTATATATTCCCAATCAACAAGCATGACTTGGGTAAAAAGCTCCACGGATTTAGTTTGCTGATTTTTGGAAACCTTATCTGCTTTAGTAAATACGAGGACAAAAGGGAGTTGGTGCGTTCCCATCCACCGGATGAATTCAAGATCCCTGGACTGAGGAGGATGACGGATGTCCAGTAGAATGAAGGTACAAATGAGCGGTTGTCGTTGCATAAGATAGTCCTTGATCATATGCCTGAATTCCTGGCGCTGGGATTTGCTGACGCCAGCCCATCCATAACCCGGAAGATCGACCAATGCCCATTGCTTGTTAATGATAAAATAATTGATCAAACGGGTTTTCCCAGGTTTGCCTGAGATCTTTGCGAGGTTTTTTCTACCGGTAATACAATTAATGAGTGACGACTTCCCAACATTTGACCGGCCAATAAAAGCGAATTCCGGCAGCCCAGGATCAGGACATTTGAAAAGTGACGGACTGCTAGTCAGGAATTCTGCAGATTTAATATTGATTGACCTTTTTTGCCTCGTTTTCATGAATGTCCAATGAACAGGTTAAACTCAAACTGGAACCATGGGCAAAATAAACCATAATTGTTTAGTAATTCTGATTGTATTAGTATATTAGGAGCATGGTATTAAACTTAATTTGGCTATTTTAATGCACACAACCTGGCTGAATCAGCGCTTGAAAAATTTCTTCCTCGCCATCCTTTGTATATCTTTTCTACCTTCCTTTGGACAAGGGGATAAGGAGACAGCTCAGCAAATGGTTGAAATTGCTGATGAAATTATGACCCAGACTCATGCAGTCATTGAAGCCCGTGAATTGTATATCTCAGCGGCGGATATGGATCCGGATAATCTGCGGGCGAATTACATGGCCGGCATGACAACCCTTGAGTCGATCAACAAAAGCGAAGCCACACCTTATTTGTTAAATGTACTTGAAAGAGATCCTAATTACAGGTTTGACTTGTTATATCGTATCGGTCAGAGCTACCATTTCGGTTATAAGTTTGACGATGCTATAGACTATTATAATCGTTACTTAAAAAAAGTTGGGGCCAACAAAAAATATGAGGGAAGTGATAGGATCGAAGCTGATGTAGTTGACCGTAAGATATATGAATGCGAAAAAGGCAAGATCCTTGTTGAATTCCCCGAGGACGTTAAAATCAGTAATCTTGGGGCCTCAGTCAACTCTGAATTTGATGACTATGCTCCTTTGGTGGACGGAGATGAATCAATCCTCATATTTACGTCCAGAAGAAAAGATGGCAATTTGAGTGATGATGTAGCCGAAGATAATTTGCCTTATGAAGATATCTTTTTTAGCCAAAAAACCGGTGATACATGGGGTCCGGCTCAAAATATCGGCACCACCATCAATACACCGTTCCACGATTCGAATGTTGGGCTGTCAAAGGATGGTAAAAGGCTTTATGTTTATAAAAATGATGAAAATGGATTCGGTGACATATATGTTTCGGAAAGGGATGATGCAGGGAACTGGTCTTTGGCTGAGCCCATGAGTAAGGAGATCAACAGCGAATATTCCGAAACTACAGTATCCGATAGCCCTGATGGTAATACGCTGTTCTTTGCCAGTAATCGTGAAGGTGGAGAAGGGGGATTTGATATTTGGGTGACCCAAAAAAACAGGAAAGGTGATTGGGGAAAGCCGGTTAATCTCGGCCCTGATATTAATACAAAATATGATGAAGATGGTCCTTTTATTGGTTATGATGGGAAGACGCTATACTATAGCAGCCGGGGAGGAGAAGGAATGGGTGGCTTTGATATCTACCGAACAGAGTATGATAGTACCAGCAAACGATGGGATGCACCTGCCAATATGGGATACCCTATTAATACCCCGGACGAGGACATTTATTTTACACCAACAAAAGATGGAAAGCGGGCATACTATTCTTCTATCAGAGATCAGGGATTTGGGTACACAGACATCTATATGCTTAAAGTACCGGAAGTATTGAAGCATGAAGACACCACCGCAGTAGCAAAGAAAAAACCAACGGTGGCAGTTACTTTGAAGGTAACTACATTGGATGAGACCGGTGCTGCCACAGAGGCTAACGTTTCTCTTCGACCAAGACTTGGAGGTGCAGATCTGCCGGTGGTCCAGGGTGAACAAGGGGTCTTTGTCTTTTCATCATACAACGACAATACATCAGAATACTCATTGGTAGTGTCGAAACCTGGCTATATAGTCCAGAACCTCGGAGTAACCCTTCCAGCATCGGGTGAAGAGTCTATGGAAGTAACGAAAATAGTTCAATTGGTGAAGAAAAAACAAAAAATACCTGCCAGGCCAAAGCCAAAACCGAAACCAAAACCCAATCCGGTAACGCTAACCATGAAGGCCAACCAATTGAGGAACATTTACTTTGACTTCAATAAGGTGATCATCAAGCCGGAATATGGGGAGAAAGTGGAAAAGGCGGCCAGTTATATGAAATCTCATACAGCATCCACTCTTCTGTTGATCGGGCATTCAGATAAGGTGGGTACCGAAAAATACAATATTGCACTATCAGAAAATCGGGCTAAAGAAGTCCGTGCGGCACTGATCAAGAGAGGTGTTGCGGGCAACCGGATCTCAGTCAAAGGTGAAGGATCAGCACATCCATTGGCCAGCAATGATCAGGAAAGGGAAGGAAGAGAGCTAAACCGTCGTGTTGAGTTCAGGGTATCTAATCAATGAGTTGGCTTCAACTAGGTCTTTTATTTGATCTGGCTTTGTGACATCTTTGGCGCAGATATGAATGGCATGCAGGTAGTTCCCTATAAAAAGGATCAAGCGTCAAAAAAAGAGCAGGTAGCCACTATGTTTAACAATATCAGTGGTAAATATGACCTGTTAAACCATACGCTGAGTATGGGAATTGATGTACGATGGCGTAAAAAAGCCATCCGTATGCTGGAACCATACAAACCAAAATCCCTCTTAGACATTGCAACGGGAACAGGAGATTTTGCGTTAGAAGCAGCAAGCTTGCAACCAGATGAAATAGTGGGTATTGATATTTCAGAAGGGATGCTTGAAATAGGAAGGCGTAAGGTGAATGAAAAGGGAATGGGTGATAAAGTCTGCTTGCTGAAAGGAGATTCTGAAAAAATACAGTTTGAAGATAATAAATTTGACGCCGTCATCGTTGCATTTGGAGTGAGGAACTTTGAAAACTTAACCAAAGGCTTATCTGAAATGTTTCGTGTGCTGAAACCCGGAGGACATGCTGTGATCATTGAGTTTTCAAAGCCGGAAAAATTTCCCGTTAAGCAGCTTTACTCATTTTATTTCAAGTTGATCTTACCCCGGATTGGCCGGTTGGTATCACAGGATAGCACTGCATATTCGTATCTTCCGGAATCAGTCGATGCTTTCCCATACGGGAAAGGATTTATCTCGGTGCTGGAATCTGTAGGATATAAGGAGACAAAGTGCATTCCTTTGACCTTTGGAATAAGTTCGATCTATTGGGCAAGCAAATAATTATATGGGCTCTTTGGTTCTGCTGCATGAGCCCGTTATGGGCTCAGGAGATGGGACAGGTTAACAATCCGCGATACGATGAGCGTAAGATTATTACCTATGGTTTTTCTCTGGGATATCATACTACGGCTTATCGACTAAAGTATTCCGATTTCTTTGTTACACCGGCCATGGACAGTGTCCACTCGATCACTCCTAAGAAAAGACCAGGCTTCACCCTTGGGTTTATTGTGAACTTTAAATTGGCTCAGTATCTGGATGCACGGATCACGCCTACAGTATCATTTGCCGAGTATTTACTAGAATACAATATTATAGGCAGCAATACAGTAAAAGCCCTCGTTGAGAGTACAGGAGTGGAATTTCCCATGTTGCTTAAGTATAAGTCACAGAGATGGGGAAATTCCCGCATGTATTTCGTAGGAGGTATTACCCCCACCATAGAAGCAGCAGGAAGAAGTAAGCTTGAAGAAGACAAAAACAGGCTTCAAATCGAGAAGTTCAATGCGAACCTGGAGATAGGCTTTGGGTTTGATTTATATTTCCCATTGTTTAAGTTCTCACCTGAAGTACGATTTGCGTATGGGTTAAAGAACGTATTAAGTCCTGTATTGAATGATTTTAGTGTTGGGCTCAAGGAACTTCGCACAAAAACACTAACCTTTTATTTCCATTTTCAGTAGATTTATCTGTGATAATCAATTAATTTTCATCTTTTTCTCACGGAAACCATGAAGACAGCACTGATCACAGGATCCACTTCAGGAATTGGTCAAGCCATTGCCCGTCGATTGGCAAAAGACAATTTTTTACTTATTATTTGTGGCCGAAGGCAACAACGTTTGGAGGAATTAAAAAATGAACTCTCTTCCACCGCTCGGGTTGTTATGGCCTCCTTCGATGTGCGATATCGGGAGGAAGTGGAGCAAGCACTGAACCCGGTACTGAAAGACCATGATATCGATGTGTTGGTCAATAATGCAGGCAATGCTCATGGATTTAATTTTATTCAAGATGGGAATATGGATGACTGGGATGCCATGATTGACGGAAATGTTAAAGGCTTGTTATATGTAAGTAAGTTGGTGGTGCAGGGTATGGTCAAGCGAAAATCAGGACATATCATCAATATAGGATCTATTGCTGGCAAGGAAGTATATCCTAAAGGAAATGTTTATTGTGCATCAAAATTTGCCGTTGATGCAATCAGTCAGGGGATGCGCCTCGATCTTAATGAGTATGGAATACGTGTAAGCCAAATCAGCCCGGGGTTGGTTGATACGGAATTCAGCGAAGTTCGATTCAAGGGAGATAAAGAGCGGGCAGCCGGTGTTTATGCCGGTATGGAAGCTTTGACGGCTGAAGACATTGCAGATATAGCCCATTTTATTCTCTTTCGTCCTGCCCATGTAAACATTGCGGATATTGCGGTATTCCCCACGGCACAGGCTAGCTCAACAATTGTAAATCGTCATTCGGAAAGATAATCATCCCGAATTCGGCATACTTCTTTCTCAGTAATTTCATGTTTTCCATCAAATAGGATTGATCGAGGTTTGATATGAAGTTTTTGATAGAGTGAGGACTTTTCGTTCTGCTTCTTTTTCGTCATGAAGGGATCGATCTTGCCCTGAACGTCATAAAATTGAATTGAGTGAAAGGTCAGAATGGCTTTCTCTGTATCAAGGTCAAAGGCAGGTAAACCACCCCAAAGGACTATGGTTTTAATTGATAGCTGGGTCTCACATGCCCATCGTGTAGCCGTGGCTGTACCTTGCGAAAACCCCAGTATATGAATGGAGGGTTGAGATCCAATCCTGGATAGTACTTCTTCTGATACCTGGTTTAGCCAGTTAATATAATTTCGGATGTCGGTTGCTCTGGCATCACTTGTCATCCAGGAGGCGCCGCTTCTACCAGATTTTCCATCTAAATAATACCGGTGCAAACCTTCGGGTGCAATGACACAGGTGTTGACTTGTACAAGAGGCTTTAATTTTAAAATAAAATACCTAGCCAACATACCCTGCCCATGAAGGGCAATCCACATGTGTTTTGTATGCTTATTAGGGTTTCCAAGAATATAATAGCGCCCGGTAACTTGGACATTGGTATGATGGGCAGCAGGTTCGCTTTCGGTCAAGGCTGCATCAATCAGGTATGCCTCTTGAAGCCAATAGTGCTACCGGCGCAGTACCCTTTGGATTCTTTGAAGGTGTATGTGATGTAGTAAATGCCTGTCGCAGAGCAGGGATAAGCGATGGCTTTCAGGGGTTTGCCGTTGAGAAGGCTTGTAGCTACCTGATTGCGGTACTTATCATACAACGTAACAACCACACCATCAGTAGACTCACCATCTGCGCAAACATTCAATAAATATTTTGTTCCCTTTGTGAAGACGTATGAATACTCAATTTTATCTTTCTTGCCATTGTCACCATTTACAGCGAAACTCTTGATCAGGGTATATCCGGAATCCGGTTTGGGAGCACATCCTTTGGCTTTACCCATGCCGTCACATTGTGCCCATCCATAAGAAACGACCGACATGGCCAGTAAAAAAAATATTAACCTTTTCATGAAATTATTCGATTTCTAATTTGTTCAACAGTATTGGCAATTTGCTGAATATCCTCATCTGTGATGGTGACATGACTAGTACTTTTATTGACGATCTCTAAAACACCATCTACCACTTTGGAGGTGGACTCTTCATAAGTATAGTTGATATCCACAGCAGCAAAGGCATTTTCCAGCAGATGCATATCTTTTAACAGGTTAGCAATGTTACTGTCCTGATTGCTATACAACTGCAACAATATGATAATGTTATCCAACACAATTTTCTGCTCACCTAAACGCTCTCTCAACTCCTCATTTTGCATTTGCTTCAGAGTTACCTGGTTGGCAATATGCAGCGCTTCCAGCCATCCTCCGGTTAACAACAAGGTGCTAAGGCTGGCTTGATTTTGCTTAATAAAGTGCTGATTTATATTCTCAAAATTTTGATTAGTGATCATCAGCAAAGAGTCGAGATTGTTGCTATTATTTGTTAGTCGTTTTATACTCTGGAAGTCCAAAAACTGGCCGATTCCCAAATCATCAGATAATTTTTGTACGGCGCTCAAATAATTTAGTCCATCCTGTGTATGACCATAGATATTTGTATATCCGAGGTCGGTACCGTAAATACCAAGGTTTAGCGCTTTGGTATTACTATTTGTGTAGTTTGATTCATTGTCGGTTGGGTTAAGCAGGGTCTTATCATATGCAATGCCAGCATCCTTAATATGAGTGGAAAGTTCCAATGGGGCAGGAATGCTGGCCAGGATAGACTCGATATTTTCCTGAGAAATCTCAGGTAAGGCCTCATCTACAGAGGCAATAGAGTCGGTGAGTTGGTCAATATTCGATTTTCCTCCTCCACATGCAAAAAGAATGGTCGCCATGAAAAGTGAAAGAAATGATTTCATGATGTGTAGGTTAATTTGTCAAAAGTAAAAATTTCAAGATCAAATAAAAACATTGAAAGATGAGGTGTAGGAATTATTTAATTCCAACGTAAATTAAACAATTTTCTAAACAGGTCAAAATACAAGGTAATATAGAAGAAAATTGTCATCAGCCATATTGCTCCTATGTTAAATGTGAAGGTATCAATAGTTGCTCCAAGAAAATGTTTTTTAGGTGCAAAAAAATGAGAGCGATAATTGAGGGGACCGGAAGGAGTGGACACATAATAAATTGGATCTATTTTTCTAACCAGATGATGGTTATATACCTTTATTCTGTCTTTTACATTACTGTTCCTTACCAAGTTGGCCAGGTTATCATTGAAGTATAATTTTTTATAGTTACTGACGTCGTAATCATAGGCCTTATTATTTTGCAGGACCTCAATGAGTTTATCCATCTTTCGTTGGGCGACTGCATAGGTTTTTCCATAGTAAGTTTCAAGTTCATTAATATACTGGTGAAGAACAAGGAAAACACGGGGTGACACCGTAGCTATCGTCAAAGCACTGTCAATATTGACCTCTTTGAGTGGTCCCTTAAAGGGTTCTTTTTCGATCTCATTTTTAATCAGTGTCAAAGCATCATCAACTTTTTCACGGGTTAGGTCATCTCGTTTATAAAAGTTATTGGCGGCAAAGTTGATTTCTGAGGTCATTTCCTTACTCCAATAGGCAGTCTTAAAGCTGGCATTTTTGATTTCAGCGTCAAGTTTGAATAGAGGATACTCATACCTATTGTTTTTATACTGAAAAACGGCCATTCCTTCGAGAGCCCATCGGGAGGCCATCAAATCACCTACGATGGGTACATAATTCTCTCCGCTGATATAGTTATTGAGCTTGTCAAAGCTAAATAACAGGCCAGAAAGGATCATTTGCGGAATAAGAATGATCGGGATAACGATATAGACTGTGATGGCGGATTTGAAAGCTGAGCTGACATTTAAGCCGAGTACGTTGGCAAAAGCAGCACATGAAAACAACATTAGCCAGAAGCTCAGGTTCATATCCTTAAGTTCCAGAATAGAATTGCCTATCAGGACAAACAGCAAGATCTGAAAAGCTGACATGGTAAACAGTATGGCAATTTTTGAGAAAAGATAACTGCCTTGGCTCAAGTGAAGGAATTGTTCTCTCTGGCGCAATTTTCTATCTTTAATAATCTCTTCCGCACTGATGGAAAGTCCCAGAAACAATGCTACAACAATACTCATCAACAGGTAGGCTGGGATATTGTCATTGAACTGGAACATGTACGTGCCATCGGGGCTATTCTTATAGCGGATAATGAAGGCAAGTATAATGGCGAGGAATGGGGCCTCCAGCAGATTGACAATCATGTACTGCTGATCTGAGATCTTTGACAAAACATCCCTTTGTAAAAAAATGGAGAACTGCTTAAAAACAGAGGGAATCCTGAACGATGATTTGGGAGCCTGCTTTATTTCCTGGACTTCAGCGATTTCAATGTGTTCTTTGTAATGCTCATACCATTGTTCAGGAGTTATTTTTCGTTTGTCTGAGAAATTCCCGAATTCATCAACCACTTTGGCCTCGATGATATTAAATATTTGCTCAGGGGTAACATTCCCGCATCTTTCACAGATGACATGGGAGCTGTCGAGTTGCTAGGAAATAGATTTGAAATATGAGATGGCTTCCAAGGGGTTCCCATAAAAAATGGGGTATCCTCCGACATCCATTATAATGAGTTTGTCAAACATCTTATAGATGTCTGAAGATGGTTGGTGAATGACAACGAAAATTAATTTCCCAAGCAGAGTAAGTTCTTTTAATAGGTCGATAACATTTTCAGAATCGCGGGAAGAGAGACCGGAGGTGGGTTCATCTACGAAAAGGATGGCCGGCTGTCGTACGAGTTCCAGGGCTATGTTAAGTCGTTTCCGCTGACCTCCGCTTATTTTTTGGTTAAGCACATTACAAACCTTCAGATCACGTGTGTGTTCAAGACCCAGGTTGGCAAGACTGTTGTTGATTTTTTTTTCAATTTTATTTTCTGGAAGGCCTGATAAGCTAAGTTTCGCATTGTAGTATAGATTTTGATAGACCGTGAGTTCTTCAAATAAAATATCATCCTGAGGCACATAGCCTATTACCCCTTCCATCTCACGACTACCTTTGGAAATATCAGATCCGTTGACGACTATCGAACCTGACGAAGGAGAAAGGATCCCTGCCAAAAGTCTCAAAAGAGTTGTTTTGCCTGATCCACTTGCCCCCAGGATACCTATTAACTGCCCACCACTTTCGGCAAGACTCAGATCATTAATACCAATATCACCACTGCTGAACTTATATTCCAGATTGTCTACCTTAAAAGAGATAGTGTTACGTTCTTTCAGGTCAGTGAACCTGAAAATGATATCACTATAGAAAATGGAGCGTCCCCTAGGTAGTTTAATGGTGCTACCTACAGAAAAAAGGTAGCTCTTACCCGGCTTCATACTCATGCTATTAAGCGTTAGCTCTTCTTCACCTTCATATTTCACGAAGTACAGATCAGCGTGTTTTTCACGAATGAAGATCAGGCGACCCGAAATCTCCAATTCCATAAAGAGGGCATCAGTTCGTTCCATCAACCGATGTCCGGCGATCAGGCAGTTTTGTTTATTAAATCCATCCAACTCTTCACTTGTAACAAACTCACGGGTAAGCCGAAGTGCTTCATCAGATATGTTGAACACAGCAGCTACTGTAGTGAGTACTACCATTTCCTGTTCAGAAACTTCCTGGTCGGAATTAATAAGTCCGATCGATTCTATTAATGCAATAACTTTTTGTTTTTGTGTCAGGGTTTTATTGATCCTTTTGCTAACTCCCAGAGCCCGAAGCGAATCCTTGACCGTCGTTACTTTTGACCCTGATGCCTCTTGTTCGGTGTATCCCGACACCTTATCGTACATATGTACATACTCCTCGATGTCCTGCTGGCTCAGCTGCTCTTTGAAAAAGTTAATGACATAATTACGTTCTCCTTCAGTAACGCCGCCATCCTGCTTGCTGATCACTGCAAAAAGCTGAATCAATGCACGAAGTATCTCTTCACTCATTTATTGCTGGAGGTTAGTAAAAAATGATACGGCAGTAGCGTACTTGCACTGGAAGCAATAACAAATTGGTTATCATGGTAGAAAAGTACCTCAAATTTCTGATCTTGCCTAAGCTCATACTCCAGCATGACCTGTCGACATGCTCCACATGGCGCACCAGGCACCAGATCATCGCTACTGTTTAGTCTAGCCACAACGGCTAATTTGATAATTGGACTCTTGTTGTTGCCGGATCCATATGTAAACAAAGCACTGCGCTCAGCACACATTCCTGAGGGATAAGCCATATTTTCCTGGTTACTTCCTATTATTATCCTCCCATTCGCAAGCAAAAGAGCAGCTCCCACTTGCAGAGATGAATAGGGAGAATAAGACGTGTCCAGGGTTGAATAAGAAGCCTGAACAACTTTTTCCTGCTCCCGGTTCAATTCAGAACGATTCAAATGAAGGAATTGTAGTTCAACCATGGTTCCAATATCATATTCTCGTATGAGTTTTAGAAATATTAATTGAACAATTTTGTTTGAGGCCTTGATGGCTTAGAGTACTTTGGTGCAGTTTTTTAGTCCTATGCAAAGCATTCTTTTATTAGGTGCCGGACGGTCGGCCTCTACCTTAATTCGATATCTGGTTAAGCTATGCCGTGAGAAAAAATGGCAATTGGCTATTGGTGATGTTGATGTAGCGACAGCTGAAAATAAAGCAAAGGGCAAGGCCCGCTGTTTTCTACTGGATGTGAACGACACCAATCTGCTTGCCCGTGAGATTATGCAAGCAGACGTGGTGATTAGTATGGTTCCCGCCAGGTTCCATCACATTGTGGCCGATGCTTGTCTTACGAGCAGGAAGCATATGGTCACCGCTTCCTACCTGGATGACTCCATCAAAAAGATGAACGAGGAGGTTAAAGCCAAAAATCTGGTGTTTATCAATGAATGTGGCCTTGATCCAGGTATTGATCATATGTCGGCCATGACGGTGCTTGATGAGATCAGGGGCAAAGGCGGAAAATTGCTCGGCTTTGAATCATTCACAGGTGGGCTCCTGGCTCCTAATACTAACGATAATCCCTGGGAATATAAGTTTACCTGGAATCCAGGAATGTAGTGCTGGCAGGTCAGGGTATCGTCAAATTTATCCAGCAGGGAAAGTATAAATATATTCCATATCATAGAATTTTTCGCCGGACGGAACAAATCCATATTCCTGGGTATGGATATTTTGAAGGCTATGCAAACCGCGATTCTCTTAAATATCTGGACGTGTACGACTTGCGGGATGTTCAAACGTTGTATCGAGGCACATTTCGGAGACCGGGATTCTGCAAAGCCTGGGACATCTTCGTTCAACTAGGAGCTACAGATGATTCTTACAAGATGGAGCATGTGGACACCATGTCGCATCGGCAGTTTATCAATTCATTCCTGTCTTATAATCCCCATGATTCCATTGAACTAAAACTAGCCCACTACATGAAGCTGGACTTTGACTCTGAGGAGATGCATAAGATGAAATGGCTGGGTATGTTCTCAGATGAATTGGTTGGCATGGAGCAGGGGAGTCCTGCACAAATATTGGAGCATATCCTTAAGAAAAAGTGGACCCTTACTGAAGATGATAATGACATGATCGTCATGTGGCATAAATTTAATTATCTGGATAATAAGGGCCAGGAGATTGAAGAGCATGCCACTATGGTAGCTCTTGGCGACGATGTAGTGAACACTGCCATGTCAAAAACGGTGGGTTTACCGCTTGGAATAGCTACCCGACTTATTCTGGAAGGAAGGATTTCTACCCCGGGAGTACATATCCCAATTATCAAAGAGATCTACGAGCCTATTTTGGAGGAGCTGAGCCGGCATGGGTTCGATTTTATCTATGATAAAATCGATGTGGCAACACAGAAAAATTTACTGTGAGATACCCTCAAATCCTGCATCAATCTTAAGGTCAGAGCCTTCTGCCGCAGTTACCGCAAGCTCGTCGCATCTTTCATTTTCTGGATTTCCCGCATGCCCCTTTACCCATTTTACCCTTAATTGCACCTTTTTACGGATAACGAGAAAACGTTTCCAGAGATCTACATTCTTTTTTTTCTTAAAACTGGTTTTTTCCCATTTTTCTATCCATCCTTCATTGATAGCACTAACCACATATTTCGAATCAGAATATAAGGTAACCGGGTACATATAGGTCGTCAATGCCTCCAACCCTTTAATAACGGCCAGTAGCTCCATTCTGTTGTTAGTGGTGAGCCGGTACCCTTCGCTCAATTCTTTCCGATGATTTTTAAATTTTAAAACAACTCCATATCCCCCCCTTCCGGGATTGCCCTTTGCTGCACCATCGGTATAGATATCGATCATAAAGGAAGGGCGTGCGCTGTAAATAATTTAACGGCAATGGATAAAACGATGATCCCAAAAACCCGTCTGAGTACTCCAAAACCTGCAAGCCCAATTTTTCGCTCCAGCCACTGTGAAGACTTGAGTACCCCGTAAACAAAGGCCAGATTGACAATAATGCCCAACAGGATGTTCACTGAATGGAATTCTGCTCGCAGCGATAACAAAGTGGTGAGTGTGCCGGCACCAGCGATCAAAGGAAAGGCTATTGGCACTACAGAGGCACTGCTCACTTCTTCAGGCTGGTATTTGAAAAAATTTCTACCAAGGATCATCTCAATAGAAATCAGAAACATAATGATCGCACCGGCAACGGCAAAAGATTGAATGTCTAAACCAAACAAAGCCAAAAGTGAATTTCCAACGAACAAAAACCCAATCATAAGAGCTCCTGCAATAATGGTGGCCAATCCGGACTGGATTCGTCCTGCTTTTTTCTTCAAATCAATGATAACAGGAATAGAACCTACAATATCAATAACAGAAAACAGGATAAGGCTAACCGATAATATCTCACGAAAACTAAGTTGCATCGATTTTTTTCGCAAAGCTATAAAAGTCCCATTCAAAACAAGAGGAATATCCAGCGCTGCTCAGGGGTTACTATTCATGAAATGAAGAACTGCCAAGCGATAGACATCCAACCCTAACCCGGTGATCAGCCCAAGGCACTTTCCTGACAGAAAGCTGTGATGACGATAGTCCTCCCTCCCATAAATATTTGAAATATGCACTTCAATAACAGGTGTTTCAATGCCGGAGATAGCATCTCCGATCCCAATAGATGTGTGGGTGTAAGCTCCTGCATTTAAAATGATACCATCTGCGATTGATCCCATTTTCTGCAAATCTGAAATGATCTCTCCTTCTATATTGGACTGAAAACTACTCAATTCACAGCCGGTAAATTCTTGTTCGATTGAATGGAAATATGATTCGAAATCAAGGTCACCGTACACGTCAGGTTCTCTTTTCCCCAGCATGTTAAGATTTGGTCCGTTGATGATGTGAATTTTCATTTTCCGGAGAAATTTGTGTCGAAAATACAAACATTATTCAATAGCTTTTGATCCTGATTGGAATTATACAAATGACAAACTGAATTAGTTATGCCTGTTCTCAAGGTTAATACCGTACTTTGACTGAATATGATGGAATGGACATCCGCCATTAACGATTTTAAGCACTATCTCAGGCTGGAGAAAGGACTTTCCGAAAATTCCATTGAAGCTTATATCCATGATATTGGGAAGCTGAGAGATTTTCTTGCAATAAATGATCAGATGGTTTCGCCTGACAAGGTTACCAATATCCATCTTGTTGATTTCCTGGAAGCCCTGAATAAAATCGGCCTTTCTCCCCGCTCACAGGCAAGGATCATTAGCGGTTTGAAAGCTTTTTTTAGGTATTTGCTTTTTGAGGATTATATTCAGAGAGATCCTGCCCAGCTTCTGGATGCCCCCAAGCTAGGCCGGAAACTCCCTGATACCCTTGAGGTCCATGAAATTGACAAGCTCTTTGAGGCAATTGATCACTCAACTCCGGAAGGCATGCGCAACAGGGCCATTCTGGAGGTACTGTATAGTTGTGGGCTGCGCGTTTCCGAATTAGTTAATCTGAAATTGAATAATGTTTTTTTCGACTCGGGATTTGTCCGGGTCATTGGAAAAGGGAACAAAGAAAGGCTGGTGCCCATTGGAAGAGAAGCAATCAAATTCATTCAGCTCTATATCAGTGATGTCCGAACTCATGTATTCGTTCAGAAAGGATTTGAAGATGTCTTATTTTTAAATAGAAGGGGCAAAAATCTTAGCCGCGTGATGATTTTTACAATCATTAAGCAGCTGACTAAAGCAGCCGGGATGGACAAAAAAATAAGCCCTCATACCTTCAGACATTCGTTTGCCACCCACTTAATTGAAGGGGGGGCTGATCTTCGGGCTGTTCAGGAGATGCTGGGGCACGAATCAATCACTACCACAGAAATATATACTCACCTTGACAGGGATTATCTCAAGCAGGTCATTGAGGAATTCCATCCAAGAAGTTAGGCCCATTTATATCCAACATGAAAATGGAGGTTCTACGTTCTGATTCTGGCAGCTGATTGGTCTATATTTGTGCCAAAATCATCAAGTGTATAAGGCATTATTACGCCCACTTCTCTTTCTTTTTGATCCGGAAAAGGTACATTCCTGGGTAAATGAAGGGCTGTTATTGGCGGCTCGTTTTCCACTGGTTTTGTCAATCCTGAGGGCTATGTACTCTTTAAAAAACAAACGCCTCAGAAAGACTGTTTGTGGTATTCGCTTTAGTAACAGTGTTGGACTGGCAGCAGGTTTTGATAAAAATGCCCGCTTTATTATGCCCCTGGAATCTCTGGGATTTGGATTTGTTGAGATTGGCACACTCACCCCCCAACCTCAACCTGGGAACGAAAAACCACGGTTGTTTCGGTTAAACAAAGACAAGGCGCTAATTAACCGAATGGGATTCAATAATAGTGGGGTGGATTCAGCAGTACAACAATTGAAAAACAGACCTCAAGGGCTCGTAGTGGGAGGTAATATTGGGAAAAACAAGGTTACTCCTAACGAAAATGCCGAGTCCGATTATCTTTATTGCCTGGAAAAACTATACAACTACGTTGACTACTTCGTCGTGAATGTTAGTTCACCCAACACCCCGGGGTTAAGGCAGTTACAGGAAAAAAAACCTCTCATGGGGCTTCTAAAGGTTTTGAAGGAGAGAAGCGAAGCCAAAGAAAACCAAAAACCTATATTTTTGAAAATAGCGCCGGATTTAAAGGATGATCAATTGGATGATATCGTGGACATATTAAAGGCAACCAGGATGGACGGAGTTGTTGCCACAAATACGACTACTACACGACATGATTTGACAACGGAACCTCAGAAGGTGCAACGGATAGGCCAGGGAGGACTGAGTGGTGCTCCGCTAAATGATCGTTCCAATGAAGTCATAAAATACCTTCGCAACAAACTGGGGTCTCAATTCCCGATCATAGGAGTAGGAGGGATCATGAATGAAGACGATGCTTTGGCAAAACTACGTGCCGGAGCAACATTGATTCAAGTCTATACCGGCTTTGTCTATGAAGGCCCGTCGTTCGTAAAACGATTAAACCGTGCAATTTTAAACATGAATGATTAATCTTGCATAATTTTAAATGATCCATCCAGGATATTGATTCCGGCATCAATCAGAAAACTTATGTTTATGGGAGTAGGTTAATGGCAAAGAATACATATAAATCCAACACATTTAAAACAAGAAAGAAGAAAGAGGGTCGGAAAACGAAAGCCAAAGTGTTCTTTTGGTCAGATCGGAGATTTCAACTGACCGTAGGTTTTTTTCTTCTGGTTTTATCTCTTTTCTTATTTATATCTTTTGTCTCTTACCTTTTCACCGGTGAGGCTGATCAAAGTGTCGTTGAGTCTATTAGGGAAATTGGCTTGTTTCAATCTGGTTTGGAGGTGGAAAACTGGATGAAACTATACGGGGCTCTTGCATCTCATTTTTTCATCTTCCAGTGGTTTGGATTGGCTTCTTTTTTGATCCCGCCATTGTTGTTTCTTTATGGCCATAACATCGTCTTCAGAAAACCCATTTTGAGTTTGTTCAAGTCATCACTATTTGTAGTCTTCTTTCTATTTTGGATTAGCTTGCTGCTGGGTGATATTGTTCTTGGATCTTCGGAAGATTCCGGTCTTGGCATGTTCTGTGGAGGGATTGGTTATAAGTTGGCTGTATTTGCCAATAGCCTTGTTGGTTGGGGGACTATTTTATTGCTTCTATTTTCTCTGGCGGTCTTTGTGATTTATTTTTTCAACATAACTTCACTTTTCGCTCATCAGTCTTCACCTTTATCTGCTGAGGCCGAAGCATCTGAGGGGCCTCAGACAACTGATTTACAACAGGAAGCTAGGATAGTTGGTGATGAACAAATAGCACAAGATGATGAGCCTGAACTTGTCAAGAAACCTGAGTTGGAGAATAACAAAGATGAGGAGCTTCCACTGGAGGTTGCTGAACAACCGGCTACTACGGCTGAGAAAGCATTTGAACCAACTAAAGATGTAGAACTGGAAGTAGATCCTGCGGTTGATAAGAAAGAGAAAGAGGCCGATCAGGTAGAAAATTACGACCCGACACTTGATTTATCCACATATAAATACCCTCCGCTTTCCCTTTTGAATGATTATAGCCAGGATTCGGTGAAAGTGAGTAATGATGAGCTTCAGCAAAATAAAGGTCGGATCGTAGAAACCCTGACAAATTTTGGGATTGAAATATCCAGTATTCGTGCAACTATTGGCCCCACTGTGACCCTTTATGAAATTGTTCCAGAGGCAGGAATAAAGATTTCTAAAATTAAGAACCTGGAAGATGACATTGCTTTGAGCTTATCAGCCCTGGGCATACGGATTATTGCTCCCATACCGGGCAAAGGAACCATTGGAATAGAGGTTCCGAATAAAAACCGGGAAATGGTGGATATTAAGAGTGTATTGGGGACGGAAAAGTTTATGAAGAGTGAATACGAGCTGCCGGTCGTATTGGGTAAGACCATTTCCAACGAACTTTTTATGGTGGACCTTGTAAAGATGCCTCATATACTTATGGCAGGAGCTACGGGCCAGGGTAAATCCGTGGGGATTAATGTATTGCTGGCCTCATTGATCTATAAGAAACATCCCTCACAACTCAAGCTTGTGCTTGTGGATCCAAAGAAAGTTGAATTAAGCCTTTTCAATAAGATTGAGCGTCATTTTCTGGCTAAACTTCCTGACAAGGAGGATGCCATTATTACCGATACAAAGCAGGTAGTATATACACTGAATTCGTTAACTATTGAGATGGATGCCAGGTACGATCTGCTTAAAGATGGCGGAACGCGAAATATCAAGGAGTACAATACAAAATTTCTAAGAAGAAAACTTAACCCTGAGAAAGGTCATCGGTATTTACCATATATTGTCCTGGTAATTGACGAACTAGCCGATTTGATGATGATGGCTGGAAAAGAAGTGGAGGCCCCCATTGCCAGATTAGCACAGTTGGCAAGAGCTATTGGTATTCATCTCGTAGTGGCCACACAGCGACCTTCCGTGAATGTTATTACAGGGGTTATCAAGGCTAATTTCCCTGCCAGGCTTAGCTTCAGGGTGACCTCCAAAATTGATTCCCGGACCATCCTGGATACAGGTGGAGCCGACCAACTTGTAGGTTTAGGTGATATGTTATTTTCTCAAGGTTCTGATATTATCAGGCTTCAGTGTGCATTTATTGATACCCCCGAGATTGAGCGCATTTGTGAATTCGTTGGTGAACAAAGAGGATATGACTCGGCTTACTTACTTCCGGAGTTTGTGGGTGAAGAAGCAGGGGAAAACCTGGAAATTGATTTGAAAGACAGGGATGTTTTATTTGAAGAGGCGGCTCGTCTGATCGTACGACATCAGCAGGGAAGCACATCCTTGATTCAACGAAAGATGAAGTTGGGCTACAATCGCGCGGGACGACTGATTGATCAGTTGGAAGCGGCCGGCATTGTTGGGTCCTTTGAAGGAAGCAAGGCAAGAGAAGTTTTAATTGCCGATGAATATAGTTTGGAACAATTATTGAATGAATTAAATCAACCATAGTGTATAAGATATTTAAATATGAAGAATCCAATGATTTTCGTTTTTTGCGTCCTCTGTCTTGGGGTGAATGCGTTTGGTCAATATGACGAAGCTGCCCGCAAGGCGCTGGATCAAATGAGTGAAACTTATCAAAAAATCCCATCTTTTCAGGCCAATCTGAGCTATGAGATGAATAATAAAACAGATGAGGTTCATGAGGCCTATAATGGTAAAATCAGTGTTAAAGGAGACATGTACCGCCTGGAAATGCAGGATCAGGAAATATTTAACGACGGCAAGACGGTATGGACCTATATACCTGGTGATAATCCGGAGGTCAACATCGACAATCACGATCCCGATGGGGGAGACATTACGCCGTCATCCATATATTCAATTTATAAACAAGGATATAAGTATATTCTATTGAAGAAACTAACCTTCCAGGGTAAAAAATATAATGTTATTGATCTTGTACCCAATGACAAGGACTCACAATATTATAAGATCAGGCTTCAGGTAGGTCAGTCCGATCACCTTCTGAGAAAATTCGTACTCTTCGATAAGGAAGGCAGTGAGTTTTCATATACAATCAGTAAATTCAATTCGAAGGCTAACCTGCAGGATAACTTTTTTCGGTTTGATACCGACAAGCATAAAGGTGTTGAAGTGATTGATCTCAGGTAAGATAAACACAGTAGGCTTAATCGACTTCTCATAAATATCATTCGTAAATTTCTCTTTTTGTGTCACTGGGTATTTTACCTACATTTACTGTGTGACAAGGCAGGAAATTTTTTCATTAATCAAGGCCAAAAGTTCCTACTTATGCGTAGGTCTTGACCCAAATATGAACAAAATACCCACCCATCTTTGCAAAGAAAAGAATCCTATCCTTGCCTTCAATAAAGCGATTATTGATGCTACGCTGGATTATACTATTGCCTATAAGCCGAATACAGCCTTCTATGAAAGTCTGGGAAGTTTGGGGTGGGAAATCCTCCATGAAACTATGCGTTATATCCCTGATGGGGTATTCAAAATTGTAGATGCCAAGCGTGGAGACATCGGAAACACTTCAGACCAGTACGCTAAAGCATTTTACGAGGAGTTGGGGGCCGATGCTTTGACCCTTTCTCCATATATGGGGTCAGATTCAGTAAGTTCTTATCTCAAATACAAGAACAAATGGGTGATCGTTCTGGCAAAAACGACCAATCCGAGTTCCAGTGATTTTCAAAACCTGGAAGTGTATGATAAGGACAATTTTTTCGACATTGCCCACAGGGAATTGTATAAAGAAGTGATCAATCAATCATTAAACTGGGCTAATGAGGACCAGTTGATGTTTGTGGTTGGAGGAAATGATACAAATGCACTGTCATATATTAGAAAAGTAGCACCATCTCATTTTTTTCTTGTTCCCGGCATCGGGGTACAGGGTGCTGATCTGGAGGAGTTGACCAGGGTCGGAATGAATGAACTGTGTGGACTGATTGTGAATGCATCACGAAGTATCATCTATGCCTCTGATGATGAACATTATGCTCAATCAGCAGCTCAGGCAGCACAACAACTCCAGCAGGAAATGAAGGGTCATTTGGATTCTTTCTTGTAAATTTCGTGAAAGACCCATGCACGAAGCGCTCCTGCAATATCTCTGGCAAAATCAAATGTTTGATCATGGTGAACTGACTACCGGTCAGGGTGAAAAACTGGAAGTTCTTGATCCGGGGATGATGAATAATGATGCAGGACCTGACTTCAGCGGATCAAGGGTGAAAATTAATGGGATAGAGTGGAGAGGCGATATAGAAGTTCATATTTCAGCCAGTGATTGGCTGGTTCATGGACACCAGAATGATGATGCGTATGACAAGGTAGTCTTGCATGTCGTATGGCATGATGATAAAAGGATCAACTACAAGGATAATACTGAGACACCTGTGTTGTCCTTGCGAGGTCGCATCAGTCGGTCAGTTATTGAGAAGGCTTCGAGGTTATTGAGCAGCCACCAGAAGCTTCCATGCGCTGCTACTATATCATGGATTAATCCCATTCATGTATCTGATATGTTTTCCAAAACTGTGATTGAGCGTCTCGAAGCGAAAAGTCAGGTTTTACTAGGGCATGTACAGGCCTGTAAAGGCGATTGGGAGGAAGCCACCTATCGATCTTTAGCTGAGAGTATGGGTTTCAAGACGAATAAAATAGCAATGTTGGAGCTAGCTGAGCGACTTCCATTGAAAATCCTGAAATCATACAATTCTGACTTAATAAAAATTGAAGCCTTAATGTTTGGGATGGCCGGCTTGATCAATTCCTCGTCTCATGCTGACCAGTATTCCCGGGACTTGGCCATTGAATTTGACTTTTTATCGAAGAAGCACAATCTACCAAAAAGAGTGATGGAAATAAAGTGGTGGAAATTTATGCGTATGAGACCGTCAAATTTTCCAACCATACGCATTGCTCAACTCGCTGGTATGGTCTGTGATATGCCTTCATTATTTTCTACGCTCCTTCATGAAGGCCTGGATACGCTGGTGGAAAAACTACAGGTAGAGCAGTCAGAATATTGGAAAAATCATTATCAGTTCGGTAAAACATCAAAGAGGAGGTTAAAAGGATTGGGGGTGGCCAGCATGCGGGGCTTACTTATCAATACGGTCGGTCCATTATTGGTAGCTTATGACCATTTTTCAACTATGAATTTAAAGGAAAAAGCTGTTAATCTTCTAAGCGGATTACCTAGAGAGCACAATCGAATTACCCGGATGTGGCAATCCGAAGGCGTTAACATTTCTAATGGAGCAGAGTCGCAGGGTAGTATTGAGCTTTTTAATAATTACTGTTCCAAGAATAGATGTTTATCTTGTAAGATTGGGTATCAGATCCTAACTACAGATTTGTGATCCTGTTGCTCAACATCTTGTTTTTCCTCTTCATTGGATATGCCGGGTATAGGGGATCCCGATCCTCAAGCCTCTTGCCTTTTTATTTCCCTGCCCTAATATTAAAAGTGATGGCTGGGCTAATCCTGGGATATATTTATATGCACTATTATAACATGGGCGATACATGGGTATTTTTTGAAAATGCCAGACGTCTGGGGGAATCTGCTTTTGGAAACCACCATTTCGTGGAGGTTTTTATTGAAAATGACTATTCCCTTGTCCCTAAATTCGATTATGGCATCGAGCCAAGATCTGCTTTGTTCTGCAAACTTGTAGCAATCATTAACCTGCTCACCGTGGAGAACTACTGGCTGACTTCCATATATTTTTCTCTTTTTAGTTTCTTTGGTGCATGGTGTCTTACGAACCACCTTCATAGATTATATAAAAATGGATTTCCTCTGTTGATAGCTTTCCTGTTGTTCCCATCAGTGGTCTTCTGGACCTCAGGGGTTTTAAAAGAGTCCCTGTTGTTTGGATCTTTGGGCTTCTTCCTGGGTGTATATGTTACTTTATATTATGGAGGTAAGGTAAGGATCTGGGAGTACCTGTTGGCAGGACTGTCTTTGATTCTCCTGTTCTTGCTGAAATATTACTATGCAAGCGTTGTCCTCAGTATATCACTTGCGGTTTTTATCACTCAAAATCTGGGAGCCAGGTTCAAAAGCTGGAAGATTGATGTGCTTATCTGGTTGCTAGGTATCAGTATGATGCTATTCGTGACAAGTCTTATCCATCCTAATTTGAGTAAAGCTCGGTTTTTCGATGTTGTTGTAGAAAATAACAGGGCTTATCAATTAATAACCAAGCCGGAAAATCTGATAACATATTATCATCTGGAACCAACCTGGGCATCATTCTTGCTTAATGCGCCAAAAGCATTCTTTAGTGGTATTTATTCACCTTTGAGTCGGGGTAGTGGTGATCTAATGAAAGGAATAGTGATTGTGGAAAATTGGATTTTGCTGGTCATTTCACTCATTGCATTATTCACGTTTAAAATATCATTTAATCGAAAACAACGAATATTACTTGGAGCGGCCTTTACATATATTGCGGTAATGGCGATATTTCTGGCATTATCTACTCCCAGTACAGGAACGCTGGTTCGATATAAAGTAGGTTTTCAACCCCTGGTTATATATATTGCACTCGAAGGGTGTATGGTCTGGCTCAAAGCAAAGAACTTCAGTTTTCAATGGCTCACCAGGAAATGAATAAACCGGTAATAATTATAGGGGCAGGAGGCGCAGGAAATATTGCCTATGAGATTTTCAGGTCAAATGGGGTAGTTGTCTATGGATTTTTGGATGATGACAAGAAACCACAAACAACTATAGGGGATATTCCTATATTAGGGAGAACCGATGTTGAAGATTACCTGGCACTGATTGGTGATAAATGCAATGTGTTTGTGGCCTCCGATGAGCTCGAATTAAAGGAACATATGATTCAACAATTGGTTGAAAAACAAAAAGTTATGCCGGTGAACGCGATTCATGCACGTGCTCAGTTAGCTGACACAGTAGGTATTGGACACGGGAATTTAATTGATGGTCATGTATGGTTGGGAGCTGAATGTGAACTGGGCCATCATACTTTCATCCGAGCAGGCAGCGTTATTGACCATGGAGTTTCAATTGGAGATTACACACATATTGGTGCCGGCTGCCATATTGGAGAAGGGGCCAGAATTGAGGAAAGAACATTTGTGGGAACGGGGGCTACCATTGTGCCAGGGATCACTGTAGGTCAAGGTGCTCGGGTCGGTGCCGGGGCGGTAGTTGTTGAATCAGTAAAGGCAGGAATAACCGTCTTCGGAAACCCCGCAAAGGAGGTGAAGGTGTAAATTTTCTCCATTGCGAGAATTAATTTACCTATTTTTAGACGATGAAATTCAATTATTATTCATGGCCAGGATCGGCGAGTCTGAACTAATCCTTAATAAGGACGGAAGCGTTTACCACCTGAATCTGAAACCCAAACATCTTTCAGACACAATCATCGCTGTGGGCGATCCCAGCAGGGTGTACCTGGTATCCCGGCATTTCGACAAGATTGATTTCGAAATGAATAAACGAGAATTCATCACTCATGTGGGCAAATACAAGGGGAAGAAAATAACAGTGATCAGTACCGGTATGGGAACTGACAACATCGAGATCTTTTTTACAGAGATTGATGCATTGGCCAATATTGATTTGAAAAAACGGGAGCCGAAAGCCAGGAAACGAAAACTGAATATTATCAGGATTGGGACTTCAGGGGCTATTCAGGAAGATATTTCCATTGGTTCTCATTTAATATCAGAGTATGCCATTGGCCTCGACACTTTGATGTATTTCTATAAATTTCCTCAGGATGAATTTGCTCAAAAAATAGTTGAGAAACTAAAAAAAGAAGCCCACTTGCCATTCACTCCTTATTTATCCAAAGCCTCACCAAAATTAATGGAACAGTTTAAAGATGACATGATCATTGGCAATACAGTAACAAGCCCTGGATTTTATGCTCCACAGGGGCGAAAAATACGTCTTTCACTAAAATTGCCCGGGTTATTGGAAAACTTGAACTATTTTCACTATAGGCAATTTTGGCTAACAAACTTTGAGATGGAGACTGCGGCATATTATGCCCTGGCCAAGATGCTCGGTCATGAAATGGTTAGTGTGAATGCGATAATCGCCAACCGCATAAAAGGAAAATTCACCAAAAACTCTTCCAGAATAGTAGAATCCTTGATAAAAAAAGTACTTGATCGTCTATAAATTCAAATTTTGCATGGAACGAATTTGCTGTAAGGCGAAAGAGGGATCATAGTTATTATAAAATCCCGAAAGTACACGATGAGCAATCTGCGAAAGAATTAATTCCTCATCCGATTTTTCTGTTTTTCCTCTCCAAAATACCCGTTTTGGATGATTTTTCATATCTTCTACGTATGCCTTGGCATGTTCGTATTGCTCATCGGTGTAATGAATGGTAAAACAGGTACGGACTGAATGCATTTTTTCCATAGTTAACTAGTTTCTCAACTTTAGTTATATGCAAGAGGTGTGCCAAAGGGTTTTTTAGGAAAAATGTATTTAACCCGCGTTATTCATGACACTTCCAAGAATAACGATTTAAAATGGTTGATAACTATTGATTATTAATTACTTATGAAAGGGTTAACCCTGCATATT
>Ga0114931_10001591_pt1 | contig 29001 bp, 25 predicted proteins | sample 2SBtaG_FD_89579 | JGI IMG/M metagenome (GOLD analysis project Ga0114931, IMG submission 89579) | Deep subsurface microbial communities from Kolumbo volcano to uncover new lineages of life (NeLLi) - 2SBTROV14_V59a metaG | ecosystem: Environmental > Aquatic > Marine > Volcanic | place: Kolumbo... | reverse complement strand
CGCGTCAAGATGATGCCTTATATTCTGAAGCAGGCAAAACTCGCTCACGAAAAAGGCGTTCCCATTGTCCGCCACCTGGCGTGGGAATGGCCGGAAGATCCGCAAGTGCATAAGCGCAGCTACGAATACATGTTCGGCACCGATTTGCTCGTTGCGCCGGTTATAAGTGAAAAAAAATCCCGAAACGTTTATTTGCCCAAGGGAGAGTGGATCGACTTTTGGAACCGCAAACGCACCATCACCGGCCCGCAGACTGTGAATGAAACCGTGCCGCTAAACAGAATTCCGCTTTATATCCGCAAGGGTACGGCGTTTGACTTTAAACTTCCGTGATTTGATCTGCGAAATTTTGTTTTTTACTGACTATCGTGCTGTCTTATAAAGATCGCTTCGTCGCTCCACTCCTGGCGATGCATGTTTTTCGCCTTTTTACGAATTTGTTATTAATAATTTCCCTCCGTCCCAAGCCTCCAGCTTGGACGGAAAAAACTTTAGAAGCTCAGCTTCTTCATAAAGTAAAATTCTAATAGACTATAAATACATAACATTCCAGAAAAAGCGATTGCCGATTTGCAAGTGATCATTAAAAAGCACTACATGTAATTTGAACTGCGGATACTGCTGCAAAAAGTATTCATATTTTTTCATGTTGAAAAGTTTTGCATGAAGCTTGGCTTCCAGGGCAATTTTATGCGGAAGGACAAAATCTATTTCGCTCATATTTTGTGTTCGCCAGAATTTTATGTCATCTATTTCAAAATGATGGTAAAGATGGGTAAAAACAAGATTCTCGAAATAATATCCTCTATCCAGCCGAATGTCAATAGGAGAAAAATTACCAAGCAGTGCATTTCGCAAACCGGTATCCGGCAAAAAGGCTTTCGGCATTTTTCTTATCTCTTTTCGCAAATTGCGATAAAACGGCTTTATCAGCGCGATATGAAAAGATTTTTGCATAACATACAAATAATTATTCAATGCCGTGGTCGAAAGTCCCAGGAGTCGCCCGACCTGGTTCTGATTGAACAGTGCTCCACTTTTCTCGGCAATTAATTTTAGTATCTGCATATATTTTTCGGGGTAATTCAACCTAGCTTCCAGAACGTCCTTTTTGATATAAGAATTTATTAAATCTTCAAGCTTCCGCATTTTGAAATCCCGTTCCCTTTCTATAACAACGCCGGGGTACCCTCCAAAGCAAATGAAATCAGAATAATATTTTTTCAGTTCATTCTGACGGACAAGAGGAATTGATTGGTAATAATTAAAATTTTCAATTGCTATTTCTGGTTTTAATAATCCTGCGAGGTCCTCCCGTTGTTGAAAAATGAGGTATTCACGAAAACTAAGCGGTTTGAGATGAAAAATTTGCTTTCTTCCAACAAGAGAATCTTTGAACTTTCGATCCATGTAGAATGAAGATGAACCTGTTGCAATTATTTTGATTCGATCATGAAATTGATCAAAGACTAATTTCATGAAATGGGTCGGATCATTCAAATATTGTATTTCATCGATCAGGACAAATACTTTGTCCTGTTCAGGCAAAATCGAGCCAATAATTTTGAACAGGTTTTCGGGATTCTGATTTAACAAGTTCAAATAATCATAATTTTCCAAAGTTAAATAAAAGAACGTTTTCCCCTGTCGTTGCAACTCCGTTTCCACTAATTTTAAGCAGGTTGTCTTTCCTGTCTGCCTGGCTCCATGAATGATGATTATCTCGGGCCGTTCCAACCACCTGTAAATATCTTTCATGATTTCACGCGGATACATAGGTATTTTCCTTTTTACAAATAAATAATATCGGATAATTTTTACTTTTAAAATAAATATTATTTTGATAAAATCAACAGAAAAATCAGAAATCCTGAATTATTTTGGAAATCTACAATTGTTTACATGTAAATTAAACAAGGGGTTCAATTTTTAAGCCGGATTTAGAGTGAGAAGATAATTTTGATGGGGGAAGCAAAAAACATAATGGCCGTCAGGGCACTGCCAAACACCCGGAGTCTCACTTGGTGAGACTCCGGAGTCCTTTAACAGTCTCCAAAGGTCTTTGGCAACCTTGGGGGTCATTTTGCGAAACTTTATTTTTTCCACGGCGGTACTTCCGGCAGCAAGGCTTCGAATTCTTTGATCAGCCTGGCTTCATATTCCTTTGTGTACTCGCCGTTTTTGAATTTATCCGCCGCTTCTTTGAAAAAGAATTCCCACGATTCATCTTCGTATCCCGGTTTTATGGGGAAGAAAAGCGCGTTGTTTGCTTTAGCGGCTTTCATGTCACCGGGCGCGTCGCCGATCATTAATACTTTGTCGGATTCGTATTTTCCGACCGAAGCAAGGTGAATGTGCTCCTTTTTGCTGCCCATTTCCTGTCCGGCGATGATGCGCGTGTATTTGGCAATGTCATGCTCCTCCCATTCACGCACAAGCGCTTCGTTAGGTGTGGCGGAGCAAACAATGACATCCGCCCATTGCGAAATTTTTTTCAGGCTTTCGTGCACAAAAGGAAACGGCGGCACATCGTGAACCATATCTGCAACGGTTGCATTCACCGCCTCGCTCCATTCCAAAGCCTGCGTTAAAACGGGATCACCGGTTTTTTCTACTTTGGCCTTGAGCGCGGGGTTACCCAGTTTCGTTTCGTGCCCGATCCAGTCACGCACCGGCTGCGCCACAGGAATATCGACATGGCGTTTTTGCACATCCGGCCATTCCTTTAACAAATCAAATGTCATGATGAGCGCCGGAAACCGGTTGATGCCGCGCCATTTGGAATAAAGATTGACGAACTCGGCGGCAGCGCGGGCGTATTTTGAAACCGGCTGCAGATTCCAGTATTTGATGATATTCGGGATGAAACACTCCTTGTGCTTGATTTCCATGGTGTCGAAAGCACAGCCGTCGGAATCAATGGCGATAAAAAACTCGTGTTGCGGTTGTAATTTTTTTAGCTCTGCCTGGGGATCGGACATTTTTTCTCACCTCGCATTTTTGTTCTACGGATTATCTGATAGCCTGGGGTATGTATTTCTCAAGTTTTTGTTCGGCAAATATTTTTTCAAGACGAGCGAAACGCTGTATGCCGTTTATCACCGGCACGCTTACCCAATCCTCACCAATGAGCGGACGGGCGTATTTTACAAATTCATCGGTCACGTCAATTCTATTGGGCATGATCCATTCTTTGGGAAATTCGCGCTCCGAGTTGGCAACGTCTTCCAGCGGCACTTGCTCGAAATCAACGTTGTAAATTAAACCCGGACGTCGCAAAATGGTGGACATATAACCGGAGCCATGTTCAACAGCGATCACCACGGCATTTTGCCCGACTTTATATGCTTCATCAATATCAACGGAAGATGCATAAATCATCGTGCTGCGCTGGTCCGTGCCGACGACCTGTCCACGGGCCGCACCTCTGGCCTTCAGCCCGACTTTATTCAGATGATTGACAACAACCTGTTGCGCCGTGAACATGCTGGCGCTAAACTCTGTGTGCCCGAACGAATCCTTAACCTCACCGATGTCACCCACATCAAAGCCTTCACTGACAACGACAACACAGCGGCCGCTTCTTTTCAATTCGTCATTCACATTGTCCGTCAATTGATCCAAAGAAAGCCCGGACTCGGGCATATAAATTTGCAGCGGCATGTGCCGCTCAGGATCAGCCAGACGGGCGGCTGCCGGAATGAATCCGATTTTTCGTCCCATGGCCTGTAAAACCAGAACAGGATCCGCGGGACTGGAGCCCATGTTTTCTTCATTAGCATTCTGAACATTCAGCGCCCAGTAACGCGCGACACTGCCATAGCCGGGCGTGTGGTCGATGAGTTTAAATTCCGAATCACCGACATCGTTATCAATAGTTTTAGAACCGCCGACGGCAACAAGATCGAGTCCTTTTTTATGCGCCAGTTTTGCTATTTTATTGGCCGTGTCCATCGAGTCGTTCCCGCCAATGTAGAAAAAATAGCCGATGTTATGCGCTTTGAAAACCTCGATAACACGTTCAAAATCTTCTTGCTGGTGCGCTTTCAATTTATAGCGGCATGTACCGATGGAACCCGCTGCAGGCGTCGTTCTCAGCAAACTGATTTCTTCTCTTTTCTGGGCGGAAATGTCGACTAGTTCTTCCTTTAAAACGCCTTCAATGCCGTGCCAGCCGCCGTAAATTTTTTCAAATTTATCGGGAAACATCTGACACGTTTCGATAATTCCGCGCAGCGTATTATTAATAACCGGCGAAGGCCCGCCTGATTGGGCAACGACAACATTCTTATTCGCTGGCATTGATTAACCTCCCTTTTTCGGTTCCAACACTGGAGCCTCTGGCGAGGCATCCGGGGTTTTATATAATCATTTTGTACGTAGTTGAATTTTATTTGCGAAAAGGATCATCCCTCAGCCGATAAAGCATTTCCCCTGCTTTGGGAACATAGAGGATACCTTCATTTTCACGCCCTTGCCATTCTTCAATATTAATGCTGTTCGGGTCGCGATAGCCTAAATTTATTTTTTTACAAACATCCGGTGGAATTTGTGTAGCCAGCACCACGTTAATGCGCGGTTTTTCAACACCATCTTCAAAAGTGCCGATTCCCTTAACATGCGTCGAATGGGCCATCACCCCACCGGGGATGTCGCGAAAGCGATCCATTTGTTTGACAAAATAGTCACGTACATGATAGCCAATCTTTTCAATAATGGCGCCGTGGGTAACAGAAACCTCTGTGATGTGTGGCGCATAAATGATCAGTTCGCCGCCATCCGCAACAACGGGTTCTAATTTATACATGCACTTGCCACCGGTCCAGATATCATCGTACATGACCGGAGAGCGGGAGAGGACTTTTTGATACGGATGATCTTTATAAACGATATCCAGTTTGTCGGACAGATTCGATGCAGCCGACCACGCTTCTTCCGGTGTACCGATGTAAAGTCCGGCCAGGTCTTCACCCTTCATCACCAGGCTCAGACACATCCGTTCCATGGGTAAAAAAGTAGCTGCTTTATCCACCACAGCGCGAACCGGCGTGTATTTTGTACCGATGATAACGGGGTTCGTGATGAGTGCTCCCAGCCAGTGAAACATATCGATAATTTCCTGTCCGGCAATACCGGGAAACAAATATTTATTTCCACCGGAAAAGCCAACGACTTCGTGCGGGAAAGTGGGGCCGATAATCATCAGCATATCGTAATCAAAAACCATTTTATTAATTGTGACATCGACTTTTTGCCGCATCAGACCATTTGAAATTCTGGCCACTTCATCTTCAGTTATGGTGCCGATATATTTTAATTGATTCGGGTCTTTCCAGTGATGATTAAAAAATCGTGCCCTGGGATATTTTGTCTTTCTTTCAGCCTGTGTAATTCCCACTCGTTGGTTAATCGCTTCATCACTCATGGAAGGATGCGTACCGAGTGCAACCAAAAAATCCAGCGCCCCTACGCGCTCGGCAAGTAGTTTGTAAACCACCCGGAACATAATATCCATAGGTGCGGTGCGTGAATTATCCGGGATAATAGCGAGAATACGTCTGTTTTCCAAATGCTTTTCTGCAAAAGCTTTTGCGCAAAGTTCGTAAACCTGCGCTTCGTTCAATAATTCTGTTGTTGAGCCTTTTCCTGTCACTTTATTCATTCCTATTTAGAACGGAAACCGAAAAACGGATATCAGATGTCGAATAACTAAACTTTTTATAAAACCCGTAAATGTTTCAAAGATGATATTGCTGCAAATATTTGTTTAGCTTTTCAAATACGTCACTGCGCTCGAGATCAATGAATTGTTTTGCTACTTTTGAAAGATATGCCTTGTCAATACCAGCTTGCTTGTTTAGCTGAAAAAGTTTCTCAACATCAGCAATATCTTGTGGCCGTGCAGCAATTAATTTATAGAGTATTAAATCTTCAAGTGAACAAACATAGAAATCAGTACTTTTAAACCTGACTCTTTTTCTCCTACCTATGACACTTTTATCAAATTCACTAACACCGGCAGAAAAATCAATACGTAGATTTGTCGGTTCAAATATCACCGGCAATACAAAATATTTTTCAAAAAAATCTATGGGCTTGGCGTATAAGGATTTGAAATATTTTAATAAAAGTTTACCAACCTTTTCAATCTCATCTATTTCTACAATTAAAGTAACATCAACATCTTTTGTCGTTCTTCTATAATTATGAATGAGGACAGCTACACCGCCAATAACTGCGTAAGGAACCAAAAGTTCGTTGCAAATCTTGTCAATAGCGGAGAGCGTTTTTTCAAATCTATCCAAAAACTTTTCCATAACGATTCAATAATTTTCGCAAGGAAACAAGCCCATTTATTTTTTCTTCGTCATTCTCCGGCATAGCTTGTTTCGATAAAAAGTACACGTATGTTTCTTCTAAAAAATCAACAAATCCGGCTAAAGAATTCGGATCGTGGAGTTCTTCAATCTGCCGTTCTTCTTCCAATTTCCCCATTAACTCATATTGCGCCTTAAATTGCTTATATTCCTCTTTGGTCATTAGCATACCAATATCCTTGAATCATAAATTTGCCAGCCAGCCGCCGTCCACATAAATGGTTTGTCCGGTAATGAAATCCGAAGCCGGGGAGGCGAGAAAAACAGCGGCACCGGTGAGTTCGTCCGGCACACCCCAGCGGCCAAGAGGCGTGCTTTCTTTCACCCAGCGGGTGAATGCTTTGTCATCCACCAGCGGTTTGGTCAGTTCAGTTTCAAAATATCCGGGACCGATGGCGTTAACATTAATTTTGTATTTTGCCCATTCCACAGCCAGCGCCATGGTGAGTTGCTTGATGCCGCCTTTGCTGGCCGTATAAGCCGGAATCCCGGGCCGCGCCGCTTCGCTCAACAGAGAGGCAATGTTGATAATTTTTCCGGGATATTTTCCGGCAATGCACGCTTGTGCAAACGACTGACTGAGAACGAAAGGCACTGTCAGATTCAGCGTTAAAATTCGCTGCCACTGGTCAAGGGGAAAATCAACGGCATCGGTGCGAAAAATAGTTCCGGCGACATTGACGAGAATATCCACACGACCGGTTTCGGCGTGGATTTGATGAAACAGCTCGCTGATCCCATTGACCTGGAAAAGATCAAAAGGAAAAATATATGCCCTTCCCCCCTTTTGCTCAATCTCCTTTTTAACTTTTAAAAGTGCGCTCTCACTTCGTGAAACGAGGACGACATCGGCCCCGGCACCGGCAAAAGCAAGAGCAATGGCCTTTCCCAGTCCGCGGCTGGAACCGGTAATGAGAGCGGTTTTGTCTTTCAATGAGAATTTGTTCATGTGCAAATTCTTAAAAAACGGTACTGGATTTCATCAATCTCTAATTCTTATCCGATCTTCCTCGACAATCCATAGGCGCTTTTCTAAAGCTTCCCGGGAAAGCACTGGAATTAAACGATGTAACATTTGCAAGACACTGTTTTTATCTTGCGACTTGACGCAAAATTATTATTCCGTAAAATTGTCCCGGCACAAAAGTGCGGATGTCTCCAAAATCAGTATCAAGTATCACAAGGGCACGATGTTCTTTTTTGCAAGCTGATGCAATAAGTGCATCTGCTTCACCACGCAAGTCCTCGCTATCGACTGTTTCGCAACGATGTCCAGCTTTATCGAGCAAGTCGGCAACTTCAGCAGGCAAATTTTCATCAATTTTGAACTGCACAATCACTTAGAAAGGTATAGCAACTATTTGTTCCCGTGCCAGTTCAGCCGCATAAGAAATGGCTGCCTGGATTGCTTCCTGATTCAGCGCAGGATAGCTTTGCAGGATTTCGTCTTGTGGAACGCCCGCAGCCAGATTATCAAGAATGACCGAAACCATTATCCTTGTGCCTTTTATGCAAGCCTTGCCATGACAAATTGCCGGGTTAACAGTAATATAATCTTGCCACTTCAGAAGGAATCTCCTCAACGATTGACTTTTACTGAAAAAAATCACGCATTATACGTCGAAGATGCTGTCGTACCGCCATGTCCCGTCCAGTTGGTGTGAAACCATTCACCACGGGGTTTGTCAACGCGTTCATAAGTATGGGCGCCGAAATAATCCCGCTGCGCCTGCAACAGATTTGCGGACAGGCGCTCACGGCGATAACCATCGTAATATGAAATGGCGCTGCTGAAAGCCGGGACCGGGATGCCCAGTTCCACAGCTTTGGCCACAACCACCCGCCATGCCGTCTGATTTTCTTCAATAATTTGTTTGAAATAAGGATCGAGAAGCAGATTCGGTAAATCAGGTTTTTTATCAAATGCTTCTTTGATTTTGCCGAGGAACTGTGCACGAATAATGCAACCGCCGCGCCACATTAATGCAATCTCACCGTAATGCAGATTCCAGCCGTATTCTTCGGCCGCAGCACGCATCATCTGGTAGCCCTGGGCATAGGAGCAGATCTTTGATGCGTATAATGCCTTGCGTATCATTTCAATAAATTCTTTCTTATCACCGTCAAATTTTACTGCCGGACCTTTCAGGACTTTTGCGGCGGCCACTCTTTCTTCTTTGATCGCGCTCATTGCGCGGGCAAAAACAGCTTCGGCCACTGTCTGTGCCGGGATTCCCAAATCAAGTGCGGCCTGACTTGTCCATTTGCCGGTACCTTTTTGTCCGGCGCGGTCCATGATGACATCGAGCATGTACTTTCCGGTTTCCTCATCTTTTTTCGCCATAATGTCCCTGGTGATTTCAATAAGGTAGCTGTCCAGTTCACCTTTATTCCATTCGGCAAAAACATCGTGCATTTCATCATAAGACAGGCCAAGAACATTTTGCATTAAATAATAGGCTTCGCTGATCATCTGCATGTCGCCGTATTCGATGCCGTTGTGCACCATTTTCACAAAATGTCCGGCGCCGTCACTGCCGACCCACTCACAGCAGGGAGAACCATCGGCAACTTTGGCTGCAATACTCTGGAAAATATCTTTAACGTGAGGCCACGCATCGGGAGAACCGCCGGGCATGAGAGAAGGACCATTGAGCGCGCCCTCTTCGCCGCCGGAAACGCCGGTGCCGATAAAGAGCAGTCCTTTTTCTTCCAAATACTTTGTCCGTCGAATCGTATCAGGGAAATGGCTGTTGCCTCCATCAATAATAATATCGCCCTTTTCAAGATGAGGAATTAATTTTTCAATAAAAGCATCTACCGCCTCGCCAGCTTTCACCATCAACATCACACGACGCGGACGCTTGAGATTCGCTACCAGTTCTTCAATGCTGTAACAGCCTTTGATGTTTTTCCCGCTGGCTCGGCCTTCAATAAAGCGCGTAACTTTGCTGGTTGTGCGGTTAAAAACGGCCACGCCGAATCCATGATTTTCCATATTGAGAACGAGATTCTCTCCCATCACTGCCAGGCCGATAAGGCCAATATCATACTTTTCCATTTTAATTGCTCCTTATAATTCTTGTTTTTTTCAATTCCCCAATTCACTTTCTTCATATATATTACTTCCGGTCTCCACTCTACCTACTGCATACACAATTTACAGCCGAATTGCAAAACAAGTTCAATCTTAGAAACCACTCTCGAGCATCCTCGTTCAAATCGTCATCGCCGTAAAACCACCATCAACACGAATAATGGCCCCGGTCACAAATGAAGAGGCTTTTTCCGAAGACAGCCAAATCGTCGCGCCGACAAGTTCTTCCGCCTCGCCGAAACGATCCATTGGCGTATGTCTCATAATGTCAGCCACTCTTTCCTCAGTCAATATTTTCCGATTCTGTTCCGCAGGAAAAAATCCCGGGGCAATGGCATTAACGCGGACACCTTGCGTGGCCCACTCACGGGCAAGGAACTGCGTCATGTTATTTATACCGGCCTTGCTCACACTATACGTAAATACTTTGGAAAGAGGCGGCCCTGATGAAGCGGAAGAAATGTTGATGATGCTGCCTTTTTTATTATTATCGATCATCTGTTTTGCAAAAACCTGGCTCGCCAGAAAAATGCTTTTTAAATTCACCTGAATAATTTTATCCCATTCGCCTTCCGAAATTTCAAAAAAAGGTGTGCTGGAATTAATGCCCGGCGCATTAATTAAAATATCAACAACACCAAGTTCTTCGCTAACATTTTTTTCAGCTTCCTGCAAACCCGATTTTGAGGTCGCGTCAACAGCAACACTCATCGCTTTCACGCCGTGTTCCCGGCAGGCTTTTGCCATTTTTTCTGCGTTATCCGGATTCAAATCAAGGATGGCAATATCAGCGCCTGCTTTTGCCAATCCCTGCGCCATCGCGCCGGCCAAAACACCGCCTCCGCCAACAACAGCGGCAACGCGGCCATTTAAACCAAAAATATTTTCTACGTAACTCACACGATCCTCCGATTATCCTGATGATTTTCTTAACCGATCATGGAGTGACTTTTTTACATCCTCTCTTGTTTTAAAGCCGGCAAGCAAAGCGTGCAAAGCCCCATTTGAAGGGAGACCATTTCGCCACAAGCGGAACCAGGGGGATACAAAAATCTGTCCTAATGGTAAAGCATACTGTTTTGACATACCCCGGATGCCGACTTCGTCGTCATCGTCCCCCTTCAAAGGGGATTTAGCAAGCAATCATAGCCGACTTTACATCGACACGTGAAAATAGGATGCAAAAAAAGATACTGTGATCGGTTATCTTTTTATTTATTTCAAGATGTTGAAAATACAACTTTACTGCAATGAATGTTCCGTACTTTTAAAAGACAACAAAATCCTGTCATTATTTTTGCACACGAACACTCCCTTTTTTATTTGCACCACAGGTCTCGCGTACCACAAGGTGCGTTTCTAAAAATACCTTTTTCGGCTTTTGGAGATCACCCTTTGAACGAATCAATTCAACAAGCCGCATAGCTGATCTGCGGCCAATCTCCATCGCCGGCTGCGCAACAGATGTCAATCCGGTTTCCAGATACGCTCCAACGCCCGCATCGTCAAAGCCTACGACAGCCACATCATCGGGAACACGAACGCCATTTTCCACAAGAGCACGGATGAGCCCAATAGCCACAGCATCATTATAACAAAAAACCGCATCAGGACATTCTGTTTTGCAGGCCAAAAATTTCCTGCCCGCCTTGTATCCATCTTGCAAACGCCAGCCACCACGATTCACATATTCATCATGAGGAACAAGTCCATATTTTTTAAGCGCTTTTCGATAACCAGACAGCCTGCGGTCATTGGCCAGTGCACTTTGCGGGCCGGTGATATAACCGATTCTTTTACGCCCGAGATTTATTAAATGCTCTGTTGCCTGGAAGGCGCCCACCTCATCATCCGCACGAACCAGATCGGCTTCAATACCGGGGACTTCGGCCAACAAGACAAACGGATATTTTTCTTTTTTAAGGTCTGCGATATGACCGACATCGGCACCTTTCTGCAGCGGAAAAATGATGAGGCCGTCAACACGGCGGCGTTTTAAAAGATTAATGTGTGCAATTTCTCGATTCCATTCTTTATGACTGTTGCCCATGATGACACTCAATCCCTCATGCCCGCAAACATCTTCAACGCCCAAGGCAATCTGGCTATAAAGAGGATTTGAAATATCTTTGACGATCAGGCCGATGAGCCCCGTCTGATTAAGAGCAAGGGCGCGAGCAATTTCGTTAGGACGATAATCATGTTCCTCAATAATTGCCAGAATTCGCTCTTTTGTTTTTGAACTCACCGTAGTGCTATTGTTCAGTACACCGGAAACAGTAGCCCGTGACACTCCTGCAATCTTTGCTATATCCGCAATAGTCATAGCCATAAATTTGAACCGATTTAAGACATTGTTAAATAAAACCACCTTTCTAAAAAGCAAAGGCGGTCGTGGTACTAAAAACCGAACAGTTTTGGTAAAATCAACGAAATGGCCGGCACATAAGTTACAATAAAAAGAACGACAATCATCGCAGCAAAGAACGGCAAAATTTTTCGGATAACATTTGTAATTGTCGTATCAGCAATACCGCAGCCGACAAACAAGCAGGAACCGACCGGCGGTGTGCAGATGCCGATACACAAATTCATAATCATCAAAATGCCGAAATGAATGGGATTGACTCCCAACCCCATGACGATCGGCAAAAAGATCGGGGTGAAAATAAGAACTGCCGGCGTCATGTCCATGAAAGTACCGACAAACAGCAGCATCAGATTAATGATGAGCAATATAAGGATTTTGTTGTTGGTCAATCCCAACAGAGTGGCGCTGATTGCCTGTGGAATATTTTCGTAAGACAAAACGTAAGACATGGCCATCGAAGTACCGATAAGCAAAAATACGACGGATGTTGTTATACCGGCCTGCAAAAATATTCTCGGCAATTCCTTGAATTTCACTTCTTTGTAAACAAAAACAGAAAGGAACAATGCATAGACAACAGCAATGGCCGAAGCTTCAGTCGCCGTAAAAAAGCCGGCAAGGATGCCGCCCAGGACCAACACGACCAGAAAAAGAGCGGGCATGGCCACCAGGAATTTTACAATGCTTTCCTTGAATCCGAATTTTGTTCCTTTGCCGTAATGATTTTTCACGGAAATCACACCGCTCACAATCATAAGCCCCAAACCCATGAGAATACCAGGTAAGAAACCGGCGAGGAAAATTGCGGCAATGGAGACAGCCCCTCCCGTTGCCAGAGAATAGACAATCATCACATTGCTGGGAGGAATGAGCAGACCTGTGGTCGCAGCAGTAATGCTTACGGAGGCATTAAAGTCGCGGTCGTAGCCTTCTTCATTCATCAGCGGAATCATAAATCCACCAACGCTGGAAACAGCAGCAACCGCAGAACCGGAAATTGCACCGAAAAGCATGCAGGTCATAATATTGACATAAGATAATCCGCCGGGAAAACGTCCGACAAGAACATTGGCAAAATCGATCAGGCGCCGGGCAATACCGCCGTGCCCCATGAGCTGACCGGCCAGAATGAAAAATGGGATCGCCAGCAAAGCAAAGCTATCAATGCCGGTTGCAATTTTAAAGGCAACGGTCATAAAAGCAGGAATTCCACCGATTGCAAAAATAGTCAATAATGATGAAAGGCCGATAGAAAAAGCGATAGGGACATTCAATACCAGAAAAAGAAGGAAACTTGAAATTAAGACAATGAGGGGCCAGTCCATAAGTATACCTTGGAATTATTATTGCAAAGTTCTAATTTGTGGGCGTTAAATTTATATATGGTGCTTTAGGTTTATCTTTGGTGTTTTTCAGTTGAGTTAACGTATCAAGTAAAAATCCAATGCTGTACAGTGTCAGGAAAAAACCTGTAACAGGAACAGCGAGATAAACAATACCCATGGGAATTTTCAGCGCCGGCGAAACCTGGCCGCGGGCAAAGGTAACCGAGACCATCTGAATTCCACCTATTAGCATGACGCCGATTGAGAATCCCGCAACACAGAGATAAACAAATACCTCGGTAAATAGCTTTTTCTTGATGCTCAATTTGCCGACAAAATAATCAATTCCCAAATGAGCACCGCGGTGCAGGGCAACAGCAGAGCCGAGGAGTCCAACCCAGACCATCAGAAAAACAGCCAGTTCCTCGGTCCAATCACTCGGATTCTTGAGGATAAAACGTGTGATCACCTGCCAGGTCACATCAATTGTCAGGACAGCCATGGACACCGCTGTGATTATTTCCAGAAATTTATCAAGCCCCCGAAGCAAAGAACGCCACATACTTATTGTTCCTCTCGAATCCTTTTGGCCAGTGCACCAATTTCAGTCCCCTCGTATTTTTTGTACATCGCCTGTGCTTTTTCTATGAATGGTTTTTTGTCCGGATGATAGACTTTTAATCCCTTGGCCACCATTTTATCCATGCTTTCCTGAACAAACGCTTTCCATAATTTGATTTCGTACGGCACGGTTTCGTCAGCAGCTTCCTGTAAAGCTTTTTGATGTGCAGGGCTCAATTTATTCCATACTTTGGTGCTTATCAAAACAATATCGGGAACCATAGTGTGCTCATCAAGGCTGTAATATTTACAAACTTCATAATGGTTGGAAGTAAACAGGCTGGGCGGGTTATTTTCTGCGCCGTCGACAACGCCTTGCTGCAGTGCCGTATAAAGCTCACCCCAGGAAATCGGCGTAGCAGAACCACCCAGAGCGGAAACCATTTCCATGGCCATGGGACTTTGTTGGGTTCGAATTTTCAGGCCCTTTAGATCTGCAGGTCTAAGGATCGGCTTTTTGCTTGTGTAAAAACTTCTTGCTCCGGCATCAAAAAAGCACAATCCTTTCAGTCCTTCCGATTCTCCCGCAGCAAGCAATTCTTTACCAATGGGGCCGTTAAGAATTTTCCACTTGTCCGCATCATTTTTAAAGAGATAAGGTAAAGCTAAAACTTTGAATTTCGGCACGAAAACTTCCAGAGGACTGGTGGAAACTTTTGTCATAGCAAGACTGCCCATCTGAAGCTGTTCGATACATTCCTTTTCATTCCCAAGCTGCTCGCTGGGGTAAATGTCAATTTTTAGCGTCGAATCGGATTTCTCGTATGCCCTTTGTGCCATGAAAACCAAGGCCTTATGGACGGGATGCGTCACAGCCAGTCCATGCGCCAGTTTGAGGGTAACAACTTTTTTGCCGCCGGAATTACATCCGGAGAAAAATAATACAGAGGTAATTATTGCAACGATCATCAAAAAAATTAATTTTGAGAAACGCATTTTACTGCCTCCAAACTTTATATTTAAACCGGTTCAAATTTATAAAAACAAATATAAGAATCTCTTCATTCTTTGTCAATGGAAATCGGGGAAGCAATATAATAAAAATGGCTGATTCAAAAAGAACCAACCATCTGTTATTAAAGAATTTTATAGAGTCAAATTCTTACTCTTCGATAATAATGGCTTCGGCCGGGCAGGATTCAGCCGCTTCTCGAGTATCATCCTCCGCATCAGCAGGAACAACATCTACCTTAACAACGGCAACGTCATCGCCCATCTCAAAAACTTCAGGGGCTGTATCAACACACAATTCACATGCGGTGCATAGATCCTCATCTATTTTTGCTTTCATTTCTTTCTTCCTCCTTGGTTCGTGTCATTAATTAAATAGAATCTCGCATTTTTACAAAAAAAGACGGGCGAATTTACAAACTTGAAATGTTTGAAACAAGTACTTTTTATTGGTAAAAGTAAAATTGACTTGCATCTCTATGAAATTACTTTATCTTTTTACAATCTAACTTTTATCCAATACAAAAATGGGAAACAACAATGCACGCACCGGGAGCAATTTGCCAACTCGTTGAAAAATTTCAGTACAACATTCACGAATATAAAAGCCCACAGTATCTCGAAACGCAGGTGCGCGTCGAGTTCAAGAGGAAATAAAGATTGTGGAGGAAAGTGTTTAGCAGACTCTTTCAATCTCGATCCCACGCTCCTGCGCGGGATCACATCGCAGGACAAGTGGCAAAATAGTCAAAAAAACTTGGCGAGTGAACAAGGGAACAAAAATGGTCTACAACATCTACTGCGATGAAAGCCGCCAATCCAAAGACCGATATATGGTTTTGGGAGGAATCATCATTCCACAACACAATATCGCTGAATTTAACGCAACAATGCAAAATTTCAGAATCGAGCAAAATATGCATGCCGAATTAAAATGGACCAAAGTGAGCAACCAAAAAGTCAGCGAGTACAAACGCTTTGTTGATTATTTTTTTGCGTTAAACAATACGGACAAGCTGCATTTTCATAGCATCGTTATAGATAATCATAAGGTGGAGCATAAACGATTCAGCAAGGGTAATAAGGAGCTTGGATTTTACAAATTTTACTACCAACTGTTGCTGTATTCTTTTGGCAAGATCTATTGCCGCAATAGGGAGGATGACAGGTTCATTGTAATTTTGGACTATCGGAATACAACATATTCGTTAAATACTCTAAAAGTTGTTTTGAATCGTGGGATGAAAAAGAAATTTTCCAATTCGACAAATCCTTTTGTGGCTATAGAACCGCGAGACTCTAAAGAATCTGAAATCATTCAAATAAATGATATCATTTTGGGAGCGATTGGATTCCAAAAAAATGGCTACCATTTATTAGCTCATGCCAGGCAAGCTAAAAAAGATTTAGCAAATTATATTGCAAGCGAAGCCGGGATGGATAATCTTTGTAAGAATTCACCGTGGGGTAAAAAACGTTTTACTATATGGAATTTCAAATTAAAATAAAAAAGCGCCCTCAAAGCCTATGTCCCGCTGTGCGGAACCACCGTTAAACGGTTTCCCTGACTTCATCAGGGTTTTCAGCTTTAGGTGGCGCTTTTATAAATACAAAATACTAACGTTAATGTCAACAATAAAGTTCCGAGTCCAGTTTTTATTTTGTATACGTCAAACAAAGTTCATTGCTTAAATATTTCACATCCGTCTTGTAAAAAAATATCCTCACAAGAATTTTGCTTTGAATGAGCCTTTATAAATTAAAGTAAACTACTTTCAGCCTCGTTGCATAGCAGGAATTGAATAAATTAAGAAACTCTAAATCAAAAACAGAAAAGATGAATTTTGAAATTACCGCGCGTCGACAAAGGGTACCGTAATTTCCGTCGCTATCAGCAAATTATCCGTGTTCTCATCAAATACGGTTTTGCCGATATTTTTGACCGCCTGGAAATGCGATCACGTTTCAGGATTGTGGGGAGATTGAGGCGGAAAGAGCCGCGACTGGATCATTCCCACACAGCAGGGCAACGATTACGCATGGCTCTGGAAGAATTGGGACCAACGTTTATCAAAGTCGGGCAGATTCTGAGCACCCGTTCTTTTCTCCTGCCGCCGTCAATCATTGACGAGTTGTCCAAATTACAAGATGAAGTCAAACCCGTGTTGTTTGAACAAGTCAAAGTTCTTGTGGAAAAGGAACTCGACGGGTCTCTGGACGCGCTTTTTGATTCCTTTGATGAAATCCCTATTGCCTCAGCCTCTATTGCACAGGCACATCGCGCAACGCTTTTATCCGGAGAACAAGTTGTCGTCAAGGTGCAGCGCCCGGGTATCGCCCGCTTGATCGCAACGGACATGGATATTCTCCACAATCTGGCGACATTAGTGGAACGCTACATTGAAGAGAGCCACCGTTATGATCCGGTAAATTTGGTTGAGGAACTGAGCCGGTCAATGAAACGTGAAATCGATTTCAGTAACGAAGCGCGTAGTATTGAACAATTTGGTGCAAACTTTAGAAACAAACGCAATGTCAAAGTTCCCCAAGTATATTGGGAATACTGCACCTCAAAAATTGTGACGCTTGAATATATTGACGGCATCAAGGTTTCCGATTTTGAAAAGTTGCGTGCCGCAGGAGTGGATTTTAAAAGAATTGCTCATATCGGAACACAGTTCATTCTCAAACAAATTTTTGAAGACGGCTTTTTTCATGCCGATCCGCATCCGGGAAACTTGTTTTTAACCCGGGACGGAAAAATCGCTCCCATTGATTTTGGTATTATGGGACGCCTTGACGATTGGTTGTCCGACGAATTTTCCGACTTGATGATCGGTATTTGGCGGCGGGATATTGAATTAATCATTCGCGTGTTTGTAAATCTGGGAGCTATTGATATTGAGGCCGATCCCACCTCTTTGCGTTTCGAACTTTCGGAATTTCTTAACCGCTACTATGGTTTACCCCTGAAGAAATTGGACATGAAGCAAATCATGCGCGAAGGGATGGAAATATTTTCCCGGCATCAAATGCGGCTGCCTTCCAATCTGCTATTACTCGGCAAAACGCTCGGCACTTATGAAGATTTGGGCAGAAAACTGGACCCTGATTATAATTTTCTCAAAGAAGTGAGGCCGTATATAAAAAAGCTTTTTTATCGGCGTTTGAATCCGGAAAAAATCGGCTACGAGTCCAGCAAGAGTTTGCGCGATTTTTACGATTTGCTCAAGATGATGCCGCATGAATTGGAACTGATTTTAAGGCGCATGCGTCGCGGCCGGATGGCTATTGAACTGCAACATCGTGGTTTGGATAAGCTCAGGAATGACATGGATCGTTCTTTTAATCGGCTGTCGTTTAGCCTGATTATCGCTTCTCTCATTCTCGCCTCGTCGCTGGTTATGATTTTTAATAAAGGCCCAATGCTGTTTGGTTTTCCAGTGCTTGGTGTTTTAGGCTTTGTTTTTGCGGGCATTATGGGCGTTGGGCTGATTATTGCAATCCTCAGATCGGGAAAAGTTTAGGCTCTATGAATAAAAAACACTTTTCAAATACACTTTTTAAAACAATCGGGCAGGTTGCAGACGAAAATAACGTCAAAGTATATGTCGTCGGTGGCTATGTTCGCGATGTGTTGCTGGACAAGGAAAGCAAGGACCTGGATTTTGTCGTCGTTGGTGACGGCCCCTATTTTGCGAAAAAAGTGGCCCGGCGCCTGAACGCCAACCAGGTTACGATTTATAAAAAATTCGGTACAGCCATGATCGTTTACCACGACCGTGTTCTGGAGTTCGTTGGCGCGCGCGCTGAGAGCTATCGCGGCGATTCGCGAAAACCTACTGTACAAAGCGCCGATTTATTGGCTGATCTGTCCCGCCGTGATTTTACTATTAATGCAATGGCCGTGGCTTTGAATGGCACACATTTCGGCGAAATCATTGATCCGTATGATGGGCAGGCTGATTTGCAAAATAAAATAATCCGCACGCCCCTGAAACCTGAAAAAACATTTTTCGATGATCCCCTGCGAATTATGCGCGCTATTCGTTTTGCCTGTCAATTGCAATTCGAACTGGACAAGAAAACAAAAGCAGGCCTTAAAAAAGAAGCTGCCCGGCTTAAAATTATCTCGCAGGAACGCATCACCGATGAGTTAATGAAAATCCTCGCCAGTCAAAAACCTTCGACCGGTTTTCGCCTCATGGATGAAACGGGTGTGCTGGAGATTATCCTTCCTGAAATTGCAGCATTAAAAGGCGTGGAGGAGATTAACGGTTATCGACACAAGGATGTCTTTTATCATACCCTCAAAGTCATTGATAACGTGGCGGCCGTCAGCGACGATCTCCGTCTTCGATTTGTTGCACTTTATCATGATGTCGCCAAGCCGCCGACCAAGCAATTCAAGCCCGGTACGGGTTGGACATTCCACGGGCACGACGATCTTGGTGCAAGGATGATGAAAAGCATTGGCAGGCGGCTGCGGATTTCTAATGAATTATTGCAATATACTCAAAAAATGATCCGCCTGCATCTTCGGCCAATTCATCTTGCGGAAGAAGGCGTCACGGATTCAGCCATTCGTCGATTGCTCTTTCTTGCCGGCGAAGATGTGGACGATCTCATGGTTTTGTGTCGCGCCGATATAACGTCAGGGAATCCCCAACGTGTTGCTAAACATCTGGCCAATTTTGATCACGTCGTCGAGCGAATGGAAGAGGTCGAAGCAAAAGATCAACTGCGGCAGTTCCAGCCGCCCGTGCGCGGTGACGAAATCATGCAAACGTTCGGGCTTCAACCCGGGCCAATGGTCGGAAAAATTAAAAAAGCAATCGAAGAGGCAATTCTGGAAGGAGTCATCCCTAATGAGCATGATGCGGCTTTTGACTATATGTTAACAATCAAAGATGATATTCTCGAGGAAAAGTGACGCAAGTTAATAGTCGCACACGAGTGAGATTGAGTCCATAAATGGCAAAATATTTTTATTGTTTTTTAATCTGATTTTTCTCTGCGAACTCGGCGTTCTCTGCGTTAAATTCTTTTTTGTCTCTTTTCCAGCTTGTCCCACAGGTGGGGCTTGTCCGGATTAGGTTTGCTAAGCTTAAAAAGTTTAGCAAACCTATTTAAACCTGGAATTTCGAACTACGCGGCATTCCTCTTTATACTTACCTTGAAATAATGTGAAAATGACGAACTTTATGGAGCAGATGCCATGAAAAAAGTTCTCGCTATTCTATTCTCTTGTTTTTTTGTCCTCAATTCCTTCGCTGATGGAAGTAATAAATTCATTTTAAATAATTCAACGCGCAATTATGACCAGCAGCACATCCGTCTGGACCTGCGTTTTGATTTTGCAGAAAAAGCCGTTAAGGGCGAAGCTACGCTGCAGGTTACGCCGCTCGTTGGGGATTTTGACACGCTCATACTCCACGCCGAGACCATGACGATTTCCTCGGTTAAAAGCGGCCGCTGCGCTCTCAGGTTTTCACAGGAAGACGGCTTGCTCAAAATTAAATTGGATCGAAAATACCGGCCGGGAGAAATTGTTCGCACAACCATCAACTATACGGCAAAACCCGACCGTGGTCTTTATTTTTTCTCGCCCGGCAAAGACATTCCGGATATGCCATATCAAATTTGGAGCCAAGGGGAAGGTCAGAATAACCGCTACTGGTTTCCCTGTTTCGATTCGGTTGGTGATAAAATGACAACGGAAATAAATGTGACTGTCCCGGCAAATTTGCGTGTCATTTCCAACGGGACTTTGGCGGGCATAACTGAAGATAAAAAGCGCGATGAAAAAACATTTCACTGGAGAATGGATCAGGAGCAGGCCGCGTATCTTGTGTCCATTGTGGTGGGAGATTATGTTACCATCAGCGATACCGTGCGCGGTGTGCCGCTGCATTATAATATTCCCGCGCACAGAAAGAATGAAAATACTGATCTTGTTTTTGGCCACACGCCGGCAATGATCAGTTTTTTCAGTGACTATATTTGTCCCTATCCCTACGAAAAATACGATCAGACACCGGTTCAGGATTTCAAGTACGGAGGTATGGAAAATATTTCAGCAACAACGCTGAACTCACGCGTTTTTCATGATGAACGCGCCGTTCCGAATTACTCACCGGATGCGCTCATCGCTCACGAATTGGCGCATCAGTGGTTTGGGGATTTGCTGACAATTAAAGAATGGCCGCATATATGGCTGCAGGAAGGTTTTGCAACCTATTTTACCGATCTTTTTTTTGAACATGAATACGGCACCGATGAATTTCGCATGCGCCGGTTTCGGCAAAACCGATCTCTTTTCACGGATCGTAAAGTCAAAGCTGCGGATGCTCCCTTTACTCCCGTTGATCTTTCCGGAAGAACCGCATACAGCCGCGGTGCCGCCATTCTCAATATGCTACGTTATGAACTTGGGGATAACGTATTTCAAAAGGGAATTCAATATTATGTGGACAAGTTTAAATTCAAAAGCGTGGACAGCGAAGACTTTCGTCTGGCCATGCAGGAGGCCTCGGGCAGAGATCTCGGTCAGTTTTTCAAACAATGGATTTATGGTGCCGGGCATCCTAAATTCCAGGTTTTCTGGGAATGGACTGAATCTTCAAAAACGATGGCCCTGCACGTAAAGCAGACCCAGGATGAAAATGATTTTACCGGAATTTTTCAGATCACCGTACCGCTGGAGATTACAGCCGGACGGAAAAAAATGGCCGCGCGCCTTCCCATCACATCGCGCGAACATACGTTTCGCTACCGCTTGCCACAAAAACCGGATCTCGTCCGTTTTGACAAAGGATACTGGATTTTAAAAGAACTCGCTTTCAAAAAATCTTTTTCAGAACTTTCATACCAATTGCTCAATGACGACGATGTCACCGGCCGTTACCGGGCTGCAGAACAGTTAATAGATTTTAATGATAGAGCGATTCCCGTTTTGCGTCACGCTTTTTATCGCGAGCTGTTTTATGCTGTACGTGCACGGATTGTCAAAAGTCTGGGAGAAATAAAAAGCCGGGAAGCGTTGGCCATACTGAAAACTGCCGCCGATGATCCCGATGCCCGGGTACGCGCCGAAGCGATGAGCGCACTTGCTCAATTTGATGCGCAGGATGTACAGAGAATATTGAAAAACCATTTTTATCAGGAAAAAAATGATTATGTACGCGCTGCTGCAGTGGCGACACTGGGCAAAGTGAAAGCGGATGAGGTTTATAATGTAATCAAAGACGCGCTGCAAACGGATTCTCACCGGAACGTCATTCGCAGGAATGCATATTCAGCACTTGTCACGTTAAAAGATGCGCACGGCCTGCCGCTCGCTGCAAAGCATGCGCAATACAATGCTTACGACGGGAATATGCATTTGCTGGATATTGCAGCGCTGGATTATGCGAAAGCTATGGCAGATGAACATCACAACGAAGCGATTGCGGTTATCACCGGCGCACTGAAAAATCCCTATTTTCGTACGCGCATCCATGTCGCAAAATTGCTCTCCGATTTAAACGTCAAAAAATCTCTGCCGCAGATCAAAGAGACACTGAAAAACGTGCGCCGAATCGAGGTGAAGAATGCGCTGGACAAGGCAATTCAAAAACTGTCACAATAATCGGCATTGTCCGGGGACGAGTATGGATAAAAAAAAGAGCCGAGTATCTTCAGCTTTGGCTTAGGGGGGTCACCAATGCCGGGGATGATACTCGGCTCTATTTATTTATAATTTTTTGGGTGAAAAAGGTAGTAAAAATATAACTAAATGTCAATACTATTTATTCCTGTTATTTTGCTTTGCCGCATTTCTTTTGATTCAGCAAGTTATGGTTTTACTAAATTCCCATCTCCATCCAGCAGCTTTATTTCATCAAATCCTATTTCGCGAATTCCGGCTTCAATTTTATTACGATCGCCGACAACAACCCACACTAATTTATCGGGATGTAAAACTTTTTTAGCAGCCTTTCTGATATCCTGTACCCGAAGCGATTTGATTTTGCCGGGATATTTTTCATAATAGTCATCCGGTAAACCAAAATGCACAATATCGTTGATCGAATTGCCGACAGCGTTTATAGTTTCCCAACCACCCGGAAGTCGGAGGATTCTGTTTTTCTGTATTTTTACCAGTTCTTCCTCTGTTGCCGGTTTGCTGCCGATAAAATTTTTAATCTCTTTTTCGATTTCGATCATCGATTCCTTCGTTTTATCCGTTTGCACGGGCGCGTAGGCAATGAAGGGCTGCTGGCCTTTGGCCCCCATGAGAAAACTAAAAGCACCATACGCCCAGTGTTTGTCCTCGCGCAGATTCATATTTATTCTTGATGTAAAAGTGCCGCCGAGAATATTGTTCATCGTTTCGATGGCAATATCATCCGGGTCGGACTTGCGCAGTGCTACATGTCCGGCAAATATAATCGATTGGATAGCGCCGAGCTTGTCCATGAGATAAACAATGGATTTGCTTTTTTGCTGAACTTTGCTGATGTTTTTCTGAGGAACTTGTCCTTTTTTCCAACCCTTGAACAATTTTTCCAGCCTGGGCTTTACCTCATTCATTTTCACATCGCCAACAATCACTAGTGTGGCATTATTCGGTCGCAGCCAGGTGCGCTGAAATTTTATGAGATCATTTCGTGTCGCAGAACGTACGGATTCTTCATTTCCGGAACCGGTGAGAGGATTGCCGTAGGCATGGTCTTTTCCGTAAAGCAATGCGGGAAAAACGCGCAAAGCCATTTGTATGGGTGTTGCTTTTTCCTGTTGAATGGCAGCTAACTGTTGTTTTTGTAAACGCTCAAAATCTTTTTCCGGAAAAGATGGATGAAGAATGACATCGGCGTAAATATCCAGTGATTCATCCAGTTTGGATTTCAGCGCGGACAAGGAAACAGAAGACATGTCCAGGTTTGATCCTGTCTGAAGACTGGCGCCGAGCATGGCTAACTCTTCACTGATCTGTAGTGCCGATCTTTTTTGGGTTCCTTCGTCAAGCATGTTCATTGCCAGTTTTGCAATGCCCGGTTTGGAAAACTGATCCGAAGCAAAGCCGGCGTCAAATAAAAGATCGAACAAAACAATAGGAACAGAGTGGCGTTCAGCCAATATGATTTTCATGCCGTTGTCGAGCGTTGTTCGCTGTAATTCGGGGAATTCAGCGGCGGGTGGTGTGCCCGGCTCCGGCAACTTGGATCGATCTACTTTCGATTCAATTGTTGCATATTCTGGGAATGGCAGGACTCGGAGAGCGTACATTCCATCGCTCAACCAGCGCTTTGCAGCATCCCACAAGTCTTTTGCCGTTGCCTTTTGAATTCTCTTTAACGTCGTTTTATAGAATCCGGGATCCCCGGCAAAAACCTGATTTCTCGCGAGAATGTCCGACTTGCCGCCAAATCCACCGATGCGTTCGATGCCGCGGACAAAACCTGCAATATATTGCGTTTTAACCCGCTCCAGTTCTTTTTCAGTTGGGCCATTTTGCAGCAGGTCATTCAATTCTTCGTCTATAGCTTTTTCAACCTGGGCGAGGTCTTGTCCGGGTTTGGCTGTTACTTCGATGATAAATTGTCCGGCAATTTCCCGCCCGTAAACATAGGCATTGACTTTGGTCGCAATCTGATCCCTGTAAACAAGCCTCTTGTATAAACGGGAGTTTTTGCCGCTGCCCAGGATATCCGAAAATAAATTCAGGTAATCCGTATCCTCTGCACCCCAGGGAGTTACATTCCATTCCTCATAAATTCTTGCCTGCGGCACCCGATCCTGGACCTCCTGCCGAATAGTGCCGCTTCTTTTTGCGATCCATTCGTCAAACTTGCCCACCGGCGGCCCTGAAGGAATATCACCAAAATATTCTTCAACTTTTTCTTTCGCCGTTTCAGCGTCAATATCTCCGGCTATGGTGACGACCGCATTGGCTGCGCCATAATATTTTTTAAACCATTCGCGAACATCATCCAAAGTGGCTGCATTAAGGTCTTCCATGGAACCGATAACAGTCCATGAATAAGGATGTCCGGCAGGATATGTCGCTTTGGTCATCAGTTCTTCCACAACACCGTACGGCTGATTTTCGTACTGCCGCTTTTCGTTTTGTACGACACCGCGCTGCTCGTCCAACTTTGCCTGGTCAATGGCGCCGACGAGATGCCCCATCCGATCCGACTCCATCCACAAGGCCACGTCCAGGGCTGATGTGGGGACGTTCTGAAAATAATTTGTTCGGTCTTCGCTTGTTGTGCCGTTGAGGTCGGTTGCGCCCACACGTTCCAGGGCCTGAAAATAGTCATCATTGAAATTTTCGCTGCCATTGAACATCAGGTGCTCAAATAAATGGGCAAAACCTGTACGCCCCGGCCTTTCGTTTTTCGATCCTACGTGATACCACACATTCACGGCCACAATAGGTGCTTTGTGATCCGTATGAACAATCAGCGTAAGTCCGTTTTTGAGCACGAATTTTTGAAAAGGAATATCAATTCCCTCTCCCATATCTTTTGCGAAAGAGGTTGTACTTGTCATCATAGAAACGGCCACCAGTAATAGTAAAATAAATTGCGATGTTTTGAGCATGGAAAGCCCCTTTCTTTTGGTTTTTATACGTTGCCAAATATAAGAAGAACTGTTGTTTGGCAAAAACAAGCCAAGGAACTGTTTTTATTGCGCAGGAAGTGTTTCATAAAAACAATAACTTGCTAAAAACCCAAATAACTGCCAAACTACAGAAGAATAAAAAATTTACGAAAGGTTCTCCCTAAAGTTTCGTCAAATCAAACATTCGACTCACAGTGGTTATTCCAAAAACATCCGGCCACGCAAAAAAGAATTGGAACTGGAAGTGCTTTTCTATATATTTCATTTTTCCCAGATTAAAAGTTGGATTGTATCACTATTTTCTCAGGGCTTCTATGCTGAAAAATATTTTTTTCGAAAAACTTAATTTTGGATTTGCCAAAGAAGTGGCGATGATTCAGGTTTTGAAAACATTGACCTGGCGTCGGGTATTAAATGCTATTAAAATATTTTCATCTTTTATCCTTTCAGCCATTACAAAAAAAACGATTGTCTGGGGTGTACCGGTTATTGTCAATGTTGAGCCGACAAATATTTGTAACCTTCGCTGCCCCCTTTGCATTACAGGAAGCATGCAAATGGAAAGGCCTTATGGCCGAATGGATTTTAATACGTTCAAAAAAGCAATAGAGCCTGTTGCGGACAAGATTATCTACATCACGCTTTATCATCAGGGGGAGCCGTATCTCAATTCCGATTTCAACCGCTTTGTAACGTTTGCCGTGGAAAAAGGAATTTACGTGACCACCAGTACCAATGCTCACTTTTTTGATGAGCAACTTGCTCTGGATGTCGTCCGCAGCGGCCTGGACAGTATGATCATTTCTGTCGATGGCGTTACTCAGGAAACGTACGCACATTATCGAAGGGGGGGTGATCTCGAAAAGGTGAAACAAGGTATCCGCAATCTTGTGGCTGCAAAAAAGCAACTGAAAAGTAAAACGCCGTACCTGTTCATGCAATTTCTGGTGATGAAACACAACGAACACGAGATCCCGGCAATGAAGCAACTGGCCAGGGAACTACAAGTGGACCGGCTGCTCATCAAAACAACGCAGGTGATGACGCTGGAGGAAGCGAAAGAATGGCTACCCGAAAATGAACGTTATCGTCGCTACAATCTGACGGAAGAAGAATTTAGTGTGAAGCGCGGTCAGGGCATTTGCCCGCGCCCATGGTTAACAACGCTCGTCGACTGGGACGGACAGGTCGTGCCCTGTTGTTTCGACAAAAACGGCAACCATGCCATGGGTGATTTCCGTAATGGCGAGGGATTTAACGAAATCTGGAAGTCGGTGAGGTATACCGATTTTCGCCAAAGAATGCTCACGAACAGGAACTCGATTGATATTTGCAGAAACTGTAATTATGGAATTGGCCTCTTTAAATAATTCAACCGGATCATTGCACAAACAAAAAAATAGCGATGGGAATGATCCCATCGCTACCGCGCACCAGGGTACTCACCGTGTCTGGAACCGCTAAGCAACCTGCCCAGGAGTTATTTCGCTGCATTCTTTAAGTGAATTGCTAACAAACAATGTTCACAAGCCCGCCCTGATGTTAGTGCGGGATGTATGTGCGAAAGGGCGGGCCTGTGAACAAAAGACATAAAATTATGATAAGAGTGTAATAAAAGTGGTACTGTGCCGATAATCCAATCTTGCGCCATGTTTCCAAACTCAATAAAATCAAACAAGATTCTGATCATCTTTTGTAAATGGAAGCACTGGTTTATGATTCATCAAAATATGTGCCACAATTATTACTCTGGTTTGTGCCGGCAAGGGACATTTTAAAATGCAAGTTTTTCTTCATTCCGGTGTTTAACCAATAAAGACTATCTCAGGGAAATGAATGCGGGACGACGAATTGGTTCTACAATTTCAACAAGGTGATGAACATGCCTTTGATCTGCTTGTCAAACGATATGAAAAGACAGTAGGCAGAGGCTGTTTTCGATTTCTTAATAATGTTGAGGATGCCAGGGATGCCGCCCAGGACATTTTTATTAAAATCTATTACGGTCTCCATCAGTTTAAGCCGAACGCCAAATTTTCCACTTGGCTTTACCGGATTATGGTGAACCACTGTTTGAATGAAATCAGGGCACGCAAACGGCGTTCGTGGCTTTCAAAATTTACAAAAGATCGTGATGATTTTGTCGAACCGCCATTGCCTGAAGATGAAACACCGGTCGGCGAAATGGAAATGTTGGAGCGCAAGGCAGCTGTAGAAGCAGCGATTTCGGCGTTGGATGAAAAACTCAGGACAGCGGTTATTTTGCATAAATACCAAGGCCTGTCATATAAAGAAATTGCGGATGTTCAGAAAATCAGTTTATCCGCTGTCGAATCCCGTATTCATCGTGCGAAAAAGAAATTGGCTATTTTGCTTAAAGACTATATCTGATAAAAATATGAGTATTGATTATGAAGTGCAAATCAATTCAAAAACGCCTCTCGGCTTACATCGACGGTGAGTTGGGAGAGGACCTGGCCGGGGAAATTTCGCGGCACCTTGAAACATGTCCCTATTGTGGAAAAGAGTTGGCGCGTCTGAGGCAGCTTTATGGTTTCATCGACATTGATGTTTCGATGACAGATGACCCGCACTTTGTGACAAGAGTACGCGCCGGGTTACAGAAAAGGGACCAAGCGCACCTGAATGTCGGCAAATTGGAATGGTGGATTGGCAGATTATTAATTCCTGCCACTCTGGTTGTGGGGCTGTTTATTGGTACAATCATAGGCAAACAGGTTAGCCGTGGGTTATTGCCTTCTTCATCTGCGAACTTTGAGATGAGCCGGGATTATATAGATCGGGATGTGTTTTCTGCGGTTCCGAGCGGATCGCTGGTTGATAATTTTCTCGCTTTAAATAAAAAGGATGAATGATCTGAGGGTCCAATGAACAAGTGGTTAGTTAGTCTTTTTGTGTTTTCCGTTGCCGTGAATATTGCTGTGATGGGAACGCTGGTTTATTTTTGGCATGAATCACGCCCTGAACGTGCCGACCAAATTATCGCCCCTCCGCCACCCCCGTTACCGGATCGTGAGGAAAGGCGATTTTTATGGATGGGAAAACGCCGGCCGGGCGAACCGGAAAAGGTTTTCAAGGCGCGAATAAAATATCGTGATCAAATGGAAAAAGTCCGTAGACAAATTGATGGCTTTAGAAAAGAAATCATTGTTCTGCTGCTTTCTGATCCTCCGCCGACCGATTCCCTTCATGTTATTGTAGAAAAGCTGGCAAAAAAACAAGTCGAGGCGGAACAATTGACAATAGGTCATTTGTTAGATATTCGCCCTCTTTTACCGCGAAAAAAGTGGGTAAAAGTTGTGCGGGATTTACGGAAAAACAGGCGTGTTATGATCCGCCAAAGAATTAAGAAAAACGGCAAGACTGAGGAAAATGAAACGGAAATCCATGTAATGTGAATCTGTCAATGCGCACAAGATTTTATATGATTATGCAAATGACTTGGCTAAAATGTCTGCATAACACTACAGCGCAAGATAAATTACTGATGACTATCTTATCCAGTCATGTCATTCTGAAAGAATCTTGTTAGATATGCAATGAAATTAAGAAAATACTATTTACAGATTTGTCCTTACAAGATTCCTGCTGAATGACACGATGTTTTCGTTATCGTTAAAAATATTT
>Ga0114931_10001590_pt1 | contig 29003 bp, 25 predicted proteins | sample 2SBtaG_FD_89579 | JGI IMG/M metagenome (GOLD analysis project Ga0114931, IMG submission 89579) | Deep subsurface microbial communities from Kolumbo volcano to uncover new lineages of life (NeLLi) - 2SBTROV14_V59a metaG | ecosystem: Environmental > Aquatic > Marine > Volcanic | place: Kolumbo... | reverse complement strand
GGGGGGGGGGGGGGTGGCAGGGGGGGGGGCGGGCGGCGGGGTGGGGGGGGGGGCTGGGCCGGGGGGGGGCGGTGTGGGGGGGGTGGGTGTGGTGGGGGTAGAGCAGGGGGGCGACCGCGAGAACGAACTCGATCTCGACCGGGATGTCGAGGATGCTCCGGAAGCTGCAGGCGGGCCGAGCCCCGTCAGTCTCGGAGGAGGGCGGCGCGGACGGGGCTGGCGTCGGCCCCGTCGAGCTTGAGCGGCAGGGCGAACAGCGTGTACAGGCCCGGCTCGACGTGGCTGAGGACGAGGCCCTCGAGGATCGCGAGGTCGTGATCGGCGATCGCCTGGTGGCTGCGCAGGTCCTTGTCGTCGAAGGGGTCGACGGACGGGGTGTCGAGGCCGACGAGGACGACGCCCTGCGCGGCGAGCCACCGGACCAGCTCCGGGGAGAGGGCGGCAAAGTCCGTGGTGAAGTCGGTCGGGTCGGGAAAGCTCTCGGTGCGGAACAGCACCCGGGGGGCGCGGACGGGGCCGGGCAGGTCGGATGGGCGGATCCGGGCGCCGCGTGGGACACGGGCCGCGATCACCTCGCACGGCCCGTAGTAGATTTCGAGGGAGCGCTCGGCGATCCCGGGCAGGCCCTGGCGATAGTGGCTCGGGGCGTCGGCGTGGGCGCCGAGGTGCACGCTGGTCTCGATGGAGGACAGGTCGATGGTCGCGCCGTCGGCGAGCCGGGCGTTGATCTTGCGGCGATAGGGGACGTCGCCGGGCCACACCTGCAGGCCCTCGTGGACGAGGGGGGAGATGTCGATCAGGCGGCTCATCGCGGCACCCGGGCGACGACCTTCAGCTCCACCGCGATGGGCGTGGGCAGCGCCGAGACGGCGACGGTCGTGCGCGTGGGGCGGATCGCGCTGAAGTACTCGGTGTAGACCTCGTTGAAGGTGGCGAAGTCGCGGTCCATGTCGACCAGGAACACGCCCACGTCGACGACGTCCTGCAGGGAGGCCCCCGAGGCCTCGAGGACCCGGGCGATGTTCTCGATGCACGCGCGGGTCTGGGCCGCCACGTCGTAGTCCCGCGGGGCGCCGGTCTCGTCGCGGATCGGGCCGCCCGGGATCGTGTCGGTGCCCGGCTGGCGCGGGCCCATCCCCGAGAGGAACAGCAGGTCGCCCTCGCGGCGGGCGTGGGGGTAGGGGCCGACCGGGCGGGGGGCGGTGCCGGTGTCGACGGCGCCGGGGGCCTCGGCGTGCGGCGGGGTCGAGGGCTCCTCGTCGACGGGCTCGGTGTCGAGGACGTTGCGGTCGCCGTGGAACACCTCGACGTCGTCCTCGTCGAACTCCAGGGCCGCGGTTTCGCCGGGGGAGGGGCGGAGCTGCGCGAGGGCGGCGCCCGTGCCCCAGATCGGCTGGTAGGCGAGGACATCGCCCTCGTAGCCGTTGTGCTGCCCGAGGAGCGCCGCGAGCCACCAGATGGCCTTGAACTTCTGGTCGGCGTTCGCCTCGCGGGTGAAGGTCCGGGCGAGCTGGGCGACGTCCTCCAGGCGACCCTCGCCGAGGAACTCGAGGATCTTCCGGTTCCACTCGTCGTCCTTCAGGGACGAGATCCGGTCGGCCGCGGGGTCGATGGGGGTGGTGAACAGCCGGTTGGACAGGGCGGTCACCGCGACCGCGACCGCGCGGCGGCCGGTGGCCTGCACGGCGTCGCGGGTGGCCTTGCCGAGCACGAGGGTCTCGGCGCGGTCCGCGTACATGTTGCACGAGACCACGCAGATGGGCAGGGCATTGTCGGGGTTCAGGAGCTTGGAGGCGACGAGCGTGCCCGTGTCGATCGGGAAGCCGCGGTAGGCCACGGGCCGGGTGTGCAGACCGCGCTCCCGGGCGGCGGCGACCCAGGCGGCGGCGAACTCCGCGTCGACGCGGAGCTTGTAGGGGATGCTGCCGAGCGCGTGCCACTCCTCGTCGACGTGCACCCACTCGGGCTCCGGGTCGGCCTGCACCTGGTGGCCGATCACCGAGAGCCACTGGGTGCTGTACAGCACGAGCAGGTCGGCGCCCGAGGCGGCGATCCGGGCGCGGGCCTCGGCGAAGGCGTCGCGCAGGGCGGCCCACGCCGGAGACTGGTCGGCGGCGAGCAGCGGGTGCGGCCGTCCGGGAACGACCCAGCCGTGCAGGACCTCGCCCCTCATGTGCCCTCCGCCCGGCGCGGGTCCCACTCGACGATCGCGTTGCCGGTGCCGATCACCGTGCCGTAGCCGTGCAGGGTGGCGGGGTACTCGGGGACGCCCAGGGCGCCGAGCAGCCACACGAGCGAGCCCTCCTTGGCCTCGCTCACCGCCTGATCGATGAAGTCGGGCATCTCGGCGAGGATCTGCGCGGTGCGCCCCGCGCGCATGTGCTCGATCATCCGCATGTCCCACAGGTACTGGCCGTGGTGGTGGATGTGCTCGTGGCTCATGTCCTCGGGGAGCTGCGGCTCGGTCACGAAGTGGCGGTGCGACAGGCTGTTGCTCGCGAGCAGCACGGCGCGGCGCCCGCTCGCCTCGACGGCGCGGCGGGTGGCGCGGCCCAGCGCGAGCATCTCCGCGTCGCCGACCTCGTTGCTGAAGTAGTGGTAGGCGCGGTTGGACGAGATCGAGACGATGGGCTTGTCCCAGGCGGGGTTGACCATGTGGCAGCACACGATGGTGCCGTAATCGACCCGGAAGGCCGGGTTGCGCATCACCTGGGTCACCAGACCGTCCGCGGCGCCCTCGGCGGCGATCGCCTCGGCCAGATCCACGTCGACGTCGAGGTCGTAGTGGTAGCGGAACAGGTTGGGGAAGATCGGGTCGACGGACAGGCTGTCGAAGTGCGGCACCCCGAGCACGTGGTGTCCCACGACCGTCTTCCAGTGCGGCGAGTGCACGACGATCACGTCGTAGTCGCGGTCGGAGAGGCTGCTGCGCAGGCGCTCGTAGCCCCAGCGCAGGGTCTCCCAGCCGCACTCGGCCCGCGGCTCGTTCTGGGGCGGGTTTTCGGCGTATACGAGGTGCGGCGGGTGCGGCGCCAGCACGCCGGCGACGATGCGTCCGGGACCGCTCATATCGCCCCCGGCAGCATCTTTTGCATCTTGCGGTGGCGGATGGCGGCCTCGATGAACACCGGGCCCTCGACGACGTACCCGAGGGTCTCGTAGAAGGGGATCACCTGGACCTGGGCGGTGAGCACCACCTTCGTGTGGCCGCGGCGCGCGGCCTCGGCCTCCAGGGCGGCCATCAACGCCGTGCCCACGCCGCGGCCCTGAGAGCCCGGGCGCACCGCGACCCGCTCCGCCTTGGCCTCGCCGTTCTCGGTGAACCGGAGCCGCGCGGTGCCGATGGGCTCCCGGCGCTGCCAGGCGAGGAAGTGGATGCACTCGGCGTCGAGCCCGTCCACCTCGAGCGCCTCGGGCACGCCCTGGCCGAGCACGAAGACCTCGTGCCGGATGGCCTGGCAGGTGCCGATCTCCTCGCTGGTGGCGCGCCGAACCTCGAACATCGCGGTCGAACCTCCCGTGCAGCCCTTCGCCCGATCGCGCCGCCTTCGCAAGTCCCGGGGTCGGGATACGCCGAGGTCATGGCTCCCACCGCGCTGGTGTTCGACCTGGACGGCACCCTGGTCGACAGCCTCGAGGATCTCACCTGGTCCCTGCGAGTGCTCCACGAGCAGGCGGGGCGCCTGGCGCTGCCCGCCGAGGGGGTCGCCGAGCTCGTGGGGGAGGGGGCGCGCAAGCTGCTGGTGCGGGCCTGGGCGCGCACCGGGCGGCCCGCGGGGGACACGGAGCTGCAGGCTCTCTACGAGCGTTTCCTCGCGATCTACGACGACCACTGCACCGTCGACACTCACCCCTACACGGGAGTGCTCGAGACCCTGGAGGCCCTGCGCGGTGCGGGGCACCCCCTGGCCCTGTGCACGAACAAGCCGATCGCGCCGACACGCCGGGTGCTGGCCGCCACCGGGCTGGACGGGTTCTTCGGCGAGGCGGTGTTCGGCGGGGACAGCCGGCCCTACAAGAAGCCCGATCCGCGGATCCTCGCCGACGCTCTCGCGCTACTGGGCGCACCCGCCGCGGTCATGGTCGGGGACAGCCCGGTCGACGTGGCAGCGGCGCGTGCGGCGAAGTGGCCGGTGATCGCGGTCGGTTGGGGCTACGCCCACGGCGACCCGGCGGATCTCGGCGCCGACGCGCTCATCCGCCGGTTCCGGGATCTGCCGGGGGCGCTGGCGCGTCTGCGGGCGCCTCGGGGGCCGGAGCGGTAGGCGCGGGCGCATCGTCGGAGCGCCGCACGATCGAGAACTCGACCCGCCGGTTCTTGGCCCACGCCGCCTCGTCCTCGCCCTGGACGAGCGGCTTCGACTCGCCGAAGCCCCGGCTGGTCAGCCGGTCGGGGTCGATCCCCTTGCCGACGAGGTAGTCGCGCACCGCCGCCGCGCGGCGCCCGGACAGGTGCTGGTTGAAGGAGGCGGTGCCGCGGTCGTCGGTGTGGCCGTCGATGCGCACCTCGAGCAGCTCGGGGTGCTCCTTCAGGGTCTGGGCGACCTCGTCGAGGAGCGGCAGGCTCTCGGGGCGGATCGTGGCGCGGTTCGTGTCGAAGAACACCTTGCCCTCGATCTCGATGCGCTCGCGGGTGATCTGGACGTGCGGCCGGGGTGACTCGGGCTCGGGTGCGGTCTGGGGCTGGGTGACTTCCTGGTCGGGCATCGGGTCCGGGCAGCCGTCGGTGTCCATGTCGCCGTCGTAGTCCTCGGGCTGGTCGGGGCAGACGTCGTCGCGGTCGGCGATCCCGTCCTGGTCGCGGTCGGGGAAGCTGCGCGGCGGCTCCCAGGACAGCATCAGCACCGTGCGCACCACGGGCGAGCCGGGGGCCCCGGTCAAGCCCGTGCCCACGCCTCCGCGCACCACCAGCTGACGGCTGACCCGTCCCCAGCCGCCGAGCATGACCTCGAGGGGCGTGCCCTGGCCGGTGAACAGCTTCTGGCCGTAGGTGAACTGTCCCGCGAGATCCAGGGAGACGCCGCCGCGGTAGCCCAGGGCGTAGCCTCCGCCGAAGCGGAAGGTGAAGGCGTCGGTCACCTTGGTGGAGCCGACCTCGACCAGCGGCTGGTCCACGTGGCCGAGGTTCGCCGCGATCAGCAGCGGGCCGACGCGCTTGTCGGAGATCAGGCGCACGTTCCACCGGAAGCCGGGATCCGAGAGTGGGACGTCGACGGTGCCCGTCGGCAGGGTGGCGCCCGCGGCGATCGCGAGGCCGATCGGGGCGCGGGTCGGGTCGAGGACGGTGCCCTTGACGTCGGCGTACAGGTCACCGAGCCCCGCGCCACCGGCACCCGCCACGTCCGAGGTGGTGAGCAGCCAGGTGGGCAGCGCAAGACCGAAGCGCACGGGACCCGCGGTCGCGCCGCCGGCGAGCACCAACCCAAAGGCGTCCCCGACGAGCTGGGTGGTCGTCGTGCCCTGCCCGTCGCGGATGCGCAGGGCCAGGGGCCCGTGCAGGTAGTCCGCGGCGAGCCGGGCGGTGACGTAGCCGCTGGGCGCGCGTCCCGCGTCGTCGGTCCACATCGTCTGCTGCGCGTCGATGGGCAGCCGGTACAGGTCGCCGTCCATCGCCGGCACGCTGACGTCCTGGGCGAGGGCCGCCCGCAGCAGCAGGAGCGCGATCACTTCGCACCCCGCTCGCGGCGCCGGATGGCGAGTCCGGCCAGGAACACGATCCACACCACCCCGGAGCCCGGTGGCAGGTCGCCGTCGGTAGTACAGCCGCAGCTCCGGCCGATCAGCTGCACGTCGGGCGGCGTCACGGACAGGTCGTCGCTGGGGTCGTTCGGGTCGGTGCCACGTGCGACCTCGGTCCCGTCGTCGACGCCGCCGTTGTCGGTGTCGGCGTTGGTCGGGTCGGTGCCGTAGTCGTCGACCTCCTGGCCGTCGGTGAGCCCGTCGTCGTCGGTGTCGGCGTCGGTCGGGTCGGTGCCGAGGTCGACTTCCTGGCCGTCGTCGAGCCCGTCGCCGTCGGTGTCGGCGTTGTTCGGATCGGTGCCGAGGTCGCCCTCCTGGACGTCCGTGAGCCCGTCGCCGTCGCTGTCGGCGAGGTCGTCGGTGCCGTCCAGCGGGTCGGTGCCGTCGGTCAGGACCTCCTGGCCGTCTGTGCGCCCGCCGTCGTCGGTGTCCGCCTTGTTCGGGTCGGTGCCCGCATCCTGCTCCGAGCCCTGGCAGGTGCCGCCCTGGTCGAGGCCGTCGCCCTCGGCGTCGGCGCGGGTGCTGTCGCACAGGCCGTCGCCGTCGCTGTCGGGGTTCAGGGGATCGGTCTCGTCGCCGGTGTTCGGCGTCCCGTCGGCCCCGAACACCTCGTCGCCGTCGGAGATCCCGTCGTCGTCGCTGTCGGCGTCGTTCGGGTCGGTGCCCAGGGTGGCCTCCTGGCCGTCCGTGAGCCCGTCCCCGTCGCTGTCGACGAGGTCGTCGGCGCCGTCGAGGGGGTCGGTGCCGTCGGTCAGGACCTCCTGGCCGTCGGTGCGTCCGCCATCGTCGGTGTCCGCCTTGTTCGGGTCGGTGCCGGCGTCCTGCTCGGAGCCCTGGCAGGTGCCACCCTGGTCGAGCCCGTCGCCCTCGCCATCGACGCGGGTGCCGTCGCACAGGCCGTCCTGGTCGGTGTCCGGATCGAGCGGGTCCGTCTCGTCGCCGCTGTTCGCGACCCCGTCGGCGCCGAGGACCTCGTCGTCGTCGGAGATCCCGTCGTCGTCGCTGTCGGCATCGTTCGGGTCGGTGCCGAGGTTGGCCTCCTGCACGTCGGTGAGCCCGTCCCCGTCGCTGTCGACGAGGTCGTCGGTGCCGTCGAGCGGGTCGGTGCCGTCGGTCAGGACCTCCTGGCCGTCGGTGCGCCCACCGTCGTCGGTGTCCGCCTTGTTCGGGTCGGTCCCGGCGTCCTGCTCGGAGCCCTGACAGGTGCCGCCCTGGTCCAGCCCGTCGCCCTCGCCGTCGACGCGCGTACCGTCGCACAGCCCGTCGTGGTCGGTGTCCGGGTCCATGGGGTTGGTCTCGTCGCCGGTGTTCGGGGTGCCGTCGGACCCGAACACCTCGTCGCCGTCCGAGATCCCGTCGTCGTCGCTGTCGGCGTCGTTCGGGTCGGTGCCGGTGAAGTGCACCTCGTCCCAGTCGGTGATCCCGTCGCCGTCGCTGTCGATCAGGTCGTCGCTCGGGTCGAGGGGGTCGGTGCCGTTGACGAGCACCTCCTGGCCGTCGGAGATCCCGCCAGCGTCGGTGTCGGCCACGGTCGGGTCGGTGCCGGCGTCCTGCTCGGAGCCCTGACAGGTGCCGCCCTGATCGAGCCCGTCGCCCTCGCTGTCGAAGCGGGTGCCGTCGCACAGGCCGTCGCCGTCGCTGTCCGGGTTCAGCGGATCGGTCTCGTCGCCGGTGCTCGGGATGCTGTCGGCGCCCACGACCTCGTCCCCGTCGGAGATCCCGTCGTCGTCGCTGTCGGCGTCGTGGGGGTCGGTGCCGTACAGGTACACCTCGACCCAGTCGGTCAGCCCGTCGCCGTCGCTGTCGAGCAGGTCGTCGCTCGGGTCGAGGGGGTCGGTACCGTCGACGAGGACCTCCTGGCCGTCGGAGATCCCGCCGCCGTCGGTGTAGGCAAAATTCGGGTCGGTGCCTTCGTTCACCTCGGAGCCCTGGCAGGTGCCGCCCTGGTCGAGCCCGTCGGCCTCGGCGTCGTAGCGGGCCCCGTCGCACAGCCCGTCGCTGTCGGTGTCCGGGTTCAGCGGGTCGGTCTCGTCGCCGCTGCTGGCGACCCCGTCCACACCGTAGACCTCTTCGCCGTCGGACAGGCTGTCGTCGTCGCTGTCCGCGTCGAGCGGATCGGTGCCCGTGACCCCGGTCTCGGTGAAGTCCGGCAGCCCGTCGCCGTCCCGGTCGCTCTCGCTACCGCCCACCACGTCCCAGCCGTCACCGCAGCTAGCGCCGGTCACGTCCTTGTTGATCTGGCCCGGATTCGCGCCGGTGCCGAGGGCCATGTGGATGTGGTCGAGGTCGAGGTCGGCCACCGGCATGCCTAGGACCGCGGCGAGGTCGGTCAGCGGCACCTGCATGTCGACGAACATGTCGCCGTCGGGCTCGCCGCCGTAGGTGGTTCCCGCTGCCACCACCTGGGCGTTGCCGCTGAAGTCGGCGGGCGCCGCGTAGGTGTAGGGCAGGGAGTCCGCCGAGTCTCCGCACCAGTTGGAGCGCTTGTTGCTGTTGACGCCGATCTCTACGGTGTCGCCGTTGGCGTCGAAGATCACCCCGTCGTCCCAGGAGCCGTCCGAGGTGTTGCCGTCGACCTCGAAGAGGGCGAAGAACGCGAAGCTCACCCAGGTCTGTTTGACGGCGTCCTGCGGGCTCGCCGCGAGGCGGATCCGAAAGTAGGCGTTGTTCGCGTCCTGGGCGTAGTATGCGGCTGCGTCGGGCGCCTGGCCGACCGCGTCGAAGGTGGGCTGGCCCGCGCCGTTGATGTCGTTCGCCGGATCGCTCACCGGGGCGCCGGTGGGGTCGGCGACTGCGGTCCACTCGCCTGCGGCGGGCCAGGTCGCGGCCCGGGCGGACACGGAGAGGGCCAGGACAAGGGCGGTGATCATGCACGCTCCGGGGAGGTCCCCTGCGATGCCTGGGGGCACGGTTCGAGGTCGCTACCCATTATGGTCGAAAAATTTTTTACATCCCTGTCATTCGACCGGCGCCGAACCGAGCGGAGTCTATCGCGCGAGGTCCGACGACCGCCAAGCGGCGCGACCGGCTCAGGGTGTGTGGGGGACCAGGCGGCCGGCGAGCAGATCGGCGCGCGGGAAGATCGCGGTCTCGCTCGCGTCGACGGTGCCGTCGCCGTTGCCGGGTGGCTGCTGGTACTCGGCCTTCAGCCCGCCGCCGTCGTCGGTGGCCCAGGGGCCGACCGACAAGGCCAGGACGGGTGGCAGGTCGACCGCGTGTCCGTTCGCGAAGGTGCCCGCCAGGTGCACGCTCCCCTCGAAGCGCGGGCCATCTCCAGTGGACAGGCAGGTGGCGCCCTGGGCGTCGGTGACCCAGGCGGAGGCGACTGGATCGTAGCGGCGCCACTCGCAGGCCTTGGTCGACTCCTCCTGGATCATCACCAGCAGCCCGCCACCCGTGCGCGGCGCGGCGACCTGGCCGCTCTTGCCCCAGGGAGGCGCGACGGTGGCGCCGGGATCGGGCTTGTTCACCCACACGAAGAGCAGGTGGTCGCTGCCTTGGTCGGCCCAGTTGGTCGAGGCGTACAGCACGCCCTGGTCGTCGAGGGACGCGCGCGCGTCCATGGTCTGTCCGGGGGTGCCGGCGACCAGGAAGGTGTCGGCGTCGACCTGTCCGTCGGTGACGTCGATGTCGGCTGGACCGGTGATCGCCCAGGCGTCCGTGGTCAGGGAGCTCGCGGTCGGGTTCTGCTGCACCAGGAGCAGGCTCGGGCGAAGGGTGTCGCTGGCCCCGCTCGCGGGGTTGGTCCAGTCGACGGTCAGCTCGCGAAACCCCGGGGTGGAGCTGACGGACAGCGTGCCCTGGATGGTGCCGGTGGACGTGGATCCGGTGAACCCTTCGAGCTGCGGGTTCGCGTCGACGTTCGGGGTATCGTCGTCGACCCAGGCATGGAACACGGAGGTCGTGGCGGGCTCGACGGAGACGACGTCGGTCGCCGACAGTGTCCAGTCGCCGCCGGAGTCGGCGAGCTCCAGCCGTGCCGCGGCGTCTCCCTGGAGCGCCCCGGTGTACTCGACCACCGACCAGTAGCCGTCCGCGGGGTCGCGGGTGAACCCGGGCGGCGGGTTCGAGGTGCTCCAGTCCTCGAAGTCCCAGTTGCCCGGGAGGGGTGCCGTGCCCGTGTCGGCGGTGTCCCCGGTGTCGCCGGAGTCTGCCGTGTCCCCGGTGTCGGTCGCGCTCGTGTCGGTGGCGCTCGTGTCGCCGGTGTGCCCGGTGTCGGTGGATCCGGTGTCGCCGGTGTCGGTGCCCTGGCTCGGAGGGCAGCCAGCGACCAGGAGCAGCGCGAGGATCAGGGTGTGCACGGGACCTGGCTCAGTACGCCACGCAGACATTGCGGGCCTCGCTGTAGAACTCGAGGGACCACCGCCCCCCCTCCCGGCCCACCCCGGAGGATTTCATCCCGCCGAAGGGCACGCGCAGGTCGCGGAGCAGCCAGGTGTTCACCCAGACCATCCCGCACTCGAGGGCGGCGGCGACCCGGTGCGCGCGGGACAGGTCGCGGGTCCACACCGAGGCGGACAGGCCGTACTCGACGTGGTTCGCCATGGCCAGCGCCTCCGCCTCGTCGTCGAAGGGGTGCACGGTCACCACCGGGCCGAAGATCTCCTCGGTGGCGGTGCGGCAGGTGTGGGGCAGACCGACGATCACCGTGGGCTCGAAGAAGGCCCCCTGGTCGAAGGGCGGGTCGAGCTCCGGCCGGCGGCCGCCGCACAGGATCTCGCCGCCCTCCTCGTGGGCCAGCGCCACGTAGCCCTCCACCTTATTGCGGTGGGCGGTGGAGATGAGCGCGCCGACGTCGGTGCGCGGATCGGACGGGTCGCCGACCACCAGCCCCCGCACCCGGTCGACGAGCCCCTCCACGAAGGGCTCGAACACCGAGCGCTCCACGAGGATCCGCGACCCGCACAGGCAGATCTCGCCCTGGTTGGCCATCGCCGCGCGGGTGGCACCGTCCAGCGCCGCGTCCAGATCGGCGTCGGCGAACACGAGGGTGGGGTTCTTGCCGCCCAGCTCGAGGGAGAGCTTCTTGAAGGCGGGGGCGGAGGTGGCGGCCACCTTGCGGCCGGTGGCGGTGCCGCCGGTGAAGCTGATGCCGGCCACGCCGGGGTGTTCGACGAGCGCCTGCCCGGCGGCGGGCCCGAGGCCGTGCACCACGTCGAGCGCCCCCTCGGGTGCCCCGATCTCGGCGGCGATGTGGGCCAGTGCGTCCGCGGTGAGCGGGGTCAGCTCGCTCGGCTTGGCGACGACCGCGTTGCCCATGGCCAGCGCGGGGCCCACCTTCCAGGTGAGCAGGTACAGCGGCAGGTTCCACGGGGTGATCAGCCCGACCACTCCCAGGCGCCGGCGCAGGGTGTAGTTGAAGGCGCCGTCCATCGCCTGGAACCCCGTCTGGTCCTGGCGGATCGCGCCGGCGAAGAACCGGAGGTTCGCCACGGCCCGAGGGATGTCGAGCTTGCGCGCCAGGGCGATGGGCTTGCCGGTGTCCAGGGACTCAAGGGCGGCGAGATCCTCCAGGCGGGCCTGGACCGCGCCAGCCAGCGCGTCGAGCAGGTCGGCTCGCTCGGGGGCGGTCGCGCGGCCCCAGGCGCCGTCCAGCGCGCGCTGGCCCGCGGCCACGGCGGCGTCGACGTCCTCGGCGGAGGAGGCCGGGATCCGGTGGAGCAGCTCGCCGGTGGCCGGATCGAGGTCGTCCACCCACTCGTCGCTCGCCGGGTCGACGAAGGCGCCTCCGATGAAGTTCTGAATGGTCCGTGGCGCGCCGACGCTCATGGTGTCCTCCCGTACCGATCCCACGCGTAATCGTAGCGGTCCGTGTCCGGGTCCCACGACTCCCAGGTGGGCAGGGCTCGCAGGGCCTCCAGCCGGTCGGGCGGGACGACGCCGGGCACGAGGAACGCCTTCTGCCGGTGCAGGGCGTAGGGGTTGCGCAGCTCCAGCCCGAGCACACCGAGGACGGCGCGCGCGACGTACCAGGAGGCCCGCGGGTCCCACCCGTGGGCGATCTTGATCGCGACGCCCAGGCCGTCGGGGTAGTCGTCGTGGACCACGGCGAGGCCGAGCAGACCGTCGGCGCCCTCCTTGGCGATCACCCGGCCCCCGCAAGCCTTGAGGATCGTCGAGTCGAGCCGGTCGAAGCCGCCCACGAGATCGGGATGGTCCACCATCGCCCGCCAGATCCAGTCCTCGTCGCGCGTGCGGGCGAGGCCCGCGAAGCAGGCCGCCAGCTCGCTCACCGTGTTGCTCACCGTCGGGAGCCCACACCCGTCCCGGGCCACGCGCAGCGGCGTCCAGTCGGGCCCGAGGAACCGGCGGAGCACGTCGAGGTAGCCCTGGAAGAAGGGGTGGTGCGGCAGGGTGTAGCCGACCCGCGGCCACCCCAGGCGCTTGCATCCGCGCAGGATCGCGGCGTGCTCCCCCGAGCAGGTGTGGTACCAGCGGCGCGGCCGGCGCACCTGGCGGCCGAACTGCACGAGCGGGACGTCGAGCGGCGTCTGCATCAGCCCCCACTCGTCCTCGGGAAGCAGCGACTGGGCGGCCGCGACGTGCTCGGGGGTGCCGTTGTGGCTCGCCACCGCGATCGCCCGCTGGGGGGGCTCGAGGTCGGCGAGGGCCTCGGCGAACACCTTGATCATGAGCGGCTTCATCATCGAGCGGCCGTAGCAGAGGACGTTGCCGCCGAAGCTGTGCACGATCCGGTCGCCGCTCGCCCAGGCGACGGCGCCGTGGATCGTCGTCTCGCTCACCCCGTTGCGTCGGTAGTCGACCAGCGGCTCCCAGTCGACGTCGCGACCCGTGGGGATGCCGCGAGCCTCGGCGCCGAGCGGATCGGAGGGGTACAGGTGCGCCGCGGCGGGCGGCGTACCGCCGGCGTGGGCCTCACCCATCGGCCACGCCCAGGGCGGCGCGCACCTGCGGGGCGACCTTGTCCATGAACGCCCGCATGTTGGCGATCACCCGCTCGCAGTCGTGGTTGAAGAAGTCGAACCACAGCATCAGGCGGTCCTCGGGGTGGAACCGATCCAGGATCTGCGCGGCGACATCGTCGGCGTTGCCCACGAGCGCGTTGTCGGCCGCCCTCTCCACCTTCTCCGGGTCGATGGTGCCCTGCAGGGCCGCCCAGTAGGCGCGGAGCGCGGCGCGCGCCTCCCGGTGGGCGGCGGCGCGGCGTTCCTCGGGGGAGAGCCCCGGCTGCTCGTTGAGGAACACGAAGGTGGTGCGTGGCATGTGCCCGCGCTGCCACGGGCCGCCGTCGGGGTGGTAGGCCTCGGCCATCCGTGCATGGGTGGCCTCGATCACCTCGGGGCGCGTGATCGACAGGTTGAACACCTGCACCGGCTGGAACCGGTTGACCCTCACCTGCACCGCCGGGTCGTGGCTGCCGACCACGAGCTGCAGCAGGTCTCGTCGCCAGGCCTGCGGGATGATCTTCAGGTCCTCGAAGGCCCACCGGCGCGCGAGGGGGATGCGGTCCTCCGTGGTGCCCGCCGCCTGCTGCACCCGCTCCCAGTCCGCGTCGCTGCGGAAGGTCGCGCGGGTGAGCACAGGGCTCGACACCCTCTCGCTGTTCAGCACGTCGCCGCGGAGCAGCCGGCAGAAGATCTCGGCGGCCTCGGCGAAGATGATGCCCTTCATCGCGGGCCACGCGGCCTCCTCGATCGCGTCCCGCGGGACGATGCCGGTGGCGCGGTTCATGAACTCGAAACGCCCGGCGGCGAAGCCCACGTGGATCTTCCGGTGCTCCTCGGGGTCCAGGCCGTGCAGCGCGAGGAAGGCGGACACGCGTTCCGCGGCGAGGATCGGGCCGCCGTAGACGATGTTCATGATCGCCGAGCCCGTCTCGATGCGCCTCGTGCGCCGAAACACCTCGTGGGAGAGCTGGAGGAAGTCGACGTCGAGCCCGACCTCGCCCTCCCAGTGGGGGATCACCGGGTGGCGGTTTCGCTTCTGGACCTCGCTCGACAGGTGGGACTCGGCGATCCAAGCCACCCCGAACCCGAGGTCGTCCGCGGCCTCCACCTGGCGAAAGAAGTTCCGGAACATCTCGGCTTCGCTCGGCAGGTACCCGTCGACCGGCGTCTGGCTGATCGAGAAGAACACGTCGAACTGCATGTCAGATGCTCCTCGTGCGCCCACCGTCGACCGCCAGGGACACGCCGCGCACGTAGGCGGCGGCGGGCGAGGCGAGGAAGGCGATCGTCGCGCCGAGCTCGCTCGGGTCCGCGAAGCGGCGCTCGGGGATCTTCGCCTTCCAGGCGGTCTCGAGCTCGGCGACGGTCTGGCCGGTGCGCTCGGCGATGGCGTGCTTCAGGGAGTCGAGGCGCTCGGTGCTCGTGTAGCCGGGGAGCACGTTGTTGATCGTGACTCCCGGTGGCAGCTCGTCGGAGAGGCTCTTGGCCCATCCGGCCATCGCGGCGCGCACCGTGTTCGACACGCCGAGGTTCGGGATGGGCTCGTAGACCGAGGTGGACACGACGTTCACGATGCGTCCGTAGCCCTCGGCGGCCATGCCCGGGAGCAGGCGCTTGACGAGCAGGTGCGCGGAGAGGACGTGGCGCGAGAAGGCGGCGAGCAGCGCCTCCTCGGGAGCGTCGAGGAGCCGTCCCGAGGGCGGACCGCCGGTGTTGTTCACGAGCACGTGGACGGGGCCTTCCCGGTGGAGGAGGGCGTCGACCTTGCGCGCGAGGTCGGGGCGATCGTCGAGATCGGCGACCAGGGTGCCGGTCGGGCCGGCGAGATCGCGGGCCAGGGCCGCCAGGGCGTCGCCCGAGCGGGCGAGCAGGGTGACCCGGGCGCCCAGGCCGGCCAGCGCCTCGGCGGCGGCCCGGCCGATGCCGCGGCTGGCACCGCAGACGAGCGCGTGTCGGCCATGCAGATCGAGGTCGAGGGACATGGGGGCCTCCGGTTCGGTTGGACTAGCCCGGATGGATCGCGCTCGCTCCGGCCTGAGTTTTTTCACGCACACAATCGAGGAAGGCGGGGCATTTCCATAAGTCGACCTGGTAGTCGCTTGAGCTTGCGGGGGTCCTTTCACACCATTTGTCTGGCGGAACGCGTCCCTGGCATCGTGTGTGCATTGGAGCGCTCTGTGACTTTGTTGCGCCGTCGACGGAGATCTCCCCCCATGACCGATGCGCTCCTCACCCGCACGGCGGAGTATGCCCTGCGTGCCATGGCTTGCGTGGCCGGGGTCGTGGACCCGCCCGTGCGCGCGGTGGACATCGCTGCGTGCTCCGGGGTGCCACGCTCGTACCTCTCGAAGATCCTCAGGCAGCTCGTGGTGGCCGGGCTGCTGAACTCGCGCAAGGGTCACCACGGCGGGTTCACCCTCGCTCGTCCCGCCACGCGGATCTCGCTCCTCGACGTGCTCGTCGCGGTGGACGCGGATCCCCTCGCCGAGCGGTGCGCCTTCGGGTGGGGGCTGTGCGACGCCGCCGATCCCTGCGCGGTGCACGGAGTCTGGGACCGGCTGCGCGAGCAGTTCCGGTCGTGGGCGCAACAGCACAGCCTGGCCGATCTCGACCTGGATCGGCTCGAGACCGAGTGAGGGCTACTCGCTCGAGATGGTCAGGGTGGTGAGCGATGGACCGGCGGACCGGGTCGGGTCGCCGGAGACCATCTCCATGGAGAAGTTGCTCGCGGGCACCGACGGGCCGAAGACCTGCCCGATGAAGTCCGCGTAGATCCCCATGACGAGCTGGTTCATCGAGGCGGCGGCCGTCTCGCGCACCGGTGGGACCGCGGGAGTGGCCGGGATCGCGGGGTAGGTGGGGTGGTCCCCGGCGTAGTCCTCCGGGTCGGCGCTGAGGGTGAACACCGCGTCCTGGGCGTCGACCGCCGGCGAGGCGGGCACACCCCACAGGCAGGTGGAGGCCAGCGCCGGGATCCCGACGCTCGGGTTGCGCCCGGAGTCGTTGCTGCCCCGCGCGATGTCCTGGACCACCCACGCGACGTTGCAGTCGTAGCCGTTGCAGTGGTCGTGGTCGAAGCGGGGCCACTCGTCGACGTGCGGGGTGCCGGCCCCGTCCACGACGCCATCCTCGGACCCGGGCGGGGTCGTCAACCCGATCTGCAGCGTCTCGAGCTGCAGGTACTCCTCGAGGGTCATCTGGTCGGCACCGATGAGCGCGTCGCGGATCTCGTTGTCGTTGGCCTCCAGCGCGTCGAGGACCGCGGTGAGCTGCGTCCGGAAGGTGGTGGAGACGCCCTCGGAAAGCGTCGCGTCGTAGGTCGACGTGACCGAGGTCGCGATCGCGGTGTCGACGTTGCTGTCGGCGTAGTCGGTGCCCACGGTGACGTAGCCGGACGTGTCGAGGCTGCTGTCGCCGAGCAAGCCGACGGGCGTGTAGGTGAGGGAGGTGTCGAAGTTCGCGTCGAGCCCCGCAACGAGGGTCGGGAGCGCCGAGTCGGCCCCGGACACCCCGTGGGAGATCGCGATGTACATCTGGCGGGCGACCTCCTGGCGCACGGCCGCCTTCACGCTGGCCTCGACGGTCGGGAGGATCTGGCCGTAGCAGAAGGACGGGGAGGGGTAGAACCCGCCGCCCGTGCCGCCTTGGTCGGCGAGGCCCTCGAGGGCCGTGCCGGCGAAGTCGTCGCCGTTGAAGGCGGCGGACCACACGAAGTGCTGGCTCGTGTTGCCGGCGGGCTCGTCGATCGCGCCGATGATCCCGTCGTGGGCCTGCACGGCGTGGGGAGCGCCCGCGGTGCCCGAGTCGGTGCCGATCGCCCACTTCGAGTCCGTGCTCGCGTAGACGTACAGCGGCGCGTAGCCGAGGTGGGGCTGGGGCGAGGCCGCCACGCCCACGCCGAAGGGGTCGTCGAAGCTCCCCGCCGTGCCGTCGAAGGCGTAGCTGTAGTCCAGGGCGGTGGGGGACTCGTTGTAGGTGGTGGCGCCCAGCGCGGTGTCGAACACCAGCGCGACGCCCTTGGGCCGTACGATGTTCGCGGCGAGGTCCGTGGCAGTGTTCCCGCCGCCGAGCTCGTTGCCGTTGATCGAAACCGTGTAGTCGAGGGAGCCCTCGATCGAGCCGCGCTGGACAGTCCAGCTCAGCTCGAAGGGCGTGCCGGCGGTGGCGATGAACGGCAGGGCGATGGTGTTCTGGTCGGCCAGCGCGATGGTCAGGCCGCTCGATCCGGTGCCGCGGATCGCGGCCGACGTGCCGGTCTGGATCTCGCCGATTTCGGTGTCCGGCGCGTTCGCGGCCAGGGTGAGCAGGGCGACGTTTACCCCGAGACCGAGCGGGTCGTCGGCGACGGTGACGCAGGTGGTGGCGAAGCTGCGGCAGAAGGTGACCGCGTCGCCCTGGCCCTGCAGGGTGATCTCGGCGGTGAGCGTGCTCTTGAAGGGGCTCGCGTCGGCCCAGGAGGCCACGTCCGCACGGTAGTCCGGGTTGGCGTAGGTGCCGAAGCCGACGCCGGCGAGCAGGTCGGCCTGGTTGCCCACCGTGCCCGGAAGTGCGCCGTTCACCGGCATCGGGGTGATTCCGGCCTCGGTGTTCACGTAGGCGGCGGTCACCGCGTTGGCCGGCTGCAGGTCGGCGTCGAGGTAGGTGGTCGCGCGGGCGTTGTCGAAGGCGTAGACCGTCCCGGCGGCGGGGGGCTCGAAGCCGGTCGTGTCGTCGGTGGGGTTCACGTACCCGGCCGGCTGGCAGCCACCGAGGACGAGGGCGAGGAGTCCGAGGTTCGCGTAGAGGGCTCGCATGGTCGGCCTCCTAGAAGAAGTAGTAGCGGAGACCCGCGCGGACGCGGGCACCGGAGGTGACGACGGGGAAGGCCAGGCGCTTGAACCACTGGTCGTCCTCGGAGGCGAGGGTGCCACTCGAGGTCGCCGTCAGCAGCTGGCGCGTCTCGGGCTTCAGCTCCGAGGAGAGCACCGTCTTGGCGGTGCCGGAGCTGTTCAGCTCCACGAAGAAGGCGAGCCCGTTCTTCAGGCCCGCCTGGGCGCCCACCTGCCAGTTCAGGCCCGCGCCGCCGATGCGGAACTTCACCGTGTCCTGCACCGCGCCCGGCGACAGGTCGGTCACCGTCAGGTTCGTCGTGTCGAGGTGCGTGGCCAGCACGTTGCTGTACGCCGCATCCGAGTCGAGGCCGACCTGGAACCCGCCCTGGAAGAAGGAGACGCCCAGTCCGCCGTAGGCGAAGGTGTAGTGCATCTTCGGGATCGGGGCCTTGATCCCCAGGGTGATCGGGATCTCGAGCCAGTCGGCCGAGTAGTCCGTCTTCAGGGTGCCGCCGATGAAGTCGGCCGGGTCGTAGCCGTTGGAGGTCAGGAGCTGCGCGACGTCGGGGTTGGCCTGCGCGGCGTCGCCGAGGGTGCGCACCTGAGAGCCGCCGCTGATGCGGAAGGTGTAGTGGAAGCCCGCCTGTAGCCACAGCGGGAAGGAGATCGCGTCGTCCAGCTCGTAGCGGACGTTTGCGCCGAGCTCCAGGCCGAGGAGGGGGCCACCCAGGGTGGGCTCGGCGCCCAGCAGGTGGAAGGAGGAGTTCGTGTACTGGGAGTTGTGCCAGATCGCGAGGTTGTCCCGGTCGCTCATCAGCGCCTTGTTCGTGGCGTAGACGAGGTCCGCCATCGTGTCGCTCGCGGTGTCGATCGTGCCGTCCTGGGTGATCGTGCTGCCCAGGCTGGCCATGTCGGGGTTGATCCCGACGGCGAGACCGATCGACAGCCGCTTCGGGCCGTCGTCACCGGCGTGGGCGACGGAGAGCGGCAGCAGCACTGCTGCCAGGAGGAGGGGAGCGCGCGTCATCGGGACACCTCGCCATGCGCCGGCGGGGACCTCCCCGGCGCCGCTTCGTGCGGACGCGAGGTTAGCAGTCGGATCTGCCCGAACTGGGGCGCCCACTCGCGGGTCGGCCACCGCGGCGGTTTCGTACTCGAGGTCTTCGCGGCTCGGTCCGCCGCTCGCGGTGCGCGCGGATCTCCAGTCACCTCGAAGGCGTCGACCACCGGCCCGGCGTCGCTCGGGGTGCCCTCCTCGGTGGCGAGCACGGTGCCGTCGACCACGATCTGACTCTCGTCGCTGTTCACGCAGAACCCGGCGAAGGCGAGCACGTAGGGCGCGGGTCGTCGCGACGTCTCGGGTCTGGCACAGGGGTACGTCGCTGTCGATGCGGTCGAGGCGCTCGTCGACGGTGGCCTGGTCGAGCTTCAGCTTGCCGCCGTAGCCGGCGAGAAGCAGGCCCGCGGCGAGCGCGGTGCCGAGGGTACGAGTCGGGTGCCTGGCGTCCTCCTGACCGGGTGTTCGTCCTCGCACACCGCCTGTGCACACCGGCGAGGCTCCGGCGTCGGGGTCGGCCGCAGCTGGATCACCAGCGGTGGTAGGCGGGGTGGCCCGGCTTCACGGCGACGAAGGTGCCGCGGCAGGTGTCGCACAACTTGCCGCCGGCCTCCAGGGTCGCCTCGACCACCACCCGATCCCCGGAATCCTCGACGACGTGTGCGTGCAGGTGCACCGGACCGGTCGAGGGGGTCGGGCGGCGCAGCTTCACCGCGAAGTCGGCGGTGACGGTGACCGGCGGCTGCTCCAGGCCGTCGCGGACCATGAAGTGGTGTGCCGCGGTCCAGTTGCTGTGGCAGTCGAGCAGGGTGCCGATGATCCCGCCGTTGAGCACCCCCGGAAAGGCCTCGTGGTGGGACTCGGGCACGAAGTCGCACACGAGGCCGTCGCCGTCCTCGGCGGGGAAGCTCCGGATGCGGAGGCCCTTGTCGTTGGCGGGGCCGCACCCGAAGCAGGTGCTGTCGGGTGCGTGGCGCTCTTGGATGGAACGGTCGGTGGGCATGATGGGAGCGTAACGCTCGGGGCGTGGGCGGCTCCAGGGGGGGGAGATGGCGGACGGGATGGTGGAGGGGGGGCTTGGGTCTGGGCTCGGGTGCGCGGGAGATCGTCTCGGCACGGGAGTCGCCATCGAACTGGTTTGCCGCTTCCGACCCGTTCGCCGCCCCGAACCGCCTAGCAGGTCTCGGGAGAAAGCCGGACCGAGCCCTGCTAGATCGCGCCGCTACCTCGCTCGCCCGTGCGGATGCGGACCACGTCGTCCAGCGGGATCACGAAGATCTTGCCGTCCCCGACCTCGCCGCCGCCGTCGGTGCGGGCGCCGTCGACGATCGCCTGGACCGCGCGCTCCACGTAGGGGTCGTTGACCGCGATCATGATCCGCGTCTTCTGGACGAGCTGGGGCAGGATCGGCTGACCGCGGAAGAACTCCGGCTCGCCGCGCTGCGCGCCGTGGCCCTCCACGGTGTCCACGGTCAAGCGGTAGTTGTCGGCCTCGTCGAGCACGTCGCGGAGGGACTCCTGCACGGCCTCGAGGCGCTCGCGACGGATGATGGCGAGTACCAGCTTCATGGGGAACCTCACGCCTGCTCGAGGTGGTAGCCACGCTCACCGTGGATGGAGATGTCGAGCCCGTCGCGCTCGAACTGCTCGCTGACCCGCAGCCCGAGCGTCTTGTCGACGAGGAGCGCCAGGATCGCGGTGCCGATCCCGGAGAAGACGACCGCGACGAGGACGCCGATCGCCTGCTTGCCGAGCTGGGTGAAGTCTCCAGCGACGAGGCCGGCGACCGGGGTGAAGCAGAAGACGCCGGTGAGCAGGGCGCCGAGTGCCCCGCCGACGCCGTGCACCCCGAAGGCGTCCAGGGTGTCGTCGAAGCCGAGGTGGCCCTTCATCTGCACCGCGCCGTAGCACACGACCGAGGCCAGGCCGCCGATGATCAGCGCGCTGCTCGGGTGCACGTGGCCCGCCGCCGGGGTGATCGCGACCAGGCCCGCCACGATCCCCGAGGCGAGGCCGAGGCTGGTGGCCTTGCCGTGGTGCCAACGCTCGACCAGCATCCACGCGAGGCCCGCTGCAGCGGCCGCCACCTGGGTCGTGGTGAACGCCAGGCCCGCGATGGGGCCGGCGACCGGGCTCTGGACCGCCACCGCGCTCCCCGCGTTGAACCCGAACCACCCGAACCACAGCAGCCCCGCGCCGGTGAGGGTGAGCGCGAGGTTGTTCGGCGTCATCGCGAAGGCGCCGCCCTGGCGTAGCTCCCGCCGCGGGCCGAGGAACAGCGCGACCACGAGCGCGGAGACCCCGGCGGCGACGTGCACCACCGTGCCCCCCGCGAAGTCGAGGACGCCCATCTGGTACAGCCAGCCGTCCGACGCCCACACCCAGTGCGCGAGCGGGCAGTAGATCAGGGTCGACCAGAGCAGGATGAACGCGATGTAGGCTCGCAGGGAGATCCGCTCGGCGAGGGCACCAGAGATCAGGGCCGGCGTGATGATCGCGAACTTTCCCTGGAACATCACGAAGACCAGCTCCGGGACGCCCTTGTCCCCGAGCATCGTCGTGTGGTCGATCCCCGACAGCCCCAGGTAGGCGGGGTCGAAGCCGACGAACCGCCCGGGGCCGAAGGCGAGGCAGTAGCCGATCAGCACCCACTGCACGCCGATCACCGCCATGGCGACGAAGCTGTGCATCATCGTGGACAGCACGTTCTTGCGGCGGACCATTCCGCCGTAGAACAGGGCCAGACCCGGCACCATGAGCAGCACCATGGCACTGCTCATCAGCATCCAGGCGGTGCTGCCAGCGTCGATCGACGGTTGGGTCATGCGAGCCTCCTCGGCTCGCCTCTCTACTTCTTCCCGCGTTTTCGGGCGACCCGCGGATCAGCGGTCGGGGCTTCCGCGGGGCTGCCAGAGGGCGCCTACGCGCTCGGAGGCGTCCGGAGCCACGCTGTCGATCCGCTCGACCAGGCGACCGTTGCGATCGAGCACCGCGAACACGCCCCCCACGTCGGCGGCCCTGCCCGGATCGGGGCGCAGGCGCAGCCCGAGGACCGCACCCAGCTCGCCGAGGTGCGCCGAGGTCGTGTGCGCCACGGTCCACCGGTGCGGATCGAGGTGCAGGTCGCGGGGGAGATCCGCGAGGTCGGTCGGGGTCGGCCCGTCGTCCAGGACGAAGAGCAGCACCCGCAGATCGGCTTGCGCCGCGGGGCCGAGGTGGGCCTCGATCGCGCGGAGGTTCCCGACGAGCGCAGCGCAGGACCGAGGGCACCCGTCGGGGATCCCGGTCACGAGGACGGGGTGACCCCGGTACAGGTCGAGGCCGGCGATGCTCCCGTCGGCGGTCCGCAGGGGGAAGTCCAGCCGGTAGACCGAGTCGGGAGGCAGCGGCGCGTCGTGGCTCCACGCGGGTGCGAGCAGCAGGCCCGCGCTCGCACGCACGGTCTCGGCACGCGCCGTGGGTGGCGTCTCCACGGGGAGGCTGCAGCCGGCCGCGACACCGAGCAGCAGGAACGCGAGCCATCGAAATGTCTGGGAAGGGGAGACCATGCCTCTCCATCGGCACGGTCGGGGCCTCGTTTGAGGGAATAGTGAAAATAGTCGAAGCGAGGCCGGAGCCGCTCACAAGGACTCGGCGGGCTCTGCAATCCGCACCCCGTCGTCCGTGGGGTGGACCTCGCCCTCGGGCGCGCAGGCGGCGGCGAGGGCGCGTCCCTGCTCCAGGGAGAGCCCCGGCAGGAAGTAGATGACCTCGCGCGAGTCGGCCCGCAGCCGGGTCGCCGAGGAAGCGCCCCCGGCGTAGCGGCGGATCCGCCACTCCTCGTGGCGCGGGCCGTCCTCGGGCTCGACGCCGATCCACAGGTCGGCCGCGCGCGGACCGCTGTGGGCGAGGAGGCTGTGCAGCCCCGCGCAGTCGCCCTCGGGGACCTTCCACGCGACGGGCGTGGGGGGCGGGCTGGGCGTCGGTTCGCCCTTCGCGTCGATCCAACCCCAGCGCCCGGTCTTCTCGTCGAGGAGCGCGGGGACGCGGCCGTTGGCCACGAATCCCAGCCCGGCGTAGTGCGGGGGCACGCGCCAGGAACCGTCCCGGGCGAGCAGCCCCCACCGGCCCGACGCTGCGTCGCGGGCGACCGCGACCGCCTCGGGCGAGAAGGCGCTGGCGAAGCCCAGGTAGGGTGGGATCACCGGGGAGCCGCTCCGGTCCACGAACCCGAAGGGCGCTCCCTCGAGGGCGGCGTAGGTGCCACGGCCCACGCGTGCGAGCCCCTGGGCGAAGGGCGCGACGGCCACCCAGGGGGTGTGCGCGACCACCGTGCCGTGTGGGTCGATCAGGTCCCAGGTGGACTTCCCCGGGGCGCGGACCCAGGCGCGGTCGACCTTCTCGGAGAACTTCATCGCGTCGTCGAAGGGTCCGGGGATCGCCACCGTGCCGTCGGGGGCGACGTAGCGGTAGCTGCCGATGGAGCCCACGAGCTTCAGCCCGCTGGCGACGCGCCCGCGCGGGTAGGGGGCGTGGCCCTCGTGAGGGCGGGTGGCGCACCGGAAGCCGGTCCCCGCGAGCTCGGGGACGGGGTGGTCGGGTACCCGGGCGCGGCCACCGTGCGGGTCGCGGACCACGCAGCAGGTGTCGGTCCACGGCCCCGTGGGGTCCTTCGCGGTGCCCCGGGCCCAGGGCGGAGGGCCGTAGCGGTCCCCGACCCATTCCCGCACCGCGGCCGGGTGTACGACGCCCTCGGCCACCGCGCGCACCCACTCCGCCTCGGTGGGCAGGCGCCGGCCCTTCCAGGTGCAGTAGGCGTCGGCGTCGCGCCAGGTCACGTTGACCACCGGGTCGTCGGCCACGGCGGGTGGCAGGTAGCTGCCCTCCCACACGCTCTTCGCCGGGTCGCAGCAGTTCACCGGCGGCACGTGGGGCTGGCCCTTGACGAAGGCGGCGTAGTCGGCGTTCGAGACCGGCGCGGTGGCGACCAGGGCGAGAGGAGTGCACACGCGCCCGCTCCCGACCGCGTCGCAGCCCTCGGGGAGCACCGCCATGCCGGACGGCGCCTGCGGGGCCGGGGTGCCACAGCCCGCGAGCAGCACCAGCGCGATCAGGCGGCGGACAGGATCTCCACCGCGGCGCGGCACGCCGCCTCCACGTCCTGCACGGTCTTCGGGATGGCGGCGGTCAGCACGTCCGGGTCGCCATCGGTGACGAGGATGTCGTCCTCGATGCGGATCCCGATGCCGCGGAGGGCCTCGGGCGCCTCCTCGTCGTCGGGGGGGATGTACAGCCCCGGCTCCACGGTGACGACCATACCCGGCTCCAGCGCGCGGCTGCCGCCCTGGCGGCCGTAGGCGCCCACGTCGTGCACGTCGAGGCCGAGCCAGTGCCCGGTGCCGTGCATGTAGTACTTCTTGAAGGCCTCCTCCTCGACCAGCGTGTCGACCTCGCCGTCGAGGAGCCCGAGGTCGATCATCCCGCGGGTGAGCACCTGCACAGCGGCGTCGTGCATGTCGCTGTAGGGGCGGCTCGGGCGGGCGGCGTCGATGGCGGCGAGCTGGGCCTGCAGGACCACCTCGTAGACCCGGCGCTGGGGCTCGGAGAAGGTGCCACTCACCGGGAAGGTACGGGTGACGTCGGCGGTGTAGTACCGGTACTCGCACCCCGCGTCGATCAGCAGCAGGTCGCCGTCCTTCAGCTCGGCGCGGTTGGTGACGTAGTGGAGCACGCAGGCGTTCGCGCCGCCGGCGACGATCGTGCCGTAGCCGGGCCCCACCCCGCCCTCCTTGCGGAACACGAAGTCGATCAGCGACTCCACCTCGTACTCGAAGCGGCCCGGGGCGGCGAAGGCCATCGCCGCGCGGTGGGCCTGGTCGGAGATCCGCGCGGCCTCGCGCAGTAGCACCAGCTCGTCGGGGCCCTTGTGCAGGCGGAGCTCGTGGAGCAGGCGCCGGGGGCTGTGGTAGGTCTCGGGCACCGCGAGGCCGTTGCGGCGAGCCGCGCGGGCCGCCTTCTGGACGGCGCCGAGCAGCAGCAGGTCGTGCTCGTGGTCGCGGCCGAAGGCGTAGTGCAGGGTCGAGACGCCCTGGAGCAGTCGCGGGAGCTCTTCGGCGAGCTTGTCGAAGGGGAAGGCGGCGTCCGCGCCGTAGTCCGCGATCGCGCCCTCGGGACCCGGGCGGAAGCCGGTCCACACCTCGCGCTCGGGGTCGCGAGACTGCACGAACAGCGTCAGCGCCTCCTCCCCGGGACGCAGGAACACCGCGACCTCGGGATCCGCCCAGCCGGTCAGCCAATACACGTCGCTGTCGGGCCGGTAGCGGTACTCGGCGTCGCCGTTGCGGATGTGGTGGGGACCTCCGAACAGCAGGACGGCTTCGTCCTCCTGCAGGCGATCGAGTACCGCCGATCGGTGGGCGGCGAAGTCGGGTGAGAGCGCCATGGATCGTCCTCCGAAGGGGGTTGGTAACCGATCACCTCGGACGTTGTCCGAACCGTTTGACAGGGTGGGAACGGGTCCCTATGGTGCACTTCAGCTGACCAGGGAAAAACGTATGGAGAGCTTCCGCCTCGTCACCGACTCGGGCACGGAGTACGCAATTCGGGTCCAGGAGGTCGACGAGGTTCGGGAAGATCTCGTCCGCACGGTCATCGAGATCGATCTCCAGACCTTCTCCGAGTCCACCTTCTCCCACTACACCGCGGCCGCCTTCCTGCGAAACGGGAGGGTCTTCCTGCTCTTTGCCGACGAGATCGTCATCGGTACCTGCGTGTGCATGCGGTGCTGGGAGCGTCCGACCGAGGTGAACATCCTGTCCATGGGCCTGCGGCCCGGCTGGCGGGGGCGCGGCCTCGGCCAGCGGTTCCTCGTGGGCGTGATGGACAAGCTACAGGCGCGAGGCCTGCGCGCGGTGAACCTGATGGTCGGCGAGGACAACCCCCGCGCCATCCGGCTCTACCAGGAGACGGGGTTCGAGCGGGTCGGCAGCGAGATCGGCGATCCGCGGAGCGGTGAGCGGTACATCGTGATGCGCGCCCAGTTCCAGGCGCCCCGGCTCACGCCGCTGCCCTCTCCCGAGCGCGACTGAGTCCGCCGGGGCGGCGCGACAGGGGCAACCGGATCCGCTAGGATGCGGGCTTCCGACTGTCCGAGGTCCGTTCCATGGCTCTGAATCCGCCCAAGGCGTACGACAACCTCGAGTTCCTGAACTCGCCGGCAGCGCGTCACATCCGCATCCTGTGCGAGTACGAGGAGACCCGGCAGCGCTTCCTCCGCTACGGCGTGCGCCACACGCTGGTCTTCTTCGGCTCCGCGCGGATCCGGCCGCGCGCCGAGGCGGAGGCGAACCTGCGTCACGCCCGCGCCCAGGCCGAGGCTCACCCCGACGACGAGGCCGCCGCGGCCCTGCTGCAGCGCGCGAAGGCGGTGGTGAAGCTCAGTCCCTACTACGACGCGGCGACCGAGCTCTCCCGGCGGCTGACCGAGTGGAGCATCAGCCGCGAGGGCCGGCGCAGCTACTACGTCACCTCCGGCGGCGGTCCCGGGATCATGGAGGCCGCCAACCGCGGGGCGGCGGAGGTGGAGGGCGGCAAGTCCCTCGGCCTGGGGATCTCGCTGCCCTTCGAGCAGGGGGTGAACGAGTTCGTCACCCCGGAGCTCGCCTTCGAGTTCCACTACTTCTTCACCCGCAAGCTGTGGTTCCTGTACCTGTCCAAGGGGATGTGCATCTTCCCTGGCGGCTTCGGCACCATGGACGAGTTCTTCGAGACGCTCACCCTGCTGCAGACGGGCAAGATCAAGAAGCACATGCCCATCGTGCTCTTCGGCACGGACTACTGGGGGAAGATCCTGAACCTCGAGGCGATGGCCGAGTTCGGGACGATCTCCCCGCGCGACCTGGAGCTCGTCCACCGCACGGACTCGGTGGACTCGGCCTTCGAGTGCCTGACGAGCAACCTCGAGGCGATCGAGGCGGAGGACCGCGCGCGGTAGAGCGCACCGGGTGAGGGAAAGAGCGACGCAGGACTTCGAGGTGATCGACTGCCCGGCCCCGCGGGAAGCCCCCGTGGAGCATCGGGTGCTGCTCGTCCTCGCCGACACCACCGCCCCCTTCCCCGCGTCCAGGCGGGCTGGGGGATGCAGAGCACGGTGAGCACCTCCGGGACGTCGTCGACTCGGTACTGAAGAGCGGGACCCTCGACCCGAGCCAGGTCCGCTCGACCGACGTGGTCGGCCCACCGCTGCAGGCGACGTTGCAGGCGCTGGCGGACACCGGCGCCGAGGTGTTCGTCGGCAACACGCCGGCCCCGACGTGGCTGCCGATCGAGGCGCAGCGGGCCGCCGGCATGGACCCGGGCGACGCGGCGGATGCGATGGCCGAGATCGACGCGCGCACCGCGGCGCTGAACGCCCTGCTCGACCAGGAGGCGGCGGGCTTCGGCAACGTTCACGTGGTCGACGTGGACGCGCAGGTCCGGGAGATCGGGTCTTTCAGGATCGACGCCGGGGACGAGCACCTGACCTACGGCGCGCTCGGTGGCCTCGTGAGCCTCGACGGCGCCCACTTCACCGACACCGACTACGGGCTCCTCGCCCAGGGGTTCGTCGACGCGATGAACGCGCAGTTGGGCACCGCGATCCCCGATATCGACGTCGCCGCGGTGATGGCGCAGGATCCCAGCGCACCGCCCGCCCTGCGCGACGCGGGCGCGATCCCGCGGACTGCCTCGGGCCCGCTCGCCGCTGAGCGCGCTCCCCTCGGACGCCGCGACACCCAGGCGCTACAATCGCGCGCCCTTCATCCCGCGAGCGTCCCGATGTCTCTCGTGCCCGCCTACAAGGCCGCCGAAATCTACCGCCAGCGCCTGCAGGAGGCGCAGGACCTCCTCCAGTCCTACCAGGCCCTCCAGAAGGATGTCGACGCCCGGCGCCAGGAGGTGGCGAAGGCCGCCGAGGACGCGTGCAAGGCGCTCGCGGTGGCCTACCTGCCCGAGCTGACCCCGGCGGCCCTCGTCGGCGCCGAGAAGCTGACCGGCTACCGCGGGTTCTCCCGGCGCGACCCCCTGAAGGCCATGGAGCGCGAGAAGAAGGTGATTCAGGCGAACATCCCGGCCATCGAGCAGGACGAGCGCTACACCCGCCGGCAGTACCTCGTCGGGCCCGAGGGCGAGTACACCCGCAAGCTCGCCGAGGCCAGGGACATGCTCGCGCCCTGGGAGACCGACTGCCAGCGCTTCGAGCAGATCGACGGGTTCCTGGAGCTGATCGACGCCGGCTACGACACCCCGAGCTTCATGGAGGAGTGGTGGCAGCCCGCCTACTGGAAGCACTGGGCCCGGGGCGACGCGATCTGCGAGGAGCTGAAGATGGACGACTTCGGCGACGACGTGCTGCCCGCCTACCGCAAGGCCCGCCAGGGCCGCGACGAGTGGCGCGAGCAGGTGAAGGCCGCCGAGGCGAAGGTCGCCCAGGTCCACGACCTCGTCGAACAGCACGACAAGCTGGTCGCGCGCCTCCCGAAGCTCCCCGAGATCTACCTGGACCAGTGCACCACCGTGCTCGGCACCTTCCTCGGCAAGGCCGACCCGGCGCTCCTGCAGCAGTGGCTCGACGCCGACACCACCGACGAGCACCGCCCGATCCGCGTGGGGCTGCGCCGGGTCGCGGGGCTGACGAGCAAGGCCGACTTCCTGGCCGAGATGACGAGCAAGGGCATCGGCAAGCTCATCGACGGGCTCGAGGCGCGCATCGCGAAGTACCACCACAAGGTCGCCAAGTACCAGCGGTGGGCGGGCAAGGGCCGCTCGGTCCCCGAGGAGGCCCTCGACCAGGACTTCCCGAAGAAGGCCGACAAGCTGCGCAAGAACCACGCGGCGATCCGCAAGACCGTCGACCGGATGATGGCGTTCGAGGACTACGACCGCTTCGACCTGCACAACGACCCGTCCCTGTGGTGGGTCGAGTTCACCGGGCGCAAGCCGAGTCACCTGGTGCCGAGCCTGCGCGCCTGGTACGACCGGCACCCCGGGGCGGCGCCCACCCACGACCCGTCGGTCGCCTCCCACGGGGCCACGGTCGCCCAGGCGATGGCCGCCACCGGGATCTCCGACGACCTGGGGTACCTGTCGTGAGCCGCCTGCGGGTCGTCAGCTACGCGATCAACGGTCGCGGCATGGGCCACCTGGTGCGGCAACTCGCGATCCTGCGGTGGATCCGGCGGATCACGGCGCTGCTCGACATGCCCTGTGAGGCGTGGGTGCTCACGTCCTCCGAGGCGGACACCCTGGCGCGGCGCGAGGGGTTCCCGGCGCTGAAGATGCCCTCCAAGGCGATGATCCGCGACGCTGGTCTGCCGGTGCCTCGCTACCTCGCGGTGGCGCGCACCTGGGTGCTCAACGCGGTCGCCGGCCTGCAGCCCGACCTGTTGCTCGTGGACACCTTCCCGGGCGGGAGCTTCGGGGAGCTGGCGCCGGCCCTGGAGCTGGTGCCGCACCGGGTGCTCGTCGCCC
>Ga0114931_10001589_pt1 | contig 29013 bp, 28 predicted proteins | sample 2SBtaG_FD_89579 | JGI IMG/M metagenome (GOLD analysis project Ga0114931, IMG submission 89579) | Deep subsurface microbial communities from Kolumbo volcano to uncover new lineages of life (NeLLi) - 2SBTROV14_V59a metaG | ecosystem: Environmental > Aquatic > Marine > Volcanic | place: Kolumbo... | reverse complement strand
TTTTTCCTTTCTATGAAGAGTTTTTAATGTTGATAAACTCTCTTTTATCGTAATTTCAAATACTTTTCCCATACCATAAATGTATGAAATATATAGCGTATTATGAAATTAAATTGGTATAATTCAGTAGGCATGTTTTTTAGTTCGTCCTCTTATTACTCAGAACCAGAAGAGAGCACTTTATTTGAATACAGCACATCTACAACACCAAAAGATTATTACTTAAAAATGGAAAAGAAATAGATAAAGAAAATGAAGAATCCAAATATCTACCAGCCATTCGATTCAAAGTGAGTAAGAAAAGGTAATCAAGTTCTCAGCAAAAATTAAAGTAAACTTTCAATTATTTTTTCGATAGAAAATCCATCTGCTTCAGCCTTATAGTTACGTACAATTCGATGACGTAAAATTGGTTCAGCAACAGCTTTAACATCTTCTATATCTGGTGAGTATTTTCCATTTATAGCTGCATGGCATTTTGCTCCAATAATTAAATATTGTGATGCTCTTGGACCAGCCCCCCAACTTAAATAATTGTTAACCACTTCAGGAGCAAATTCACTTCCAGCTCTTGTGCTCGTAGCCAACTTCACAGCATATTCCATCACATTATCAGCTACAGGTAACTTTCGTATCAAATTTTGAAAGAATATAATTTCATCTGCATGCATAATTTCATTTAAATCAATTTGATTGTCTGTAGTAGTACTTTTAACGATAGATAGCTCTTCCTCATATTTTGGATAATCTACCCATACATTAAACATAAAACGATCTAACTGTGCTTCAGGTAAAGGATAAGTTCCCTCTTGCTCAATTGGGTTTTGTGTAGCCAACACGAAAAACGGATTGTCTAATTTGTATTGATGACCAGCAGCAGTAACTGTTTTTTCCTGCATAGCTTCTAACAGTGCTGATTGTGTTTTAGGAGGAGTACGATTAATTTCATCGGCTAAAATAATGTTAGCGAATAAAGGTCCTTTCACAAAACGAAAGTTTTTACTCTCATCTAATATTTCAGATCCAATAATATCAGAAGGCATTAAATCTGGTGTAAACTGGATACGATTAAATGATAATCCCAATGATTGCGAAATGGTACTTACTAGCAAGGTTTTTGCTAACCCAGGAACTCCAACCAACAAACAATGTCCTCTACTAAATACAGAAATTAACACTTTCTTTATTACCTCTTCTTGTCCTACTATTACTTTCCCTATTTCTTTAGTTAGTGTATTGTATCGCTGAACAAAAGCGTCTATTGCCTCAGCATCTGAACTATATTGGTTTTTATCCATCATTTTTTATTAGCAACTAAAAATACTAATTTATCCACTTGTTCTGCAAATCACAGTTATTGAATTCTTCGTCAATTTTAATATAAGTTTGCTGAGATTTCCCTGCAATCCATTTTTGGATTACTTCACTTTGCTTTGTTTGTAACGCTGCCCCCTGTATTTTAGAGTAATCTGTTGATATATCCGCCTTATGTGGCTCCGTTTTGGTTAGTAATTTTATAATTCTATATCCTTTCTTTCCATCTACACCCTGCGCTGGAACATGTTGAGAATACTCGCCAGGATTCATTTTATCTAAGGAATAATATATTTGAGGGTTAACTTGATCTATACTAAAAACAGAAGTTCCTGTTTGCGGGTTAACTACTAACCCATTACTCTTTTTCGTTTGCTCATCATCAGAATATTTTTTAGCTAACATTCCAAATGTAAGAGTATCTATCGACAGTAGGTTATAAACACTATCTGCTAAATTCTTAGCCAGTTTTACTTGATTTTCATCTACTTTTACCTTAATTAAAATATGCCTTGCATTTACTTTCTGCCCTCTCCTTTGTATCAATTGAATTATGTGGAATCCAAACTGGGTTTCAACAATCTTAGAAACTTCTTTATCTTTTAGTTTAAATGCGACTATTGAAAACTCAGGCACCAATTCAGCTCTTCCCATAAAGCCTAATTCTCCTCCTTTTTTAGCAGAACCTTCGTCTTCTGAATACAAAATGGCTAAGGTTGAAAAATCCTCACCTTTAACAATACGCTCTCTAATTTCATTAATTCGTTCTTCAGCAGCCTTTTTAGCTCCCTCACTTTCTTTTGCATGAATTAATATTTGTGCATACTCCACTTCAGATTCTATTAAAGGTATACTATCTGAAGGGAGTTTTTCAAAAAAAGCTTTTACCTCTTTAGGAGTAACCTGAACATCAGATGTAATTTGCCCCTGCATTCGTTGGCTTGTCATCTGCTCCTTTACAACCACTCTAAACTCCTCCTTTATTTCAATAATGGATTTTTTATAGTATTGCTCTAGTTTCTTTTCCGAACCTATTTGAGCAATAAAATAATTCATTCTACGATTAATCTCTCCTTCAACTTCAGCATCAGAAACAGTAACACTATCTATTTTAGCTTGATGTAATAATAACTTTTGAAAAAGCAACTCTTCAAACATTCCACACTTCGCATCATCATCAACTAACTCTCCTTGTGCTCTATATGAAACCACTTGTGATTCTAACTCTGATTTTAGGATAATATTTTCGCCAACTACAGCAATCACTTTATCAATCACTTTCCCTTCTTCTTGAGCATTAACACTTGTAATGCTGCAAATAACAATTAATACTAAAAATATTCTACTAATCTTCCTCATTTTTTTATATCATAAATTTCAATATCCTTCTTCATCAATGCTTCTTGATAGAGTTCATTTTTTATTCTATTCATTAAATTTAGCTTTCTTTTGTTAATGATGATGTTTTTTATATTTAATTTTTCAAAACTTAAAGGAGCTACATCATTCTTCAATCTATAATCTTTTATATATACAAAATAATAAGAAAGAGAATCCTCTAATTCTACGTGTTTAATATTTTTAAGAAAACCTTCCCTTTTAATAACATTTAGAGGAACCTCGTCAAGCAATTCATCAAATAAAATCCATTGATTATCACTTAAAAAAAACTTCTCAGAAAATTGATGAGCATATTCATTAAGCTTTTCAACATCTTCATCTTTAGCTGACTTATACACCTTTCTTATTTTTTTAATTTGAGGTGCGTTTTTTGCTACTTTCAGATATCTTACTTTTAGTATATCATCTCGCAAATCAAAATTTTGCTTGTTTTCATCGTAAAATGCTTTAATTTCTTCTTTAGTAACATTTGTATCTAGCTTCTGCCTAATCAATTCTTTCTCATAAGAATATATAATTAATGTTTTACGATAATCTTCTAACTGCTTTTTTAAATCTTTTTGGTTTTCCATTAAATTCAACTCAGCTTTTTGAAGTATTAAATTTTCTTTTACCCAGTTCTGTATATAATTATTGATTATCAACACACTATCATCTTCTGAAATTCCTTCAGGAACTATCCCTTCTATATCTGAATGATATAGATATTCTTCCTCAACACGAGCAATAACTTGTTCTTCACTATCTTTCTCCATCAATGAGCATGACAACGTAATAAATAAAAATATGAATAAGAATAACCTCATAAAAAAACAAAAGCTGCTAATATTATAACTACAATATTAACAGCTTATCTTATTTGAAAATAATTACTTAACTAATTTTAACACTTCATTATTAACTGTCACTTTGTATTTCTCTTTTAAAGATTTAACCCATTCTTCTTCCAAGAAATTTTGATAATCTGAAGTCACTAAGCCTCTCACTTCATTTAATTCTTTTGGTGCAACAGGTAATAATTTATTGATTACAACAATTGATGTGCTTTTCTCATTTTTAATAATAGAAGTTGTTCCTTCTTTCCAAGTAGCTTTTGCTACATCTTCATTATCTTTTTTAGTAAATTTCCCTTCTTTAATAGTCAAATCTAATTGACTATCTGTATTCACCATTTTCAAAATATCATCATTACTATATCCTTTTTTAGATTTATTTTTCAATAATTTATTCACTCGTTTCACAACAGCATCATCACTACAAACATAAACAGTAGCATCTACGCGCTCCTCCCACATGTAGTTCTCCTTACTCTTTTCGTAAAACTCTTTTAAACCTGTTGTATCTTTTACCGCTTTTGACCAAACTTTTTTATCTGTCAAATCAAAAAGCAATATCCCGTCTCTGTATTCTTGCATCAATAACCTAAACTCCTGATTTGTTTTAGGCAATCTATCATCTTTAAATTTAATAACCGTTTCTTCTACTTTTTGTTTGTATAAATAGTCGATTACTTTTTTAACATCAATTTTATGAGGCTCACCCATTCTTTTTGCTTTAGATGCTCTATTAGCCAAAAATTGAGCGAAATCTGTCTGAGTATATTCAACTTTATCTCCATCTTTCGCATAAAGTGCAAACATTACTTTCTTTAAGTTTTTTGCTTTGCTAGCATCAAAGTTCCCGTCCAGTAATTCAATGTCTGTTACTATTTTATAAAAATCATTTCTTTCATTTATGTATTCTCTAAAGTTGTTCTCTTTTTTAACTTTCTCTACCAATGCCTCTTTACTCTTATTCGACCTTGAATCTTTACTAATTTTTTGTTTCATCGAATTATACAACTCATCGTAAGACCCTAAAGGTTTATGCGATATTCTTTTTATAATATGCCAACCAAAGTCCGTTTTAATTGGTTTAGATATGTCTCCATCATTCTTTAGCTCAAACGCTGCATTTTCAAACACTTCAACCATTTTTCCTGTATTAAATTCAGGCAACTCTCCTCCTTTCGAAGCTGAACCTCGATCTTCTGAATGTTGCCTAGCTACATCAGCAAAATCTTGTTTTTCTTCAGTTAACAACTTATATAATTCATTGATTTTTTTCTCCTTAGTTTGTAAAACTTCTCCCGTATCAGATTCAGCAATTTTTACCATTATATGAGCAGCCTTCATACTCCCTCTAGCTGGTCGTTTGTCAACAACTTGTAAAATGTGATATCCAAATCGAGTTCTTAAAGGATGAGAAACACCTCCAACTTTAGTAGTATATGCTGCAACCTCAAAAGGATAAACCATACGTAATGCCGTAAAATACCCCAAATCTCCTCCATTCTTACTTACTGAAGGATCTTCTGATACTTCTCTAGCAACCTTCTCAAAATCTTCACCGTTCAATATTCGCTCTCTTGCTTTCGCAATTTTATTATAGGCTTCAACTGTATCCTTCCCATACGCCTCTGGATTTAATTTTATTAGAATGTGTTTACCTCTAATATCATATTTCATTCTTTCATAAACCTCTTTTATCAATTTCTCCGTAACTTCTTTATCTGTGAGGTAAGGTTGAGCTAATTGTTTCCTGTACCCAGCCAATTCTTCTTTAAATTTAACTGTAGTGTCCAAACCTAACTCTTCTGCTTCTCTTACTTTGAGTTTAAACTTTATGTATAAATCTAAATATTCTTTTACAGATTCTTCTGTACGATCAGATTTGTTATTGTTTTTATTATATATCGCATTGAACTCTGATAACGAGACATCTTTACCTCCAACAGTTAATAATATAGGATCTGTTTCCTGAGCATTTAAACTCAACAATAAAATACTTGATACGAATACGAATACAATTCTTTTCATTTCTTAATCTTTTAAATTATTATCTTCTTGAGTAATTTGGAGCCTCCCTAGTAATACTAATATTATGAGGATGACTTTCTGTTATTCCAGAATTAGTTATTCTTATAAATTTTGACTTTTTAACTTCTTCTATATTTTTAGCTCCACAATATCCCATTCCCGCTCTTAATCCTCCTACCATTTGATAAATTACTTCGCTTAAAAACCCTTTATATGGTACACGACCAGATATTCCTTCAGGAACTAACTTACTGATATCATCTTCCACATCTTGGAAATAACGATCTTTTGAACCTTTTTGCATTGACTCAATAGAGCCCATTCCTCGATAGGTTTTAAATTTTCTCCCTTCGAAAATTATTGTATCTCCTGGAGATTCATCAACACCTGCAAACAAAGAACCTGCCATAATTGAATCTGCTCCTGCAGATATCGCTTTAACAATATCCCCAGTAAAACGTATACCTCCATCTGCAATTAATGGAACACCTGTTCCTTTTAACCCTTCAGCTACCATCATTACCGCAGATAATTGAGGAACTCCTACTCCTGCAATAATTCGAGTAGTACATATCGATCCTGGACCAATTCCAACTTTTACTCCATCAGCTCCAGCTTCAACTAAAGCTTTTGCTGCTTCTGATGTAGCAATGTTACCAACAACGACTTCTAAATTAGGATATTGTTTCTTTACTTTTTTTAACGTATCTATAACACCTTTAGAGTGCCCATGTGCAGTATCAATAATTACTGCATCAACTCCTGCTTTATATAACGCGTCAACTCTCTCCAAAACATCAGGAGTAACTCCAACACCTGCAGCTACACATAACCTGCCATATTGATCTTTACATGCGTTGGGCTTCAATTTCACCTTGGTTATATCTTTGTAAGTAATTAACCCAATCAATTCATTTTTGTCATTTACAACAGGTAATTTTTCTATCTTATATTGTTGTAAAATCTCTCTTGCAACTTCTAAATCCGTATTCTCTTTTGTGGTAACAATATTCTCTGAAGTCATTATATCTTTTACAGGAGCTGACATATCTTTTTGAAATCTCAAATCCCTGTTAGTTACAATGCCAACTAATTGATTTTTCTCATCAACCACAGGGATTCCACCTATCTTAAACTCTGCCATTAAGTTTAATGCATCTCCAACGTTAGCATCAACAGGTAGTGTTACTGGATCTTGAATCATTCCACTCTCCGAACGTTTAACCATTCTTACCTTTTCTGCTTGTTGCGCTATTGTCATATTTTTATGAAGTACTCCTATACCCCCTTCTTGAGCAATTGCTATTGCCAATTTAGATTCTGTTACCGTATCCATAGCAGCAGAAACTATAGGCACATTTAAACGAATATTTTTGGTAAACTGAGTAGAAACATCAACGTCTCTTGGTAATACTTCAGAATATGCCGGAACCATTAGAACATCATCATATGTTAGACCTTCTCCAATAAATTTTCCTGATTGATTATCCATGAATTTTTGAATTAAAATTCACGCAAAGCTAATAAAATTTAGCTATTTTCAAATGATTATCTTAATTAAAGATAGGCAAACATTAAATCCTAATATTTAATCGTATGAAAGCTTTACTTTACTTAAGTGTGTCATCCTAAAATAGGTTGACACATATCAAAAAAAAATTGTATGTCCGCAAACACTAATAATCAATCAATAATGATTATCTTTACAAGAAAATAATGTCTTTTTAATAAACATATAAGAACTTCGACATCAATTTTTAACTATATATTGATTATTCATGAAAAAAGAGATTCAATATCCACAATACAGAAAATACAGCAACGAAAAATCTTACTTTAAGATTATATCAAACGAAGAGTTTGAAGAGATTCAAATTTTAGGCAAGAAGAAAACCCTACATCATTTTAAAGCCAAAATATTACCCGATAAAAATTATATTTACGACTTAACCTATAACTACCAAGAGTACTGGGAAGTTTGTGATAAAGATGAGTATGAAGCTTTAAAAAGAAGAACCTATTCTTCGTAAAACAACTCTTCAAAATCTAAGGCATCATCCCCAAATGTTTCTACGTTATCATGTGCAACCAAGTAAGTACTTTGGTTACCTACTACCTTAGAAAAATACAAATCATACTCTGTATTATCTTCAGCACCAAGCATATGTATCATAACATGTTCTTTATTTCTTTCTGAAGATAAATCTGCCTGACATATAGGACACTCTATATCCAACAACTCCCCCTTTTTAACGTGTAGTTTCTCATGGTGAACATAATTATACTCCCCCACCTTCGGACTCAACAAAATTAACCCCTTATGTTTTTTTGGAGTGCGTGTAGCAAACACCAAGTAACCACCTACATTTAAATGCCCTTTACACTTCGGACATATATAATCATTATCTTTCATACTCATAGTCTATAATTTAATGGGTTAATAACAAAACTAAAGATAGCCAATTTTGTTTTTATATAAAATGATTTAAGTAGTTAATTTTTTTCTTTTAAATCAACAACTGATTTTCACTAATTTAGCAACTTAAATTTTAAGACTATGAACGAATTTCTAGCCAAAGAGTTTTATCACAATACTATTTTAAGTTGGGGAATCTCATTTCTAATAATTGTTGGAGCAATTATTTTAGGAAAAGTACTTTTCTGGATTTTTGGAAACATTGTTAAAAAAATCACCGCCAAAACCAAAAGTAAAATTGACGACATCATTGTTGATATGATAGAGGAACCTGTTGTTTTGGCACTCACTATTGCCGGATTATGGTTTGGATTGCATCGATTAGATTTTTCTGAAGGATGGTACATATGGATGGGAAAAGTCTACCATATTTTAATTACTATTAATGTTACTTGGCTGGTAGCCCGTTTAGTAGATGCTGTTATTGAAGAATATGTAGTACCTCTTACGGAGAAAACAGAAAGTGATTTAGATGATCAAATTATACCTATTGTTAGAAAAGGATTACGCTCATCTATCTGGATTTTAGGGGTTATCGTAGCATTAAACAATGCAGGGTATGATGTGGGAGCTCTTATTGCTGGCTTAGGTATTGGAGGGTTGGCTCTAGCAATGGCTGCCAAAGATTCTGTATCTAATATTTTTGGAGGAGTAATGATTTTCACCGACAAGCCTTTTAAGGTTGGTGATAGAATTAAAATCAACGGATTTGATGGAACAATTGTAGAGGTAGGTATTAGAACGAGTAGAATGAGAACATTAGAAGGCAGGCTAGTTACCATCCCTAATTCTCAGTTTACTGGAAACATGGTAGAAAATGTAAGTGAAGAACCTACCCGAAAAGTAGTTTTAAATCTGGGCTTGACTTATGACATGACTGCTGAGCAAATGGAAAAAGGAATAGCTCTTTTGAAGGAAATTTCAGCCAATAACAATGACATTGAAGACGATGTTCTAGTCTCATTTAATTCTTTTGGAGATTTTTCTTTAGGAATACTATTTATATACTACATCAAAAAAGACAGTGATATTCTAGACACACAAACAGCTATGAACTTAGAAATTTTAAAACAATTTAATGCTAACGGATTAGAAATGGCATTCCCTACTCAAACCATTTACAATATCGGAGAAAAATAATTAAACCGCCAGAAACTGTTGGTGCCAACTATCTTTTAATGGAACTTCCCAATTATTATCGAAGTCTATTTTTGTGGTAACCATATTGTTGAAGACAATCGTATTTTTATCAATTTCTTTATCAGCCAGCAACTTTGGAAAATCATTCATATTAACCACCTTAACCTCTTCTCCTATTTTATAAGATTGAGCCATTCTATCCAAAAATTCAACCTCCAATTCTTCAGACACCTGTTTCATTAATTTAACAGAAGCATCTTGAGCCCTACCGCACATCGTATCACCTTCTTCATCAACAAAAAAAATAACAAAAAGATTATTAAAAATTTCAAAAGTTCCTTTCAATAAACTTCCATGAGATTCCCATGACGAAGTAAAATCATCTAGCTGAACTTTCAAATAATTCACCTCATCTTCATCTAACACTCTATTACTTTGATAAACCCATGCTTTAGCATGATCTGGGTAGGATAAATATTCCATAATTTATTTTTTGTCATACCTACCGAAGTGGAGGTATCTTCTAACTTTATAATACTGGTTTCAATAGATTCTTCACTTCAATTTGATTCATCCTTCGCTCAACTCATGATGATAAATTATCGTTCAGAATAACATTGTTTTACAAATCATTTGCTGAAGCAATCAATTCTGCTAAATCAAATACCTGTACTTCAGCTTCTTTTTCTTTTATTTTAACTCCATCTGTCATCATGGTCATACAAAATGGACAACCGGTAGCTACGATTTCTGGACTTACCTCTAATGCTTCTTCTGTACGCTCGATATTAATCTCTTTATCTCCTTTTTCTGCTTCCTTAAACATTTGTGCACCACCAGCACCACAACACAAACCATTAGATTTACAACGTTTCATTTCCAATAATTCAGCATCTAATTTCTCTATTAAAGTACGAGGAGCTTCATATACTTCATTGGCTCTTCCCAGATAACACGGATCATGAAAAGTAATTTTCTTCCCTTTAAAAGTACCTCCCTCTACTGTTATTTTACCACCATTAATTAACTCTTGTAAAAACTCTGAATGATGTTTCACCTCATAATTTCCTCCCAACTCTGGATACTCGTTTTTCAACGTATTGAAACAATGAGGACAAGTTGTTACTATTTTTTTTATTTCATAAGCGTTCAAGATCTGAATGTTTCCCATCGCTTGCATTTGAAATAAAAATTCATTTCCTGCTCTTTTAGCCGGATCTCCAGTACAACTCTCTTCAGTACCTAATACTGCAAAATTTATCCCTGCTTTATTCAATATCTTAACAAAAGCTCGAGTAATCTTCTTTGCTCTATCATCAAAACTTCCAGCACAACCCACCCAGAACAAGACATCAGGCTGTTGACCTGAAGCCATCATTTCAGCCATTGTTGGTACTTTAAATTCGCTCATAATAATTAATGTTAGAATGAGTAAATGATAGGATGAATATTTATTATACCATTCACCCCCTAAATCATTATCTCATTTAAATTTCGTCTTTCCAATTTAATCGATCTGCTTGCGCAAACTGCCATGGTGCTCCATTGTTTTCTATATTGGTCAACATTCCTGTCCATTCTGCAGGAGCTTTAGACTCCTCCATGATTAAAAATCTTCTCAAATCTACAATAACAGAAAGTGGATCATTATTAACCGGACAAGCTTCTGTACAAGCATTACATGTAGTACAAGCTAATACTTCTTCTTCTGTAATATAATCTCTTAATAACGATTTTTCATCAGTAAAGTCTTTCCCATTCTTATCGATTCCTTTACCTACCTCAACTAAACGGTCTCTTGTGTCCATCAATATTTTACGAGGAGACAATACTTTCCCTGTTTGATTAGCAGGGCAAACATCTGTACATCTACCACACTCAGTGCAAGTGTATGCGTCCATTAGCTGTTTCCAAGTTAAATCGGTTACATCTTTAGCTCCAAATCGTTCAGGATCACCCTGAGGTTCAGCAGGAGCTGAATAAGGGTCAGCTGCAGGATCAAACATCATTTCTACCTCTTTCTTCACAGCTTCCATATTCGTTAATTGACCTTTAGGTGTTAATTTAGAATAGAACACATTTGGAAATGCCAACAGAATATGAAAATGTTTAGAGTAAGGCAAGTAATTTAAAAAAGCAAAAATTCCCACAATATGAAACCACCACAACCCTCTTTCTAGAAAAATTAAATTTCCTTCAGAAATTCCCGACAACACATTTGTTAGGTGTATACTAACAGGAAAACTTCCCACCTGTGTATAATGCTCACTTCCTAGGTTTTGTAAAACGGTATCAGTAGCATTCATCAATAAGAAAGCCCCCATTAATAGCACCTCAGTAATTAATATCAAGTTAGCATCAGTCCTAGGCCATGAGGTCATCTCTGCACTAAAAAAACGTTTAATCCTCAACACATTTCTTCTAATTAAAAAGATAACACAGGAAACCAACACTAATAAGGCTAAAATTTCAAACACACTAATTAATCCAGTATATAAATTTCCTAAAGGAGCAAATAAACGATGTGTACCTAAAACTCCATCTAAAACAATTTCTAATACCTCAACATTGATAATAATAAACCCAGCATAGACTACAATGTGAAGCAACCCTGCAATTGGACGAACTATCATTTTAGATTGACCTAATGCTACTTTAGCCATTAAACTAAATCGCTCTCCCTTTTGATCATTTCTATCTAAATCTTTCCCTAATTTAATATTGCGAATTATTGTCTTAACATTTTTTGCAAATAAAGCTAGTGCCACTATAAGCAATCCAATAAAAACAATAGTAGAGATATTCATACAGCAGTATTTAGCTATTATTTATTTTTTTTTGTTTTTTCTTTTCTTCCAAACAGAGAAAAGTGAACAAATCGTTTAGGATGTTCTTTAACCTCTATCAATAAAAGATCCATATCTTTGGTTACAGCTTCCAGGTTATTGTACAAAGAATCATTATTTACTAATTGGCCAATAGTTCCCTCCCCCTTATTAATTTTTTCCATTAGCATTGACATATTATCTAATGTTGTTTGTGCTTTCTCTAAAGTAGCTTGCATATCTAATGCAGCAAGTGAATCACCTAAGTTCTTATATGTTTTTAAAGTAGGTTTTAAAGAAGAATTAATAGTCACGTTCATGTTTTTTGCTAAAACATCAAAACTTTCTACAGTATTCTTTAGGTTAGCTAGTGCTAATGATAAATTTCTTCTATTCCTATCATCAAATACCTTATTGATACTATTAATAGTTTTATTAAAAAAAATGATTGCCGTATCCATGGTTAACATCAAATTTTCTGCGTTTTCTTTAATCGGAAGTATTTGTTCTGTAACCCCTTCTAACATTGATGGAGCAAAATAAGAAGGGATAGTATCTCCTACTTCTAATTCCACATCCGAATCACCAAGACTTAAACCTATTGCTTTAGAACTCAACAAGTCTAAACTAATTAAATTAGCAATAGAATTATTAGGTATTTTAATATCTTGATCTGTAATTGTTATTTCAACAATAATATTACCTGTTTGATCAGGATTAAAATAAATTTCATTGACTATCCCCACCTGAAAACCATTCACTAATACTGGAGATGACTTCACTAAACCACCAATAGAAGGATATTCAGTATAAACCGTTTTAGTTTTAAAAAGAAGATTGGTCCCTTTTAAATAATTATATCCCCAAATCAGTAATGCAATAGCTACAATAGCTGCCAACCCTACTTTAACTTCTTTAGTTATTTTCATTAATTATTAATTAAAAGACAAATATCGTTAAACTGATTTTATATAACAAGTAAACTATTTTTTAGATATTGCCTCACTTAAAGGAATTCTCTTCCCATCTTTAAACGCAACGATAAATGCATCTTTAAACCCTTTAGCTCTTAACTGAAGCTGCAAGCTATTGGCATCGGAAATATCTCGTTCTTTCCCTACTGTGTAGCGATAAAGACCACCAGCCTCATATAATGAAACATTCTCTATACCATTAAAATTTTCTGGTATTAGCTCTTTTTTAACAGATGAGGTCGCTATTTGAACTTTGAAAATAATCCCAACCTCTTCTTCTATGTTTTTTTTCTTTTTCCCTTTTTTATTCTTTACTACCTCCTTAACCGTTACTTCTTTTACTTTTTCTTTCCGCACCTCATCAACAACCTGCTCTACTTTCACTTTCTCTTCAATTTCCATTTTATAGTCCTTAAAAGCTCTAAAGATAGCAGAGGCCATATAATCCTGTCCAATGTTTGAAATTAAAAACTTTTCTTCTTCTAGGTTCGTTAGAAAACCTGTTTCAATAAGCACACTAGGCATATTAGTTTGATGTAGCACTAGAAATCCTGCTTGTTTAACTCCCCTATTTTTTCTACCAACACGCTCAGTAAATTGCTCTTGAATTTTAGCTGCAAAGCTTAAACTTTGATCTAAAAATGCATTTTGACGAAGTGTAAGTACTATATATGATTCAGGAGAGTTAGGATCAAAATCACTGTATTTTGTCTTATAATCTTCCTCTAATAAAATTGATGAATTCTCTCTTTTTGCCACTTTTAAATTGGCTTCAGATTTATGTAACCCCATCACAAAAGTTTCAGTTCCCAATGCTTTTCTATTGTCGTTAGCATTAGCATGCACACAGATAAATAAATCTGCATTTGCCTTGTTTGCTATTTTAGCTCTTTCAAAAAGTGGAATAAAAACATCTGTTTTTCTAGTATAAACCACTTCAACGTCTGGAAAATTTTCTTCTATGTACTTTCCTAATTTTAAAGCGATAGACAAAGCCACATTTTTCTCTTGTGATTGCGCTCCTTGACAACCACCATCATGACCGCCATGACCAGCATCGATAACAATGGTTTTAACACCAAACAAATCATTATCGGTTCCTGCAAAAGAGGAAACCGAAAAAATTACGGCTAGAAGTATAAGAAAATAGTATCGCATGCGTTTTATCACCTTATTAATCAAGATTTTGTTAAAAATAACGCTATTGTTCTTGTCAAAATTATTTTTTTTAGCTTTGAGCACTATTAAAACGTGCGATATTTATCACAATCAAAATGTTAATAATTCTTATCTAAACTCTATTTATATCTAGTCCTTTGATAAGAATTGAATAGCTAATGAAAATCAACTTTCATACCATTCTTTACACTCCACACTTTAAAACAACTTTTGTTTTATTAATGTGGCTATTTCCCTGTTTGATTAATGCACAGACCGATAGCTTAACAACAGACACGCTCAATCTGGACACAACATACCTTTCTTCGGATGCACTTGAATCTCCTGTGAGGTATCAAGCAGAAGATTCAATACGATTGGACATTAAAAGCCAACAAGTTTATTTATATGGGAAATCGGTTGTTTACTATGAAGATATTATACTCAAAGCCGAGGAAATTAAAATCAACATTGATTCTAACACCATTACTGCAAAAGGAAAAAAAGATACCCTGAGTAATTTTTATGGTGAACCTATTTTTACTGAAGCCGGAAAAGAACTAAAGTCGCACGAGATTAAATACAACTTTGAAACCGAAAAAGGAATTATTACTGATGCCATTACTCATGAAGGGGAAAACTACATCCATGGAGATAAAATATACAAAGATGCTAATGATATCTTATACATCAAAAATGGGAAATACACCACTTGCAACAAAGATGACCCTCATTATTTCTTTAAAGCCGGGAAATTAAAAATTATTCCAAAAGACAAAATTATTACTGGACCTGCCAATATGTATATAGAAAATATTCCTACGCCATTAGCAATTCCTTTTGGTTTTTTTCCTAATACTGAAAAACAAAAATCTGGGGTAATCATACCATCACCTGGAGAGAGTGCGCAATATGGATTCTTCTTATTAGGAGGAGGGTATTATTTAGGGGTTAGCGATCAACTAAACATGCAATTAACCGGAGACTTCTATTCAAAAAGAAGTTGGGCAGGTGATTTTTTATCTAATTATAAAAAACGCTATCGATATAATGGATACCTAAAGGCTCGTCTTTCAAAATTTAAAAACGGTGATAAAGAATTTCCCAACTACTCTGAAAAACAAGATTTTTTCTTAAGATGGAACCATTCTCAAGACCCAAAATCAAGGCCCAACAGTGTTTTTTCTGCCAATGTTAATTTTGGTACTAGTGAAAACTTTAGAAACAACTTTAACAGTAGTGGAGCGGATTATTTAAGCACCAGTTTTAATTCTAGTATTTCATACAAAAAAACATGGGCTGGAAAACCCTACAACTTATCTGTTAATGCATACCATAGCCAAAACACCCTTAGCAAATCAGTAACAGTACGTTTGCCTGAAGTAGCTTTTAATGTAACTAGAATTTATCCTTTTAAAAGAAAAATGATGATTGGAAAACAAAAAACCTACGAAAAAATAGGAATTAGTTACTCCATGAATACTAAAAACGAAATTACTGCTGGAGACTCTTTGTTTAGTGCCAACAAAATTCACTTATTGAGTAAAGAAATAAAAAATGGAATGAAACATACTATTCCATTAAGCACCTCTATTAAACTATTTAACTATTTTACATTAAACCCAAGTATTAATTATTCCGAAATCTGGTATTTACAATCTATACGTAAAAACTGGAACACTCAAAGCAACTCTTTAAATACCGACACTATCAATAACTTTACCAGAGGAAATACTTACAGTACATCTGCCAACTTAACTACAAGAATATATGGTATGTACCAATACCGAGGCAAAGTGATTAAAGCACTAAGACATGTTATTACTCCAAGCATTGGTCTATCCTATATTCCCGAAAACAAAACAGGGCTAGCATACTACTCAGATTCCAATAACGTAAGACATGAATATTCCATTTTTGAAAATGGAATTTACGGACAAAGCCACACAAAAGAAGCAGGTATAATTAACCTTGGCCTAATTAACAACTTTGAAATGAAAGTGAGGAATAGAAAAGACAGTTTAGGTGCTGATAAAAAAATTAAATTACTAGAAAATTTACAGTTTTCTTCGAATTATAATATGATGGCTGATTCGCTTAAATGGAGCGCAATAAATATAGGTGCAAGAACAAATATTTTTAAACGTATTTCTTTAAATTTCTCAGGATTATTAGATCCTTATCAATTAGATACTAATGGCAATAAAATTAATTCATCACAATGGAATAAAAACCAAACAGTTGGGCGATTAACTAATGCTAACCTAGCCGTTTCTTTTTCTTTAAGAAGCAAAACTACGACACAAGAAAAATCAAGTAATTACGGGACTGAACAAGAGTTAGAATACATTAGAGCTAACCCAGAAGCTTACATAGATTTTAACGTGCCCTGGACTTTTAACATGAACTACAACATCAGGTATTCCAAACCTCAATTTGAATCTCAACTAATTCAAACATTAAATTTCTCTGGAGATTTAAGCTTAACCGAAAAATGGAAAATAGGCTTTAATTCAGGATATGATTTTGAAACTAAAGATTTATCCTACACTACTGTAGATATTTATAGAGATTTACATTGTTGGGAAATGCGTTTTAACTGGGTTCCTTTTGGCCCTAGACAAAGCTATCTTTTTACCATAAAAGTAAAATCTGCTATCCTTCAAGATTTAAAATTAACAAGAAGAGACATTCCGAACATATTTTAAATCAATTTAGTTGTAAATTATTGATTCACTTGCAAATAGCGTAATTATACTCGCGAATAGCTGTAAAAGAGTACGCTCTAACTTTTTTAACTTACCAAAAACACTACCTTTGTGCTCCAATTTCAAATAAAAAAAACACCATGAACATTATCAGTAAACTACTAAAAACTTCTTTTGCTTTAGGAATGTGCATTACTCTATCTACATCAGTAACTGCTCAAGACAAAATGACTCCTGAATTATTATGGGGATTAAATCAGGTAAGACCTATAGGGATAACTAAAGATAAAAAATCGGTTATCTATTCAGTAAGTGTATACAAGGATAACACAAATACGAAAACAACAAGTTATTATCAAATTCCTCTTACCGGTGGTGAAGCTAAAGAGATTAAGGAGTATAAACAATTAGTTGCTAACAAACATATTTCTCCAGACAATAAAAACATCATAAAAACAAAAGAAGTAAAAGTGAAGAATGTTTTTGGAACAGACACCTATCCAGAAATGACTGAATCTAATGTTCAAATGTATGATAACCTTAATTACAGACATTGGGATAAATGGGAAGACGGAAAGTTTAGTCATGTTTTTATACACCCCAATAACGAAGAAACTACAGAAGGAATTGATATTATGGCAACTGAACCTTATGATTGTCCTCAACAACCTTTCGGAGGATCTGAAGATTATACCTGGAACCCTGACGGAACAAAGGTACTTTATGTCACTAAGAAAAAATATGGTACAGCCTATGCAGTTAGTACTAACTCAGATATTTATGAATATGATTTAGCTACAAAAAAGACTGTTAATTTAACCGAAGCTAATGATGGCTATGATACTCAGCCAGCATACTCAAGCAAAGGAATTTTGGCTTACTGCCAAATGAAAGAAGATGGAAACGAAGCCAACAAAAATGACATTATTGTAGTACTAAACGGTGAAAAAGTTAACCTAACTAAAGATTGGGACAGAACGGTTAAAAGCTTTATATGGAGTAATGATGGTGCAAAAATCTACCTAAATGCTGCAACCAACGGTACAGTACAATTATTTGAAATTGCCGTTCCGAAAAAAGTAGCGGTTAAAGCTGAAGTTAAACAAATCACTGATGGCCAATTTGATATTAGAGGTTTGGTTGGTCAAGTTAATAACACCATGGTGGTTAGCAGAACAGATATGAACCATGCTACAGAATTATATACGGTTGATTTAAAAAAAGGAACCTTAAAGCAATTAACTCACGCTAATGATGCTATTTATGAAAAAATTAAGTTAAGCGAAGTTAAAAAGAGAATGGTTACTACTACCGATGGAAAACAAATGGTAACATGGGTAATTTACCCACCTAACTTTGATCCTAACAAAAAGTACCCCACCTTATTGTATTGCCAAGGAGGCCCACAATCAGCTTTATCTCAGTTTTATTCTATCAGATGGAATTTCCAATTAATGGCTGCTAACGGATACATTGTGGTTGCTCCTAACCGTAGAGGAATGCCAGGGCATGGAGTAGAATGGAATGCTCAAATTAGTGGAGATTGGGGTGGACAAAACATTAAAGATTATTTATCTGCAATTGATGATGTTGCTAAAGAATCTTATGTAGATAACGACAGATTAGGATGTGTTGGTGCAAGTTACGGTGGTTTTTCTACTTTTTTCTTAGCTGGAAATCACGAAAACAGGTTTAAAACATTTATTGCTCACGATGGGGTTTTTAACCTTAGAAGTATGTATGGAACTACCGAAGAAGTTTTCTTTTCTCACAATGAGTACAATGGTGCTTACTGGGATAAAGGAACAGAAAAAAGCTATAACGATTTCAACCCAATTAACTATGTTGATAAATGGAATACTCCTATTCTAATCATACAAGGTGGCAAAGACTTTAGAGTACCTATAGGGCAAGGTTTAGAAGCATTTCAAGCTGCCCAACTGAGAGGTATTAAAAGTAAATTATTGTTCTTCCCGGAAGAAAACCATTGGATTTTATCCAGACAGAATGGAATAATTTGGCACAGAGAATTCTACAAATGGTTAGCAGAATCCTTAACGCCTACTAACCAATAAAATATCTTATTTACCTATAAAAAAAGTGTAGTTGTTGACTACACCTTTTTTTATTTTTTATCAGCTTTCTCTCAACTTATCAAAAATAGTTGCTACAGCTGGACATATCTCTGTATTCTTCAAAGATAAGTTTAACACCTGGTAAAACCGTTTTCGGTTGGTATGTGGGTATTCTCTACAAGCTAGTGGTCGGGCTTCATACACCAAACAATAATTATCTGCCCCTAAAAAAGGACAAGGTGCTGAACGAAAAACATAATCCCCATCATCATCCATTGCTAAATACTGTTCAATTAATTGAGAGGGTTTTATCCTTAAATGCTTTGCTAAACGATCTACATCTCTATCATGTATAGCAGGGCTAGTAGTTTTACAACAATTGGCACAATCCAAACAATCTATCTCTTTAAATACATCATCGTGTAATTGATGAACTGTTGCATCTAAGTTTTTAGGTTTAGATTTCTTCAGTTTCTTCACCAATTGTTTATTCTCTTTTTGGTGAGCTAGCGCCAATACTATTTTATTTTTTAAATCTTCTTTCATAATAAGATGCATCACTTCTGTTTGTTTCGTCCTTCGACAAGCTCAGGATGACAAACCATCGTTCAGCATGACAACTAATTAAAAACTATTCTACACTCATCACTCATTATTCAACATTTCACCGCTCTCGTCATTTCTCTTTTTCCTGGAGGACCAGGCAAACTTTCTATTTCAAAACCTACTTCTTTCAAGGTTCTTTTCACACTCCCTTTTGCACAATATGTTACTAACACCCCTCTTTCATTAAGTGCTTTGTACATTTTTTCAAAAATAGATTTATCCCAAAGCTCAGGCTGTACTCGAGGACCAAATGCATCAAAATAAATAATATGAAACTGCTCATCAGCAATAAAATTATTTAGATCAGTTTGTACTTTTTTTAAACGAAAATTATCCATAATAAATTGATAAGAATTCCAATTGCATTGATGTAATAAATGAAATAGCTTCACTTCTTTTTCCTTAGCTTTTAACTCCTTCAAATAATTTAAATCATTAAGCAACTCTTCTTGTAATGGGAAAGCCTCAACTCCTGTGTAATGGATATCCCTATTCGTTTCCTGACTATCTAATAGAGTCAAAAAAGCATTGAGTCCAGTACCAAAACCCACTTCCAAAATATTAACAGCATCCTTATGAGTATAGTTTAGTCCTGCGTTAATAAAAACGTGTTTCGCTTCTTGTATTGCTCCATGCACGGAATGGTAGGTCTCATCTAATTCCTCCACATACAATGTATGCGAACCATCAGCTGTTATTTTTAATGCATTTTTGTCCAATTTTTTACATTTATGATTATTATTATATATATTTATCTATATATGTTTATTTTTGTCTAAAAATTTACACCCATGATAACACAAAGCGACATTGACAAAAGTATGTCATTTGAGGAATACTACCAATTAGTTGAAAAATTAGTCAACAAGAAAGGTACCACTGGAAATGAACAAACAGAAGCCTTAATTGATTATACTAAACTCAACTATTCTAGAATGAAGCGTATCTTAAAAACTACTCCTATTTCTGAAGATGTTAGCAATACTGTTGATTGCTTAAATGATCAACTCACATGGGTAGTGATTGCTGAAAGTTGGTGTGGTGATGCTGCTCAAAACATCCCCGTGTTTGCTAAAATTGCAGAAGGTAATCCTAACATCAATTTGAGAATAGCATTGCGAGATGAAACCCCCCAATTAATGAATCAATATTTGACCAATGGATCTAGGTCGATTCCTAAATTAATTTGTGTGGATGAAAATATTAAAGAATTAGGAACTTGGGGACCCCGTCCTCAATTTTTACAAAACTGGCTATATAAGGAAAAAGCGAACCCGACTATGGAAATGAGCGAGTTAAAAAAACAATTTCAAGTATGGTACACTAAAGATAAAGGGCAAACCTTACAAAAAGAAATGGTTTTGCTAATGAAAGCATGGCTAAATAAAGAATGTTTTAGTTTAGAAGATTAAGATTTTGTTTTAACTTTATTCAATTCTAGCAAAATAGTAATGGATAAAATATTACAACAGCAGCAGAATAAATCCAACATTTTCTTGAGCTGTCCAAACAGGAATTAAGTTATAACTCTGAAAAACAAACCCTATATGCTCTAACCTAAATTTAATCAATTCATTGTCTGACATTCCATTTAGCTCTACCCGATTAACTTTAATGAAACCAGATGTAGGCCTGTCTAATCCTTTCCAGGGATATCTTTAGGCTTAAACGTATACTTAATTTGAGTTTTTTTTATGTTGGTATTTGGTTGATTATCGCGCTTCCAATAAGCATTTTCATCATCTTCTTCATCGTCTTCTTCCCAAATGAATTCCTCTCTTTGAGGTCCTTGCTTCTTGTAGTACAGTGCCAAAACAATTCCTGCTACAAATCCCCATAAATGCCCTTCAAAAGAAACATTAATTTTTATTGGAAAGATACCCCAAACCATACTTCCATAAAACATAATTACAAAGAATGATAAAGCTATTAAACGATTATCTCTTCTTAAGAAACCACTTACTAGCAGGAATGAAAACATTCCATATAACAAACCACTAGCACCTATATGATATGCTTCTCTTGCAGAAACCCAAGTCCAAACACCAACCATTAAATAAATCCACAACACTAACTTTAAAGCTATTTTCTTATAAAAATAAAATAACGCAGTCCCTAGAATTAATAACGGAATTGAGTTACTCAATAAGTGTTGGTAATCAGCATGAATGAGAGGTGACAACAAAACACCTTTCAAGCCTATTAGCTTTCTAGGATACACCCCTAAATTGGTCAATTTAATTTCAAACGCATACTGAGCAAAATGTATCAAACTTATTATCAATACAAATACTATAGGGTAAATGAGCGCATTTAAAAATCTATTTCTTTCTTGTTTATCCAAAACAGTTAATTTCTATCGATTATTATGCCATTGTATTTTTGTCAGGTAGGAATCCTTAAAAGATATTAAATTCATCCACTCTATTTAAAATAATTCATTACATTTGGTATCCAAATTTACAGTTATGAAAACAAAAGTCATATTACTTTTCTTACTTGCAAGTATCTATAGCATAGAAGGTTTCTCTAAAGGAAATGAAACTAAACAAGAAGAAAAGAAAACCACTAAATCAAAATATGATTTTAATGTTTTCAAATTAATTTCAATAGATTCTAAACATCACCAAACGGATTCAACTAAAGCAGCACAAACTGCAGCACCCACTTCTCACAAAGGAGATGAAGAGTAATATTACTTCATTCCCCTCTGCTTCTTAATGTTATCGTAAGCTTCTTGCACTTTTTGGAATTTTTCTTTTGCTGAAACCTTAAACTCAGCACCTAAATGTGCTACCTTGTCTGGATGATATTTCACAGCCATTCTTCGATAAGCCTTTTTCACCTCATCATCAGTTGAATTTTTAGCAATTTCTAAAATCTTATAATCCCCATCTACTTCCTTAAAGAACATTGCTTTAATAGAAACATAATCTGCTTGCCTAATCCCTAAGTAAGAGGCAATTTGCTGAATTACTTCTATTTCTGAAGCATGAACTTCACCATCAACAGAAGCAACACCAAATAACAAATGCATCAATTGTAAACGTGCTGGATACATGGTATACGTCTTTATTTGCAAACACACATCATGTATAGGGATGTCTTTCTTCAACAACTCCCTCAATACTAGCAAGTGTTGTTTAGTTCTTTCAGAACCAAACTGCTTATAAAAAAATCGCTTTACATACTCTAATTCTGCTTTTAAAACTTTTCCATCTGCTTTCATTACAGCAGCGACCAACACCAGTAAGCTAGCGCCAAAATCATTAGGAGTAGTTTTATATGGTTTTCTTTTTACCGGATCTTCCTCAACATTAATAGACTTATCGAATACGGTACCAATAGCAAACCCCAACAACGCTCCAATCGGACCACCAAATGCCCATCCTAAACCACTTCCTATCCATTTACCAAATTTTGCCATTAATCCTTTTATTTAACCTCAAATGTAATAAATAGAAAAACACTTAAAATAATTTTTTTAATTCCTTATTTTTTTTGAATATTCGTGCTTTAAAAATTGGACAACAAATTACAGCCATACCACATTGTACCGCCAGTTATTAAAAGTGGCCCAGTCTATTCTTTTTATACTGATAGTGGGATAAATTATGAGGTTCGATTTGGGAAAAAACAAAACAATATTTTAAATGCAACTATTGTTTTTGGTGTAACAAATGAAGAGTACGATGGAGAAGAATACAGCATTACCAACAAAGGAGAAGTATACAGGGTTATGGCAACCATTGTTGAAGTTGTACGTCTATATAAGATAGAGCACCCAAATATTAACCTGTATGAGTATACAGGAGAGCAAAGCGAACAAGAAAAAAAAGAGAAAAAAAATGTACGTTTAGCACTATATAGTCGTTATATCTCTGATGTTTTTGATGAGAAATGGAAAATAACCCATAAAGAAGACAAAGTTATTATCAAAAAAAGAGGAGCTCTGAACGGCCATGTCAATTGAATGACATTATGTCTGTTCTGAAGTGTTAAAGGATGTTAAAAATTATGATATAAGTAACAATTGTACTTTTTTTACGTTCAATTAGAGAATGTACAATAACACGGAAAGTTTAGCACAGTTTTTGATGTAGCTAAAACACAACAAGGAAGGAAAGAATATGAGACAGTTAAAAATTACACAACAAATTACCAAAAGAGAAAGTAAATCTCTTGAGAAATACTTACAGGAAGTTTCTCGCGAGGGGATGATTACTGCTGACGAAGAAGTTGAATTAGCTCAAAAAATTAAAGAAGGCGATACTGCTGCGTTAAATAAGTTGGTTAGATCCAACCTGCGATTCGTTATTAGTGTTGCTAAGCAATATCAAAACACGGGCTTAACATTAGAAGATTTAATTAACGAAGGCAACCTTGGTTTAATTGAAGCTGCAAAGCGTTATGACCATACAAAAGGATTTAAATTTATCTCTTATGCTGTATGGTGGATTAGACAAAGTATATTAAAAGCTGCAGCTGATAATTCTAGAACTATTCGTTTACCTCATAACCGTTTAGGAGAGATTCAAAAAATCAATAGAGCTACTAGTGAGTTTGAACAAACCATGGAAAGAGAGCCTACAGATGAAGAGCTATCTGAAATTTTAGAAATGGATCTTGAAAAAGTTCAAAATTCTAGAAAAATGTCTAAAAAACAAGCTTCTCTGGATGCTCCTATGGCTAATGATGACGACAACAATAGTTTAATTAGCGTAATTGAGAGTGATGGTACTCCTGCACCTAATGACTCTTTAATTCATGAATCACTCTCTACTGATATTGAAAGAACTTTATCTTATCTAAAAGGAATGGAAGCTGAAGTTATTCGATTATTTTACGGACTAAGTGGAAGAAAGGAAATGACTTTGGAAGAAATTGGAAATCATTTTGGATTAACTAGAGAACGAATCAGACAAATTAAAGAAAGAGGTTTAAGAAGACTACGAAGACTTTCTAGAGCTAATAATCTTCAGACTTACCTTTAATCAAAATTAAAACACCTTTAACCGAGGTGTTTTTTTATGCCCTAAAATGAAAATAAATAAATCGTTCTGGAACAATAGGTACCTTAACAATGATACTGGTTGGGATATTGGTGAAATATCTACTCCAATTAAAAATTATATTGATCAGTTAGACAATAAGGATTTAAGAATTCTTATTCCTGGCTGTGGTAATGCTTATGAAGCTGAATATTTATTTAATAATGGTTTTAAAAATGTATATGTAATTGATATTTCACATTTAGCTTTACAACAATTTAAAAATAGAGTTCCCAACTTCCCTGAAAATCAGCTTATTTGTGGTAATTTTTTTGAGCACAACAGCCAATATGATCTCATCATAGAACAAACATTCTTTTGTGCTATTGACCCTAAACTTAGGAGCGATTATGCTATCCACAGTGCAAAAATCCTAAAACCCAATGGAAAGCTAGTCGGTTTACTGTTTGATGCCCCCCTAAATACAGAACACCCACCTTTTGGAGGAAATAAGTTAGAATACATTTCTTATTTTGAACCCTACTTTAACATCGCAATTATGGAAAGATCCCATAATTCTATTAAACCTAGAAGTGATAAGGAATTATTCATTAAACTAGTTAAAAAATAATGTTATCTCATCTAAAAGTAGTAGAACTAGCAAGTGTGTTAGCTGGACCAGATGTAGGAATGTTTTTTGCTGAATTAGGTGCAAAAGTGATAAAGGTTGAAAACAAATCAACAGGAGGTGATCTTACTCGAAGATGGAAACTGTCTACAGAAAAAAAAGAAAGTACTATATCTGCCTACTTCTCTTCTGTTAATTGGCATAAAGAACACCTCTTTTACAACTTAAAAGACAATAATGATAAACAACAAGTTTATCAATTAATCGAATCGGCAGATATTGTTATTGTAAATTACAAACCCGGAGATGACATTAAGCTGGGAATGGATTATAACACTCTAAAAAGGCTTAATCCTACTATTATTTATGGGGAAATTAACGGATACGGTAAAAACAGCAAAAGAGCTGCATATGATGTTGTTTTACAAGCCGAAACAGGTTACATGTCAATGAATGGAACACCAACGAGTGGACCTATAAAAATGCCTATTGCATTAATTGATGTTTTGGCCGCACATCAGTTAAAAGAAGGAATATTATTGGCACTATTAAAAAAAGAAAAAACGGGAAAAGGTTCTCTTGTTGAAGTTTCTCTCTATGATGCAGCTCTAGCATCTTTAAAAAACCAAGCAACCAATTGGTTAATGAATCAATTTATACCTCAACGAATAGGTTCTTTGCATCCTAACATCGCTCCATATGGAGAAACCTTTGAGACTAAAGATAACCAGTTTCTGGTATTAGCTATAGGTAGTAATAAACACTTTAAAATGCTTTTAGAGGTCATCGGTGCTTTGTCTTTACTAAAGAACGAAAAATACATTACCAACCAAGAAAGAGTTAAACATAGAAAAGAGTTAGATTCTGATTTACAACCTCACTTTAAAAAGCATAACAGTAAAAAACTCATGCAAGAATTTATGCAGCAAAACATTCCTGTAGGCATTGTTAAAGACTTAAAAGAGGTATTTAGTAAAGAGGAAGCAAAAAAGCTCATACTTCAAGAAAAAATTGACGGGCAGAAAACTCAGCGTGTAAAAACTGCAATTTTTAAAATATCTGATTAACCAGTTTGTTTGTTTTGGTCTTTAATATATTCTTTGAGTTCTTTCAAAATTAATTTTGAACTTTTAGGGAGTAAATCAATCGCAAAGGGAACCATCGTTTCATTAAAATCAAAAGCCAAGGTATACTTATTAATATTCCAATAAGAACTAGTCATTAACTTCACAAAATCGGTATCTCTACTCTCAAAAAGCCTCAGGTTAACAACTTCATTTAAGGGTACTTGTTGAGTGATTCCTCTTTTTCCAATTTCTTTAATTAAAATCATGTTTTCATCATCAATAATAATTCGCTCAAGACCATACTTCCTCCATCGATAAGCATAAATAACTTTAAACTCAAAAAAAAGCCAAAAAGCAACGTAAACACCAAAAAATACTTTTGTTCCATTATCATAAGCGCCAAAAAATTGACTTATTATAGCTATTCCGCATAACGAAAAAAGAACAATCCAAAGTAACAACATCTTTTGCTTTGCATCATCACAAAAAGCTTTAATCATAATTATCAAGTTACCATCCTTTTTTTTTATTACTACTCTTTTATCCATTATGGTCAATTATTCAATTTTAGCAAATTTAGAATAGTTTCAATAATTAGGCATTATAGTTGTTACTATTTCGTTAATTTTTTACTTTTAACTTCTAAAATAAAAAGACCATGAAAAATATATTCTTACTCTCTTTAACTCTTATCCTTTCTTTCAATCAACTTCTTGCTCAAAAAGTAGAGAAAAAATTAGAAGCTCTTAATTTTTTATTAATTGATGAAAAATATGAAGATGTTGTATATAAAGGAGAAGGCTATATGCAAAATGAGGCTTTCAAAAGACACCCTTTAGTTTATTTATATACAGCAAAAGGTTACTACGAGATGTCTAGACAGCCTGGAAAGTTTGATGTAGGTGAGAAAGAATCAAAATACCCTAAGCCTTTAAAAGTTGCTGAAAAACATTTATACAAATATACTAAGCAACAAAAAAAAGCTAAAAAGTATTTCCCTGATTATGAAGGAACTCTTGAGGAAAACATGGAGTTTTTCGAAGCCATTTCCGATACCGCTAATAAATTAGGTCAGTTATTATACATCATGGAAAAACCTCGTAAATCTGCAAGTGAGTATAAAAATGCTTTCAGAGCAGTTCCTATGGATCCTACCCTTCAATTATGGCAAGGTATAGGCGAAGTAAAATCCAAAAATTCTGTTGAAGGTGATAAAAATATACTTGCCGCTTTAAAAAAAATTGAAACAGATGGTTTTGAGCCTTTTAAAGCTACAAGAGGTGTTATTGCCCATGGTATGCAAATTGTAGAGGAATATCTTAGAAGTAAAGGTGATAACACCAATGCTGATAAAGCAAAAAAACTGATTGGAGTATATAAACAATACGATCCAGACGAATTGGATAAAAAGAAAAGAGAAGATCGTGAGAAAAAAATTAAAACTGATGACAGTATAATGCGTAAATTCTACAGTAATGAAAATGATGAAGACAACATCAAGAAAAAGAAGAAAATATACATTGACAAAGAAACTCAGGATACAGAAAAGGAATTAGATAGATTAGAAAAAGAAGCTGAGGATGACAAATAAAAACTCTTTTTAGAACATAAAAAAAGTGCAGAAATGTCTACACTTTTTTTATGTTCTAATTAATTTTTAATTATTTAATTTCTAAAAAAGTGTATGAATATGCAACCTCTACCAAAGGAGCACAAGTAAGTACTGTTAATTTTGAAATTGATTATGGTCAAAATAACACATCATGTGAGTATTACCACGCTTATTTAACCAGCATATTCCGTTCTTACCCCAATTACTTAACAAAAGTAACCACCTATTCCAATGGCAGAAAAAGTATTGCAGAAATAGTAGATCGAGATCCTTTTACTGGAGATCCCATTAAAAACAAAACCACATCCGTAAATGGGACTATTAGTAATGGAGAAATCACACGTGCCTACACTCAAACTTCCTCTCCTGATTATACTGGTATGGGAGCTAAAAGTGATGATTCCTCAAACGATAATTTTTTAAATGCGGTATACTCTTCTATAGCTTATAAAGCAAGTGAAGGGTTGACCACATCGGATTTTGCCTCTTATAGCAAAAGTTTTTGGAAAGATTCAGCTACTGTTCGTTATTATGATTCTGATGTAACAAAGAATAAATACACGACTAAAATAACCGCCATCAATTGGTACGATTATACCAAGTATGCTTATGCAGGGGATTTAGGAGATTATGGGCTATTTGATAGTACTGCATTTACGGATATAACGGCTCCACCTACAGGAAGTTCAGACTGGCGCTTTATCTCAGAAGTAACTCTGATGGATGAACAACAAAATGTACTAGAACAAAAAGGATTTAATGATCGATTTTCTGCATCAAGATTAGGTTACGACAATCGTTTTAAATACAGTAGCGCATCCAATTCCAACTATGTGAGTTTCACTGCTACAGGGTTTGAAACCGAAACAGAAGTAACAACCGGTGTATATTATTACGAAGGTGAAGTCCTTGCTCAAACACGCAATACACAAACTAAGTTAGATGGAACCGTTACACCACATACAGGGAATTACATGGTGAAAATAGGCTCTTCCGATACCGATGGGCCCATTTATAAAGTGAACTATGATGCACCAGCAGGAATTGAAAGCTTACAAACCTGAGTTCGATGTAAGAAATTAGTGTTTTTGAAATAGAATAAGCAGAATAATTAGTACATTTAATATTCTGAAGTTCAAATGTTTAACTAAAAACTCTGCTTATGATTTCTACTGATAAA
>Ga0114931_10001588_pt1 | contig 29016 bp, 29 predicted proteins | sample 2SBtaG_FD_89579 | JGI IMG/M metagenome (GOLD analysis project Ga0114931, IMG submission 89579) | Deep subsurface microbial communities from Kolumbo volcano to uncover new lineages of life (NeLLi) - 2SBTROV14_V59a metaG | ecosystem: Environmental > Aquatic > Marine > Volcanic | place: Kolumbo... | reverse complement strand
TAGCTATTGGCTATTGGCTCTTAGCTCAATGACGAATCGCCGACTATCGTCGCGCAGCGACCACCCTCCTCAGCCTGAGCCTACGCCCGTGCCTCAGCCTACGAGCGAAGCGAGTTTCAGGTTGTTATGTCGGTCGGTACCCCGGTGCCAACTCAGCGCGAGCGGACCGAACGCGCAAGGGGTGTCCGGGGGCGATCCACCGCGGCTTCAACAGTAGGTCGTACGATCCCAGCGATGGGGCTGGAGAATAGCGACCTTTTCTGCCGGTCATCTGCCGAAGAGCTTGCCCTGTGGTGTCCCCGGCTCGACGGGCGCGTGGCCAAAGTATTCGAACGCAGCCGGCGTAGCGACCCGGCCCTTGGGCGTGCGATGGAGGTACCCCTGCTGAATCAAGAACGGTTCGTAGACGTCCTCGATCGTATCGCGCTCTTCTCCGATGGCAGCGGCGAGGGTTTCAACGCCAACCGGTCCACCGCCGAACTTTTCGATCACGGTGCGCAGAAGCTCGCGATCCATCCGGTCGAACCCACAACGATCGACCTCGAGCATCTCGAGGCCCCGCCGGGCAACCTCCCTGGTGATGCGACCGTCGGCCCGGACCTGCGCGTAGTCGCGCACGCGACGCAACAACCGGTTGGCAATCCGTGGCGTCCCACGCGAGCGCTCCGAAATTTCGCGTGCGCCGTCGCCGTTCAATGGGACGTCGAGAATCGCAGCAGACCGCTGGATGATTTGTGACAGCTCGTCCGGGCTGTAGAATTCGAGCCGCAAAGTCACGCCGAAGCGACTGCGCAATGGTGAGCTCAACAACCCCGTCCGGGTTGTTGCCCCAACCAGCGTGAACCGCTTGAGGTCCAGCTTGATCGAGCGCGCCGAGGGGCCCTGACCGATCATCACGTCGATCTGGTAGTCTTCCATCGCCGGGTAGAGGATCTCCTCAACGACCCGGGGAAGCCGGTGAATCTCGTCGATGAACAGCACGTCATGCTCTCCGAGATTGGTCAGAAGCGCAGCCAGGTCGCCGGGCTTTTCGATCACCGGCCCGGACGTCGAACGCAGGTGGACCCCCATTTCGCGAGCAATCACGTGTGCCAGCGAGGTCTTGCCGAGACCCGGCGGACCGTACAACAGCGTGTGATCAAGGCTCTCCATACGAGCCAGTGCCGCCTCGATCGTGACACGGAGGTTCGCCTTGAGACTCTCCTGACCGGTGTAATCGTCGAGCTCGCCAGGGCGCAGCGCGGAATCGAAGCCCGCGTCATCCTCCACCGCTTCGGGCTCGACGACCCGATCGCCCGCTGCAAGCTGCTCGCTCATCCGCTCAGAACCTTCAGGGCTTCTCGGATGACGACCGCTAGATCGACGGACCCATCGCCGATCGCACGCCGTACGGCCTCCTCCGACTCCGCCCGACGATACCCCAAATTAACCAGGGCCGATACAGCTTCATCCTCGGCTCCTGGCGGACGCGGCACACTCCCCCCGGAGGGCGCGATTCCGAGTGCCAACACCTTGTCCTGAAGCTCCACGATCAAGCGCTCCGCCTTTCGCTTTCCCACACCTGGGATTCCCACCAGTCGCTTGACATCGCCCTCGACCAACGCAGTCACCAGATCTGCCGCCTTCACTCCGGACAAAATCGTCAACGCTATCCGCGGCCCAACCCCGGAGACCGACAGAAGCTGCGTGAACAACGCCTTCTCGCCATGGTCGACAAAGCCGAACAACTCGAGCGAGCTCTCTCGCATGTGGGTGTGGATCTGCAACTCGACCGGTTGCCCCTCCGCGGGCAAGTCGGCAAAGGCGTTCAACGAAACCATAACGCGGTAGCCGACGCCGTGGATATCCACCAGCAGCCCCTCTGGCGACTTCAATGCCAGCTGCCCCTTCAAACGCGCGATCACCGCCACCTCGCAGATCGAGCCCGGCCGCGGCTGGTACGACCCGGGCCACCGACAGATGGAGCAGAACCAACAGTGGCATCGAGGCGACTCGTGTTCAAATCGCAGATCGCCGCGGCCAGCGCGTCCGCCTCATCGGCTTTGAGATCGCAATCGATGCCCAGCAAGCGCGACACCATCGCCTGGACCTGCGTCTTGTCGGCACGCCCCGTACCCGCGACCGCCATCTTGATCGATGCCGGCGGATACTCGCGCACCACCACCCCCGCACGCACCGCAGCAACCATGACCGAACCACGCGCCTCGCCCAGCCTCAGCGCGGTCTGGACATTGGCCCCCACGAAACTCTGTTCGAGGCTGAGCCCATCCGGGTGGTAGGTCTCGCAGAGCTCACCGATCTTGGTGAAGATCGCGCCGAGCTTCTCGGCCCGCTCGCCGCGAACACGCAGCACCCCACTGGCAACCCGCTGTAGCGACCGACCATCGCCGACAACGACTCCCCAGCCGGTAATATTGGTCCCGGGATCGATACCCAGAACACGTTGCTGAACGCGTGAAGCTACCCGCTTCACATTTGGCTCCCCTCATCCACCGCCAGCCAGCAACACAACCGGGTGACGCGCTCGACTGCGAGCTTCCGCCTCACGAGGATTCCCTCCCCCTACGTTCTGAATCCGTCTCCTTGGCCACCGGTCCGCTAGCGACGCGGCCATTCACCCCGACGCGAGCCTCGCCAATTCCTCGGGAGCGATCTCGAGGTTTGCGGCGACATCCTGCACATCGTCGTGATCCTCGAGTTCATCGAGCAGCTTCAGGGCACGCTCGGCATTCGAGCCGGTCAGATTGACGGTGTTCGACGGGACCATGGTCACGACCGCGCTCGCAATCTCGATTGCGGCAGACTCGAGCGCATTTCTGACCGTATCGAAGACATCCGGCGACATCGAAACCTCAAACAGATCGTCCTGCTCCGAGATGTCGTCCGCGCCCGCCTCGAGCGCGACCTCCATGAGCTTCTCTTCGTCAACCGCGGCCCGGTCGACGGCGATCATACCGCGCTTTTCGAACATCCAGGCGACACAGCCGTTCTCACCCATGTTGCCGCCGAACCTGCTGAACAGGTGGCGCAGCTCGGAAACCGTCCGGTTGCGGTTGTCGGTCATCGTCTGAACCAAGACCGCGGCGCCCCCGGGACCGTAGCCCTCGTATTGAATCTCCTCGTAATCGACACCCTCGATGTCGCCGGTACCCTTCTTGATGGCACGATCGATGTTGTCGGCGGGGACGCTACTCGACTTGGCCGTGGTCACCGCGGTACGCAGACGCGGGTTCGCGTTGATGTCACCGCCGCCAACCTTCGCGGCAACCGTAATCTCCTTGATCAGCTTGCTGAACAGCTTGCCGCGCTTCGCGTCCTTGGCTGCCTTCTTGTGCTTGATCGTGCTCCACTTGGAGTGGCCGGACATGGATCGTTCTCCTCGATTACGGGTCGCACAAAGACCTGCGAATCGGTTAGCATACGCGCCCCGGCGAAGGAAACAGTTCGCCCGGCGGAGGTTGCCGCACGCGGTCGGTCAACCCGTCACGCGGCTAGCGAATTCGTCGCGCGACATACGCGACGCGAGGCAGGAAACGACATCACCGCGCAGGGCCAAGCTGAGGACGACGCCGTCGATCCAGTACTGCACGCGGTCGCCGACCCGTACACCGCCCTCGGGCATCCGAAAGCCGGGGCCGACGCGCATCTGATGTACCGCCAGCCTCTTTCCGTCCGCCGCCTGATAGACGCTCATGGTCCCCTGCATGGTCCCCCAGGTTCCCTCGCGCGCCCCGAGTAGGCGCCAACCGCGCGAGCCGAGGACCTCGGTCGCAGCCAAAGACGGTGGGGAGACTGCGTGACTCAGGCTCGGCATTCGATTCGACAACGCGTTCACATCCGCCACGACCATGCCGAGGGGCGATTCCGGCTGCTGGACAAGGGACACCAGCGCGAACACCGCTGCGGCAGCAACCGCCCCTTGGACCACCCATCGGGTCCGTGTTCGGCCAAGAGCAACCGGTTTTGCGACGGTCGCCGCCTCGATCCTCGTCCGCAACCCCGGCGCCACCCGCCGCAGGCCAACCCGATCGCGCAGGATCTGGCGCGCCGCGGCCGAAGCAGACCGCGCGGCAGCACATGCCCGGCAAACTTCGGCGTGTCGATCGGCCGCCGCCAACTCGGATCCTTCAAGTCGACCGTCGGCGTGGGAGGCAACCAGATCCCTGTACTCAGCGCATTCCATCACTTGTCCTCGACCAGACCCCGCTCCCGCGCGTACTCGAGCAACGCGCTGTGCAACATTCGCCGACCCCGCGATAGCCTGGAGCGCACGGTACCGACCGGGCACGCCATCGCCTCAGCAGCCTCTTCGTAGGTCAGGTCCTGGGTATCAACCAGTAGAACTGCCTCCAAGTAGTCGACGGGCAGGGCTTTCATCGCATCTTCGACCTCCTGGTCGAGAACCTGATCGAGCACCAGCCGTTCGGGGTTGTCGCTAGCGCGCTCGACGGTCGACTGGGCCTCGATGTCGAGCAGAGTTTCATCGAATTCGACGTCGCTCCGGGTCTTCTGCCGCTCTCTATAGCGGTTGCGGAACAGGTTGTGCGCAATCGTCAACAACCAGGCCCGGCAATTCGTCCCGGGCTGGAACCGATCCCAGAAACGATAAGCGCGCAGGTAGGTTTCCTGCACCAGATCTTCGGCCTCTGTGCGGTCGCGCGTCAGGTAGAGGGCCGTGGTGAAAACTTGGTCCATCAGCGGCAGAGCCACGCTTTCAAAACTGTGTTGCCGCGCCGTTTCACTCATCCCGCAACGACGTTGTTGGCGCCATCAGGCCAGCCCGAGCAACGAATCCAGATCGCCGTTGTTCTCGAGAATCTGAAGCTCCTGGTAACCACCGATCGGCGATCCGTCGATGAAGATCTGCGGCACCGTCCGCCGCCCCGAATCCTCTACCATTTTATCCCGTAGCGCGGCATCACTGCTGACGTCGACCTCTTCGTAGGGAACACCCTTGTGATCGAGCAGACGCTTTGCGCGAACGCAGAAAGGGCAAACGAGAGCGGTGTACACGGTGACCTGGGCCATGAACGAGGACGGTAGCCGCAGCCCGGCCCGACCGCAAGCAGCCCGCCCGCTGCGTGCCGCACGCCACAATGCAGCGGTCCTGGAACTTCACCGACTGCGGCCGTGTTGTGCCGGGTAGCCCCAGTAGGCACCGAAGCGGGCTGAGAACGGTATGCGATGTAGCGAATACAGAGAATTGGTGGCCGCCCACGCGGACAATGTGCTCGACGCCTCGGAAAGCGAGCAGGCAGATCGGCACACAGAGGTGTGCCCGGCCTGCGACCTGCTTCGGATGGCGCAGCGCGATGTGTCCGCCCTGGTTCGCCGCCTCTCACCGGACATGACATCGGCGCTGCTACAGCGGCGAGTGGTGCGTGAAACGATGGGCAGCCGCACGTCACGTCCCGCGGCCCGGGCATGGACCCGCGTCTTGGTGGCCGGTTCGGTGGCCGCCGCGCTGATCCTGGGCGTCGTGTCGACACTGCGCAACACCGAGCCGACGATCATCGCCACCCTCCTGGCCGATGTCGAAGCAGTCTCGGCGAGCCCGCTATCCCTGCCGGTGCAGACCAGCAATCCGCAGCAGTTGCGGAACTACTACGCTCGCAACGGTCTCTCGTTTGCCGACACGGTCGAAAACTTCGAAGCCGGTGGCCTCGAGCTGGTCGGCGGAGGCGTCTCCTCGATCGGTGACGCTCTCACCACCCGAACGGTCTACCAAAGCGGCGATAACAGTCGGGTCGTCTGTCGCCGTTATCTGGCCGGCGAGGTCGAATGGCCTCGGGGCGGGCAGCGGATCGGCAACAGCGAAGTGTTCGACCACGGAGGCGTCAACATCGCCCTGACTCGGATCGGCGATGTGGTCTGCGCCATGGCGAGCAAAATGCCGCGCGAGCACTTCATGAGCGCGGTCCACGTCGCGCACCGATAACGGACCGCTCGGCACAACTGGGCTGCGCCGGGCTTCAGCGCGCCGCCGCAGCCTCTCGGCGATCCCGGGCTGTGGCATTCCGCGGCTCCCTGAGATAGGCGCGGCGGTATGACCGTTGGAGAGAATTTCGAGAGGCTCGTCGGCATCATGCATCGCTTGCGCGCCCCGGGGGGCTGCCCCTGGGACGCCGAGCAAACCCACCAATCGATCAAGCCGTACCTGGTCGAAGAAGCGTACGAGGTCCTCGAGGCCATCGACGGCGACGACACGAACGAGCTCTGCGGCGAGCTCGGTGATTTGCTCCTACAAGTAGTCTTTCACGCCGAGATGGCCGCCGAGACCGATCGCTTCGCCATCGCCGACGTAATCGACGCGATATGCGCGAAAATGGTGCGCCGGCATCCGCACGTCTTCGGCGACACAGAGGTCAGTGGCGCCGCAGAAGTCCTGCAGAACTGGTCGAAGATCAAGGCAGAAGAACGCAAGGGATCTGGCGACCAGTCGGCTCTCGCCGGCGTACCGCAGGCTATGCCTGCGCTTCTGCGCGCGCATCGCGTCGACGAAAAAGCGTCCAACGCCGGCTTCGACTGGACCGACATCTCAGGTGTCGTCGCCAAGCTGCACGAGGAACTGAGCGAGCTCGAAACCGCGATGCGCGACGAGGGGCCGGAGAGGGTCAGCGAAGAACTCGGTGACCTGTTGTTCGCGGCAACGAGTCTGGCGCGCCACCTCGGCATCCGCGCGGAAGACGCGCTCAGCGGAGCCACCGACCGATTCAGCGACCGCTACCGCATCATGGAGGAGCTGCTCGAGAATCGTGGCCAGGAAATGGCCGCGCTGACCGAGACTGAGAAGAACGCGCTCTGGGAAGAGGCAAAGTCGCGATAAATCGCGATCGAAATCGCCCACCGCACCAACTTCGCCGAGCGCCCGAGCGCGCCGTGGCACCGCTCAGCCCCGGTCGCGGCCGAGACGGTCCAACAGCAGCCGCCTGGCGCGCTCGACTTCAGGTGCGCCGAGGATGTGCGCCGAGCCGACGAACACCGCGACGCCCGCCGCGATGACCCCGAGCAGCGCGGCAACCCGCACCACCAGACCGCTGCTCAGCCACGGCGCCAACCAGAAGCGACGTAGACGATCAGCGCCATCGGCGACGACGCGACGAGGCTGCGCCACAGCGATCCGGCGACCACTCCGTAGTCGAAGTCCCCGCCGAGACGGCGCGCCAGAAGCACGGCTAACGTAAGGGCATTGACCGAAGCCGCGATCGAAGTTGCCAACGCCAGACCGCCGTGATCGAGGTCAAATAGGGAAACCGCATTGATCGCGCCAACCAGCCAGCTCGGCGAAGCATCGGGAGCAACCCTCCCCATCAACATCATGCTACCGAGAATATTGACCGCGACCGTCAAACAGGCGACGCGCACCGGAGTGCGCGCGTCTCCGAGAGCGTAAAATGCGGGGGAGAGCAAGCGAACGACCGCGACCGACCACAGGCCGACCGCATAGAATCTCAGCGCGTTAGCGGTCAGGATCGTCTCGCGCGCGTTGAAAGCACCACGCTCGAACAGAATCGCGGTAATCGGCTCAGCGAGTAGAATCAGGCCGACCGCCGCCGGGATCGCCACGAAGTTCATCAGACTCAGAGCAAAGCCGAGACTGTCACCGAGCTCCGCGTACTCCTCGCGCGATGCCTGACTGGCCATGCTGGGCAAAGAGGCAGTGCCCAGTGCCACTACGAAGATCCCCAGGGGAAACTCAAAAACGCGATCGGCGTACCAGAGGTACGACACACTGCCGAGCGACAGGAACGATGCCAGCATCGTCCCGATCAGGACATTGACCTGGAAAATCGCGGTCCCCAGCGTCGCCGGTATGAGAAGCCGGGCGATCCTGACGACCGCCTCGCTCGTCGGTCGCCAGATCGGCAGCGGAACGATCCCGCGCCGGACCATCGCAAAAACCTGTAGCCCCAACTGACACGCGCCCCCGGCGAGGACACCAAACGCGAGCGCCAACACCGGAACATCCAGGGTTGCGTACAACGAAACCGAGCAACCGATGATCGACAGATTGAGAAGCGCGGGCGACAGCGCCGGTGCGACGAACTGGCGACTCGCATTGAGAAATCCCGCGAGTACGGCGACCAGACCGATGAAGATGAGGTAGGGAAACAACCAACGCGCCAGCTCGATCGCCAGCTGGCGCAACTCTGGATCGTCGGCGAATCCCGGCGCGACGAGATCGATCCAGTACGGCGCGAACGCCGCACCGGCCAACGCCACCAGCACCAGGAGCACGGCGGAAACGCCGACGACGGCGCGCAACGCCTCGGCTACCTCGGCGCGATGCTTCCTCGCCAAGAGGTCCGAGAACACCGGCACGAAGGCCACCGACATCGCCCCCTCAGCCACCATTCGGCGAAACAGGTTGGGGAGTCGGAATGCGACGAAGAAGGCTTCCGCGGCGACGCCGGCGCCGAAGAGATAACTGATGACGATATCGCGACCGAGACCGGTGATTCGGCTGAGCAGGGTCAGCGCGCTGACGATGCCCGCGGCTTTTGCGATTCTACGCTTCTCGGTCGACACCGGGACACAATCTCGGATCGACGATCCCAGGTCCAGCCGCGAGACTCGCCGTTCTGGTCTACTCGCGAGAACGAGACCGAGGGAGAGAGGCCACGACCCGAACCCCAACCGCGAAATGGCTGCTCCGGTTTGTTCACCACCCGGCGTGCGCCGTCCCCATCAGTTGCGTCAGCTCGGGATCGGCGACCCCTTCGCCACCGTGGATCTGGATCGCGGCATCGACGACGGACTGTAGGACGTTGGGGGCGATCACCTTGATCGCCGAGATGTCGACCAGGGCGCCGAAGGTGCCAAGCGTGTCGAGCGCCCAGGCGGCCTTGAGCGTGAGCAGTCGGGCCTGATCGATCGCCATGCGACAGTTGGCGATGATGTCGCGATTGCCGCCGAGGTTGACCAGCGGCTTGCCGAAAGCGACACGATCGACGGCACGCAGGCAGAAGCGCTCGAGCGCCCGCTCGGCAGCGCCGAGAGCGCGCATGCAGTGATGGATGCGACCCGGCCCGAGCCGCCCCTGCGCGATCTCGAAACCGCGCCCGGGCCCCGCGATGACATGGTCGAGGGGGACACGCACTTCGTCGTAGACGATCTCCGCGTGACCATGCGGTTCGCCGAGGTGCCCGAAAACCGGAAGCATGCGCACGATCTCGACACCCGGCGTGTCGATCGGCACCAGCACCATGGAGTGTCTCTGATGTCGCTCGGCGTCGGGATCGGTCACGCCCATGAAGATGAGAAACTTGCATCGCGGATCACCGGCACCACTGGTCCACCACTTCTGGCCGTTGATCACCACCTCGTCGCCAATCACCTCGCAGGTGGCACGCATATTGGTGGCGTCGCTCGATGCGACCGCCGGCTCAGTCATCGAGAAGCCCGAGCGAATCTCGCCGGCCAACAGAGGTTCGAGCCAGCGTTTCTTCTGCTCGGGGGAGCCGTACTTGATCAGGACCTCGGCATTGCCGGTGTCGGGGGCGCTGCAGTTGAAAACCTCGGGAGCGAGAAAGCTGCGACCGGTCACTTCCGCGACGGCCGCATAATCGCGATTGTTCAGTCCGGCACCATACTCCTCGTCCGGCAGGAAGAGATTCCACAGGCCCAGACCACGTGCCTCGGCCTTGAGCTCTTCGAGGATGGGCGGGATCCGCCACTCTCGCCACTCATTGGTATGGACCAGCTGATCGACGTAAGTCCTCTCGTTGGGCAACACGCGCTCGCGCACGAAGCGCTCGACCTGTTCCACGTATAGAAGCGCTCGCTCGGAATGCTCGAAATCCATCTCAATCCCTCATTCAACCGTCGCGGTCGATTTCCTATCCCACTCCGGCAGTTGAATCCAACGAGGTCGGACCGACGGGTGCAGTGTACCGCAATAGTCGTTAACCTCCTGGTTCGTTCCGGCCCCACGCCGGAACGGTAGGACGTGCGCCCGAGTGCCCGAGTTGGACCGGTCGAATCTCTGACAGGGGCGACCGGGACATGCTGGCTGACCTACTCGGCGTCCCGCGGATCGCCCGGCAAGCGTACAGGAGAAAAAGAAAGACACCCACCCCACCCCAAACAACCGTATCCATTCGGTGAAACGCGTTCGAGCACAACGAGATCAAGAAGTTAGCGAGCGGCCACGAAAGAGTGGGTGTCTTTCTTTTTCGCGCGCCAGGCTCAAAGCGAATCGTATGTGTCCCGTCGCCAACCTACGCCAAGGCTTCGGCAGGCAGGCTCCAAGGCCGGCGCAGCCGCAGCAGCACCTTCTCATCCTCGCTCAGCTCCAGCGAGTCTTGCGCCAGCGGCGGCCGCAAGACGTACCGACACAAGTGCTCGAGCCGCGTTCGGTCGCCCGCCCCCACCGCGGTGTTCGCGTGCAGATCGAAGCTCTCGAGATGGGCCTGCCGCGGTCCCCCGGTGATCACCACCGGCGCCCTCGGGCAAAGGGCGTCAATTTGGGGATGCCGACGTTGGGTCTGGCACTTCCGGTGATAGCGCAGATTCGCAACAGCTCCGGTGGATGCTGGGGCGCGACGTTTTGGGCGCCGAAGAAGAACGACGCTGGGTCCTTCAAGTCTAAGAGCGACTGAAGTGGCAGCTCTTCGGTCCGTGGCTGCTCGCTAGTCCGCTCCGTGGTGACGTTTCGAGCCGGCAGGTGTTGAACAGTCCCGCCAAGACCGTCGAACGAGGGCGGCGACGGGTCTGGTTCGCCGAGAAATAGAAATATTCGCGCTCTGTGAGCTGCTTCACACGCGAAGCGGCGCCGCCGTGGGATCTTGCTCCATCAAAAGGAGGTTCCGATGGAGCGCGCCACGAGGATCTACACCGACCGAGGGAATCCTGTTCCGCCTCTGGTTTTCGACCCGACCGATCCCGGGTTCCGGGAGGATCCGTATCCTACCTACGCGCGGATGCGCGACGAAGCACCTGTTCTCCGCCTGAGTAGCGATACTTGGGTAATGACTCGCTATGAGGACTGCCGGGACGTCTTGGGCGACCCGGCGATGGGGATGGTGGTGCCCGGGGAAGACGTTCCGCCGGAGTTGGCGGGCGGCGCCGCGGCCCGGATATTCCCGAACATCCTCACCTTCAACGACGGCGTGCGCCATGCCCGGATGCGGCGACTGGTGGCCAAGGCATTCACCCCGCGAGCCGTGTCCAGGCTCGAAGGTCGGATCGCGACGGTCGTCGAGGAGCTTCTCGAACCGGCGCTCCGTCGTGGCGGGTTCGATGTAATGTCGGACTTTGCCTTCGAGGTGCCGGTTCTCGTCATCTGCGAAATGCTGGGAATTCCCGCTGAAGACCGGATGTCGTTCAAGCGATGGACGCCGGACTTCTCGCGCATCTTCGAGAGTCAGTGGTCGACGCCGGAACAGATCTCCGCCTGCCACGAAGCCACCGAAGGGCTGTGTGATTACATGGAGCGGCACGTGGCGCGTCGCCGGCGCGATCCGGGGGCCGAGATTCTGGATGGTTTGATCGCGGCCGAAGATGACGGGGAGCGTCTCTCTCACGACGAGTTGCTCGGGATTTCCGTCCAGCTTCTCAACGCGGGTTACGAGACGACCATGGGGTTGATCGGGAACGGGATCCACGCACTGCTCGTTCATCCGGGTGAGCTCCGCAAGGTGCGCGAGGATCCCGCGATCCTACCTCACGTCGTCGAAGAGTGTCTTCGGTGGGACTCTCCCGTGCAGTACTCAGGCCGCGCGGCTAAGCAGGCCCGAGAGGTTCGCGGCGTGCGAATCGAGCCTGGTGACCTGGTGTTGACTATGCTCGGTGCGGCGAATCGCGACCCGCACCTATGCGACTCCCCGGAGCGATTCGATGTCACGCGCAGAGAGGTCGCGCATCTCGCGTTTGGCTTCGGCACTCACTTCTGCATCGGCGCTCACCTCGCTCGTCTGGAGGCGCAGCTTGCGATCGGCGGTCTGCTGAGGAGGGTGAAGGGCGTGAAGGTGGCAGGCCCGAAGCCGACGCACCGGGCGTCGCTCCTCTTTCGAACCCTCGAATCGTTGCCGGTGGAGTTCACCGGCGTCGCGAGGGTAAGATGACCGCGGCTTCGCTTCGCGAGCGGGGGAATCTACTGGGTGATGTCCGAGATCAGTCACGACGAACGCTGTGCTTCTCTTGCCAAGATTCCGCTCTTTGGCCAGCTCGATGTGAACGAGCTGGCGCAGCTGGTTCGCCATTCGCGCGCTGTGCGGTTGGCGAAGGGGCAGGAGCTCTTCCACAAGGGGGATCCGGGCAGCGAGCTCTTCGTGATTCTCGCCGGCCGTCTCAAGGCGGTTACCACTTCCGAAAACGCGAGCGACGTACTCTTCTCCCTCATGGACGCGGGGGAAGTGTGTGGAGAGCTGACGCTCCTCTCTGGAGCCGAGCGCAGTGCGAGTGTGGTCGCCGTCGAGCCTTGCGATCTTCTGGCGCTCGAGCGGAGGGGGTTTCTCCAGGTGCTGCGCCATCAGCCGGAAGTCGGCGTCAAGCTTCTCGCGGCGCTTGCCGGCCGGCTGCAACGTGTGAGCGAGCTGGTCGAGGACACTGTTTTCTTGAATCTTCCTGCGCGGTTGGCGAAAAAACTGGTTGCATTGGACGAGGCCTACGGCGAGGCCTGCGAGACCGGGAGCCGGATTGGGATGCGACTCTCGCAACTCGATTTGGGAAACATGATCGGAACCTCCCGGGAGAGCGTGAACAAGCAGATGCGCGCGTGGACCGAAGACGGAATTCTCCCCATGGATCGTGGGATCGTGACGATCAGGCGGCGGGAGGTTCTCGAGACCCTGGCCGGCTTGGTCTGGGCGTAAGGTGACGAACCGTGCGCTGTGACTCGTGTGAACGCGACAATCCGAACGACGCTCGCTTCTGCGCCGGGTGTGGGCGGTCTCTGGGATGTACCTGCGGGGAATGTGGCCGCGAGAACCAAACCGACGCTCGCTTTTGCAATGGATGCGGATCGCCGTTGGGGGGGGGCGCCCGATGCCTCCCCGCGGGCTCCCCGCGACTACACCCCGCCGCACCTCGCCAAGCGGATCTTGAATCAACGCGCTGCCCTCGAGGGGGAGCGCAAGCAGGTGACGGTGCTCTTTGCCGATCTGAAGGGATCGCTGGAGCTTGCCGGACGGGTTGACCCCGAGATCTGGCACGAGGTTCTCGACCGGTTCTTCGAGATCCTCACCGACTGCGTCCACCGCTTCGAAGGCACGATCAACCAGTACACTGGCGACGGGATCATGGCGCTCTTCGGGGCGCCGATCGCCCATGAGGATCATGCCCAACGAGCCTGCTGGGCGACGTTGCATCTCAAAACGGCGTTGCGCTAGTACTCCCGCGAGATGAAGCGCGAACACGGCCTCGGTGTTTCGACGCGCATGGGAATTCACTCCGGCGAGGTCGTGGTCGGCAAGATCGGCGACGACTTGCGGATGGACTACACGGCTCAGGGGCACACCGTTGGACTCGCGGCGCGCATGGAGGGGCTGGCCGAACCGAATGCGGTTTACCTGACCGGGAGCACGGCGGCATTGGTCGAAGGATACCTGGAGCTCGAGTCGCTCGGCGACTTCTCGGTGAAAGGTGTCGATGGTCCGGTTGCCGTGTACGAGTTGGTTGGCGCTGGAAAGATGCGAACGCGTTTCGACCTGTCACAGTCGCGTGGGCTGAGCCGCTTCGTCGGGCGGGAAGCGGACATGGAGGCCTTGGAGTCGGCGCTCGAAGCGGCGCGGAGTGGTGCCGGGCAGATCGTCGGCGTGGTCGGCGAAGCCGGCGTCGGCAAGAGCCGGCTCTGTCACGAGTTCGTCGAGTCGTGTGCGCTGCGGGGGATCCGCGTGTACCGCGGAAGCGCGGTGTCGCACGGCAGTCGACTGCCGGGACACGCGATGATGCAGGTGTTCCGCGACTACTTCGGGCTCAGAGAGGACGACGACCCGCGCGCGGTGCGCGAGAAGCTCGCGGGCCGGATTCTACTTTTGGATCCCGAGCTGCAGGAGGCGATGCCCCTGATCTTCGACTTCTTCGGTGTTGCGGATCCGGACAAACCGTCGCCGCCGATGGACCCCGACGTGCGCCAGCGTCGAGTGAGTGAGGCGCTGAGGCGGTTGATCCAGAGCGAGGAGACCACGATCACGTTGATCGAGGACGTCCACTGGTTTGATCCGACGAGCGAGGATCTGCTCGCGCAGTGGATCGATGCGATGCCGGGTGCGCGTACGGTACTGCTGCTCAACTTCCGTCCCGAGTATCGGGCTGCGTGGGTCGGTCCGTCGTGTTATCGCCAGCTCGCGATCAAGCCGCTCGAGCCGGTGGAGATGAAGGCGCTGTTGAAGCACCTGTTGGGAGACGACGAGCGGCTGGGCGACCTGGCCAACCTGATTGCCGAACGTACTGCCGGCAGTCCCTTTTTCGTAGAGGAGGTCGTTCGCGACCTGGTCGATTCGGGCGTCCTCGAAGGGGAGCGGGGTGCGTACCGGCCGTGCGCGGAAATCCAGTCGATCAAGATTCCTGCGACGGTGGAGTCGCTTCTCGCGGCGCGAATCGATCGCCTCGACGAACGCGCCAAGCAGCTGCTCCAGGCGGCGGCCGTGATTGGCAGAGAGTTCGGAGATGAGCTCCTCGCCCGGGTGGTCGGGGAGCCGGTAACGGCGCTTCGTGCAGGACTGGCGACCTTGGTCGCTGCGGAGCTGATCGACGAAGCAGAGCTCTTCCCGCGGGTGAAGTACGCCTTCCGTCATCCGCTGACGCAAGAGGTGGCGTACTCGAGCCAGTTGAGGGACAGAAGGGCCGGTTTTCATGCGGCCGTGGCGGAGCACCTGGAGGTCAAAGACGACGCCGAGGGGGCGGCACTGGTCGGCCAGCATCGCGAAGCGGCCGGAGATTCGGTTGCCGCCGCCGAGAATTATTGCCTTGCGGCCGACCGGGCCCTTCTGGCGAACCGGCTCGAAGCGGCGCGGCTTTATCGGCGAGTGCTGGACTTGTGTGCGGCGAAGGAGCTCTCCGATCCAAGCCGCGAACTTCGAAAACGGTCGATCCTGGGGATATTCAGTACGGCCGGGTATCGAGAGGGGATGGATGCCGACGAGATCGATTCCCTGTACGCGGACGGACGGCGGCTCGGCGAGGAGGACAAAGACGACCTTTACCTTGCATCGCTGATGTTGGTGTACCTGCCGACGGTCGGCATCGTGCGCGCGCGGATCGACGAGTATGTCGAGATGGGCCTCGAAGCATACGAGCTCGCCATGGCTTCGGGCGACGGCGAGCTCATCGTCGCGGCTGCGACGATTCGAGGGTACGGCGCGCTGATCGATGGGCGTTTTGCCGACGCGTATTCTGCGGCGGATGAGCTTGTTCGATGGGCGGGTGACGACCATCGAGTCGGACTGAGATTTTCCCGCGTATCCGGGGCTTCGTTCGGGCGCATGATGCGCGGGAACAATGCCGTATCGATGGGCCGGCTGGACGAAGGACGTCGGGACCTACGGGAGGCCGAGTCAATCGCGCGCGAGGTAGGTTCGAGCGAGGACTTGTGTTGGGCGCTCAACTCTTGGGCGAATGTGGAATCAGCCAGTGGGAGCCTGGAAGACGGCGAGGCGCGAGCTCGGCAGTCGTTGGAGATCTCTGAGCGGGACGGCGGGGCGTTCCTTCTATGCGGGAGTTTGGCCGCGTTGGCTGAGAGCTTGACGACCCGTGAACGTTGGGACGAAGCGTTGGCTGTGCTGGATCGCTTCGATGAAGTGTCGGCCAGCTCGGGCACCTCTACCGAAGACGCCAGCACCCGGCAGATTGGGCGTGCACGCTGCTTGTTCGAAACCGGCGATGTTGACGGTGCGAAAGGCTATGTCGAGCCGGCTCTGCGCTCGATTGAAGCGAGGTCCTCGTCGCGTCTATTGGAATGCCGAGGGAGACTCCTAGCCGGAACAATTCACGGGCTGACGGTTGATTTCGCAGAAGGCGACGAGATGATCGTCAAGGCGATCACCGGCGGCATATTCGTCGACCGGATCGACGGGCTTCAAGCCCGCGCTCGACTAGCACGTGACTGTGGCCGCCCAGAGGTCGCACGCGACAGTTGGGAGGAGGTGAAGCGCCTTGCCGACGACGCCGGAGCGACCGGCCACGTCGCCGCAGCGGAGCAAGCTCTCGCCGAGCTTGCCGTGGCGCCGAAATAGATTTGGGGGCGAAGGTTGCCGGGCGAGATTCTTCCCGGGCCGTATCCGACAAGCTACACGCCTTTGCCCCAAGCGGTCTTGATCTTGTCTTTTCCGATCATCTGACTCGGGGAATAACCGCCCAGGTGGTGCCCGCCGCCCGGATACCCGGTGACCATCCAGCCGGCGTAGTCGCGATTGCCGCCGTAAGCAGGATCGGCGAGGAAGTCGATGATGGTGTGTGCGCGCACGGTTTCAAAGAACAGCTGCGACGCAATTTCAGGCGGCGCCCATCCCGGTGCCGTGCCCGACTCGAGTGACGCCAGCACCTCGTCCTGCTGTGCCTGAGTGAGGTCGGCGGATAGTCCCGCACAAGCGGGTGATTTGACATAAGTTCAAAGTATCGGGCGTAGCCGGAGGCGAAGCATCTCGGACACAAACCGGCACATTGCTGCAAATCGACTCCGCGAAGCTCACGCATCCATCGGGTAGTATGCCGAATGCCTCCCGGTCAAGGCGGAAAATTGCCCCGGCGGACGCACCACGGCGACGACGGCGCGTCGTCGTTCGCCGATCCCGCAGGTTTTCAGTGGGTGTATCTCGCAATGCCGTCGAAGAGATCGGCTTCGATCGTAGCCGGCACAGGCTGCACCGGCAGCGTCGGCAGCCCCAGATGTGAGAGAATCTTCTCGATCACCTCGCGCTGCGCGATGGTTGCCAGAAAACGCAACCGCCCCCCGCACTCTGGGCAGGCCAGGACGTCAACTGAGAACGTCCGCTGCAACAGCTCAGCCCATGGACGTCCCGTATCGTTCCGCCGGTAAAAATTTTTATTCGATTGACAAGCCATTCCCTAACGCCTAATTTATTCGAATGACAAGTGAGCATTTCCGATGGCGCTGTGGTCTCGATTGAAAACTCCACCATGTGAGAAAGGGTGACCAAACGTGAAAACCGTTGAAACCGACGTTTTGATCGTTGGCGCCGGGCCTGCTGGCCTCACGGCTGCCTGTTTGCTTGCACGCTCACGTGTCAATGCCCTCACGCTAACCAAATACGGGACGGCCAACGCGCCACGGGCGCACATCACCAACCAACGTGCGGTCGAAGTCTTCCGAGATCTGGGCATTGAAGAAGAGATTCAGGCGGAGGCGCTCTCACAAGACCTTATGGGCAAGCAGGTCTTCGCAACGACATTTGCGGGGCGCGAACTCTCTCGCATGATGACTTGGGGCGCCGGCGACGACCGCATCAGTGACTACCGCTCTGCCAGTCCGTCAGAGATGTGCAACATTGCTCAGAATATCTTGGAACCGATTATGCTTGATCGCGCCATCGAATTAGGGGCCGACATTCGTCAGTATCATGAGGTTCGCTCGATCAAGGATCTCGGCGATAGCGTCGTCGCCCATGTCGTGCCGAAAGACGGCGCGCCTGAATTTCAGGTGCGTGCGAAGTATGTCATCGGCTGTGACGGTGCTGGCACGGTCGTAGGCGAGGATGGCGGGTTCGAATATGAAGGTCAGTCGGGCCTTCGTGACGCCGTCACCGTTTGGCTGGATGCCGACCTCTCGCGCTATACGGCTCACAGATCAGGTGCATTGTTCATAACGGTAACGCCAGAGAGCCAACATACGGTGGGCATTTGGACGTGCGTCAAACCTTGGTCTGAATGGAGCACAATATTTCTCAGGGGCAATGAGCAGTCCATCGATCTGAACGAAGGCGTCATCTCTGAAAGCATTCGCGCGGCGATCGGCGATGACAGCGTCGACTTCTCAATTAGGAAAATCAGCTCATGGCAATTCAACCATGTCGTCGCGTCGAACTACCAGAAGGGTCACCTCTTCATCGCAGGTGACGCCGCCCACCGCCATCCGCCCGCAAACGGGTTAGGCAGTAACACGTCGATCCAGGACACTTACAATCTCGCTTGGAAGCTCGCTTTGGTCCTCAAAGGAAAGGCCGGAGAGGAGCTGCTGAACACATACACGGTTGAGCGCCAGCCGGTGGGGCGCAGAATCATCGACCGCGCGATTCAAAGCGTCCTGGAAATGGCCACCTGGTTTGAACTTATCGGGATCGGTTCGGAAACGAGCTGGGATGAAGCTAACCACATAATCGACGAGATGTTCGGCGCGTCTGGCGGTGAGAAACGCAAGCAGATCTTGGAAGCCATTGATCTGATGAATGGACAGTTTAACGCGCTCGGGGTTGAGCTAGGGCAGTGCTATCGATCAGATGCTGTGTTGGCCGAAAGTTCGGACACCCGGGCGTCTGGTCGCGATCAAGACCTGTTCTATGAGCCGACAACGGCCCCGGGCAATCCTGTTCCCCATGCGTGGCTTGCAATCGACACTCAGGACGTGTCGACGCTCGATCTGTGTAGCTACGACCAGTTCACGCTAATCACGGGTGCCGATGGGAAGCACTGGCACGATGCCGCGAAACAGATTTCTTCGGAACTGGGCGTCAACATCACGCCGGTACAAGTCTCGCTCGGCTTACCGGTTAATGACGTCTACGGTGATTGGACGCGACGGCGAGGGGTCGATGACGATGGTTGCATCTTGGTTCGCCCTGATCGCATCGTCGCGTGGCGTTCGATGCAACGAGGTAAAAACCCTGAAGACGCCTTGCGCGGGGCAATGCTGCAAATTCTCGCGCGCAGCGATGCAGCCAGTGAAAACGCCGCTCGTTCAGGCGAACTGGCAACAGCGACTTAAGGGCCAAAGTATCATACGACTGACAAGTGAATGCGCAGCACCTATTTTATTCGAACGACAAGCGAAAAAGGTAGCGAAAATGCTGACGCTCTATCACAATGCCGCTTCTACCTGCTCGCAGAAGGTCCGCTGGGTCTTTGCCGAAAAGGGCATGGAATTCGAGTCCAAGGAGATTGATCTGCTCGCTGGTGATCAGCACCAGGACTGGTATACGGCGATCAATCCCAAGCACGTGGTGCCATCGCTGGTGGACGGGGATGCGGTCATCCTCGAATCCTCCCTGATCATCCGCTACCTCGACGACATCGAGCCGGGGCTCGTCCCGGTCACACCCCTTCAGCGGTACCGGATGAACAAGTGGATCCATCGCATCGACCAAGAAATACACCCTGCCGCGCCAACCGTGACTTTCGCGCTGGGCCCTCGCCGGCTCATCAACTCCCAGCCTGATGAGGTGCGCGAAGCCGGCATCAACAAGATTGTTGACCCCGACGCCCGCGTCAAACGCCGCAGCGTGCTCGACCACGGCATTGAGGCCCCCGAGTTCAATGGGGCCTTGATAACTTTCGTCAAAATGCTCGACGACTTGGAGGCCGCATTGGAGGACGGCGACTGGGTTGCTGGATCTGACCCTAGCCTGGCCGATGGAACGGTTCTGCCTTACGTACTTCGCTTATCCCACCTCGGCATGGACCCGCTGATCGAGGAGCGACCCGGTGTCGCCGCCTGGTTTGCGCGAATGCAGGCGCGTCCGAGCTTCAAAGAAAGCGTCGCCCGATGGATGCCGCAAGAGATCGTCGCGCTTATGCGCGCGAACGGTGTGGAAGAATGGCCCGGCATCGCAGCGCTCTTGGCTGGTGGTCTGGCAGCAGATCGGGAGATGGCTTGATGGCACGAACGCAGCCAAGCAAGACGGCGCCGATGGCTGATGAGGCGACCACACGGGACCTCCAGCGCGAAGAAACGCGGGAACGGATTCTCAAAGCGGCGCGTGAAGCCTTTGCGGAGAAAGGCTTTCTAGGCGCAAGTACACGAGACATCGCCCGCCGCGCCGATGCCAATCAGGGCCTTATCACCTACCATTTCAGTACCAAAGAAGAGCTTTGGCGCGCCGCCGCGGACAGTCTGTTCAACGAGTTGGGCGATCGATTGACCGAACACTTGAGAGCGGTGGGGGCGACCATTGAACGCCACAAGGCGCGCGCGGCAATACGGGAGTACGTTCGGTTTGCCGCAGAATACCCGGAGCTGTTTCGGCTTCTGGTCGATGAAGGCCGGGCCGATGACGAACGCCTGAGATGGCTGATCAAGACGCATATGAAGCCGCGATACGAAGCCATCGCAAAGGAATTGTTGCAGGTTGCCGGCCTTGATGAGTCGGCGCTTCCGCACGCGTTCTATGCCCTGGCGGGGGCTTCCTCTCTTATCTTTTCTGTCGCACCCGAATGCCGCCTTTTGACCGGGATGAACCCTGCAACGAAGGCGGCGATCGAACGACACGCGGACTTTGTCGCCCATCTGTTCGTTCCAGACGAAACTGCGTGATCTGAACTCATGGCAAAGACCCACCGGAGAAAATGATGCCTGCTAATTCCAAAACACCGCGACTTGCACTTGCGCACACAACATTGGCGGCGAAGGACCTTGATCGTCTGTCGAGCTTCTATTGCGATACCTTGGGTTTTCACGTGACCAATCGCGGCGAAGTCCCCGGCGGTGGCGAGATCGCCTTCCTTAGCCAGGACCCAAGCGAACACCACCAGATTGCCATGGTCAGTGGAATGGACCCACAGGACCCTGGTTTCATGATGGTTGATCACCTTGCGTTCCGCACTGGCACGCTCGATGACTTGCGGGCCATTCGCACCAAACTTGTCGAGGCGCGCGTCGAACCCATCCTGCCAATCTGTCACGGCAACACTTGGTCGCTCTATTTCAATGACTGCGAGGGCAACGGACTGGAATGCTTTGTCGATACGCCCTTCCACGTGGCCCAGCCCTTTGCCGACGGATTCGATCTCGACCAGAGCGACGAAGACCTCCTGACCGCGACCCGTTCACGTGTTGAATCCGAACCCGAGTTCCAGCCCTTGGCCGATTGGCAAGCGGCCTTCAGCCGTCGTCTCGATCAGACCAGCTAAGCGCGCGTACAGGGGGAAATGAGATGATTGAGACCGACGTCCTTATTGTTGGGGCTGGGCCGGTGGGCCAGATTGCAGCGCTTTCGCTGGCACGGCAGAACATTCCTTGTCTCCTTGTCGACCGCAGGTTCGAACGGTCACAGGCGCCCCGCGCCCACGCTGTGAACCCTCGCACGCTGGAAATCTGTGATCGTCTCGGTGTGCCGGGCGACATGCTTCGCACCATCGGCGCGCCGCCCTCTGAGGCCGGATGGGTGCGCTTCGCCACGTCCCTTACGGGAATGGAGTTTGGCCATCTTCCCTACGAGCGCCAGCAAGACGATGTACTCGATTACACTCCCTTTCCGCTCGCGAACATCGCGCAACCGGACTTTGAGATTGCTCTTGCCGGTGCGATTGATGAAGCGCGCGCCGTCAGCCTGTTGCGGGGTGCCACATGCACAGGGGTGACGCAGGACAATGACGGCGTCACGGCCACGATTGCCCTTCACGGGGTCAGCGAGCCGCTCAGTGTGCGAGCGCGTTACGTTATCGCAGCGGACGGGGCGGGATCTTCCTTGCGCGATGCAGCCGGTATCAACCTCGAAGGCCCTGATGGGCTGCAAGACCACATCATGATCCACTTCCAAGCAGACCTCACTGAATTTGTGAAAGCCCGTCCCGGCGTATTGTATTTTCTCTTCGGCCCGGGAAGCGGAGCGGCTCTCATCAGTTTTGATGCGGCGCGAAGCTGGGTGCTGATGCATACATGGGACCCCAAGACCGAAGCTATCGAAGACTATGGCGACGACCGGTGCGCCACGCTGATCGAACACACGGTTGGCGCGCCCGTGCCCGAACTGCGGATCTTGCACAAGAGCCCCTGGACCATATGCGCGCAGGTCGCCGAGACCTATCGCGCCGGGCGCATGTTCCTTGCCGGCGATGCCGCCCACCGCTATCCCCCGACAGGGGGACTGGGCCTGAATGCGGGGATCGGCGATGCCTATAACCTTGCGTGGAAGCTGGCCGCCGTACTTCGCGGCGAGGCGGGGGAAGCCTTGCTGGACACCTACGAGGCCGAACGGCGCCCGGTGGCACAGACCAATTGCGAACAGAGTCTCACCAACTCCGCCCGGATTTTTGAACTGGTGGCGGCCCTGAATGGTGACGATCCCGCGAAAGCTGCGAGCCGGTTCGATGCGATCTGCGCCGCACCGAACAAATTCCCCGAAGTCGCCGCCGCCATCGAAGCACAGCGCCCGCACTTTGACAGTTTCGCGCTTCAGCTTGGCTATCAATACGCATCCGATGCCATCGTGAACCCGGGCGAGGCGCCGGACTTCAGCGACATCAGCGCCTATGTCCCCCGCTATGTTGCCGGGGCCAGCCTGCCGCACCATTGGGTCACCCGAAATGGCACGCGCGTTTCCATCCTGAGTTTGCTGCCCGCGAGCGGCTTCTGCCTTCTTGCTGGACCCGAGGGGCATGAGTGGGCAAGTGCTGCGGAAGCCCTTGATCCGATCGTCACCGTCCTTCGCGAGGGCGTGGACTTCGAACCCGTGGGGGAAAGCTGGACCGAGCGGGCCGGCATGCCATCGGATGGCGCACTACTTCTGCGGCCCGATGCCCACATCTGTCTGCAATGCGGCTCGCCGGACGAAACCGCCGCCGAAACACTTGCGCGGAGCCTTGATCAAGTCCTCGCCCGATCAGCCCAAGGAGGACCCAATGGATCTCGGGATTAAGGGCCGCAATGCGATCGTCTGCGCCTCATCGCGGGGCCTCGGGTTTGCCTGCGCCCAGGCTTTGGCCCGCGAGGGCGTGGACGTCACCCTCAATGGGCGCAACAAAGAAGCGCTTGATGCCGCGTGTGCTCAGATACGTAAAAGTGGCGCTCCCGGAACCGTTAGCGGAGTCGTCGCCGACCTGAATACCGCGGAAGGCCGCGAGGCCCTGGTTGCCGCATGTCCCGAGGCCGACATCCTTGTGAACAACAATGGTGGACCGCCGCCAGGCGCTTTTGCGAATTGGGGCGAGGACGAATGGGCGGCAGCGCTCCAGGCCAATCTTCTCGCACCCACATTTATGATCCGTGCCCTGATCGAGGGCATGAAGGCACGTGGCTTTGGCCGTATCGTCAATGTCACCTCGGCGATGGTGAAGTCACCCCACCCTGCCATGGGTCTGTCCACCGCATCGCGCTCCGCACTCACGGCCCTTTGCAAGGGACTCTCAAGGGAAGTCGCGGCCCACAATGTGACCATCAATAATCTGCTACCCGAACGCTTTGACACCGATCGCCAGAAACAAATGGCGGAGTTGGTGATGAAGTTCAAAGGCGTGGACTTTGAAACCGCCCGGGCCGAACAAGTCGCCTCTATTCCAGCGGGGCGCCATGGCCGCCCCAGCGAATTTGGCGATGCCTGCGCCTTTTTATGCAGCGCCCAGGCAGGCTTTATCTCGGGGCAAAACCTGCAGCTCGACGGCGGCGCCTATGCGGGCCTGATCTGAGGGAGCGATGCCGGATCTTTCGAGAAGAGCTGTTGTGGGAGGACTCGGGCTTGGAGCGGTCGGCGCTCTTGGGGCGGCAGGCTATGGCTTCGGCCTCTTCGGTCCCAGAGAACCGCATGGCAGCCGCGGCGTTGATTTCGGTGCGCCGGTGCCTCAGGTGCGACGGGATCTGAACCTGCTTATTCTGATGGTGGACCAGGAACGGTCCTGGGAAACGCTACGCGCCGCGCGTGAATACCGGCCTCGTATCGGCGGTGGACTTCGCGCCGACGATGCTCGGCCTCGTCGGCATGGACCCATCCGAGGCCCAAAGCCGATACGCAGCGATGCGGGGAACGGACGTGTCTGGCGAGTTGACCAGTTCATCGACCGAACGCAGTCGGTCAGGCGGCGGGGCATTGGTAACTTACAGCGTCAGCCACCACAACGATCCGGAGTTTGCCGCGACCGCGCTGAGAAACAGGACCACTAGTTCGGGGATGGAAAGGCTTCGCAATAGCTTGCATACCGGCCTCTTCCCGGATTTCAAAGCGCGCAGCTTCATGCGCGGCATCGTGACCGATGACTTCAAATTCGCCCGGTATTTCTCACCACGGGAGCATCACAAACCCGAGACAATCGATGAGATCACCTCGCGCAATGATCTGGAACTCTTCGATCTACGTGGCGACCTCGGCGAAACGCGTAACCTCGCAGTGGGCAATGAGCTTTCCACCGACGTTCTCACAACACTCAATTCCAAGCTGAATGCACTGCTCGACGCCGAGGGTGGTCAAGACGACGGGCGCGACATGCCAGGGCCACACTTCTATTGGCGGGGATAGGATTTCTACGGAAATTTGGAGGGCCCGCGGGGACTCAGGGCCCGCACGACGTGCGGACGTACGGGCGACTGCCCGAGTTCGACAAGTCGGGCACTCGGGCACACTCGTATCGTTCCGCTTGTTCTGAACCCGGCCCATTCAGCTTCTTCCGCCGGGTTAGTCGAGGTCTTTGGAGCTGTGACGTTCGAGGACTTGCTCTTCTTCCGGTCCCCACATTTTGTTGACACGCTGGCCGCGCTGAACCGCGGGGCGTTTACCGATCTCCGAAGCCCATCGTGCGACGTTCTTGTATGATTTCACGTCGAGGAACTCCGCGGCGTCGTAGAGATTGCCCAACACGACACCGCCGTACCAGGGATACGTCGCGATGTCCGCGATCGTGTATTCGTCGCCGGCAAGGAACTTCCGCTCGGCAAGGTTCCGATCGAGTACGTCTAGCTGGCGCTTTACCTCCATGGCAAAGCGATCGATCGGGTATTCGAGTTTCTCCGGAGCATAGGCATAGAAGTGACCGAAGCCGCCGCCCAGAAACGGCGCACTGCCCATCTGCCAGAACAACCAGGCCATGCATTCCGCCCGCGCGGCGGGCTCCACGGGTAGAAATTCGTCGAATTTTTCCGCCAGGTACACAAGGATCGCCCCCGATTCAAAGACCCGAGTCGGCGGTGATGTGCCGTGGTCGACCAGGGCGGGAATCTTGGAATTTGGATTGGCCGCGACGAAACCACTGCTGAACTGATCGCCCTCGAGAATATTGATGAAGTAGGCATCGTACTCGGCTTCCCGCTTGCCCATCGCCAGTAGCTCTTCCAGCAGCACCGTCACCTTCACGCCGTTGGGTGTCGCCAGCGAATAGAGCTGCAGGGGATGGTCGCCGACAGGCAATTCCTTCTCGTGTGTCGGTCCCGCGACGGGGCGATTGATACTGGCGAATCGCCCGCCGCTTTCGGAATTCCATTGCCATACTTTCGGTGGCGTGTACGAAGAGGTTTCGGTCATTGTGGGCCCTTTCAAATCGCGAGTCGCGCGGAGAGCCCGCACAAGCGGGCGATTTGACATAAGTTCTAAGTATCGGACGTAGCCGGAGGCGAAGCATTTCGGGCACAAACCGGCAAATTGCTGCAAATCGACTCTGGGAACCTCACGCGTACAGCCGATAGTACGCTGTACTCTGCTCAGTCAAGACGGCACGCACGGACGTGTGGGCGACTGCCCGAGTTCGACAAGTCGGGCACTCGGGCACTCGTATCGTTCCGCCATCTCAATCCCTCAGTCGACGGTCTTCGCGGTCGATTTCCTATCCCACTCCGGCAGTTGAATCCAACGAGGTCGGACCGACGGGTGCAGTGTACCGCAGCAGTCGTTAACCTCCTGGTTCGTTCCGGCCCCACGGTCGACGTCGTTCCAGAATCAGGGCATCAGCCCAGGATGGCATCGGTTGTTCACTTGTGCAAGAATATCGGCGATGCGAACAAGTAGGGATCTGGCCGGCAGCTCGGTCGATGTACGCGACCGCATCCTCAACGCGGCGCTCCAGACATTCGCGGAGAAGGGATTCGACGGGGCGACCACGCGCCAGATCTCCTCCCGAGCCGACGTGCCGCTCGGCCTCCTCCGTTACTACTTCGGAGACAAACTCAAGCTCTGGCAGGCCGCAGTCGACCAAGCCTTCCTCGAGATTCGAAGCGGACTCGAATCGGCCACCTTCGAGCCCATAGACGCGATGAAAGCCGACGACCCGCTCGCGGGAATTCGTGCAGGCATCCGCGCCCATGTCTACTTCGTCGCGAAGAATCCCGAATTCGTTCGTCTCATGCACGAAGAGGGAAAGCGTCGCGGCCCGCGCATGCGTTGGCTCGTGGACCGACATGTCAAACCTCTATTCGAACGACTCCTACCCGTCGTGACTCAGCTTCAAGAGGTCGGCCGACTGCCCAAAGACGTCGCACCGCTGCATTTCGCCTACGCCCTGATCGGCGCAATCGATGTCATCTTTCATCAGGCAGAGGAGTGCCGGCGCGTCACCGGCGTCGACCCAACCGATTCGGATGTCATCGAGGCTCATTCTCGCGCCGTCGAATTCATGTTTCTCGGTTCCGCGCCCGGCTCTTCACCCGGCTGCGCCTGACCATTCGCGAGGATGAAACTGAGGGTGAGAGGCTCCAAGTTTCAGGTTAGCCAGGACACCGGCTGCGCCGGACCATTCGCGAGGATGAAACTGAGGGTGAGAAGATCCAAGTTTCAGGTTAGCCAGGACACCGGCTGCGCCGGACCATTCGCGAGGATGAGACTGAGGGTGAGAAGATCCAAGTTTCGGGTTAGCCAGGACACCGGCCGCGCCGGACCATTCGCGAGGATGAAACTGAGGGTGAGAAGATCCAAGTTTCAGGTTAGCCGCGCTGGCCGACCGTTTCTCCTGCCAACTCGGCGTCGGCATCCAGGCACAGCAGACGGACGCGCCCGGTCGACAACGTCACGCCGGCCGAATCGCGCGACGTGGCCTCCCACACCTGAGAGCGACGTCCGCGCGTAATGGGCGTTGCCGTCACCGTGACCCGGCCACTGCGCACCGCGCGGATGAAGCTGGTGTGGTTTTCGACACCGACGACCGACTTGCCGCTCTGTCGGGCGAAGAAACCAGCACCAATCGAGCATGCCGATTCGACCACCAGGCAGTGCATGCCACCGTGGACGATCCCGTAGGGCTGGCGGTGGCGATGGTCGATGTCGTACTCGAGAACGACCTCGTCGGCACTCGCTCGAACCGTGCGTACCCCGAGGAGCGTGTCGAGCCCCTCGCTGGAGAGCTGGGCGGGATCTACTTCAGGCATGACGGGAAACTACCTGGGCAAGGCGCGAAAGGCGACATCACCCGGCGAGATCTCTCCCCCTCCACTACGCCGGGTCGAGAAATTCCTTGAAGCCGTACCTTGCGTGAGGACCGATCGCCAGTTGCTCGAGCACGCCGACTCCACGCTGGCCATTGCAGGTCGCCCGCATCACCTGCTGAATGTGCTGATTCTCGATCCCCATGGGATCGAGGTCATCGCACTTCCACGACTCACCGGCGATCGCCAACTCGCCCTTCCAGAAGCCATGCCCCCACTCGGAGTGGGTGTATCCGATCCCCTTCATGCGAAAGCAGATGAGTGGCTCCAGCTCGATGTCGTGCCGCTCGCCACCAGCTTCGATCAGCGAAATTCGCGCGCCAGCGGCGCGGCGCGTCCCTGGAATGTACCGCAGCTCGTGCTCGACGCTGGTGATTTTTGGCCCGCCCGCCACTTCGGTATCCGGAATCTCCGACGGGTTCTCGTACGCCGGAACGATCGCGCCGTCCCAATGCCACGCCTCGCCGTCGGCGTTCTCGAAAATCCCGAAGTGCGTGCAATGATCCTCCCAGTGGGTCGGCGACCAGAGGAAGTAGAACTGCGGCAGCTCGCTCGAAGGCGCACCACCCGGGTCCGGATCGCCGACCGGGCGGATGCCCCAGGAACGGTCCTTGGTGCCGTACACCCGGGCCGGATCTACCGGCACGGTCTTACCATCGTAGCGGATCGTGCCGCTCCAGCGCCCAAACTGGGCAAATCGAGTGGCGTCCATCGCCAAGCGCCCGTTCTGATACCAGCGTTGCCGCCCCTCTTCGATGCACGCGGTACGGGCGGTGAACGTCAAATCGCACTCGATACCGGTCTCGTTGGCATCGAGCGTCACCCGCAGCACGCGCATCGGCTCGACGACCTCGATGCGAAACGGCCCGACGACGGTCTCGGTAGGCTCGATCGGCGCCCGGCGCGAGCCGTGGAAGGCATGCTGCTCTCCGTCACGCACGATGCTGAAACCGCAGTCCATAATGCCCAGGTTCGGATAGATCGCCAACCCGATACCAAAGTAGAACTCGCCGTCGTTGGCGTAACCGTTGAACCAGTATCGGTCATAGGAGTTGCGGTCGCCGGTGGCGACCTGCGCGACCGGCTCGGGCGTCTGGTGGATCGGGTAATCATCGAACTTCGACAGCATCTCGCGTCCTCCTCAATAGCGGCCAAGCATCGTACCAGCGAGTCGAAAGCGCAAGCAGGGAGCCCGCCTCACTGCCCGCCCGTTCGCCGCAACAACCAGTCTTTGTCCGCAGCGACCTCCGATCTCGAGCCGTCGCGCGGTCGCCGCAGCGGTTCGCCGCGCTCGTCGAGCTTCTCGAAGTAGCTCTCGGGCGGCGCACCGTGGCGACCGCGCAGGTAGTGGGCGATGCCGAGCAACCGGGCGCGCGGCGCGAACAACAGCGACCGCGTCGAGGGGCGAACGACACCGCGCAACAGACCGTACAATGCAATCGCCAGTCGCGTGATCGAGTGGGCGCGGCCCGACATCTCGCGAACCAATACCAGGGTGTTGCGCTGCATCAGGTAGTCGACCGCTTGCGAGCCGAGGCGCATGGTCGGGTTGACGACGCGCGCGCCGCGCACCAAGCCGACCTCCCAGCGCGCCCGCCGGGCGCGCAGCCCGATCTCGACTTCCTCGCCGTAGGCGAAATAGCGTTCGTCGAAGAGACCGATCTCCTCGAGACAGCGGCGACGTCCCATGAACAACGTACCGTGCGGGAAATCGGCCGGTTCCCATCCCTCTTCGAGCGTGGCGGGTATGCCGACACCGCCCAGATAGGGGTTGATATAGGGCGTAACCC